>Ga0210402_10002475_pt1 | contig 17981 bp, 11 predicted proteins | sample IncBWC7MmetaG_FD_161055 | JGI IMG/M metagenome (GOLD analysis project Ga0210402, IMG submission 161055) | Forest soil microbial communities from Barre Woods Harvard Forest LTER site, Petersham, Massachusetts, United States - Inc-BW-C-7-M | ecosystem: Environmental > Terrestrial > Soil >... | reverse complement strand
GCGGTAAAACTCCAGCGCCGGACTCCAGGCGAGTGCCGCCGGGTCGCCGGCCGTGGCACCGGGCCGGATGGTGAGGGTTGCGGTATTGTCGTTCAGGGTGAGGGCCGAGACTGGCGGGCCGTCATCGGATTGCGGGTCGTCGATGGCCCAGCCGACGGCGTAGGGCTGCCAGAGATACCAGGTGTCGTCGCCGATGATGTCGCCCTCAATACGCGTGACGCCGCGGGCCACCACCTGATTGGCCAGGTCCTCGATGGCGGCCAGAGGATTCCCGGTCGTGGGGCCGACGCGGTAGGGCACGGTGCGGGCGGAGAGGTTGGGGTCGCCGCCGCCGGCCAGCCTGATGCTGCCGCGAATCAGGCCCTGATCGTCCGGTGGGCTGGCGGAAAGGATGCGGGTGGTGAAAGTGTACTCGGGACCGAGCCGGGTGAGCGCCAGCGAAGTGCTGAAAAGCTTGGTGTTGGATGCCGGAACAAAAAAATGATCGGGGTTCAGTTCGTACAGCGTCAAGCCGGTAGCCAGGTCCACGATCTGGATTCCCCAGAAGGCAGTTCGGGCGGCAGGAGAGGAATCGATGAGTTTCGGAATGGCCTCCGGCAGACCGGTGCCCGAAAGGCGGCACGCCAGAAGCAGGGCCACAGCGCAGCGCGCAAAACCACACCACTGGCCCCCGGCCCGCTCGCGCTTTGGCGAGCCTGATCCCCGGCCCCCGACCCCTGGCCCCTGGCCCCGCGCAAAACCACACCCCGGGCCGAGCCTCATCTTCCCGTCACCTTGGCCTCCAGCCAGATCAGCGGCAATAGAGCCATCACCATAAACGTCCCGACCAGAGGGATGCCGATTACCACCCCCACGCCCCACGCCGCGGCCGCATAGCCCAGGGTAGCAGGAGCCAACAACCCGCCCACCAGCGCCCACGAAAAGATCCCATTGAAAAGGCCCGGATGGTAGTACGGAAAGCGGCGGCCGATGGCTTCGGCCACCAGCGGGTAAATGCTGGCGTATCCCGCGCCTAAAAAGAACACGCCAGCGCCGGCCCCGAACCCGTTATCCGTCGAAAGAAGAATGAGGCAGCCGAACAGTGCCGCCAGTACGCTGCCCATGAGCAGCAGGCCATGCTTGACGCGCGGCAGGATGGCCACCGCCACAAGCCGTCCCGTGAGAAGCCAAAACCAGTAGAGCGCAAGGTGCATCAGCGCGCCCTGGGGGCTTAGGCCGACGCGGTGGTGCAGGAACACCGGCAGCCACCCTGCGATAGACCACTCACTGCCGAATTGAAAAAACAGCAGCAGGGCGAAGAGCAGCGCGCCGGGGCTGCGAAAATCCTCAAACGCCTGGCGAATGGTGGGCTCTGCTCCTTCCAGAGGAGCCGTGTAGGAACTCTTGGAGTACAGCGCGGCGAAGATCCCCGGCACCACAGCCATGAAGATGAGTACGCTCGAAACCGTATATGTGTAGAAGGTGCCGGCGACTAGAAGAGTGGACGCCAGGCAGCCCAGTCCGTGCCAGATACCGGCCCTGGTAACGGTGCCCGCGGAATCGGACCGATAGTCCCGCGAGATGGCATGGAACAGGGCCATGTTCACCAGGCCGGCGCCCGTCCCCAGGACCAGCAGGCCGGCCGCGCGCCACCATGCCGAGAGCGGAGGGCCGACCTGAGCGAGGCAGGCCAAGGAGATGCAGGATGCCGAGCAGCCAAACACCAGCAGGAAGGACAGGCTGCGTTTGGCCATGATCAGCCGCGCCATTTGCGAGGCGGCCACGATTCCGAGCGCCATGCTCAAGAAGTAGTTGCCCACGGCGGCAAACTGGGGCTGCTCGCGATGGTAATCCCAGCGGAGCAGAATGGCGCCCAACATGGCCAGCAGAAACCCCGAAAGCAGGAACCCGGCTAGAGCCTTGCCGTCTCCGGACGGTTGGATGGCGGCTTTCGTTGGGCTTGGGGTCATTCTTTCGATTGTATTATCGTGCCTCGGCTCAATTGTTCGTTTTCTCAGCGCCTGCCAATTCCGGAAACCGTAGGCCAGCCCTCCCGATTACGGAAGAGCGCATGCCAGCGCGGTTCATTCTAAACTACTTACGAGTGGCGCACCGCGTGCACTACGGGCGTTGGGTTCCTTAGAGGATTTTGGGCTTCGGTGAGTTGCCTCTTCTTGGGCGTTGCCAACCCCGCTCCGGTTCCATCTACCGTGAGCGGGGTTTTTTTTGGAGTCTGGTAAACTGGTCACCACATGACCGGAGTCTACGCCCGCTGGATGGACAATTGGGAGCGCAAGCTTGCCACTCGCGACACCAATCGGGTAGTGCGTCCCTTTGAATGGGGCACTGATTGGTTGCATAGTTGCGGCTTCCCGGCTTGCCCGGCCGAAGCCAACGGCAATTCGGCTGAGTGCGTTTCCCGGTTTGCGGGGGACGCGCTAAAAGATTCCGACCGGTTCTTTGCCCACCCGCCGGTGACCGATTTCAAGTTGGTTACCGATTTCAAGCTGCGGGCCTCGCACCTCACGTTCACCAGCCCGGTCGCCACACCCTACCCCGAAAACAATACGGCCCGTGCCCTTTGGTTTCAGGCGCCGAAGGATCGGGGCCGGGCGTTGATCGTGCTGCCGCAATGGAACTCCGGGCCGGACGGCCACGTGGGTCTGGCGAAACTGCTCAACCGGTTCGGGATCAGCGCCCTCCGCCTGACCATGGCGTATCACGCCGAACGCCGGCCGGCTGAAACCCAGCGAGCCGATTACCATGTTTCGAGCAATGTGGGCCGCACCATCCATGCCGGGCGGCAATCGGTGATCGATACCCGGGCCTGCCTGGATTGGCTGGCGCATCGGGGCTATTCGCGCGTGGGAATTCTCGGCACCAGCCTGGGTTCGTGCGTGGCCTTCATCGCCGCGGCCCACGATCCACGGGTGAAGGTGGGGATTTTCAATCACGTCTCGATGTATTTTTCGGACGTGGTCTGGACTGGCCTATCGACGCAGAATGTGCGCCAGGGCCTGGCGCAGGGCGTGACGCAGGAGGAACTCAGGCGGTATTGGTCGGTGATCAGCCCGGCCAGTTATCTGAACCGGCTGCCGGCGCGCGACCTGAAGAGCCTGCTGGTCTGGGCCAGCCACGACAGCACGTTCCTGCCGGTGTACTCCCAGCAGGTGCTGCACAGCTTCCGTGAGATGCGGTTGCCGCACCAGGTTTTCAACCTCCCTTGCGGCCACTACACCACCGGACAATTCCCTTTCAACCTCATGGACGGCCTGGCGATGTGCCGGTTTGCCGCCCGGAATCTGTAACTCAAACACTACATATGGTTGTGGGGGGACGAATGAGCCCCACTAGGCGGCGTTCCTACTGATTCCTACTGGAAACCATATTGACAAGGCGGCGAATTGCGTGAGACGATCTAAACATCACTGAAGAAGGAGGTGGTCCAGAAAAATGAAAAGTGGCAGTAAAAGACCGCGAGAGGTGGCCGACTGTTAAAGTCGAGCCTCTAATGTAGCCGATCCCGCTTCAGTGGTGGGATCAAGTTCCTGTGGACCGGCTGCCTCTTGCGTAGCTCCAAGCCCCAGGTTTAATTCCGAACTTCGGTCAGTCCGAAGGCTACCAAGCCCCGCGGGGTTCGCACGAGCCCGCGGGGTTTTACGTTTTTCTGCTATACTGGAAATCTCGAAAGGAACCTCTGTAAATGAAGGCCGGTATCCACCCCGCTTACAACGAAATCAAAGTCACCTGCGCCTGCGGCCACAGCTTCCAGACGCGGTCGACTCATAAGGGCGATATCCGCGTGGAGATTTGCTCTTCGTGCCACCCGTTCTACACCGGAAAACAGAAACTGATGGACACCGCTGGCCGCATCGAGCGCTTCGAGAAGAAGTACAAGGATTCGCGGGCGGGCAAGAAGGCTGCGCTGGACGTCAGAAACCAGTAGGCGCGGGGCAGCAGGCGGAGGGCACAAGGCAGAAGTCAGGAGAGAACGGCGCGGGTGTACGCGCACATTAGGCGGCTGGCCTCTTCTAGCGGGACTTTCGCCAAGCCGGGCATGATTCCTTCTTAGTGTAGGCTTAAACATTGAGTGGGCGGCAATCCGCGCGCTAGATGAAAGAACTGGAAGCAAGAAACGCCTGAACAATCGACCGCATGATTCCTGTCTCCCTGGGCAAGCATGATTGGCCGCCGATCAACGCGGATAACACAAGAATTTTTTATCGGTGTTCATCGGCGTTCATCGGCGGCAAGAATTCCTTCTTTCGCGTAAACCGGCTTGCTCCGCTCGCATGGCGGGCAGGGCTGACTTTACTGCACCGAAGCTCTTAGCTCTGCAACAACTGCGACGCGGTCTGGGCACACGCACGAGAGTACGGTTCATCGCTCTGGTCGCCGCCGTAAGGGATTGTTTCATCCAGCGCAAGAATCGCGTCCGACCAATGTTTTACAGCCCTCTGCCGAAGAGGATTGCTTTTGCGAAAGCCGGGCTGGAGCCTCAGGCGTGCAGTATCTCCATACCCCAAGTCTTGGGCCCGCCGGTGACAGTGATGACTTCTTCTGCCTCCCGATTCCCTGCCCTCTGACTCCCGCAAGTCTCCCCTGGCACCACCCTCTCCCCAATTATTTCCGCGTTCTGCGTGGGGTTCGAACACGGAGCCAGTTGGTGCGAATGGCACTCGAAGGCTCGCTGGGCGCCGCTCGCGACTTGGCAAACCGGGCGCGAAAATCCAATACCGGGCGTAACTCCGTCACGTTCCGGTGAATCCGCGCAGCCAATCGCGCCTGATCCTCTGCCAACCCGCCCACCTAAGGGCTAATCTTTTGACCATTAGAATCCCGGCGTGCCAATCCTGGGCACATCCGCTGTCTCCGGTGCCTCTCCGAGTTCCCTCCCCTACTTCCAGCCGACTCCGCAGGTGCCCGGATGTAATCGGTTCGAACGAGAGCCATGATAAACTCGTCGTTATTTGGGAGCACGAGGAGCGGGATTGTGAAGCGCGGATCGTGGACCTGCATCGTTTGCGTGGGGTGTGCCCCAGCCGCGCTGGTGTTGTTTTCGGGTCTGGCCGCCGCCCAGACAGAACTCCAGGAAGGGTCCAGGCAATCGACGCCCCATGCGGTTGACTCGCAGCATGGCCCAGCGCCGACCTTCCGAGCGGATACGAACCTGGTGGTGATTCCGGTGACGGTGACGGATACGCTAAACCGGTTCGTTCTCGGGCTTCAACAAGCGGATTTCCATTTATTCGAAGATGGCGTGGAACAGGATGTCGCACATTTCTCCGGCGAGGATGCGCCTCTTTCGGTTGGCCTGGTATTCGATGAGAGCGGCAGCATGGACTACAAGCTTCGGAATTCTCGCAACGCAGCCGCACAGTTCCTGAAGACCTTTAACACGGACGATGAAGCGTTTCTGGTAGAATTCGGCGACAATGCCAAGCTTTCGGTCGAATTTACGACGCACACCGAAGAGATACAAAGCGCGCTGAAAAACGCTCAGCCAGGGGGCCTGACCGCAATGCTTGACGCCATCAACACCGGCCTGCACGAGATGAAAAAGGCGAAGAACCCCCGGAAGGCGATCGTGATCGTTTCTGACGGCGGGGATAACCACAGCCACTACACGGCAGCCGAGATTGAGTCGCTCGTTCGCGGGGCGGACGTACAAGTGTACGCCATGGGTGTTTTTGAGCCGATCTTGTCTTTCGGGCTGACTCCTGAGGAGATCTCAGGGCCGCGTCTGCTTTCTGAAATTGCTGCACAGACAGGTGGCCGCGCCTTCTCAGCGGCACTCACGAGCGATCTGCCGAGTGTTGCAACCAGGATTGCGATCGAATTGCGCAATCAGTATGTTCTCGCTTACTACCCCAAGAATCAAGCCAGAGATGGAAAGTACCGTAAGGTGGAAGTTAAACTCTCGCAACCTCATGGTATGCCGCCGCTCAAAGCGCACTGGCGGCTCGGGTATTACGCGCCTCCTCAATGACTAACGGTGAGCTCCGCCGCGCACTGCAGGTGGCATAGGGCGCCCAGGCGCCGGATGCGGAAGAGGTGCATGGGGGGCGGGCACGATGGGGAAAGCTCGCGGTGAAACCCCGACCCGCCGCGTGGGTGAATAAAGGTAACTTCGAACACCGCCCGGCGCCAATCCCACGAGGAGAGGCCTGTACGTATAGCCGGGCAGGTAGATTGCGTTGAACCCTGGCTGATATGGATTGAAGGAGCCATACCCGCCGGACAGGCCCAAGCCAAGAGATGGGACGCCGATGAGTGGAAAATAGGCAAAGCTGTCCGTCTCTAAACCGGAGTTCCTTGAGGCAGGGTCCTCGTCAATCTGGGCGGTAATGGCGTTGTCTGCCGAAATAGATTCGCTCCGGCCTTTGGCCCAATCGGTGAGCGCGTCTCCGGGTAGATCGATGGAGCGTTCGGGCACGAGCACCGGGGCAAACGGCAGATACATCCCTTGTTCCACGGATACCGGCATCCCGGTACCGCCGGCAAACACCTCCGCCTCGCCCTGCTGGACCCACAATCGGGGCGGATCGGCATCGATTCGGTAGATGCCCTTTTGGGGGAAGTGGACCCTCCAGGCCTTATAAACAAGTGTGAACGATGTACCCAAACCCGGTTCCGCCGAGTCGACCATAGCCGATCCGGAGAGCATTTCGACACGCGTGTCCGAGAGATCGTTCGCAACCAGGCGGATGGCGCTGCTCTCTCCCATGCGGAGGAAGACACCAGCCATAAGCAGCACCTCCGCGCGGCCTTGCGCCGTACGCAGTTCGGCGCCTTCGGCCATACTTGGAAATCTACCGAAATGGGGTTCCAGCGGCTGGTCGGCCAGGTAAACCGCTCCCTCGAAAAAGTGGACGATGCCGGAACGAGTGGAGATCACCGATTGCCCGTCAGCAGGAAGCGCCAGCACGGTGACCACAGCCAACGTCAAAAACGCATACGCGCGGCCGTAAGACATAAAACATCCCCCCATGAGTATCGGCCCCATCCGCAGTTCCCGTCAAGGGCCAATGGGGGAACGGAGATGGCGACTCTTGGACCAGGAGTTTCGAGGTGCGCCTCCATTCGAAAGTGCAGTTTTAGCGCAGCTTGCATGATGCGCGGCCGTTGCGCTGACGAAGGCATTGCTCGTCGGCCCGGAGCAGCGGCCGGTCATGATCCAGCCGGCTGGTCTGCGCCCCACCAGGTCCCCACTTCGGCGGCATCTTCCGACTGGTTCGCACTCCTCGATCACCTCCGCCAAAAACGAAAACCGCTAAGTTTAGCGGTTTTTGAGGTCAATTCATTTAGAATCAAGGGAGTAAAAAGCAAAACCGCTAAGGCTAGCGGTTTTGTCATCCCGTACTTTCATTTAGCTTCGCCCTTGATCGAGTGACTCGGCTCGGTTGTGGCGCGAAAGATCGCGGAACTCGTCCCTATTATGCGCCGGGGCAGTTCCTTGACTGCGCGGGCGAAGTGGACTCCTGCGTCACCAGGGTTGGCAGCAGCGGCTGGGAAGCCGAACCGCACGGCGGGGGCGGCGGTGTCTCTCCGACGTAGGACTCCGATGGCGACCACTGGTCACCGGCGCGCTGGAACTCGATCGTCCGGATGGATCGGATGGAGTAACCGGGCCACGACAAGACCGGCAATGTCAGAGACTTCGCCACATCGGCCAAGCCGGGCGGGGCCGGTGCAACCGCTCGCGCTTCGATCACTTTTCCGTTTCCATCCACCAGAGCAATTGCTTTGGCCTGGATGATCGGAGGCGGTGGCGGAAGCACGGCGTGTCCGAGAAGCGTATCCAGTTCCACATCTCCTCCCGCCGCCTTCACCAGTTCGCGAATCGTCTCTCGGGAATCCACGCGGTCAAAATTCGGACGCGCGCGTGCTTGTGCGAACACGTTGACCGCCTCTTCGAGACGGCCCGATTTCGCCAGCACGATGACCATGTGAAGTTCGGTTTCACCACGAGGAGTAATCGCGAAGGACGACCGCAGGTACGGCTCGGCTGCCTTAGTTTTGCCTTGGCGATAGAGGACCCACCCCGCGGTATCCAACATGAAGGCGATCTGGCGTAGTTGCGCCGTGCACTTATCGCCGCCGGACATGCCCTCCGGCTCGCACACAAGACGCGCGGCCGGTTCGAGCGCTCCGGAAATCAACTGCCAGGACCTGTCGAGATCGAAACCGGCGTCGGCCAGGTCGTACGCGACGTTGTTTTCCATAATGGCCTCGTGCGGAAGGGCGAGCGCGCGATCGAAGCTGCGCCGCGCCTCATCGATGCGGCCAGTCTTGATCTGGGCCTTGCCGAGAAAAAGCCAGCGGTTCACATCCGCTGGAGCGAGTTCCGCAGCCACGGCGGCCAACTGGCGCGCTTCGTCCCAGTGGCCTCGCGACGCCAAAACCCTGCCCAGGTTCCATGAGGCAAAGCGGCTGCGCGGATCCACCTCAATCTGCTTGCGATAGCTGGCGATAGCCTCGTCGGTACGGCCCATCCTCCTGTAAAGAGCGCCCAGATTGTTGTAGGCAGACCCGTGCCTCGGATTGATTGCGATCAAGGCCTTGTAGGCCGCCTCGGCCTTGGGAAGTTCGCCAAGCAAGTCATAGGACCGTGCCATGTAAAACCATGCAAGCTGGTTTTGAGGAGCGATCGTGGTGGCCTTCAGCGAAGCTTGCAGGGCGGCTTCGTAATCGTGGCGCTGAAGCGCCGCCCAACTGTCGTTCAAGGCTTGATTCAGAGTCGCCGGTGCCGCAAGGCCAGCGCCGTTATCCTGCTGAGGCGCGGCAGCCAGACTGTTCATGGCAAGAATCAGGATTCCGATCCAAGCCAGCAAGAAGGTTTTTCTGGAAACCGGGCGCATCACTGTCTCCTTAAGCACTAATGTCTCCTTAAGCGCTATTCAGATTACTATTAATTGAGGGCGGCAGCGGAAGGGCGGTGCTGCCTCGGATGCGTTTACGCGGCGGGCCAACCCGCAGCGACGTCATATGGATCGTGCGGCGCCGGCGCAGATGCGCCCGCGGATATGGCGTGGCGTCCTTCGAGAGCCTCGAAACGCATCGCAACACAGTAGAGAATCAGGACATTGGCTGGGTGGGCGGGCTTTTGGCTGGGTGTCCATGAGCCCCGCAGTCCAATTGGCCTGGCAGTGAATTCCCTGTGAATTCGCTTGCAAAATCGCGTGAAACGCGTTCTTATTGGGTTTACGGTACCACGCTCCACATTTCCGGCGCGAGCGTTCGGAGGAAGCCCCTGCGAGGGTTGTCCGGGATCCGCCAAATGGCACTGTTCATTGCACGTATTCGGTTCAAATAGAAGGGGTTTCCATGTCGAATAACGATTCTCTCGATCGTAGAGATTTTCTCAAATCCGTGAGTGCCACCGGCATCACGCTAGGCGCCGCCAATTCTGCCTTCGCCGCTAAATCCAGCAGCAAAGCCTCGGGCGGCCGCGTGATCGGCGCCAATGACCGCATCAACATCGGGGTAATCGGTTGCGGCGGGCGCGGCTTCTACGATGGCCAGGCATTCGCCCAATTCGGACAGAAGAACAACAACGCCTGCCAGGTGGTGGCGGTTTGCGACGTGTACGAAAAGCGCAAACGCCTCGCCGCCGAGCACCACAAGGTGAAGGGCTACCTGGATTACCGCGAGTTGCTGAACCAGTCGGACGTGGACGCTGTCGTGGTCGCCACACCGGACCACTGGCACGGCAAGATGGCGATGGACGCCATGGACCAGGGCAAAGACGTTTACCTGGAAAAGCCCATGGTGCACACCAACGAGGAAGCGCGCCAGTTGGTGGCTACGGTGAAGGAAACCAAGCGCATCCTGCAGGTGGGTTCGCAGACCACCTCGGCCGATATCTGGGCGAAGGCTAAGAAGGCCATCGCCGACGGCATGATCGGGCAGATGATCGAAAGCCAGGGCTCGTACCACCGCAATTCGACCGAGGGCGAGTGGAACTGGCCCATCGACGAAAAGGCTGGTCCGGAGGCGAAGGGCGACGACTTCATCGATTGGAACATGTGGCTGGGGTCGCAGTACAAGCTGGCTCCCAAGCGCGCCTTCGACGCCGACCGCTTCTTCCGGTTCCGCAAATATTGGGACTATTCGCTGGGCATTGCCAGCGACCTTTTCTACCACGTGATCGCGCCGCTGAACATCTGCTGGGATGAGCCCCAGTTCCCCACCAAGGTAATGGCCACCGGCGGCATTTATGTATTTAAGAAGCTGCCCGACGGCAAGCCGGACCGCGAAGTGCCCGATACGTTCCACCTGCTGGCCGAATATGCCAAGGGCCACTCGCTGGTGCTGAGTTCCTCCATGGCCAACGATACCCACATCCCCGGCATGATTCGCGGGCACGAGGGCACCATCATCATGGTGGAGCATGGCCAGTTTGAGCGTAACGTGCCTTACATCACGGTGAAGCCGCAGGTACGTGGCGGCCGGAATGGAGCGGTCACTGCCATTGGCGGCGAAGCCTACGCCACCAAGTTCGGGACGAAGGATATCCAGATCCCGGTCGACCAGAAGGATATGATGGCGGCGCACATCGAGAACTTCCTGGCATGCATGCGCAGCCGCGAAAAACCGCATCTGGATGTCGAGACGGGGGCCAAGGCAGTGGTGGTGATCAACCTGGCCGCGCAGTCGTACCGCGAAGGCAAGACGCTGTACTGGGATGCCCAGCACTGGAAGGCGTCCGATAAGCCGGTGAAGGCGTAGAAGCTAGCGACTTCCGTCAGCGGTCGCGCTGAACCGCGTCTTCCGTCAGCGGTCGCGCTGAACCGCGTCTTCCGTCAGCGGTCGCGCTGAACCGCGTCTTCCGTCAGCGGTCGCGCTGCACCGCGTCTTCCGTCAGCGGTCGCGCTGAACCGCGACCGCTAGCACGATGATCGCCGCTTTGATCATCATCTCCACATTGCTATCGACGTTGTTCAGCCGCAGCATGTTGGTGAGCACGCCAATCGTCAACGTGCCCACGATGGTGCCTGAAATTCCGCCCTTGCCGCCCGAGAGGCGGGTGCCGCCGATCACCACCGCCGCAATGGCATCCAGTTCGTAAGCTACCCCGGCATTCGGATTGCCTTGGTGATTCTCGGCCGCATACAGCACACCCGCCAGGCCGGAGAGCAGGCCGGAGAGCGTGTACACCCAAACCTTGGTCCGCCGGATGGGCAGGCCGGCATACTCCGCGGCTTTTTCGTTGTCCCCGATGGCGCGCACGTGGCGTCCGAACACAGTTCGCGCCAGCACCACCCAGAAGACAGCCGCGCCGGCCGCATAAGCGCCGATCACGATGGCCTTCTGGCGGAAAACCGCCGCGAACTCGGCGGCCACGTCGCGACCGAAACCGATATCGATATTCTGGTTGTCCGTGAGCCACTTCGCCAGGCCACGCACGCCGATCATCGCCGCCAGGGTCACGATGAACGGCTGCATGCGCGTGGCGGCGATCACCACGCCGTTGAGCGTGCCGACCAGCGCCGATGCCGCCACCGCCGCCGCCATCGCCAACACAATGTGCCACGCGTAGGACGCGGTCTGCCCGGCGCGCGTCAGCCCCATGGCCACCAGGGATGTCGACAACGCCAGAATGCTGCCCACGCTCAGATCGATTCCGCCAGTGAGGATTACGTACGTCATGGCGAGCGCCATGATCCCGATCAGCGAGATCTGGCGCAGGATGTCGGTCAGGTTGCCAATCTGCAGGAAGATGCGCGAACCGTCCGCCGCGGTGGGGCCGATCAGAATCGCCAGCAGGATAATGCCGGCCAGCGCGGCCAGGCTCTGAGCTTTCGCCAGCCCTCCGGCTTTTGCCAGACTCCGGGCTTTCGCCAGCGCTCTCGCCAGAGCCATCAACACCGGGCCTCGGGGGAATTGGGAGTGGTTGCCGCCGCCATGATCTTCTCCTGGGTCGCCTCCATGGCATCATAAATCGCGGTGAGCCTGCCGCCCGACAGCACCAGGATGCGGTCGCAGCACCGCAGCAACTCCGGCAGTTCCGAACTCACCAGGATCACGCCCTTGCCGGCCTCAGCCAGTGCATCCACAATCCTGTAAATGTCCTGCTTGGCCGCCACATCGATGCCGCGCGTGGGGTCGTCCAGGAACAACACGTCGGGGTCGCGCAGCAGCCAGCGCGCCAGCAGCACTTTCTGCTGGTTGCCACCGCTTAACTGGCCAACCGGCTGGGCGGTGGAATCGCAACGCAGGGCCAGGTTGCGCGCCAACGGCTCCAGTGCGCGCTGCTCCTCACGGGCGCGGATGAAGCCGAGCCGCTGGAACCGCGGCAGCACCGCCATGGTGCTGTTTTCCAGAACGCTCATACTCATCATGAGCCCCTGGAGGCGCCGGTCCTCGGGCAGCAGGCCGATGGCGCCGCGCGCGTGGATTGCGCCGGCGCGAATGCGGTCCATGCCGAACAGCGCCGCGCCCAACTCGCTGCGTCCCGCGCCCACCAGACCGGCTACGCCCAGGACTTCGCCGCGGCGCAACTGGAATGAAACGCCGCGGAGCTTGCCGGTGGTCAAGCCTTCCACCGCGAGCACGATTTCGCCCGCGCCGCCGCGCTGCGAGCGGCCGGCCCGCGTGCATTCCGTCAACTTGAGGTCGCGCCCCACCATCATGCGAATCAACTCGTCCACATTGGTCGCCGCCGTTTCGACGGTCCCGATGGTCTGGCCGTCGCGCAGCACCGTGGCGCGGTCGCAGATGCGGAGAATCTCGTCCATCTTATGCGAGACGTAAACCATCGCCACGCCGGCGCTCCTCAGTTCCGCGATCAAGCCGAACAGCCTGTCCGCGGCGTCATCGAAAAGGGAACTGGTGGGCTCATCCATCAACAGGATGCGCGCGTCCATACTGAGCGCGCGGGCGATGGCCACCAGTTGCTGCTGCCCGATGGGCAGGCCGCCCACCTTGTCATTCACGCCGCAGGCAAGCCCCACACGCTGCAGGAAGGGCCGGCAGAAGGCCGCAATCCGGCGCGGGACGGATATGCGTCCCTCCCGAAAATGCAGGTTGCCGATCACCAGATTCTCTCCCACGGTCAGGTTGGGGAACAAATCCAGCTCCTGGTAAATCATCCCGATACCCGACCGCTGCGCATCCAGGGGATTGTGGATCACGGCCGGGTGGCCGTCAATGGCGATGGACGCCGTATCGGCCAGGGTGGAGCCGGCCAGTATCCGCGCCAACGTGCTCTTGCCCGCCCCGTTCTCCCCGATCAGAGCATGCACTTCACCGGCGCGGAGCGTAAAGTGCGCCTGGTTGAGCGCGCGCACGCCGCCGTAGTGTTTGCTGACGTTCCCAGCCTGGAGCAGAGGGGGCATTATACTAGTCATCACCGATTCTAAACGTTGGCGGCAACCGGAAGAGTACCGCCGCGCCGGTGTACCAACTCCGTTATTTGTAACGGGGGTTATTGATTTTCCGGAAGGGTACTGCCGGTTTGGCGGATCGGGTGCTGCCGGGCCAGGTTGCCCCGCCACAATCATCAGAGCGCTCACACGGCGCCGGTTTTCTGGGTGGGCAGGCAGGTGGTTAGTCGTTTGGGGAAACCGTATGAAGCTGGAATCCAGGGCAGCTTGTCAGGGGTATCCCGGGTCCGGCGGAGGGAGTCTGCCCGTCGCGCGATTGATACACCTTACAGGCAGGCCGAAAACTCGGGCTGGCTCGCTCCGCACCGGGCGGGCGGATTAGCAATCCGCCGCAGATTGACAATCGACTGACGATCTGCCTCACAATGGGTAGCTGAACCTCGATTTCTCCTCGTCCACTTCTGCCAAAACGCTGAAACACGACGGTACTATGCCGTCTATACCGCCCACACTTCGGAAAGCGCTGACAATCTGATACATTAGTTAAACCAAGTGAGGAACGCCGACGCGCCGAGGCTCGAACAGTGAGTCTTGGGTGGAAAGCTGCCAGCCATGGTGTTGTGGAGCAGTTATTGCGGGGCGATACTCGACCGCACGATACCTAATAGCCAGACTTATTTAGGCCCAGACTTAATAATCAGGAAACTCAAGGAGCTCATGAAAATCCAAATGCAACGCCTTTTTCGATCAATTTGCCCTCGATGTGGTTGCGACAAGTTCCGGCGATCGGCACGGCGTACTACCTGGGAGTGGGCTATCTGCCTTCTAATCCTGCCTTTTCGCTGCGAACGCTGCGACCGGCGTTTTTTTCGATTCCAATCGCCCGCGACGGGGATGCGGGAGTTGCGTGAGCTGGCCGGGAGCTTCCTTTCACGGTTTTCACGGACATCACCGTCCCCGGAGTCAAAAGGGGTGCGGGACTCTAAAGCCGGCCCGGTTGCGAAGTGCGCATCCTAACTGGTAAAACGCATGGCCAGGAACTGGCCTTGGCACGGGCGAAAACGCGCACGTGCCGTTCGGCATGGTGCTCCTTGTCCGCTTTCTGGAATTCCCAAGCGCGAGAACAGCTTTAACAGCTTCACCTCTTGCAAAGCAATGCTCCCGGAGCGATACCCCCGGGTTTGGCCCGTAAGGCCCGTAAGGCAGCCTGCTAATTTGCGCAGCCGTGTCATAAAACGAATACCCTCATCGGCGCGCCTCGCGGCGCCGGTCGCAGCCGGGTTGCCAGGCTTAGCCGGGGTATGTTTGTGATTGGCCGGGTTGCTCTATGATTGAATGCTGAGGTAACTCCGTTGCTCAAGCAATCCGTCGCGCTTTCCTTTCTAGCTGTCATGGCCGCGGCCCAACCTACCGTCGTCAAAACCACCGTCCTCATCGATGGCAGAGGCCACGTCCTCAAGAACAAGGAAATCGTCATCGAGAACGGCCGCATCGCGCGGATCGCCGACGCCAAACAGAAGCCCACTATCGACCTGAGCGGCCTCACCGTCACTCCCGGCTGGATCGACACCCACGTCCATCCCACCTGGTATTTCAATAAAGACGGCCGCTACGAGGCCGGCGGGCGGGGCGCCAGATCCACGCCGCAGCAGGCCGCGCTGTATGCCGCGGCCAACCTCTACAACACGCTGATGGGCGGTTTCACCACGGTGCAAAGCGTGGGCGCGGAGCTGGATGGCGATTTGCGCGACCTGATCGAAGCTGGTTCGCTGGCCGGCCCCAGGCTGATCACGTCCCTGCGGCAAATCAACGAGAACACGGGCGACGCAGCCCAGATTCGTGCCTACGTGCGGAAGATGAAGGCGGATGGCGCCAATGTGGTGAAGCTCTTCGCCACCGCCAGCATTCGGGACGGCGGCAAGATGACCATGACTGTGGACCAGATCAATGCTGCCTGCGGCGAGGCCAAAGCCGTCGGCTTGCGCTCAATAGTGCATGCCCATTCATCGGACGGCGCCAAAGCCGCGGTCAACGCCGGATGCACGTCCATTGAGCACGGCACATTTCTAGACGACGAAACGCTGGAGCTGATGGCCCAGCGCGGCGTCTACTTCGACCCCAATTTTCTGGTGTTGCACAATTACCTGGAGAACAAGGCCAAGTTCCTTAACATTGGCAACTACACCGAAGAGGGCTTTGCCTACATGGAAAAAGCATTACCTCTGGTGGCCGCGGTATTGAAGCGCGCCCGCAGCCATCGCGTGAAGATCGTGCTGGGCACCGATGGGGTCGCCGGCGCGCACGGCCGCAATGCCGAAGAGTTCGTCTACCGCGTGAAGGATGGCGGCGATATCCCGATGGAAGCGCTATCGAGCGGCATGTCCGTGGCCGCCGAATCGCTAGGCATGGGCGCCAGCATCGGATCGCTGGCCGAAGGAATGGAGGCCGACCTGGTGGCCGTGCAGGGCAACCCGCTCGATGACATCACCGCGGTGCGGCGGGTGGTCTTGGTGATGAAGCACGGCAAGGTCTTGCTGGAGAGCGTGCCCGCCTCCGCCAACGATGCGTCTGGCAGCCGTCGATGACCAGAATGCGGTCCGCCTGACCGGCGGCGGCTGCCACTACGATGGGCGGACGGCGCACGTGGCAACGTCGCCCGATATCCTCCGCTAGATATCCTCCGCTAACCCCTGCCCGTTTGCGCCGTCCTAGATAATGAGGAGACAACGCCACGACGGTTTGCTAACCGGCTGCTTACCGTAAGATTTGGGGTTCCGTGAACCAAAGGCGGCGTTTTTGCGTCTCATAGAAGCAGAAGGAAGCCGAAGAAAAGCACAGAATTTGCGTCGTCACCGGGGGGAGCCATGTCCGACCGCACTCAAAAACTCGTATCGATCCGTCACAGAACTGACCAAGACTTGATGGTTCTGGTCCAGCGGGAGCTTGACAGGGGCTTCGCCCTGGCTGATGTGGCGACCACCAGGAGTTCTCCGCTCTTTGCCCAGGCCGAGAAAGCCTTGGCCGCGGCGACGGCGATGTTTCCCAGGATCTCGGGTATGAGCCAGGACGACGGAGTGCGAATTGGGGCGAGGCTGAAGGAACTGCGGTCCCGGCTGGATCAAATACCGGCCTATGCGAACGTGCAGCGGTACCGGGCATCGGTCGCATCGTAAAACGCCTTCAAAGGGTGACCGTAAAACGGCATCAAGAGGGACCGTGGCAGGGCCCGCTCGCGGCGGAGTTTGCCGACACACACCGTAGTCGCGGCGCTCACCAGTTTTTCTCCCATACCCGTACGATCGGATAACGGCCGCTGTCGCCGGCGTCGTACTTCGATTGCTGGAACCACCACTGCAAACGGGCGCGCGTATCGGCGGCGAACTGTGGGTCGGCCGCGAGCCTGGCTTCAAACTGCCGGCGCAATTCGGGATTGTCCGCCATCATTCGCCGGGCGATCGGCTCGGACAGATACTCGCCGACGCCGCCCCCGCCTCCACGGCCGCCGCCTTCGAACACGGAATTCAGCAAGCCCCAGCGAGCCAGCGAATCGGGCGCCTGCGGCTCCAGCATAGCCATGATGAGGCGCGCCCGCCGCTGCCTCAGCCCCACCCAATACGACCCGGCCGGAATCGCGATCCTCTCCCTCACGGGCCTGGCCTCGAAGTCGATCATCACGTGCCCTTCGGTCGAGGCGCCCTGAAACCGGATGTTGCCGAAACGGTAGGTCTCGAATTCCTGGTCCAGCGGTTTGGTAGTCCGCTCCATCTCCACGCCGTGCAGTTTGAGCAGATCGGCCACCCCGGTCCACGCCGAAGGAATCAGGTAGCCGAGCGGCATCTGCGCCTCCACGGTCGTGTCGATCTGGTCGTGGATTTGTGTTTCCAGGTTGTCCGGTTCGGCCAGATACCGGGTGACGCTGCCGCCAGTGACCTCGCTCTGGTATGGGCCGATCTTGAGCGCGCGGTAAAGCAGCGGCCGGCTTTTGTCGCTCACCTTGCCGGCCAGATACACCGGCGGGGCCGAACGGTTTCCGGCGCGCGAGACCATCTCTCGATCGGCATCGCGGACCGCGCGGCGCAGGCCCTCGGGATCCAGCAGGATGGTGTCGATGCTGTGCCGCATGATGTCGTAATGAGCCCAGGCGCGCGTCTTGGCGGCCTTCAAGCTGTGCGACTCCACCAGCAGCGAGGGCCGGTTCTGCACCGCGGCATACAAATGCGAGTAGCGCGGCGAAAACACCTCCATGAAGAACTCGCGGCGGGCATTCACATTGCGCAGCGCGCCGTAAGGGGCCACCAGGTGGCCATCGGCTGCCATGCGTTGGTCCAGTTCGGGCACGAAGCGGTCGCGCACCCAGGCGCCGGCGGGGTCGGCCAGGTCCTGATTGCGCGCCATGTCCCAGGTCACATCGTACTGCATGTCGGAGCCATCGGTCACGTGGTTGTCGATGTGAAAATCCGGCATCCAGGAGTTGAAGACACGCAGCCAGGCGCGCATTTCGGGCGTGTCGGCCTTGATATAATCGCGGTTCAGATTCAGGCGCTGCGTGTTGGCGCGGAGGCCCGTGGACCTGGGCCCGTTCTGGCTGGGCCGGTGGTACGGGCTGAAGGATTCGTGGCCATCCACGTTGAAGACCGGGATGATCACAAAGATGGCGTGGTCCAGCCAGGGCGC
>Ga0210402_10002474_pt1 | contig 17983 bp, 15 predicted proteins | sample IncBWC7MmetaG_FD_161055 | JGI IMG/M metagenome (GOLD analysis project Ga0210402, IMG submission 161055) | Forest soil microbial communities from Barre Woods Harvard Forest LTER site, Petersham, Massachusetts, United States - Inc-BW-C-7-M | ecosystem: Environmental > Terrestrial > Soil >... | reverse complement strand
AGAACGGTTTGACGCTCTCCATCGTATGCTCGACGCCGTAGCTCGAAATGTCGATGCCGGCGACCTCGATGCCCGGTACGGCCTCGCGGAAATCATGCAGCAGAAAACCCTTGCCGGAGCCGACATCGAGCACGCGCATGCCCGGCTTGATGCCGTAAGTCCGGACCATCGCATCGGCCACCTTGCGCCAGCGGCCGTCATATTTGTAGCCGCCATAGCCGGTCTCGCGGCTGCCGTCCCAGTAGTCGTAATCGAACTTCACCGCGAGCTCGGCGACTTCGGTCTTGTCGCGCTGGGTGACGCGCGCGAGATAGTCGCGCTTGGTCGATTTGTGAACGAGGCTGACGAACTCACGATAGGCCATAAAAGTCTCTCCGGTTGGAATAGTTCAATCGACGGCGGGCTCAAGCCCTCAGGGCGGCAAGCTCCGCATCGGCCTTGGCAAGCTGGCTCGCGCAGCGCGCGGCCCAGGCGCCTGCGTCGGCGAAGGCGCGGCGCGCCGCGCCAAGCGGCAGGAAGTCGTTGAGGATGATGCAGGTCCACTTGATCCGGTAGGCGTCGAGCAGCATGCGGCAGCGCGCGCGTCCCGCCTCGTCAAGTCCGAACCCCTCCGCCATACGCGCGATAAAGATCGCATGGTAATCGAGCGGCACCGGGATTTCCGGTTGGCAAAAGAAGTCCGATACGAGCTTGGCCGGATCGTCGCGGCCGGCATATTCGAAATCGAGGAACGTCACCTTGCCGGCGTCATCGATAAGGGCATTGTGAAAGCCGAAATCCGAGGGTGACAGGCAGCAATCGTCGGGGCTGAGCACCTGCTCCATTGCCAGTCCCGCGGCGTGGGCATCCGCCGCCAAACGCGACTTCACCACGTTCCAGGCCGGCAGCAGCCTAGTCGACACGAAGGATTGCGCCTCCTTGGCGTGCGGCGCGTCGGGATCGAGCATGGCGAGGCGCTCGACGCGGCGCTCGACGGTTGAGATATGTTCCGCCAGCGTGAAACAGGCTTCCGACCCCGGCGCCAACAGCGCGCGAGGGCGCGCGTTGACGGAGAGCACGAAGTCGATGGCGGCATCGATATGGGCCGGCGTGAGCTCGGAGGCGAGAAGCTTTCGTCCCTGCACGAAACCGTAGAGGCCGGCATGGGAGACGGCGTCACAGGCAAGCGGCTCCGGCACCGCCCGGATGCCGTGCGACCAGGCGTGCTTCAAGAAATCCCATTCCGCGCCAAGCCGGTCCCGCGGGTCGCGCGGATCAGTGAAATAGCGTTTGAGAACAAGGGGCGTACCAGCTTCAGTTTCGACGCGATAAACTTGGTTGTTCTTGCCGCCGGCAAGCCGGGACAATGCGCGAGACCGCCCTTTGCCGACGCGTTCTGTCAGTTGGCTCGCGAGACGCAGCAGGCTCTCGTCGGTCTGCTCAGCTCTGTTCACGGACCACATCCGCCGAGATCGCGGCCCAGGATGAGCGGCGGTCAAGCTTTTCCGCGCCATCGGGGCTGCCCGCGAACTGGTTGTCCGAATCGAACAGGAGCTTCCGCATGCCCTCGGGAAAGCCGGGCATCGCCAGAATTTCCGGAAGGTCATCGATGAACATGTCGCAGCGAAGGCTGGCGGCGCGCGCAACCTTCTCTTCCTTGGTCAGCTCGAAAAACACTCTTGCCGGATCGATCTTTGAGACGCCTTCTCCGATCAGCCCGCGGTCCACGAGGAAGCCGCGCGCGGCCGCATGCATGTCGTGCTTGGGCCCCAGGATCGGATGCCGGGTCTTGTGGCTGACGATGAAGAGTTCGTGGCCGGCACCTTGTGCAACGCCAATGAAATCGGCGAAACCGGGAAAGGGTGAGACCAGGTCCATGCGCGCGCCGTAGACATAGCCCTGGAGCTCGGTGAAATCGTCCTTGCGGCCACCGCCGTTGAGGTGATCGCGGACGCTGTTCTTGTCTCGCGCGAGGTCAGGCGGGATCAACCCGCGTTCAAGCGCGGCTGCATGGAACACGCCGTCATAACATGCGATCGTATTGTCAAAATCGATGCCGATCCGCATGGCGTACCTGTTCAGCGCAGCGACATGTCGATCAGGGGCCGCCCGACCTGACCGGCGGCCAAATCCTGCAGCGCCTGGTCGGCCTGCGAAAGGCTATAGGGCTTTGACAAGAGATCGCGCACCGGAAAGCGCCCCGACGCTAGCAGGCGCCCGTACCGTCCGTAATCGCGGTCAGGAACGCTGTCGCCGCCCCAGGTGCCGAGCAGGCTCTTGCCCTGGTTGAAGACGCCGGGATTGAGGGACAGGATCGCGCCATGCTTGGCATTGCCGATAACGACCGCGCGGCCGCCCTGTTGCCGCGTCGAGCTGATGGCCTGCTCCATCACCGCCGGGACGCCTGAGGATTCCACTGCCAGGTCAACGCCTTGCGGCACGATCTTCTTGATCTCGGCGATCACGTCGCCGGCGGATGGGTCCAGCACATGGGTCGCGCCATAGATCTTGGCAAGCGCGCGGCGCGTCGGGTTCGGATCGATGCCGATCACCGGCATGGCGCCCGCGAGCGCGGCCGCCATCAGCGCATTCAAGCCGATGCCACCGGTGCCGAACACCGCGACCGCGTCGCCCGGCTGAACCTTCAGCACGTTATAGACCGCGCCCATGCCGGTCGGGGCGGCGCAGCCGAGCAGCACCGCGACATCCATCGGCAGATCGCTCGGCAGAAGCGTCATGCGGTTTTCGCTCACCAGCGCGTGGCGCTGAAAGGTGGTCACGCCGCCGGCGTTGACCTTGCGGCCTTCCCAATCATAGACGGCGCCGCCGGCCTCGATGCCGTTGCCCTTGATCCAGGACAGCACGACCTTGTCGCCAACTTTGACCTTGGTCACCGCGCTGCCGGTCTCAAGCACCGTACCGGTGCCCTCGTGGCCAAGGCAATGGGGCACCCATTTGTCCTCGCCCTTGTCGCCGCGCCATTCCATCACCTGCGTTCCGCAAGCGCCCGAATAGGCAATCTCGACCAGCACCTGGCCGGGCTTGAGCACGGGAATTTCGATTTCCGCCAGAACCAGGGGCTTTCCGGTTTGGACGAGAAGCGCAGCGGCTGTTTTCATTACGAACGTCGTCTCTAGGCCAGGGCGTGACGGACTTTTTCGGCGATCTGGTGCCCGGTCAGGCCCAGCATTTCCCGGGCATATTCCTGCTCGCCGGATTTCTTGAAGAAGGCGTCGGGCGTGCCGAAGCGCAGGAATTTCGACACGGGCGTTTGCGTATCAGCGAGCCATTCCGACACCGCCGCGCCGAACCCGCCGATCAGCGAGTGCTCTTCCAGCGTTGCGACCAGCTTGAAGCGCGCGAACGCGTCCTTCAAGCAGGCGTCGTCGAGCGGCTTGACGGTATGGAAGCTCACGACCTTGGCCGAGATGCCGCTCTCCTTAAGCTTGTGTGCCGCCTCAATTACCTCCGGCAGCATATTGCCGGTCGACAGCAGGCAGACATCGGTGCCCTCGGCAATGGTGATGGCCTTGCCGATCTTGAAATCGGCGATGGGTGCGGAATGCACCACCGGTTCGCCCTTCTTGCCCATGCGGATATAGACCGGGCGGTCCTGCTGCATCGACGCACGCAGCGCGGCGCGAACCTCGAACGCATCACCCGGGCAAATCACCACCATGTTCGGAATCGAGCGCAGGAAGGAAATATCCTCGCAGGCGTGGTGGGTGGGGCCGAGGCCCGAATAGGCAAGGCCGGCGCCAACCGCGACGATGGTCACGGGTGCTTCGTGGTAGCAGACGTCGGTGCGGATCTGTTCCAGACAGCGCGTGGTCACGAACGGCGTGATGGTATAGGCGACCGGTCTCAGGCCGTTCATCGCCATGCCGGCGGCAACGCCCATCATGTTGGCTTCCGCCACGCCGCAATTGAAGAAGCGCGACGGATGCTTGTCCTTGAATTTGTCGAACAGGCGGTTGCCGATGTCGCCCGACAACATAACGACACGAGCATCCTCGTTGCCGAGCTTGGCCAGTTCGTCCGCGAATGCGTTTCTCATGCGAGCCCAAGCTCCTTATGCGCCTTGACGACCTCTTCCGCGGTCGGCGCGCGGTAGTGCCAGTTGTTGTCGTCCTCCATGAACGACACGCCCTTGCCCTTGACCGTATGCGCGATCAGCGCGACCGGCTTGCCGGATCCGTTCGGAATGCGCTGCATGGCTTCGGCAAGCGCGCCGACGTCGTGGCCGTCGATCTCATGGGCATCCCAGCCGAACGCGGCCCATTTGTCGCGCAGCGGCGCCAGCATCAGCGTCTCGTTGGATCGCGCGGTGGCCTGCCATTTGTTGTAGTCCACGATGACGCAGATATTTTCCAGCTTCTGGGCGGCGGCGAACATCGCGGCCTCCCATACCGAGCCTTCGTTGTTCTCGCCGTCGGACAGCAGTGCAAAAACCCGAAAGCTCTCGCCCTTGATGCGTCCCGAGAGCGCCATGCCGCAGCCGAGCGGTAGGCCATGGCCCAGCGAGCCGGTGGCGGCCTCGACGCCTGGCAAGAGATTGGCGGGAGGGTGCTCGGCCAACCGGCCGCCGTCCTTGCAGTAAGTGTCGAGTTCCTCGATCGGGAAATAGCCCTTCGTGGCGAGCGTCGCATAGAGCGCGGCGGCCGCATGTCCCTTGGACAGGATGAAGCGGTCCCGCAGCGGATCGGCGGGCTTTTTCGGATCGACGTTGAGCACGTGCCAGTAGGCCGCGGTCAGGACATCCGCGCAGGACAAAGAGGATGCCAGATGTGCCGCCTGCGCCGCATGCGACATCTCGATGATCTTGCCGCGGAGCCGCGCCGCCTGGAGCTTCAGGGCTCCGGCATCGGGTTGCCCGGCGGTCTTCCGGACTGCAACGTTCATCGTGCTCTCCAATCACGCCCCGGAACGGAACGCATGATCTCTCAGGGTTTGTGTTCGTACTTAGCAGGCAGTTTCGGCATGTCGTCGCGGAAACGTTCCGCCCAGCCGATCACGTCGTCAATCCCCTGCTGCAGCGAAAGCGTGTCGCGCCAGCCGAGTTCGGTGCGCAGCTTGAAACTGTCGAGCGTATAGGCGGTGTCCTTGCCGGGCCGCTCGGGGCCGATCTCGACGCATTCGTCAAACGATTTGCCGAGCCGTTTCAGAATCATTTCAACCAGCGTACGGATCGAAACCAGCTCGTAGCCGGAAATGTGATAGGTCTCGCCAAGCTGCCCCCGTCGAGCGATTTTCAAGGTCGCGTCCGAGACGTCCGTCATATGGATGAAGACGCGCACCGATTTGCCGCCGCCGTCAAGCCGCAGCTTCTGGCCGCCCATCGCGGCGACGATCGTGCGCGGCACGATCCGGTAGAGCTGCTGGCCCGGACCGTAGACATTGGCCGCGCGGGTAAAAACCACCGGAAATTTGTAGTTCGCGAAATAGGTGCGCAGGCTCATGTCGCCGGCCGCGCGCGACACCGCATAGGGTGTCGACGGGTTGAACGGCGCATCCTCCCTGACCCAACCCTCGGTCGAGCCATAGACCTCGGGCGTCGTCACGTGAATATAGCGATCGAGCCCGTCATAGTGGCGGAGCACTTCATGCAGCCGCACGGCGGAAACGACATTGGTCATCATCCAATGGTCCGGATGAAGCCAGCTTTCGCCAACCATGCTTTGGGCCGCGAAATTGACGACGTGGGTCGGACGTTCCGTTGCAAGCAGCGATTTCAGCGCGTCGAGATCGTGATTGAGGTCCAACCGCTTGAAGCGGACCGTCCCTGAGCGCTTCTGCCACTTGTAGGGCAAAAAGGCCTCGTGGGGTTCGTTCGAGCGACTCGTGGCCAGCACGTCATGTCCGTTCGCCGCAAGAAAACCGGCAAACGTTGCGCCCGAAAATGAGTTCGAGCCCAGAATCAGAAACTTTTCTTGCCCCGCCATCACAATGTGCTTTGTCAGTTTGCGCCCTTCAGCGAGATTTCGCCGCGTTGCCGGTACAGCCACTGCATCATCATGTGGCCGATGATCATCTGGGCGTCTTCGGAAATCTGCATGTCATCGATGTTGAAATGGATCGGCACATCGGCGAGCGCCTTGGCCTTGCCGCCCGAGAAGCCGAGCACGGCATAGCTGGTCATGCCCATCTTCTTGGCCTCTTCCAGCGCTTTGAGGATATTCGGCGAATTGCCCGAACCCGAGAAGGTGATCAGGACATCGCCCTTGCGCGCCAGCACCGCAAGCTGCAGCGAGAAGACCTGATCATAGCCCTCGTCGTTGGCAAGGCAGGTAATGACGGACGGATTGGCTGAAAGCGAATGTACGCGCAGGCCCGATCCAGGCGTTTTCGAGAGGGCGTAGAGGAAGTCGTTGGCGAGATGGTTGGCGTTGCCGCCGCTGCCGCCATTGCCGCAGAAAAAGACCTGGCGTCCGGTCTGCCAGCAGTCGCGCAGATCGTAGGCAAGGCGTTCGACGGGGCTCCAGTCGAACGCTTCCAGCGTCGCACTAAGGCGTTTGGCATAGTCGTTGAAAAGCTTGCCTGGCGTCGAGAATGCCGGCGCGTTCATGACACGACCTCCTTCTCCATCCATTTCAGATTGTACCATCGGTCTTCGTTCTTGAGCTGCCCTTGCGAATACATTCCGATCAGCTCCTTGATGGCATCCTCGACCGTCTTCTTGGGCTTAAATCCGGTCGCCAGCAACCGATCGGAATTGACCCGGTAGCTCCGCGGGTCGTTCGACGGCGTGACCATGACTTCCGCCTTGACGTGTTTCGTCACGAGATTGGCGATGTCGAGAATCGAGATGTTCTCGAAGCCGGCGTTGTAGATGCCGGTGTGCTCGGGATGGTCGAGCAGGAACAGATAAAGGTCGGTGATGTCATCGATATGGATGTTGGGCCGGGTCTGGTCGCCGCCGAACACCGTGATGCGCCCGTTCATCAGGGCCTGCATGGTCAGCATGTTGACGGAAACGTCCAGCCGCTGACGGGGCGAGTAGCCGCACACCGTGGCCGGGCGCACGATCTGCACGACCATGTCGTCCTTGTAGGACAGCACGATCCGCTCGCCGCACATTTTGGTCTTGTTGTATTCGGATATCGGCAGCAGTTCGAGGTCTTCGGTGACCTGCTCCTCTTCCTTGACGCCGTAGACGCTGCCGGAGGATGCATAGATGAAGCGCTTGATGCCGTGACGTTGGGCACGGTCGGCGAGCTGCATCGTCGCAAGGCAGCTGATTTCCCAAGTCAACTTCGGATCGAGATCGCCACAAGGATCGTTGGCGACGCTCGACAGATGGATGATCGCATCAACGCCGGTCAGATCGATTTCCTCGGGGTTGCGTACGTCGCCCTTGACGACGGTGAGATCCGGATGCGGCTCGAGGAAATTGCCGAACCACATGGCGTCGAATGCGACGACCTTGTGGCCGGCCTTGAGCAGTTTGGGAACGAGAACGCTACCTTTGTAGCCGCATGCGCCAGTCACAAAAATCTTCATCTCTTGCGGCTCCTAGAAGTTTGCCCCGCGCCTGGTCAACGCGACGTCGCATTCGCCCACCCGAATGCGATAAAACAATTGAGACCAAGACAGGCGATAATGACCGCCCTACGACGCCACACCGTGGCGCGACTTTTGCTTAAACTCAGAATGGGCTCGGCGCAAGCTTTCTGGATTGCCGATGTCCCTGTGATAACCATTTGTCTCCACGCATGAAATTCGCCCCACATAGTTCGGGATGATTTCGGTGGAAAGATCGACGACGCTTTTTCCGAGCCTTGCGATATCAGCGATGACCTCCGGCTCGAAAATGTAGACCGCGCCGTTGGCGAGGTTCCCCGGGGGGGTTTTGACCTTCTCGTGAAAAGCGACGACGGTGTTTTGCTGGTCCAGTTGCAGAATCCCGCATGAAGAGGGATCGTCGGTCCGAAAGCCGAGCATGGTCATGACATGGCCCGCGGGGCGATTGCGATGGGCCGCAATCAGCCCCGGCACGTCGAAATCGGTGAGATTGTCGGCATGCGCCACCAGGAAGGCCTCGTTCTGAAACCAGTCCCGATTCGCAAGCACGGTGCCGCCGGTCCCGAGCAGCTCGTCCTCGTGAACAAGATCGATGCGGGAGCGCCAGAGCGAGGCTGCCACATGTTTCCTGACCTGCTCCGCGAGCCAATGCGTGTTCAGGAGACTGCGCTCGATCCCGCCTTCGAAAACCAGCTCCAGCCAGTAGTCTAGCAGCGGACGATCATGCACCCGCACCAGGCATTTCGGCGTGGTATCGGTCAACGGCCGCAACCGGCTTCCGATTCCAGCCGCAAGCAGCAGCGCGCGCATGGGGCGTCCGTTACTCGTCACTGAAGCCGGTCTCGTCGATTTCGGTGACGAGTTCGGCCGTTGTGAGCGGCAGGTTGCCGACGCGAGAGACCTGGAGCGCTGCCGCGAGCGAGCCGAGATACGAAGCCTGCCAGATGTCTGTGCCGGCCCGCAACGCCATCGACGACGCCATGAAGAAGCTGTCGCCGGCGCCCGAGACGTCCTTCGGCGACGGATTGAAGGCCGGCAGGCGGTCGGACTGGTGCTGGCCGTCGGCCAACGTATTGATCAAGGCGCCTTCGGCCCCGAGCGTGATCACAAGGTGCCGGGTGCGTGCCCGCTCGATCAGCCGCTCGCTGATGACCGCAAGGCCCGAGATGAAATCGTTGAGCGCAACGCGGGCCTCGCGCTCGGTCGGGGTCAATAGCGTCATGCCTTTGAAGCGGGATACGTCGCCGGTCTGCGAGGAGACCTGGCTGTCGGCCGCCATCATCACGCCCTTGGACCGCGCGCGGTCGGCGATCGCATCGACCAGGTCTTGCGGCAGGCAGCCATAGTTGAAGCATGAGAACAGCAGGAGGTCGCAGCCCTTGAGCGCCCGTTCCACCGAACTCAGCATCTGCCGCTGGATCTCGGCGTCAGCAGCGTGCTGGCGCAGATGATTGACCCGCAGCAGGGTCTTGTTCAGCGCTCGGAACCGCTGCTTGCGCGTGGTCGGCCGGCTCTCGTCCATGAAAGGCTCGCAGACCACGCCATGCTGCTCGAGGGTGTCGCGGGCGAAGCTGGCCGCCTCGTCATTGCCGACCAACGTAAGGAACTGGACATCGCCGCCGAGGCCGTGCGCATGTGCAGCGACGGCGCCGGCGCCGCCGACGAAGGTGCGCGTCATCAGCGGGGTGACCACGATGGTCGGATCTTCCTGCGACATGCCCACCGCATCGCAGGTGACATATTCATCGACGATCAGATCGCCGATGACCGCAACCCGCATGCCGGACAGCTTGCCGAGCAGCCTCTTGAGGCCCGAGATTTCGAAGCCGTGACGTTTGGGAAACTCGAGCGGCTTGCGAACCGTGGAAATGTCGATATTCGCATCGCGTTCCAGCAGCGCCAATGATGTGAAGCGCACTTCACCGGAGGAAAAGACCAGCCGTCCGCCATAGGCATCGACGGCCTCCTGCTCGGGATTGGACCTGTCCTCGAACTCCTTGCCCTTGACCACGACGGAGGGCTGCAACTTCGCAATGAAGTCGGAGGCGGATTTTTCCAGACGCACGGCATGGTGGACGAAGGCGATCGAGCGAACATTCTCCAGCCGCATTTCCTGCGCCAGCGTCACACCCGGCGTCGCATCGGAGTTGACGCCGACGACGAGAACATCGGCCTGTTCCGCCGCAAACTTGAGCAACCTCAGATGTCCGGGATGGACGACGTTGAAGTTCCCGGAAACGAACGCGATGGTCTGGTCTGCGCCGCATGAGGCGCGGATCGCCTGGCATACGGTGTCGCCATGCGCGGTGTCGATCAATTGGTGCAAGGATCCCCTCCGCCCCTTGTTGCGCCACGCCAAAGCCCTTAGGGAGGGCTACGAGAGGTTGAACGGATAGCCCAAGTCATCGGCGGAGAGAAGCGTAATCATGACCAGGCAGCCGCCGCCGTACGCGCGTTGCAAGGATTTTGGCCTTGCATGTTGAAAAAATTGGCTTTGTGACTTCGGCGCAACGCCCAAGGTTCCATCAGAGAACAAAGAATGGGGAGGGTAGGCCAAGGCCTGTCCCCGGTACGATGATCCTCGAACCCCACACGGGATTTGCAGGAGCGGCGCAGCTGGGATATCCGGCCGGTTGTGTTTCAAGCGACTTTGTCGTCGGCCAACGCCGCAAAGGTGAGGTCTTGCAGGGTGCAGGAAAATCGCTTCATCGGATCGTTAACGGGCCTGCGCTATGTAGCCGCCGTTACGGTCGCCGTGGGGCACGGCTCGCTGGCGCTGCGCCACGACTGGCTCGCGCAATTGGTGGCGCAAATCAGCAGCATCGGAATGACGCTGTTTTTTGTGCTGAGCGGCTTCGTGCTCTGGCTGAACTACGCCGCAAGTTTCAAGTCCAAGGTGCCCTCCGTCGCGCTGCGCGAATTTGCAATCGCGAGGTTCGCGCGGCTGTACCCGATGTATGGCATCGTCGTGTTTGCCGTTGTCGGGTGGCTAGTGTTTCGGCGCGGCGACGCGGCGCCTTCCCTCGGTTTCATTCTGACGATGACGCAGGCCTGGTTCCCGGTTCTCGACGGCACAATGCTAGTCGCGGTGGTCCCGTCGCTTCAGCATCTTTGGTCGATCAGCGTCGAGCTTTTCTTCTATTTGCTGTTTCCGCTCGTCTGCTTTCTTTTGAATGGTGTGGCGCGGGTAAGGACAGTGATGGTGCTCGCGGCGATAAACCTGGCTGTCTTCGCAATTTCGATCCGGGTGTTCTTCCAACACGGCGCGGATTTCCTGCAAGCTTTCGTCCCTTCACTGACTGAGAATTCAATGCAGTGGCTCACCTACTACGCGCCATACCTGCATATCTCGCAGTTTTTGGCCGGCTGTTTGGTCGCGATGGTCTACATGAAACTGGCGGCGACACCGGTCGGCCGCGGCGAGGGGAGGGTGGCCTCGTTCCTCTTCTGGGTGTCGGCCGCAGGGCTAGCGATGTCGCCTGTGGCGCTCTTCTTCCAGCCGATATTGCCCGCCTACTACTTCGATATCGAATTGGCCGTTCGTCTCGGCGAAGTCGCGTTCTTTTCGGTGATACTCTTGGCTACGAGTCGCTACGGCCTGGCGCGTTTTCTTTCGTGGCGCTGGATGATCATTGGCGGCGAGTGCAGTTATTCGGTCTACCTGTTGCATCCGTTCCTGATCCGGATTGCCATGATTGGGAAATCTGAAGCGCCGGCGGTTCCCGAGTTTGCGTTGCGGCTCTGCCTGTTCGTTGCTGTCGTGACCGCGGTCGCCTGGTTGGCGTATTCCATGATCGAAGCGCCGTCGCGCGCGTGGCTCAGGAGAGTGATGGGCACGACAGCCCCGCGGGAGGTCTTGCGGACAACGTGACGGGTGGCCGGCGTCGGGGCCACACCCGGGCCGACGCCATTGATGTCGGTGTCCATCTTACGCTAACAGGATTCTAGTTCCGTTTCTAAAAACTCAGGTGGATCGGCCAAGAAAATGCAGCACGCACCTATGTCAGCGGTGGTCGAGGATGCACTCGGCGTCAAGCCAACCTCGGGCATGATGCGGCGCTATCTGCTGGCTCTCGCGAGCGCCATTGCACTGGGAGTATCTGCTTTTTTGATCGCCTTCACGTTTATCGCTTATGACGGAGGCGTGCCTCACGATTATTTTTCAGAGATTGCGAAAGAGGGCGATGCAAATTGGTATCGCGATTTCGGGGGGCGTCACATCCCCCAGATTCAGGATCAGGATATCTTTTACAGCGATGTCGGGCATTCCGTGGCCTCGGCAAAGGCCGCGGACATCGTGTTCCTCGGACCCTCATTCGTCAACTATGCCGTCGACCGGGATACGCTGCAATCTTCTCCACTGCTCGAACGGTTGAAGATCTACAACATGGCCTTCGTCGGCCTTCGCGGGGGCGAGTTTTCTCGCCGGGTGATCAATCGCTGGGGTATCCGAGTTCCCTTATGGATCATCAATGTCGATGATCAATTCGTCCATTTCTTCAGCGACGATCTGAACGTCACCCTCGGTCCAGAGAAGATGCCGATAGCGGCCGTTCAGCGCAACCGGTTGAGAGGCTATCTCACTGTCGTGGGTCGCAACATAAGATGGCGAACGGAGGATTTGGTCGCTGCCCTACAGCAGGGACACTATTCGCCCTCCGGCCTTTTTGGCCTCTACCGCAATGTCTCCAACGGAGACATGCTTCTCGGCTCAAATCCTGCCTATCTCGCAAACGACAACAAGCCTATGCGGCTCGCGCGGGACCCGAATTGCGACACCAACCCCGGCGTAACCAACTATGCCCGCAATTTCTTGAATGAGATCGGCGGCAATGTCGTTTTCATACTTGTGCCGCATAGCCAAGCCTGCGTTCGCCAGGCCGCCGAATTGGCGAATGCACTGAATGTCGAACTCATAGCGCCGCCGTTTGACGGCCTCACGACCGTGGACGGCGGAGGGCATCTGGACAAGAAGGGAGCGGAAAAGTTCACGAGCTATCTTGCTGCGGAACTCGTCAAAACGGCCGCTTTCAAGAAAGCCTTTGCGGGCAAGCTAGATGATCCGCAATAAAGAGGTGTGCCCGCGCCGGTCCCGCCGCAGCCTTGATTTGGAAATCAGTGGTAGAGGTCGAACGGATCGCTCGTCGAGAAGCTCTTCTGAAGATCATTTTCCAGTGCGCCCTTGTCGATTTGCGGAAATAGTTCTTTGAAATCGTTGCGGTCCAGGAGACTAACGATCGTTCGCAACATCCCGCGTTCCGATGGGTGAGCCGGATCGAAAAAGTTGCCGGGGTCCGCGGCCAGCGGATCGCGACTCATGTCGAAAAACCTGATTCCCAGATTTGCAAATCTCCTGGCGGTCGTCTCGCTTCTCAGTTCGCGCCATAGCCCGGCAAATGGCCAATAGGCTTGATCGGTGTCCATGAAATCGGTGGCGCTCTTTAGAAGAGGGTACTGAATCGCCACCACCGAGAAACCGCGATCGGTCGCGAGCTGCGAGAGGCGTTCCAGTTGCTTGAACTGAGTCTCGCTCAGGTGTTGTCCGCCCGGAAAGGAGGATGTTACGTAGTCGGCACCTCTGGCAAGCTCGGAGGCCGATGTATTCCGATAAACCGGAGCGACAAAAATAGAGCCGTCGCTTCGAAATCCGAAATGCCCGCGTATCGCCTCCGTTCCCACCAGACGATTGTTGTCGATCGGTTCAAATTGATCCTTCTCAAGAGGCGTTAGGAAGGCGCTCAGGTTCCAGTTGGTACGAGCGACGAAGTCGACGATGTCGTGGATCTTTTTTCTGTGAGAATCAAATCCTTGCCGATAATCCATGGTGCGTTCTTTGCGCCAGGCGTCGGCGAGAGCGTCGCCGAACAGGAAGTAGTCAAGCGCCAAGATGACGACCCGCGGCTTTGCCTCACGCGTGGCGCGATCGATGAAATCGACGGCATGATCAAGCGGCCAGGCCGTCAGGCAGGCATTGTACGCCTTGTAGGGCCTGAATATTTGCTCGCGAGCCTGTCCGCACCGCGAACTTCCGACCAGAAGAACTTCCGGATGGACCAGCTTGATTCTCTCGAGCTTGTAGGGCGCGTAATCCCTGAATGCGCCCAGCCAAAGCAGCCTGTCCGCCTGCTGTTCCCGAGCAATGATTGAAAGCGGCTCTGTTGCTCCAAGCCGCCAGCCGGCCCACTCGAGAAAGCTCGCCAGTGGAGCGAAGATCGCAAGGAACAATGTTGCGATAATAATCAGATACCGCCGCAGGTACGGGCCTGTCCCGGATCGTGGCTGCGGGGAAAATGAATCCAGTCTCAACGTTGCGTCCATCCGTGCTGCACGCGTTCCGCCTGCCGGCGGAACCTCGCAGGCTAGAACTGAAAATACAGAAACTGCGAGCTATCGCCGGCGACGAGGTTGATCAAGACTGCGACAAACAGGGCAAAGGAAGTGGCAACCGCCCATCTCAAGGACGGTCGCCAGGTGAGGTTGAGAATGCTCCACGGCCGTTCGTTCTTGTAGGTCTCGAGCCCGACATTCCAGCGCCCGAACATCGCATTGACGTTGGGCAATACAAAACACGCGAGATAACCGAGAGCGATCATTGCGCCTCCGTAAACGTCCACGAGGCGCGCAGGACTCACTCTGTTCTGATCGGCGAATCCGGTCATGCCCTGGAGCATGCGAACGGCAACGCCGAAGTTATCGGCACGAAAGAATATCCAGGCAAACACCACGGCCATCTGAGTCAGGCCAAGCGCTGCGATCGGATACCACCATGCCTTCGCTACTCTGGCGAACGCGGGGTGTTTCTGTGTGAGCAGGCTCCAGCGATGATTGATAACCAGGAACAAACCGTGCAGTGTTCCCCATATGACGAATGTGAAGCCGGCTCCGTGCCACAGCCCACCGAGGATCATCGTTGCGGCGAGATTGATATTGCGACGCGTTTCCCCGTGCCGGTTCCCGCCAAGCGGGATGTAAAGATAGTCGCGAAGAAAGCGCGAGAGCGAGATGTGCCAGCGCCGCCAGAACTCCACGATGCTTTGCGACTTGTAGGGTGCGTCGAAATTGAACGGCAGCCTGATGCCGAACAGCAGCGACAGCCCGATCGCCATATCCGAATAGCCGGAAAAATCGAAATAGATCTGGAGCGAGTAGGCGAGCGCGCCGGCCCACGCATCCAATATGTGAAGATGGCCTTGTGTAGCGGCCTGGAAGACAGGGTTCGCGATCAGCGCGAAGCCGTCGGCGACAACCGACTTCTTGAAGAGGCCGATGGCAAGGATGGTAAGACCCATTGCAACGTTTTCTGCCGATAATCTCCGGCTGGCCTTGGATCCGAACTGAGGCATCATCTCGCGATGATGAAGAATGGGCCCCGCGATCAGATGCGGGAAATAGGTCACGAAGAGCGCGTATTTGGTGAAGCTGCGTTCGTTCGAGTAGCCGGCGTAAACATCGGCGAGATAGGCGATCTGGGTGAAAGTGAAGAAGGAAATTCCCAGCGGCAGCACGATCGCAAGCGACGGATGCTTGACCCGGGTGACGGCGTTGAGGATTTGAATGGCGAAATTGGTGTACTTGAAGAAACCGAGCGCAAGAAGATTGCCGGAGACGGCGGCTGCGAATGCCCATCCCCGGGCGGCGCGGCCTGATTGCCGGGCGATCAGAAGACCCATCCCGTAGTTGAACAGGATGGATATGACGATGATCGGAACAAACCGCACATCCCAATAGCTGTAGAATACCAGCGACGCCGCCGCCAGCCAGCTCAAGCGCGCGGTCGGCGCGTCGACAAAGTGAGCGATGAGAAAATATCCCGCAAGCGTCAGCGGAAGGAACAAGAACAGAAATTCAAACTGCGTGAAAAGCATTGAGACGATCTCGATCTTCGGATGGTCAGGAAATTGCAGCGATGTACCGGGGACGACGTGTGCCTTATCGCGCTTTTCTGGAACTGCCAAGTCGTGACTACAAGTTCCCAGATGGCGGCGGGTTGGCTTACGACGAAAAAGCCCGTCCTTGATCCGAATTGAACCGATGGCGCTGGTAATTTGACCGCAGAATCAAGGCGTTGTTGATTCGAATGAACACTCGTTAGATCGCACGAGGGTCGGCGCAGGCGAATTCCAAGAAGGCAATGCAGGCGGTTTGCGCGCGAAGCCTTCAGGGCGCATGAAAAGCGAACCTTGTTGATGTCATGCGCAAACTAGGCTCTATAATCTGGATCTCGCGTAAAGCTACAGCGTGGTTGACGGCGCCAGTGATTTCACCGGCGACGGCAAATCTGACATCCTGTTCCATGGCATGGACGACGGTCAAACAACCCTTTGGGCGATGAATGGCGGCCAAATTGAACAGCGCTTCGACTTCGGCCATATACCCAATTCGCTAAGTATCCTCGATACACATGGCGACCTGAACGGCGACGGAACGCATGACGTCCTCTGGTATGATCACAGCAACGGCAACGTTGTCGAATGGCTTATGCATGATGGCCTCCCTTCAATCGCCATTGTAGCCAACGTGCCGAGCAGTGCCACGCTGATCAGTGCAGCTGGCGACTACAACGGCGACGGCATTTCGGACATGGTGCGGAAGGTCGGTGGTGACCTCGTCATGTGGACGATGAATACCCGCGGGGGCATTTTTTCGGTGAACTACGTCCACGACGTCAATGGCAACCTGATGCAACTTAGTACGACGCAAGTTGTGGAGGACGCAGTCGACAGCTTTGATGGGAGCGGACGGGGAGCGACAATTACGGACTTCAAGCCTAACGCCGACCAAATTGAGCTGGACCATACCGCATATACTTACGCGTTTGGGGGCCCGGTCTACAGCCCTGGTCCTGTCCCGTTTGTGACCGGCAGCGCGGGGCCTGATACCCAGCCTCGCTACGAGTTTTATTACCAATCCAACGGCGAACTTTGGTTTATTGAACCGTTCGGCTCGGTTGCAAATCACCCAGTGCTCGTCGCTACTCTCGCGAATGCTCCACATCTGTCGAGTCACGACCTTCTAATCGTCTGATCAAGGATGACAATCTAAACGATGAACCAGATCCGGGCGGTTTCCGGACTTGCCCGCTTCCAAGACGTTATGGTAGAGGCAATATATTCCGCGCGATCAAGCGGGCGCATTCATCGGGGATGGCGTGGCGGCGGGGCACGCGCTGTTTTGGATGGGATTTTTCGGTTTCCGGCGTCATTCCTAGGCTGTCGACAAGATTTGCTAATGTTGTAGTTCTAGCCTCTAGCCTGCGCCCGGCCGCAGGGTCTATTGACGGCCTCGCACGAAGAACGGCCAGATGAAATCACGAACGAAAACGAGGCAACCATGGCTCGCGTTGCCGCGACGACAGCTCATCCATCTGGCTTTCATAGTTACCGGCGCGGCTCTCAATATTTTGCCCCGTCGCCTCGTGTTTCTTCTGCTGGTGGCCTGCGACATCGTGAGAATGCGGTACCGGCGCCATTTGGAAAGGGCCTATCATCCCTACGCGACGTCCTTTCTGGTGGATCACCCTTGTGGGGCCTTTTCGGGACGACTGAGCCGCCTCTTTCCGGTGCATTCGGTGCATGTTCTCGTCGGCATCGGCGCCTATCGCGAGGCCTGCGAGCTGGCTGCTGCGCATCTGCCAAAGAATTCGACTGAAATCACAATAGCATCGGCACGGGTGTTATTCGAGCTCGCAGAATTCCAGCAAGCGCGAGATGTTGTATCGGCAAGCAGTTTGGCCGGGGAGCTTCGACGCGTGCCCGATCTGGCACATCTCAAGAGCATGCTCGACATCACTGAAGGCGATGAGGCTGCAGCGCTGGAAAGCATTCGTAGCGCTTGCCGCAAAATGCCTTCCTTGATGCGCCCGCACCAAAACATAGCGGCACGGCCGTCGTCGGATTACGTTCCAAATTATCTCGACGTGCTTTGCGGCTCGCCGGGAAGACTGTTCGATCTGTGCAATTTCACCGGCCAGCGGGTCACCCATGTCGGCCGTGGCGATATTGGGGTCCGCCTTTTCGAGAGAGCGCTTGCGGCGCAGTCGGAACTGCGCGGTCTGCCACCGCCCTCCTTATCGCCGGAGCTCACGCAACTGCTCGACGGGCTGGGAATCTCATTTGATGAATTGCGGATCATCCCGGAGGAATGGACGACCCAGATCGGACATCTCGGCATGCTCGAGATTCTTTTCCGGATGCGCGATCTGGGCTGGTGGTCGGGAAAGCCGCTCATGGTTGTCCGTTCTAGCCTCGTTGCCAACCAGGCATTCTTCCGGCTGTTCGAGCGCTTCGGCACGGTTTTGGTCATCGGGGAGACCGTCTCTGATCTAGTCGGCGAAGAACTGCTGTCGCTGCAGCGCTGGTGCGGCATGAATTTCAATGCTTTCCGGTTGCCGAACGGCGAGGTGGTGCCGTGGCAGGAGGCGGGCGCGCTTGCCATTGCGCAATGGGAACAGCAGGGCCGCGCCCACCCGCGGCGTGAGGAATAC
>Ga0210402_10002473_pt1 | contig 17991 bp, 16 predicted proteins | sample IncBWC7MmetaG_FD_161055 | JGI IMG/M metagenome (GOLD analysis project Ga0210402, IMG submission 161055) | Forest soil microbial communities from Barre Woods Harvard Forest LTER site, Petersham, Massachusetts, United States - Inc-BW-C-7-M | ecosystem: Environmental > Terrestrial > Soil >... | reverse complement strand
TGCTTAACGGAGCGAGTCCATGTCAACTATTTTGCTCATCCTTCTAGTGCTACTGGTGGTCGGGGCACTACCCACGTGGCCATACAGCAACGGCTGGGGTTATTACCCGAGCGGGGGACTGGGTCTCGTAGTCGTGATTGTGTTGATTCTCGTACTGATGGGTCGGATCTAGCGGATCCGCCCCAAAGTCCCAATACGTCTATTGTCGTCTGATTGCGACAGAGGTTATTTCGATTTCAGCGGTTGCGGGTGAGATTCGCCTAAGCAAGCTGGCACAGCAACATGACCCACATGGAGGAAAACAAAAAGTGAAGACAACAAACCTTAGAATGCTGGTCCTGATTCCGCTATTGTTGGCCGGTCTTGGCCTTGCGTGCACCAACCAGCGTAGCGCAAACGATGCTTCTTACAAGGACGCTGTTCAAAACGCACTGAAGCAATCTGAGTTGACCGATGTGACTGTCAGCGAAGACCGAGACAGAAACACGATCACGCTCGGCGGCACGGTGCATTCCGAGGATGCAAAACGCAACGCCGACGATGTCGCCAAAGCAGCCGCGGGCACCCGCGTGGTAGCCAACGAAGTCAGCGTGCAGCCCGTGGGTGCTGAATCGCAGGCTAAGGACGTAGCCTCGAATCTGGATGACGCCATTGAAAAAGACTATAAAGCGGCACTCATCTCGAAGGGCCTGGACAAGCAACACATTCGCTTCGACGCCAAGAACGGCGTTCTTGTACTGAAAGGCAGCGTCAAGTCCGCCGGCGAACGCCAGCAGGCTCAGTTGTTGGCGCAAGCTGTGCCGAACGTGCAACAGGTACTCAACCAGATCGACGTAAAACGATAGCTGTGGTTCCCTCTCGCGAGCCACTTCGTCTCTCGGAGAGTTGGAATGAAACGAGAAACACTATCGCTAATGGGGTTATCTTTATTGCTCTTAACTGTGCCTATGGCAGTTTCGCAGGACGGGGGGCCCCAGCCCTGTCCCGACGTCACGCCGGGAGCTTTGGCCTGCGAGTTAATCGCGTGGTCTCGCTTGCAGGAGCCAGCTCCGCTGCCCGAGCCAGATGCGAACCCGGTGCCACCTTCGGATCAACCGGGCAAGCCCTCGCCTGATTCCCAGGCACAACCGGAGACTTCCACACGAAGCATTGTCGGCATCATCGTAAGGCAAGGTGAGAAGTACGTGCTCAAGGCCGGAGACAATACGACCTATCAACTCGACGACCAGGACAGGGCCAAGCAGTATCAGGATAAGCAAGTCAAGGTGGTTGGCAGATTAGACTCGACGAGCAATTCCCTTCACGTCGAGAGCATTGAAGTGGTTTCGTAACCTCAGAATTACTCCTGCTCCTCCAGATGATCCAAGCGATCGGGGTGAATGATCGCCTCAGCATGTACGGGATTTTTCCTCGGAAGGTAGGGCGTCCTCTCGATACCCAGAGATCGGTTGCGGCTACAAGCTGGTGGTGACGAGAGTATTTCTGGTTCGGAGGTTCTATGAACGTGAAAGGAACGGTTTTATGTCTTGTCCTGCTCTCGGCGACCTGGATGGTCGCACAGAGCGCAGGCGGCGCCGGATCGGGCGCTGGCCATGCCGGAAGTGCTGGTCAAAGCGCAACACCCGGCCAAAAGGCTTCACCCGGAAACACAAACCCAGCACCGGGCAGCGCTACGCCGGCTCCTGGTACAGCGGCGCCCACCCCCGGTACAGCGGCGCCAACTCCCGGCACCGCAGCACCAACCCCCGGAACCGCGGCTCCGAATCCCGGCAGCGCTACGCCCAACAACAATCCTCCATCACAAAACCCAAATAGCACACCTGCGCCTGGCAGCGCATCGCCGGGGACGGGAAATTCCGGAAACACCTCTCCATGCGCGAGCGGTCAGTCTTGTGGCACACCGACGTCTCCCAACAACCAGCCGCCAAGCAATGGGACGAATGGAGGCACTGCACCTCCTTCGAAGTAACCTGATTTGAGAGCTATCTCTCCGCAGGAGTGCTGTCGTGTTCGCTACTCGGACACCAGGCCTCCTGCGTTGTGCGTTTGAGGCAAACCGCAGTCCGCCGCGACCTCGAGACCCCGAAAATGGGGATCTCGGAGGTTGCTCACAACGCTTTGCCGCCGCGAATCATCGAAAGGCGGATCCGGAAAACGAAGAACAAACCGCGCGACCATCGCAAGTCATATCGAGAAATCCGCTATTCTGTCGTGGGACTAGGTCACCTTGCACAGGTCGCAGTTGCGACTCGGCGCTTTCTGTGCTGAAAGAGCAATCTTTCGTTCAGTGAATGAAACAAACCGGCATGTCGAAGATTCTTGATGGCGACGTGATCGGCTGCTTGGTGTTCACTGAGGTGCTCATCGTCCAAACTCGGAGGCAAGTTAGTCGGCCTCACCGGAGGAATCCAGGATAGATGTCCAGTCAACTCCAGCCTATTGTTTGGCCCGGTCAGCCTTATCCCCTGGGATCAACCTGGGACGGCGAAGGCGTCAACTTCGCACTCTACTCCGAGCACGCGGAGAAGGTGGAGCTTTGCCTGTTCGACATTTCCGGAAAGCGTGAAACGCTTCGCGTCCCACTTCCCGAACAGACTGATATGGTCTGGCACGGCTACCTGCCCGAAGTGCGTCCCGGCCAATTGTACGGGTACCGAGTCTATGGACCGTATGCTCCGGCGGAAGGCCATCGCTTTAATCCACCCAAGCTTTTGCTCGACCCCTACGGCAAGCAGATTCAGGGCGCGATTCGTTGGAGTGACGCGCACTTTGGATACAGGCTAGAACACAAACAGGAAGACCTGTCTTTCGATCGCCGCGACGATGCTGCCGGAATGCCAAAAAACCGCGTAATCGACTCTGCTTTCACCTGGGGAGCGGATGCCCCGCCCAGAATCCCCTGGCATCAGACATTGATTTACGAGCTTCACGTAAAAGGATTCACCATGTGCCACCCTGACGTTCCCGCTCATCTGCGTGGGACTTATGCGGGCCTGGCCACCGCTCCGGCCATCGAACACCTAACGCACCTCGGAGTGACCTCCATCGAATTGATGCCCGTGCACAGCTTCGTGGACGACCGTCAACTCGTGGAACGCGGCCTGCGCAACTATTGGGGCTACAACTCAATTGGATTTCTCGCACTCGAGCCGCGCTACATGGCCACAAGTTCAATCCGCGAATTCAAGACGATGGTTAAGACGCTGCATTCCGCGGGACTGGAGGTGATTCTTGATGTTGTATACAACCACACAGCCGAGGGCAATCATCTCGGACCTACGCTCTCGCTGAGGGGCATCGATAACAGCACCTACTATCGCCTGATGCCCGAGAATCCCCGTTTTTACACTGACTACACCGGTACAGGGAACACGCTGAACATGCGGCATCCGCGTGTGCTGCAACTCATCATGGATAGTCTGCGTTACTGGGTTCTCGAGATGCACGTGGACGGCTTCCGCTTCGACCTCGCCGCCACGCTCGCCCGCGAACTGCATGAAGTGGATCGTCTAGGTGCGTTTCTCGACATCATCCATCAGGATCCGGTGCTCTCGCAGGTAAAGTTGATTGCTGAACCCTGGGACCTCGGCGAAGGTGGGTATCAGGTCGGAAACTTCCCCGTGGGCTGGGCGGAATGGAACGATCGTTACCGGGATACGCTGCGCAGTTATTGGAAAGGCGACGGCGGAATGCTGGGGGACCTAGCTTATCGAATTACCGGTTCGAGCGACCTGTATGCCCACAGCGGGCGGCGACCTTACGCGAGCGTCAATTTTGTTACCGCGCATGATGGCTTCACGTTGCAGGATCTGGTCAGTTTCACTGAAAAACACAATGAAGCCAATGGCGAAGATAATCGTGACGGCAATAACGACAATCGCAGTTGGAATTGCGGAATCGAAGGTCCGACTGACGATCCCAATATCCAGGCGCTGCGCGCCAAACAAAAGCGAAATCTGTGGGCAGCGCTGCTCCTGTCTCAGGGCGTACCGATGATGTACGCCGGGGATGAGATCGGACATACTCAGATGGGGAATAACAACGCCTACTGCCAGGACAATGCGATCAGCTGGCTCAATTGGAATTTGCAGCCTCAGGACCGCGATTTGCTGGCATTCGTTCAGCGCATGATCAATCTGCGCAAGAGGCATCCCGTATTCCGCCGGCGGCGCTTCTTCCAGGGCCGGCCGATCAAAGGCGCAACCGTAAAAGATGTTCTGTGGCTCAACCCGAGCGGCAATGAGATGAGTGAGGACGAATGGCGCGATCCATCGCTTCACTGCCTGGGAATGCTTCTCTCCGGTCAGGGATTGGATGAGACCGACGAACGCGGCCGGAAGCTCAGCGACGAGAGCTTTCTTGTGCTGCTTAACGCCTACCACGAGGATATGGCATTTACTCTGCCGGCATTCCGTCCGGGCGCCCGCTGGACCGCTTGGATGGACACTTCCCGCGAAGACGGTTTACGTTCAGTCGAGACGTTTGACGCGGGCACCGCGTACCCCCTGCAGGCACGCTCCATGGTCGTTCTGATGGAACGGCGTGGAAACGGTAAGAAGGAAGAGTCAAATGAAGCGCCGTTATGATATGCCGTTCGGCACCGAATGCCTGGACGACGGAAGCATCCGCTTTCGGTTATGGGCTCCGGTCGCACGTGCGGTTGAGCTCTGCCTTAATGGTTCAAACAAAGCCGTGCGGCTTGCCCTCGATCCATCCGATCACGGCTGGTTCGAGTTGACAACGGACGCTGCCGAGCCCGGCGCTCTATACAAATTCCGTATCGATGACGCGCGGGAAGTCCCCGACCCAGCGTCACGGTTTCAACCTCGTGATGTGCATGGATCCAGTGAAGTCATCGACCCAGCAGCCTTCGATTGGCGAGACGGCGCCTGGCATGGTCGCAGATGGGAAGAAGCTGTGGTGTATGAACTGCATGTTGGAGCTTTCACGCCATCCGGAACTTTCGCCGCTGTGCGTGATCGGCTCGACTATCTGGCTGACCTTGGAATTACCGCGGTGGAGTTGATGCCGGTCGCCGACTTTCCCGGCCGACGCAATTGGGGCTACGACGGCGTGTGTCCGTTCGCTCCCGACAGCACCTACGGCAGACCGGAAGATCTCAAAGATCTGATTCAAGGCGCCCACAACCGCGGAATTATGGTCCTGCTGGATGTTGTTTACAACCATTTTGGTCCTGAAGGAAATTATCTCGCGTCTTACGCCCCTCAGTTCTTTACAGATCGGCACCGTACGGCGTGGGGAGACGGCATCAATTTCGACGGGCCCGAGAGCCGTGTGGTGCGCGACTTCTTCATTCACAATGCGCTCTATTGGCTGACCGAATATCACGTCGACGGATTGCGCCTGGACGCGGTTCACGCGATCATCGACGACTCCACGCCCCACATTCTCACGGAATTGGCCGATGCCGTACGCAGCTCAATTGAGCCCGACCGACACGTTCACCTCATTCTCGAAAACGATCTTAACCAGGCCCGTTATCTTCAACGCACAGAACGTTGTCATCCTCGGAGCTACACCGCGCAATGGAATGACGATATTCATCACGCTCTTCACGTGTTGGTCACAGGCGAGCGCGACGGCTATTACTTGGACTATTCCGAACATCCAATCGATCAGTTAGGCCGTTGCCTGGTTGCAGGGTTCGCATATCAAGGCGAGGCCTCGGCCTACCGACATGGTAAAACACGGGGCGAATCGACCGTGCGCGTGCCGCTCACCGCGTTTGTCTCATTCATTCAGAATCACGACCAGATCGGAAACCGCGCTTTTGGCGAGCGAATCACGACACTTGCAGACTGTCGCGCCGTGCGCGCGGCGGCTGCGATCCTCTTACTCGCTCCTTCTCCGCCTCTGATCTTCATGGGTGAAGAGTTCGGGGCTGAGACGCCATTTCTCTTTTTCTGCGATTTCGAGAAAGATCTGGCTGCGGCGGTTAGCACAGGGCGACGAAATGAGTTCGCTCATTTCGCGAGGTTCAATGATCCTGTCGAACGTAAGCGAATCCCCGACCCGAACGCGGCGGCGACCTTTGAGGCTTCGCGCCTTCACTGGGACTCGATTGCTCAACCGCGGCATCGAGACTGGCAGCACTTCTATCGTCGATTAATGAAATTGCGATGCGAGTATATTGTTTCCTGTCTTGCCGCTGGGTGCGCCGTCAAAGCAGATTACGAAGTCCATGGAGATCGCGGACTCATTGCATCCTGGGAATTTCCCGACCGGTCGAAACTTGTTCTGATGGCAAATCTGGGAGGCGATTCCCTTTCCGGCCTCAGCGCACCGCCTTTGGCGGTCATTTATGCTAGCGATGGAGTGAGCGCGACCTTGAAGGAAGGCACTCTGCCGCCGTGGTCGGTGGTGTGGTTTCTCGAAACATGAAGCTGTGCACGCACATTCCGTTGGCGACTTATCGTCTGCAACTCAACCGCGAATTTACATTCGCCCAAGCCATGGCGATAGTTCCCTACCTCTCCGCTCTCGGCATCAGTCATTGCTATGTTTCTCCCTGTTTGAAAGCCCGCGCTGGCAGCACCCACGGATACGACATCGTGGATCACAACTCGCTGAACCCTGAAATCGGCAGCCCCGAAGACTTCGACCGTTTCATAACCACCCTTCACGAGCACGGTATGGGATTGATTCTCGATATCGTGCCAAACCACATGGGAGTGATGGGCAGTGACAATGCGTGGTGGCTGGACGTTCTCGAAAACGGCGAATCTTCCATTTATGCGAGGTTCTTTGATATTGACTGGCATCCGATCAAAGCCGAACTTCATGGAAAAGTGCTCATTCCCGTACTCCACGATCACTACGGCGTGGTCCTCGAAAGCGGCGAACTGAAGCTTGTGTTTAAGCAAGGACGCGGCGAATTCGATGTGTCTTACCGCGATCATCGCTTCCCCGTGGATCCACGCGAATATCCGCGCATACTGCAACACTGCACGGATACGCTCAAGGAGAAACTTGGCGAGCAGAACCCGGACTTACTGGAGTTTCAAAGTCTGCTAACCGCTTTCGGCCACTTGCCAAGAAGGTACGAGATTAGCAGCGAGCGCATCGCCGAGCGCAACCGCGACAAGGAGATCCACAAACGCCGGCTGGCGGAGTTATCCGCACGATCCGGGGAGATTGCTGCTTGCATCGGCGGCGCCGTCACCTTGATCAACGGCACTCCGGCAGATCCTGCAAGTTTCGAAGAACTTCACGAACTCATCAAAGCGCAAACCTTCCGCTTGGCCAACTGGAGAGTTGCTTCCGACGACATCAACTACCGTCGTTTTTTTGACACCAATGACCTTGCGGGTATTTGCGTGGAGAACGAGGCCGTGTTTGAAGCCACTCACCGTCTGGTCTTGAGTCTGATCGCCGACGGGAAAGTAGATGGCTTGCGCATTGACCATCCTGACGGTCTGTACAACCCTGGCCAATACTTTGAACGCCTCAATTGTGGCATCAAGGCCGCAGCAAAGAATCCCGAGAATGGATCCCACTACGTGGTCATCGAGAAAATCCTGTCCGGTGGAGAGCGTTTGCCTGCCGAGTGGCCCGTTTGCGGCACGACAGGCTACGACTTTGCCAATCTGGTTAACGGAGTGTTTGTAGATCCCGCCTCGGCCATGCGTCTGGAACGCACTTACCGAACCTTTATCAACGACGAAATTAACGTGGATGACCTTGCCTATCGCTGTCGAAAGCTAATCATGCGGGTCGCACTGGCCAGCGAATTGAACGTCCTTGCCAGTCAACTGAGTCGCATTGCCCTTTCCAAACGGCGCACCTGCGACTTTACTCTCAACAGCCTGCGCGATGCCCTGATGGAAGTGGTCGCCAGCTTTCCGGTCTACCGCACCTACGTCACCTCCTCTAGCGTCTCGGATACCGATGCACGTTACATTCGCAGTGCCATCGCGTCGGCCAAGTGGAGAAGTCCAGCCGCTGATTCCAGCATCTTCGATTTCGTGGGCCAAGTGCTTCTGACCAGCATTGCTGAGGGACAAGATCCTCCTTACCAGAATGCAGTAACAAGTTTCGCCATGAAATTCCAGCAATTCACCGGCCCAGTAATGGCAAAGGGCCTGGAAGATACTGCCTTCTACCGTTACAACCGCCTGACCTCGCTGAACGACGTCGGAAGCGATCTTCATCGCTTCGGAACTACCACCGAGGAGTTTCACCTTGCCAACCAGGAGCGGCTGCGCTCTTGGCCGCATACGATGCTGGCTGGAAGCACGCACGACTCCAAGCGTTCGGAGGACGTGCGCGCCCGCATCAACGTTCTCTCGGAGATGTCGGGACAGTGGAGGCTTCGGGTGCGGGAGTGGAAGCGCCTCAACCGCAATTATCGAAGCATCGTCAATAACAAACCTGCGCCTTCGCCCAATGACGAATACTTGCTCTATCAGACCTTGGTGGGCGCTTTGCCATCGGATCTTCAGAATGATAGAGAATCGTGGAAGAATTTCCGCGAGCGGATCGAGAACTACATGTTGAAGGCGATTCGCGAAGCCAAGCAGAACACCAGTTGGATCAATCGAAATACGGAATACGAAACGGCGGTTTCATCTTTCGTCATGACACTCTTGAACCCGGAATCGTCCAACCGCTTTCTCAACGATTTTCTGCCTTTCCAACGCCGTGTCGCCCGCATCGGACTGTGGAATAGCCTCTCGCAGACACTACTCAGACTGACCTCCCCGGGCGTCCCCGACGTATACCAAGGCAACGAGTTGTTGGATTTCAGTTTGGTTGACCCTGACAACCGCCGTCCGGTCGAGTACCTGCGTCGACAGCAAATGTTCGACAGTATTCGCAACTCCGGTAAAAACTATTCCGCCTCTGACGCGCAGGTTATGCTGGAAACTCCGGAGGACGGTCGCCTTAAACTGTTCTTGATCTGGAAAACTCTTTGCTTGCGTAAACAGGAACCGGATCTCTTTCAACAGGGAGAATACTTACCCTTAGAGATTGAGGGCGCGAAGGCCCATCATGTTGTCGCGTTCGCCAGAAAGTCCAGCACCGCCAGCCTGCTCGTTGTCGTTCCCCGTCTGATCGTTGGCTTGCTCAATGACGCAGACGTTCCGCCAATCGGGCCCCTGGCTTGGGAGGATACGCACCTTCGACTCCCACTGCGCAAGCCCTCAACGATTTATCGAAACGTATTTACGGGAGACGTGCTGGATCTAGGGCAAAGTGATGAAGGCAAGAGAATCGGCGTTGCGAAGATGTTGGCGGACTTTCCAGTAGCTCTTTACTTCGAAGCACAGCCCTAAACCGCCGTGTCCTAACCCGAACGGCCAAGCACCTCACGCAGCACCAGCATTTCAATTTCCCTGCGTGACTGCCTGATCTCTTGAATCTCACAGCGCCAGCGCTTGATCTCCATCTCTTTTTGGCGGAGGTAAGCCTCATGCCTGTTCAGGAACAAGGCTAATATTTCATCCTCTCCCCGCACCACTCCACTCTCCGGATCAGCCCGATTAATCGCGGCGGGCAGCGACTCGATTTTTGCTAAGCCCTCCGGTCCTGCATTATCGCTCGGCAGCAGCCCCACGAATTCCAGCCCGAAGCAATACCCATTGCGATCGCGCACGGACGCTGCGACGCGTAGGCGATTCGAGGTCTGGAACTCCACTTCCATCAGATCGCCGGGCTGCAACGGCACTCCGCCATAGAGCGCCATCCCTCCTTGGCTGATCTCGGTGGTCAAGCCGGGTACCGTGATTTCGGAAGCTTCGTCAGCGGTAATGATACGGACAGGGAGCTTCACCTGATGTCGAGGCCAACGGCGAGTGTTAGCGGGGGCGGGGGCCATCTTTATTTCAGTGCATGCACCTGAAGGAGATAGAAAGCGCAGCCTAAACCCAGCAGTCCGAGGGCAAGTGCTCCTGCCGCAATCTTGAAAAATCGTCGATGGGGCTGGCTCTCGTGGCTCGAAGCTGCCCTGAGCTTTTCCATCCACTTTTGTTCGGCTGCTTCTTTATTCGCGATGTTCAAGTTCAAAGATGACTGAATGGCCGCTCCTAATCTGCGGCGATCGTCTACCGGAAGCGCAACAAAGCGGAAAGGTTGCTGTGTGCTGGTAACGGGGCTCAGCATCTCCGCCGCGCACAGCACAGGCCCGGTATGGGTTAGAAACATCACCTTTACCTGGGAGCCCTGATCGATCGCCCGGGGTAGAGCGAGCAATCCGCCGTTAACGGAAAGCACCTGCAGTTCCCCGGAAGCGCGTTGACCATCCTGGAATCGAAGGACTGCGGGCGTGAAATCTGCGAGGTTGACTCGCGGTGCGCGCAGTGGAGCGTGCAGTTGGGAGAGGCCGTTCATAGTCCATGTCAGTATGGAACGTACAGGCAAAGAGGTGGAGATTACGAAGGGAGTTGTACGGATTCCATCGGCTGAATTCGGACTTCCGACCCCGCTTTCGTAATCTGCTCGCGATCAGGGTTGCGTGAGATAGTGGACGCAATGGCCGACTTCCCCCACTCGAGACGCAAGATCCGTGCCCCCCGGGTCAATCTGTGGGGAACTGTTTCTGCGACGATTCAGCTCCAAAATGGTCGGCAACTCTGGGCTAAAACCCTGCGGATTTCGACCACCGGAGGCCTGCTCGAACTCGCCAACTGCCTCGACGAAAGAGTCACAGTCCACCTGACCCTCCATTTGGGATCGCACGCTGTGCGCGGGAAAGCGGCGATGCTGTTTCCAATGCCGGTCACGCAAGGCTATCAGCAGCCTTTCCGCTTTACCGACCTTCGCGACGAAGACCGTTTTGCCCTTCAATCGGAAATCGGGGCTCTCCTGCGGGAAAGCAGGCACTCGGCGATGGGACGCAGCGGGTTAGGCCTGAGCCGACCCCGATGGTTCCCGAAATCACTCTAAGGCAGCCCTGTCGTTGATCATCCCTTCAAGGTATTCGAATCCTCCACGATGCGCTGCGCTGGACTATAAAGGATAAGAGATGAGTCGCAGGGCTGGACTCACTTAGCCAGTCGCAAGTCACAAGGAGACAGGAATGACTACTGTGTCATCTGCCAGAAAACATGCAGGTACTGCTCCGCCGAGCGACCAGCCTCCGGTGCCGGAGCCAACATTCGCCGAGCGTGCGCGTACGCTCATGTACCTGGGCCGCATTGGCAGCCTGTCGACCATTTCGCGGAAACAGCCGGGGTTTCCGTTCGGATCGGTGATGCCTTACGGGTTGGATGGTCGCGGGCGTCCCATCTTCCTCATCAGCACCATGGCCATGCATACCCAGAACCTGCAGGCTGATCCTCGCGGCAGCCTGCTCGTCACTCAAGACGAGGCCGGTAGTGATCCGCTCGGGGCGTCGCGGGTGACGCTGGTCGGGAATGTATTGCCGATACCAGAACCGGAAGTCGCTGGTGCTCGCAAACTCTACCTTGCCCGCTATGCCAACAGCAAATATTGGGTGGATTTTGAAGACTTTTCTTTTTACCGCATGGACGTCGTCGACGTTTACTACGTGGGCGGCTTCGGAGTTATGGGTTGGGTCGCGGCGTCCGAGTATGCCAGCAGTCAACCTGACCCACTGGCTGACTCTGTGGCCGAAATCATTCGGCACATGAATGCTGACCACAGTGAGGCCCTAGTCCTGCTTGCTAAGAAGTTTGCTGGCATCGAATCACAGGAAGGAAGCATGACCGCGGTCGACCGCCTCGGATTTCACGTGCGGGTGAAGACTAACGACGGCATGCGCGGCGCGCGTATCGGTTTTCTGCGAGAGGTGCGGAATCCGGCAGAGACGCGGGAAGTCCTGGTGGAAATGGTGCAACAGGCGCGATCACAGGCCGAATGAATCTCGAAGTCGGTATCGCAACCTTGTCTGAACATGCAGAAAAAAACTGGGGCGAGCGAACTCGCCCCCAGACACGCTTAAGCCGCAGTTCGCTTTGATCCGGCAGACTGCGCAGCCGCAGTTGCCTGCGCCGCAGGTTTTCCAGTAAGGGCTCCCACCAACTGGGCTCCATCGGGACTACCAAGTCCGGTGCATGCATCCCACCCCGGACCTGCGCTGAAGTCGCCGTTGTTGCCTTCCGTGATGTCGTGAAATCCGGACGCTTCGACGGCTTGGTTGTAGATCAACGGGTTCAGGAATCCAATCGGCTTCCCGGTCAGCTGATTCATTCGCGCCACCAGCGCCGCCCACAACGGTGCCACCGCGCTGGTGCCGCCGAAGACAGCAGTCTGTCCATCGACCAGAACGTTATATCCGGTGCTCGGGTCGGCATCGCCAGCGACGTCGGGCACCCCTCGCCCTCCACCTTGACCCGACGGCGCCGGAACACCGAATCCGTTTTGCCACGCTGGAAGCGGAAAAACATCGCTCACTCCCCCACCGCCACCGCCGCCTCCCGCGGGCTGGTTGTTCCACACCACTTCGTTGACGATCTGTCCGTTCGAAGCTTGCAGGGTGGTGCCGCCGCAACCAAGTACGAACGAACTGGAAGCCGGAAAATCCACATGGTCGTTTCCGTCGTTCACTCCATCCGAAGAGCCGTTGTCGCCCGAGGCAACGCAGACGGTTACACCCATGGCTGCCGCGGATTGGAAGGCCTCGTCGTAATTGGTGAGCGACTGCTGCGTCCATTGCGCCTCAGCGGAACCCCAACTGATTGAAATGACCGAGGGCTGATTGGCACTGTCGTGCACGGCAGTGGTGATTGCGTCAAGGAAACCCTGATCTGTATTCGGGGCAAAATAGACTACGATCTTCGCCGCCGGAGCAATCGCGCCCGCCACTTCAATGTCGAGCATCACCTCCCCGTCAGCGCTGTCCGGAGTGGTTGGGTTATTGGTGCCTCCGTCGACAGAGACGGAAATCACTTGAGGTTCATTGATATTGAGCGAGCCGAAGTAGTTGCTCAAGTCATCCAGCCGAAAACCGCCTCCCAATTCAATAATCCCGATGCATTGGCCCGTGCCGTCGCCGGCCGGGAAGTCATAGATTTGCGCCAGTTCATTGGGATCGTGCGAGTTGGTGGCAGTGTGGGCCTTTACCCCAGCCTGCGGCTGCACTCGTCGAAAATGCGGTTCTGCCTGAGGCCGGTTGTCGAGCCCGAAAACACCCCGGATAATGTCCGCGTACTCCGTGGGCACGTTGATCGCGCCGACTCGGCCGCGGAAGTTTCCCTTGGGATGACTGTACTCCTTGAGTTCCACGTTGAAAGCTTTCTGAAAGTTGCTTACCGTTCCAGAAAGAACTACGGTCCGGCGCGCAAGTTCAGTACCAGTTTGGCGGACCTGGAGACCAAACTCCTGAGCAAACTGCTTGATTTTGTCGAGGTCAGCCGGGTCGGCACCGTGGGTATTTTCGAACTCGGCACGCGACAAATGCTTGAAGCCAGGTTTTTCGAGCGCACTCCTTAACTCTTTGTGTTTGGCTTCTGATTTCGAGCGAAGCCGAATTGAAACTTCGATCACCTGGTCCGGACGCGCATCGTGAATCAGGCGCGCACCACGGACTGGCTTCCGTTCACTGCCTGCAATGACGTTGAATTTCGGCGCGGAAGTCACAGACTGCTCCTTGCTTCGGGGGAAACAGACCGGCTGGGAATAGTTCGCGACAAGGTGTCGCACAGGCGAGGGAAGACCGCGGGTCGTCCCGCCGTTCAAAGTGTCCCGAAACGCGCTGAGAATATCAGAAAAACGAAATTTATCAATACAAATTTGCACCAATATTTATGAAGAAGCTCGCGATTGGACCATTATGAAACTTCTCCAGCACAAAGCTCCTCATTACTTGGCTAGGCGCGCCAGCACCGGCCCCAGAATCGCCAGGAAAAGAACGTAGGCAGCAGCGAGTGACGCCAGGCTTGGTTCGAGTCCAGCTCCGAGACCCGCAATCACGATGGAGAACTCACCGCGAGCCACCAGCGCCATTCCCGCCCGCAAACTTGCCTGTTTGTCGAAGCCGGCCCGCTTTGCAGCCCAATATCCAGTCATCACCTTAGTGAGAGCGGTCACGATACCCAATCCGAGTGCGACGGGAAGCGCAGCCGGTAGTGTGCGTGGATCGATCTGCAGCCCGAAGAAGAAAAAGAAAGTGGCCGCAAACAGGTCACGCAAGGGAGCAAGAAGTCGATGCGACTGTTCCGCGATCGGCCCCGATAACGCGATGCCCACAAGAAAGGCGCCGATGGCCGCTGATACCTGGAAGCGCTCGGCCAATCCAGCTACGAGAAGCACGGTTCCAAACGTGGTCAGCAAAATGATCTCGTCGGATTCGTGAGCCAAAAACCCGCTGAGTTGCCTTCCATACCTGAGCGCAATGAAAAGAACAATGAGGACGACAATGACCGCAATCGAAACGGAGGTCGCTATCTTCGCTGGTCCACCGCCAAGCAGCAACACTCCAACAAGCGGGAGATAGACCGCCATCGCCAAATCTTCCAGCACAAGCACGGCGAGGACCATTGGCGTCTCCGGATTGTTGATTCGCCGCAATTCCTCCAACACCTTCGCGATCACTCCCGAGGACGAGATGTAAGTGATGCCTCCCAGCAGGACAGCTGCCATCGGCGTCCATCGCAGGAGAAGTCCCGCGACGAGTCCCGGGGTGAAATTCAAGACAAGATCGGCAATGCCCGCCGGCAGCCCGAAGCGGAGGTTCTTTTTCAGGTCTTCTCCGCTGTATTCCAATCCCAGCATGAACAGCAACAACAGGACCCCGATCTCCGCGCCTGTTCCAATGAATCCCTGGCTCAACGGAAGAGGCGCGAGGCCGCCATTGCCGAAGGCGAGACCGGCCAGCAAATAGAGGGGAATGGCTGAGAAGCACCACCGATTCGCGAGGCGCGCAAGAATTGCAAGCAGGACGATGGCCGCGCCAATCTCCACGAACAAATGGGAGACATCATGCGCCGGAGGATTCATTCGTCGCGGTCCATGCGAAAGGGATGGAAGCTACTCCGCGGCATGTGCCGCCAAGGTGCCTACCACTGCGATGTTTTGCAGTAATTCCTGCGGCAGGCCATGTCGCGACTGCAAGTACCCCGGGCTGTTATAGGAAACCCAGACTTTCCCCTGACCATCTTCCCAGACCAATATCTTGAGCGGGAGATCGATCGCAATGCTGGGAGCAACCAGCATCAATGGGGTGCCAGCCTTGGGACTGCCAAAGATCAGCAGCTTCGTCGGGCGCATTTTCAATCCCACCTTTTCCGCTTCTCCGCTGTGGTCGACCAGCGCGAAAAGCATAACTCCCTTAGCCTGCAAAATGCCCTTGAGCCTTTCCACCGTTTGATCGACCGAGTGATTGCTGGGCGTGTCGACGATCCCACTGTTTGCATTTGAGGTCATAAAAATTCTCTGCCGCTTCTGGAATCCGACTTGGGACATGGCGGGAGCGAGTGGGAGTCAAACTCACCATCGCCGCCGAAAGACGGCGAACCGCCGGTTTTGAAGATCACCCAGTGTGTTCTGATCCGTTATGAAAATTCTCTACTCTACATGATTCTTCAACCGCTTACCAGTCGACGCCTATGATCGTTTTTCACCCATTCTGAACATGGAACTATCACGTGTTTTTTACAGCAGAGTCTAAGCTCCGCAGCTTTCACACTAGTCCCGGCTGCGGATCTTGCTGAGCAGTCGCAGTATCTCAAAGTACAGCCAAATCAGAGTGACCATCAAAGCAAAGCCGCCGTACCATTCCATGTACTTCGGGGCGCCAGCATGGGCTCCACTCTCGATAAGATCGAAATCCAACACTAGATTGAGTGCGGCAACGATAACCACCACTACACTGAAACCGATTCCGATCGCGCCCGAGCCGTTGATGGCTGCGAAGTGGACGCCGAAGAACCCGAGCACAAACTGGATCAGATAGAAAACGGCGATTCCGCCCGTCGCCGCGACAATTCCGATCTTGAATTTCTCGGTGGCACGGATCATCCCGGACCGGTAGGCGAGCAGTAATGCCACTAGCGTTCCAAACGTCAAACCAACTGCCTGCATGGCGATTCCGGGGAAACGGATCTCCAGCATGGCCGAGGCGCTGCCCAGTACCAAGCCTTCCAGTAGTGCGTACAGTGGCGCGGTCACCGGAGACCAGGTCTTCTTGAATATGGTTACCAGCGCAACGATGAAACCTCCGATGCCTCCGACGGCGAGAAGCGGCAGCGCAGTCTGAGGGGAGCGTGTAAACAGATTCCAACTCCAGCCTGCGGTGGCCACGACGCAGATCAACAAAATGCCGGTCTTGTTAACCGTGCCGGGGATGGTCATGCTGTCGCCGAGCGCCGCCCCGCCCACGCGAAACGCGTCACCTGACAATGCTGGATTCGAAGTCTTTAGCAAAGCCATTGAGAAAGTCTCCTAAATGCGATGGGTTAGTATGCACCAGATCGGGAAGTGGAGTCGAACCCCAAGGGCAACGCAAAATGATGATGGCTTACGATTTTAGAATTCCGGAGAGACTCACATTATTCACGATAATTTCACACGCCCGTCAACAATTGCCATGGTCGCCCAAGTAGGATCATCTGCGGACGGAGACATGAGAGGAATTGTGGGGCTCCCTTCGTGTTGGCAACCGCCTCATCCTCTAACAGGTTTTCACGGCTACATCCAATGCTGGTACAACACCTCATGCGATTTCTTGGATCATTGAGTTTACTGCTAGCTCTTTCCTTTTTTGCACAGGCCGAATCATCCGGACATTCTTCGAGCGGACAGGCTCCCACCGCGGCGGACTCACAACTAGACCTTGCGCTCCCATCCAGCGTTTACGTTAAAGTGGAGCTCGAGAGGTCGGTGAAGGTTTCGGCCTTGAGAACAGGCGACGTCATCGCTGGCAAGCTGGCGCAGGATGTGTACTCGGGAGACCGCGCACTATTTCCGGCAGGCAGCCAAGTGCACTTAACGGTGGATCAACTGGGGCGGCGGCGCCGAGTGCCCAACGATCACTGGCCGTGGGTTGTCAAGGCCTTCACGCCCCGTTATGAGAACTATCCCACATTTCAGTCTGCCACTGTCTCTTTGCCCGATGGCAAGGAGGTTCCGCTGCGGGTTTCGTTGATCTTCATCAATCGTGAGACGGAAATCCGTGCGCAGACACAGAAACAGAGGAAGAGTGCGGAGCCGCCCGCAGATGCGAACGCGGCCGTGGATGTGTTGCCAGCCCAGACAAGATCGAGGAACACCGGATCCGAAAAGACCGGATCCAAGAGTGCCGCTCTTGGCCCCATAGTGACTTTGCGGGCGGCGACTCCGCCTGAAACATTGGCGGTGCCTGCTTCGTCTTCCGCTGTGCTGGCTGGCCCAATGACCCTGGCGGCCGGTACCCGGGCGAAGATCATTCTTCTGGGTCAGGTGAGCGCTTCCGAGAGCCGACCCGGAGATTTCTTTCAGGCCCGATTGGTGGAACCGGTGCGGTTGGATTCGACTGTGGTGTTACCGGAGGGGACGTTGCTGCGAGGGAAGGTTGTGGCACGTACACCTCCGCGCATGTTGAGCCGGGCAGGATCCCTTTTGCTTAGCTTCACCGATCTAACTCTTCCAGGGAGAGCGGGTATTCCGGCGGTTGCTTCAGTTACAGCGGCAGAGCTGGACCAAAGCTCGCACACTAAGATCGATCCTGAAGGGAAGTTACATGGCGATCGGCCCGGCAAAGCCTGGATGCTGATGAACGTCGGAGTAACAGCAGGCATCGCGAAGGTGGCTGACGACGGGACTCAATTGCTGATAGAGGCCATTGTGGAAACGGCCACCGACGCCTCTACTGCCGGATCGGCGAAGATTGTGGCTGCCTGCGCTTCAGGCGTGTTCATGCTCACGCGTCATGGGCGGGACGTGGTTGTGCCCAAGTTCACCGAAATGGAGATCACTTTCGACCGGCCCGTTTCCTTGCCCGGACCGCAAGCAGCTCCGCACACTCCTTAGCGATGTTCTGATCAATGTCCCAGTCTCCAAACCCACTCGCGCCGAAGCAGGTGGAGGCTCTGC
>Ga0210402_10002471_pt1 | contig 18004 bp, 16 predicted proteins | sample IncBWC7MmetaG_FD_161055 | JGI IMG/M metagenome (GOLD analysis project Ga0210402, IMG submission 161055) | Forest soil microbial communities from Barre Woods Harvard Forest LTER site, Petersham, Massachusetts, United States - Inc-BW-C-7-M | ecosystem: Environmental > Terrestrial > Soil >... | reverse complement strand
CGGCCGAAGTTCGCCGTCTCCATCAGCGTATCCCAGAGACGCTGAGCATTGATCTTCAGGTTCTGCATTGTGTCCTCGGCGCTGCCGCGACTATCACGGGGTGACGTCGTGGCGTTGCACGCCTTGCGGGGCGGTGAGTTCGCGCCACGTCGCATTCGCCACATGAGCGGCCGGAAATGGAGCGCGCGCCACATAATCCCCGGTTCCGGCTTCAGCCCGAAGATCCCCGTCGAGCCACGCGACGTTGCCGCGCGTAAGCGTCGCCCGCGGCAGGCCCCGGCAGGCGAATCCCTCGAACACGTTGTAATCGATGCGACTCACCTGCGATTTCGTCGTAACCGTCTTGGTGGCGTCGGGATCCCAGATGACGAGATCGGCATCCGACCCGATCGACACCGCACCTTTCCGGGGGTAGATATTGAGGATGCGAGCGATGTTCGCGGACGTCACCGCGACGAATTCCTCTGGTGTGAGCCGCCCGGTGTTGACACCAGCTGCCCAAAGCACCGGCAACCGGTCTTCGAGACCTCCCGTCCCGTTCGGGATTTTAGTGAAATCGGTGCGGCCAAGCTGCTTCTGGGCCGTGGTGAACGCACAATGGTCGGTCGCCACGACCTGGAGCGAGCCCGATTGCAGGCCCGCCCACAAGCTCGCCTGATGATCTTTGGGCCGGAACGGCGGCGACATCACGCGCCGCGCCGCATGGTCCCAGTCATTGTTGCGATACTCGTCTTCATCGAGCACGAGATACTGGATCAAGGGCTCGCCGAAAACGCGCTGGCCGGCGGCCCGCGCCCGCGCGATCGCCTCGTGCGCCTCCCGGCACGACGTGTGCACAACATAAAGGGGGCATCCGGCCATGTCGGCGATCATGATGGCGCGACTGGTGGCCTCACCCTCGACCGCCGGCGGGCGCGAATAGGCGTGGCCTTCAGGACCCGCGATGCCGGCTTCCCGATGGTGTTGCTGCAGGCGGAACACCACGTCACCGTTCTCGGCGTGCACCAGAGGCATTGCGCCAAGGCCGGCGCAACGACGAAACGACTCATAGAGTTGATCGTCGTTGACCATCAGGGCGCCCTTGTAGGCCATGAAGTGCTTGAAGGTGTTGATGCCGTAGGTTTTGACGCAGGTCGCCATTTCATCGAAGACCTGTCGGTCCCACCAGGTCACCGCCATGTGGAAACCGTAGTCGCAGGCCGCCCGCTCGGCCTTGCGGCGCCAGTCCTGATACGCGGCGAGCAGCGACTGGCCCGGAACCGGAATACAGAAGTCGATCACCATGGTGGTGCCGCCCGACAAGGCCGCCTTGGTGCCCCATTCGAAATCGTCGGCGGTCACCGTTCCCATGAATCCGAATTCAAGATGCGTGTGGGGATCGATTCCACCTGGCAGGATGAAACAGCCGCCGGCATCGATGACCTCGGCAAGCGCCACAGCATCGAGGCTCGCCCCGATCGCGGCGATCACCCCGTCCTGAACGAGCACGTCGGCGCGCCGCGAAATGTCGTGATTTACAATGGTACCGCCGCGTATGAGAGTTACCACTGGCCCCCCCTGCCCAGAAGACTCTCACAAATACCGTCCCGCCTGAGCGAACGCCGATACCAGGAGAGGTTACGATTTAGTCAAGGCGATTTCGCCATCTCTTCCGCTCGCGCTGTGGCGCGACAGCATCGCCAACTCCGGTGAAAATCGCTCAACCGCCGGGTCATCCTGTCCCGATTTGATTTGCATATTTTCGCGAGCAAGCCGCATGCCAGCGATTTGATCTCTGATTCTAAAAGGTGAACTTTTCGACGCGCCCGCGAGGAGATAAATAGAGCGCGGTCATGTTGAACCATTTCTCCGGAGTCATGGCCGGGCTTGTCCCGGCCATCCACGCCTTTCTCGCTGAAAGGCCGCAACAAAGACGTGGATGCCCGCGACAAGCGCGGGCATGACGATGGAGGTGATTCGATCTCATCGGAACGCGCTCTAAATGCTCGTTATCTTGGCAGTGCACGCCGAATCCGTCGAATTCGTGGGTAACCGCGCCGAACGACTTGCAAAAAATCGGTTCAAGGATGCGGTCTATACGCGATCATGTCGACTTCAACGATCCCCCCACGCGCCAGGTGGGTAACGCCGACCGTTGTTCGTGCGGGTAAGCGGTCGCCTGGAAAATACGTCACATAGAGGCGGTTGAGCGCCGCGTAGTCCCGCTCGAACTCGGTGAGGAAAATCCGCACGCAGACCACGTGCTCAAATCCGGCGCCGGCGCCGGCGAGTGCGCGTGAGAGGTTGCCGAACACTTTTCGGGTTTGCGCCTCGATCCCCTCGGGTAGTGGCCGGGCGTCGTCGTCGGGATCGGTCGCGAGCTGCCCGGTGACAAACAGCCAGCCATCAGCCTCGACCACATGGCTGTAAGGGCCAACCGGCTTCGGTGCGTTGGCGATGAGATGGAAGACAGGTCCAGCCATACTGGGATTTCCTATATTGGCAACCTAAGTTTATGGCTACCTAGAGCGCGTTCCGGTCATGTTGAGCCATTTCTCCGGAGTCATGGCCGGGCTCGTCCCGGCCATCCACGCCTTGCTGGCTGACACCAGGCAAGAAAAACGTGGATGCCCGCGACAAGCGCGGGCATGACGGTGGAGAGGTGGTTCGATTTCATCGGAACGTGCTCTAGATTGGGGACGTTGTGACCCGATCAGCCGGCGGCTCGCACCAGGCAGCGGATCGGTGTCGGATTGAAGGCGTTACATGGATTGTGGATCTGCGGACAATTGGAAAGCACGGCGAGCGCGTCGCGCTCGGCGCGCAGGTCGACATAGCTACCGGCCTTCGAGATGCCGTCGACGATCGCTACCCGGCCGTCGCGTTCGACGGGAACGCGCATGAAGAAATTGATGTTGGCGACGATCTCGTTGCGGCCAAGACCGAATTTTCCCAAGATTGTCAGGAAATTGGCGTAACAATTCGGCGTGTTGCGCACGCCATAGCGAAGAAAATTGTTGGCCTCGCTGCAGCACCCTGCAATGGTATCATGCGACCCGCAGGTATCCGCGATGACGTTGAACAAGGGATTGCCAAGGTCCGAGTAAAGCACCGTTCCTTTTCCAATCAGCATATTCCCCTGCATCTTGATGGTGTTGGTCGCACTGTAGCGGTCGCTCGGGTCGGCCGCATCGTAGCAAAGAAAGTCGACAGCTTGCTGGCCGTGCAGGTCAACGATACGCAGTACTTCGCCGCGCCTGATGATCCTTCCCCACGTTCCGCCGGCCTGGACGATTTCGTCGGACACAAAGTCAAGCGGGGTGGGGCCATTCATTTCGACACCAATTCACGCATCCCGGCGAATTCGTCCGCGCTGTGATGATTCAAACCGCTGCAAGAACTGGCGGGCGCGCTCAGTCTCGGGCTGGCTAAAGAATTTCTCGGGCTTCTCGACCTCGACCACACGGCCGCGGTCGAGAAATATGATCTCGTCGGCAGCGTCCTGGGCAAAGCTCATCTCGTGCGTCACCACCACCATCGTCATGCCATCCTTTGCCAATTCCTCCATGACGGCCAGCACCTCGCCAACCAGTTCGGGATCGAGCGCGCTCGTCGCCTCGTCGAACAGCAAAACAGCGGGCCGCATCGCGAGAGCCCGCGCGATTGCGACCCGCTGCTTCTGTCCGCCCGAGAGCAGGGCCGGATAGACGTCGCGTTTCTCGCGCAGCCCGACCTTGTCGAGCAGTGCCTCGGCTTCTGCCACCACCTCCTCGCGCGGCCGGCGCTGGACCCAAATCGGTGCCTCGATGAGGTTCCCCAGAACTGTCAGGTGGGGCCACAAGTTGAAATGCTGGAAAACCATGCCCATGCGCGCGCGAATCGTCGCAAGCTCTGCCTGCGTCATCAACTGGTCGCTGCCAGCACGGTAGCCGATCCGTTGTCCGGAAAGAAAGATGTGGCCATGATCGGGGCGCTCCAACCAGTTGACGCACCGCAGCAGCGTGGACTTGCCTGAGCCGCTCGGTCCGAGGATGCAGATCGTCTGTCCCCGGCGAACGCTTAGGCTCACGTCGGCCAAGACCTCCTGATGGGCGAATTTCTTCGAGATCCCGCACACCTCGAGGACCGGCCGCTCTAATTGGGCTGCGGCGGGTTCGGGGCATACGGGTGTTGCGGGCAGGAGCATCACCGCCTCTTCTCGGCCCGGCGTTCGATCAAGCCGACGAGCATCTCGACGATGCGGCACAATACCCAATAGAGCAAGACCGCACTTATAAAGGCTGCAAACGGGACATAGTACATCGATTGGATGGCGCTTGCCTCGTGAGTGAGCTCGGGCACCGCAATAATCGTAAGAAACGCAGAGTCCTTGATGATCTGGATCATCTGGTTGCCCATGACCGGCACGCAGGCCATCAGGATCGGCGGCAAGATGATCCGCCGATAGAGGCGCCAGCCGCTGAACCCGAAGGCGTGGCCGGCGTCGATATGCTCGCGCGGAAGGCTTGCCCACGCGCCGCGCAAGATCTCCGCGATATAGCAGGCGTTATAGACGACCAGCGCGCACAGCCCCGCGGTCCAGTTGTTGAACCGTATACCGAGAGTGGGCAGCCCATAATAGATGATGTAGGCGAGCAGCAGAAACGGAATGCAGCGCATGCCGTCGACCAGGCCTCGCGCCAGCGTGCGCATCGGACGGTTCTGCGCCATCAGGGCCATCGTTATCGGGCTTGCGACAGCAAGCGCGATGACGGTCGCGAGAACGCACAGCCAAACCGTGTTGGCAAACCCGTCGAGCAGGCGATCCTTGTGCGCCCACACGATTGCAAATTCTCGGGTCATGCGAAACCGAACTTGCGTTCCATGTGGGTTTCAATCAATCGTTGTGCACGCACGAATCCGAGAATCACCAGAAAATAGAGCGCGGTCGCGACCAGGAACGGCGGCAGCGGCTCGTAGGTCTGCGCTCCGATGCGCACCGCAGCCCGCGTGATATCGACGATCCCGGTCACGGCGATAGCCGGGCTGCTCTTGATCAGGAGGGTCATTTCGTTGACGAGACCCGGCAGGCTGACGCGCCAGATCTGCGGAAACACAATGCGTCGGAATGCCAGTCCCGGCGTCATTCCGGCCGCCGTTGCGGCGTCGAGTTGGGTCCTCGGAAAGTCGGCCAGCGCCGCGCGCCATATCTCGCAGTTGAATGCCGAGGTATTCATCGCGAGCGCCACGATGGCGGCCGGCACCGGATCGATCGGCACGCCCACGTTGGGCAACGCAAAGAATATGAGGAGCGTGAACGTCACCAAGGGGGTCGCGCGCAACACGCTGACATAGACGGCGATTGCCCGCGAGAACACGGGGACGCCAGCCCATCTGATGAGCGCCAGGCTGAGACCGAGCGGCACACCCAAGAAGATGCCGACCAGAGACAGCGAAACCGTTACGGTCGCGCCCTGCAACAGGCTCAGGTAGTCATAGGCTCGCACGAGAGCCCCTCGGACGCGAAGCTGTCAGAACACCGGTGTGAAGGTGGTTGGCAAGTCGTCGAATGACTTGCCGAACCATTTCTTCTGCAATGCTGCCATTGTCCCGTCTTTTCGTTTCTCGGCTAGAAAGCCGTTCAGGAAGGCCAGCAATTCGGCATTGTCCTTCTTGACGGCCCAGGCCGGGAACGACGGACCTGAAACCGCTTGGCCGAGGGCGAAGACGTTGGATTTCTCGTCGACCAGCGCTTGCAGGTTGATGACCGTGTTGATGACGAAATCCGTCCGCCCGAGCGCCAGGTCCTGATAGGCCTCCGGATAAGATGTGTACTCGACCACCTTGGCGATCTTGCCCCCGGTCTTGGCGAGCATCGCCTCGAGCTCTGGCAGCCGCTGCAGTAGGCCGCTGCCCGCCTGAATCCCGAGCACTTTTCCGTTGAGATCTTTGATCTCCTTGATGCTTCCGTCGTTCTTGCGCTTGACATAGTAATGGGTGGCGTCGGCGATCGGCATGGTGAAATCAAGCGACAACGACCGTTCTTTGGTGATCAAGACGGCCGTCAGCGCAACGTCATATTTGCCTGTCGTCACGCCGGCGAGGAGGCCGGTCCAAGGGATGATCTCCTGATTGATCTGGAATGGCGCCGCCTTTCTCAGCATCGCCAAGAGCTCGTTGTCGAAGCCGGTCGGCTTGCCATCCTGGACGAATTCGAATGGGCGAAAGTCATCCTCGGTCGCGACGATCAAGGAGCCCCGCTTTTTGATCTCGTCGAGAGGTGCGGCCTTTGCGGGCCCGGCCATGATCTGGAGCACCACCGCAGTGACCGCGGCGACAACTGTTATGATGCCCAACGTTTTGTGCCACCGTCGAGAGACTCCGGTCATAATGCATCTCCGCTGATCAATCCGATTTGGTGGCATCTGTAGCAAGACATATGCCATGACATGACGGGTTGATTTTGAATGCGCCGCTAGCGAAACGAGCAGCCTGATGACGATTTGATCGGCTGAGCCTCGATGGATCGCCTAATTTTCTGGCTTGCACCATCACCCACCCATGCGGGGCTTGGTCCTGGCCTCCTTGCCGCCACCCGCACAAGGTCATAAGGATCCCGATGCGCAAATCATCGCAAAGATCGCTTGAGCCCCGCGATCGCCTCGACGCCTTCGTTCAATCCGGGCGTTTGATGGTTTGATTATCCGCACAATTTCAAACACTACGGAGACCACATGGGAGACGATCCGAAGGAACTCTTGACCGATCGCTTCGGCGAACGTCCGGACCTTCCAAAGCCGGATGCCTTGACGCCGGTCATGGCGAAGATTCTGAGCCGGCGAACCCATCGAGCTTACACGGATGAGCCCGTTCGCGAGGAACTCATCGCCCTTTTACTCGGTGTAGCCCTGTCGGCCTCATCCAAATCGGATTTCCAGCAGCTGTCGATCATCAAGCTGAAAGACCCGCAAAAGCGCGCGAAGATCGGTGCGCATTTTCCGATGATGCCGTGGATCGGTACGTCCCCGGTCTTCCTGGTCTTCTGCGCAGACGCAAGACGTCTCGAACGCATATGTACGATTAGCAATCATCCCCAGCGCAACGGCGATCTCGAGGCCTTTCTCAACGCCTCTGTCGATGCCGCGCTGGCCATGCAGACATTCATCCTGGCGGCCGAATCTGCCGGCCTTGGCTGCTGCCCGATCAGCGTCATCCGCAACCAGATGGAGACGGTCGCTCACGAGCTCGCACTGCCGGACGGCGTGTTTCCAGTGGCGGGTTTGAGTGTCGGTTATCCGGCCGGCAAGGGACATGTCAGCATGCGCCTGCCGCCGTCGATCACCATCCACACCGACACCTACGACGACTCTGCGCTAGAGGCGGAAATAAACGCATATGACCGGCGTCGTGCCGCCGTTCATGCGGTCAAGCGCGAGCAGCAGCGGAACCCGAAATTATTCGGCTATGCGGATTTCTACGGCTGGTCGGAGGACAAGGCCCGCCAAGCCGCTGAGCCCGAAGGCGCATCCTTCGTCCGGTACGTAAGATCCCACGGATTTTCGTTTGGGAGTTGACGACCAGGGAGCCAACGCTCACACGCCGCAGCCAACGTCGTTGTCGGATGATTTGCAACGCGGTTCGACTTGCCGAAGCCGAATTGCTTTCGTCGAGGCTAGAGTGGGATGACATCACGTCAGCGCGTATTCCGGGTTTTTGAAACGATTGGCGCATTCTTGTGACGTGAAGGCTTTCCACTGGCCATTGCGCTGACGCCGCGACTGTGGCCGGGTCCAGTTCGGCGCCGATGTGGTTGCCTATCCGGGTCCATTCGTTCCCGGAATAATTGGAAACGACGGCCAAATCCTTTCGCCCGCGAGTGCACCTGGTTCCGTGTTGTTTGCAGCACGCCAGCAAGGTCAAGCTAAAATCGACGTGATCACCGGCGACCCGTGGCATGCGGCGCGTGCCGCTTCAATACTCATCGTTGTCGAGCAATTTCGCGGAGATATCACATCCCGACAAAAGGCAGCACCCAAAACCAGCTTGACGGTAGCAACAAAACATAATTAATATGTTTATATTGTTACGCACTGGCCGGGGCTGCGGGCAGCTTTCTTTTTTTGCGTTGGCTTCCTTGGCGAACGAACAGGGCTGGCAGAAATTGATCCGAACGCCGATTATCAGGTGTTGGCCGCGGTGGGCGTTCGGCAGTATCAAGCTCATTTGGTCCGTCGTCTGATACTCAGGGTCACCTCACGACGTTTCCCCGTTTTCTGGACGATAGGGATCGCGATTCAATACTGGAGGAAATGATGGACGACATGGATCCTGCGGCTCCGTCTCCGTCTCCGGACGAACTCGAAGAGCGCGCGCGTGACGTGACTAATTTCGGAATCGATCTGAAAGGCGACTTTCCGCCCGAAGACGCAGGATTGGATCTCCCGGAATCGTTTGCAGCGTTCACTGTGGATTTTGCGATCGAAAACGCTCTTGCCTTTCTGCACGAATGCGAAACTTCGCAGCCACGCGTCTCGGGGATCACCAAGTCCGCAAAGAATACGCCCAGTCTTTCTCGCTTCTCCGGCGAGGACGAGGTGATCATCCGGTCGGGGAGCGCTTGTAGCAAATAAGCACTGATGTCCTCCTCGCGGACCGCGACCGCCGACAGCTCCGACAATGCAGAGCACCCGAACGTTTCTGTGAGGCCCATCCCGACCGCCGCAGTGGGCGGAAGCGGCAAAGCCGGTAACGCCGGCACTTTTCGGGTCACGCGCAGAAACGTTACAGGCACGTCCGGTTCGATATCCATCGCGCCGGAGTCCGATGTCGGGTCGGGATCCACGTCCGCGCCGCGAACCACACTGAGTTTCAACCCTGGATCCAAATTTTCGCTGCCGAGAGTCTGGAACGCGACCAGGATTTTCTCCAACTTCTCCTCATCGGGCTCGACGAGAGAGACGCGCAACGGGTTCACGGCAGCCTGCCGAAGGCGCTCCTGTCCGTCACGCACAACATCTACGATCGAGCGGAAGCGCTCGTACCCATCAAGGATTCCGGAGATAAAGTTGCGGGCTGCTTCACCGATCGGAAGTTCGTTCCGGCGCGTGCCGAAAAGGCTGGCGACCAGTTGATCATGCGCCATGCTCTTGACCGCCACCGTGACGTTGGACATCAGGAAGCGCAGATCGTCCCCGGCAAAACGGCCCGGCTCTCCCATGCCGACGAGCAGCAAGTAGCCCACCTTCACTTTGCCGGCCTCGTGCAGTCGTTGCAGATTGATAGGGAAAAGCTGACCGAGACCCGAGCCGATCATTCCCATGTCGATCGCACGTGTCAGCCACGAATCGAGGAGCCGGTCGAAAACCTTGGCCGCGCCGGCGAGGGCAAGCCCCTCGTAGCGGGCGCCGACGGCGACCGGGGCTTCGACGTTGGAGTGGCCCCCGCGGATGGGGTCACCTGCCCTCAGTTCGGGGCCCGACCGCCACTCAGCACTGCTTTCCGTTAGCATATTTCAGAGAACTGCGAGGTCCAACGATAGCTTCAGCCTTATGCGCCTGCACAGGGCGTCAGCTTCATGGGAACACGCTTCAAAAGCGTACTTTCGGAAGACTTACCGGGTATAATGTTGAAGCGGGAGCCAATATCACGGCCCGGAATTGACCAGGGGAGGACCTATTTATGAATCTCACACACAAAATACGCACCGATTTGGTCTCGCGTCGCCAAACCCTCATGCTGCTGGGCGCCGTTGCAGCCGGGTATGGCGCCGACGCGGCTGAACAGGCAATCATGCAACCGGTCTCGCTCGATCACGTCAATATTCGTGTGTCGAATGTCGCCAAAACAGCGGAATTCTACATGGGGCTATTCGATACACCGGTTCTCAGGAATGCGGCCCTCAGAGCCCAACCGACATCGCCGCCGAGCGATGGTTTCTTCCTCAAGTTCGGCGACGGCTATCTTGCCATATCACAGGCGTTCGCGCCGGACAGGCCGGACCTCGACCATTATTCGGTCGGGCTGCGGGACTACGAGAAGACGCGGCTGACGGCGAGATTGCAGGACAGTGGAATCGCGGTGCCGCCGAGGTCGTCTACGGATGTGTGGATTGCCGACTTGGACGGAGCCTTGATGCAGTTGAGACAGCCCGGCGGCTGGGCACGCCAGACTGCAATGCCCTATCAGGGTCCCGCCAGGATCGGCCCCGCGCTGTTGCCGCTGTCGATGAGCCGCATCGGTCTGCGTAGCGCAGACCTCGGGCGCGCCGGCGACTTTTACGGCCGTCTGTTCGGCACCGAGATTGCGTCGGCGGCTTTGGGCCGTTCAAGGGCGTTCGCGCTAGGCGACTCCGTCCTTGAACTGACCTCTGCTCCGGCGAATTCGGGTTCTTCGAGTCGCGGCTTGGATTACATACGGATCGCCGTGAGGGATTTCTCGGTCGAGACCGCAACACGTGCCCTGCGCGAGCGTGGAGTCAAAATAGACTCCGGCGCTGCACCGGGATTCGTGCGCATCTCCGATCCGGACGGGCTGCCGATCGAACTGGCGGCAACTTAAAGGGGGCCGATGCGTCCTTCAGGCCTGACCTCCTCAGGCCTGACGTTCGTGAATGTCCGCCAGACTGCGCGCCTCGGCTGCCGCCGCCGCCGATCGCCCAAAAGATATCGCTTACGTTGTGCGTCACCCGAACATTTCGGATCGGGCGGCGCACATGCTCTTCCCTCTCCCCAGATTATGGGATAAGGCTCCGCTCGCCGCGACGGATAGCCGTCCGCAGGCCGGGGGAAGTTTACGGGGCGGCGCTGGGGACGACGCCTTTTTTTGTGCCTGATCAATTCTTGCCGGTAACCCAATAACGCAATGCCAAAACGAACCGATCTTTCCACGATCCTGATTATCGGTGCGGGACCGATCGTCATCGGCCAGGCTTGCGAATTTGACTATTCGGGGACCCAGGCCTGCAAGGCTTTGAGGGCCGAGGGTTATCGCATCGTCCTCGTCAATTCCAATCCCGCCACCATCATGACGGATCCGGAAATCGCCGACGCGACCTACGTGGAGCCGATCACCCCGGAGATCGTCGCCCGCATCATCGAGAAAGAGCGTCCCGACGCGTTGCTGCCCACCATGGGGGGGCAGACCGCGCTAAATTGCGCTTTGTCGTTGCGCCGCATGGGAGTGCTCGAGAAGTTCGGCGTCGCCATGATCGGCGCCACGGCCGAGGCGATCGACAAGGCCGAGGACCGTGAACTATTCCGCGAGGCCATGAAGCGGATCGGCCTTGAAACGCCGAAATCCTCCCTCGCCAACGCCTCCGATCTCAAGAGGGCCGATCGCGATCAGCATCAGTCCGAGATCGGCCGCATCAAGGCGCGCGGCCTTGTCGCCGAGGAAGAGCGGCGCGCCATTGCGGTCTTTGAAGGCGTATGGGCGGCCGGCGAGGCCGAACGCAAGCGTCGGTATATCGCCAAGGGGCTTATCGAAGGTTTGGAGGCACTAACCGACATCGGACTTCCGGCGATCATTCGCCCCTCGTTCACGCTCGCCGGAACCGGCGGCGGCATCGCTTTCAACAAGGAGGAGTTTCTCGAAATCGTCGAGCGCGGCCTCGACGCATCGCCCACGACCGAAGTGCTGATCGAGGAAAGCGTGCTCGGCTGGAAGGAATACGAGATGGAGGTGGTCCGCGACAAACGCGACAACTGCATCATCGTGTGCTCGATCGAGAACCTCGACCCGATGGGCGTTCACACCGGCGATTCGATCACGGTGGCGCCGGCATTGACCCTGACCGACAAGGAATACCAGATGATGCGCGACGCCTCGATCGCGGTGTTGCGCGAGATCGGCGTCGAGACCGGCGGCTCCAACGTCCAGTTCGCCGTCAATCCGGCGGATGGCCGTTTGGTGGTGATCGAGATGAACCCTCGCGTATCGCGCTCGTCCGCGCTCGCTTCCAAGGCGACGGGGTTCCCGATCGCCAAGGTGGCGGCCAAGCTAGCGGTCGGCTACACGCTCGACGAGATCGAAAACGACATCACCGTCGGAGCGACGCCCGCCTCGTTCGAACCCACCATCGACTACATCGTCACCAAGGTACCGCGCTTCGCCTTCGAAAAGTTCCCGGGCGCCGAGCCGCTGCTCACCACCTCGATGAAATCGGTTGGCGAAGCGATGGCGATCGGCCGGACCTTCCAGGAATCGCTGCAGAAGGCACTGCGCTCGCTTGAGACGGGCCTCACCGGGCTTGACGAGATCAATATCAAAGGTCTTGGCGCAGGCGATGACAAGAACGCCATCCGGGCAGCACTCGGCGTCCCGACGCCGGACCGGCTTCTCATCGTCGCCCAGGCCATGCGCCTTGGCATCTCGAACGAAACGATCCACGACGCCTGCAAGTTCGATCCGTGGTTCCTCGCCGAGATTCGCGACATCGTCGAGACGGAAGCCGAGGTCAAGGCGAAGGGACTGCCCGCGACCGTCGGCGCATTGCGCCGCCTCAAATCGATGGGCTTCTCCGACGCGCGGCTTGCCCACCTTGCCGGCCTCGCGCCCGAGGAGGTTACGCGGCGGCGCCACGTTCTCGGCGTCCGTCCGGTATTCAAGCGGATCGATACCTGCGCGGCCGAGTTCGCCTCGCCGACCGCCTACATGTACTCGACCTATCAGCGACCGTTCGCGGGCATGCCGGCCGACGAGGCGGCGCCGTCCGATCGCAAGAAGGTCATCATTCTGGGCGGCGGTCCGAACCGCATCGGCCAGGGCATCGAATTTGACTATTGCTGTTGCCATGCCTGCTACGCGCTGCACGAGGCCGACTTCGAGACCATCATGGTCAACTGCAATCCCGAAACGGTATCGACCGACTACGACACCTCGGACCGGCTCTATTTCGAGCCGCTGACCGAGGAGGACGTGCTCGAAATCGTCGCCACCGAACGCCACAACGGGACGCTGCTCGGCGTCATCGTGCAGTTCGGCGGCCAGACCCCGCTCAAGCTCGCCGCCGCTCTGGAACGCGCCCAAGTGCCGATCCTCGGCACTTCGCCGGATGCGATCGATCTCGCCGAAGATCGTGACCGCTTCAAGAAGCTGCTCGAAAAACTCCACATCCGACAGCCGAGGAGCGGTATCGCTACAAGCCCGTCGGCCGCGCAGGCCATCGCCGAGGAGATCGGCTATCCAGTCATGATCCGGCCGTCCTATGTTTTGGGTGGGCGCGCCATGGAGATCATCCACGATTCCGTACAACTCGGCCGCTACGTGGCGCGGCTTGCCGGCGACCTTGATCGGCCGTCCGACCTCGCGGTGTCGGACCGGCGGCCGCTGCTGATCGACCGCTATCTTTCCGATGCCATAGAGATCGACGTCGATTGCATTGCGGACGGAAACAATACTTTTATTGCCGGCATCATGGAACATATCGAGGAGGCCGGCATTCACTCCGGCGACTCTGCTTGCGCCTTGCCGCCCCATTCGCTCTCGCCCGCGACCATCTCGGAGCTGGAGCGGCAGACGCAGGCGCTCGCGCTGGCGCTGGATGTGGTCGGATTGATGAACGTTCAATATGCCATCAAAAATGGAGATATTTACGTGCTCGAGGTCAATCCGCGCGCCTCGCGCACCGTTCCATTCGTGGCGAAAGTGATCGGCATGCCGGTCGCTAAGATCGCCGCCAGGGTGATGACCGGCGAGTCGCTGGCAAGCTTCAATCTGAAGCCGCCCGCACTTCACCATGTGGGTGTGAAGGAGGCCGTGTTTCCATTTGCGCGCTTCCCCGGCGTCGATACCGTGTTGGGACCGGAAATGCGCTCCACTGGCGAGGTGATGGGAATCGACCGCACGTTCGAACTCGCCTTCGCCAAGAGCCAGATCGGCGGCGGCGCGCGGCTACCACGGGCCGGCACTGTGTTCGTGTCGGTGCGCGATGCAGACAAGGAGCGCATTCTGGTTCCGGTCAAATTGCTTGCGCAGCTCGGCTTCAAAGTCGTCGCCACATCCGGAACTCAACGGTATCTGAGTGCGAATGGTATTCATGCCACAAAGATCAATAAACAGCTGGAAGGCCGTCCTCATATCGTCGATGCGATCAAGAATGGCGAGATCCAACTGGTTTTCAATACCACCGAGGGTGCTCAGGCCCTGGCTGATTCCCGTTCATTGCGGCGTGCGGCCCTCTTGCATAAAGTTCCATACTACACCACTCTTTCAGGGGCCATTGCGGCGGCGCTGGGCATCAAAGCCTATCTCGGGGGCGAGTTTGAGGTCCGGACGCTGCAGGGCTATTTCGGGGGCTGACGCTTCGTTTGAAGAGACCGACGTCCGGAAGCGGTTTGGCCAAGGGTAGGCAGAGAAGTCGGGCTGGATCGCGTCGCCGGTAACGAGCCGGGCATGCGGTCGGTGCTTTTTTGTCAAGGGATAGAGAATCGATGGACAAGATACCGATGACGGCGGCGGGCTATTCCGTTCTGGAAAACGAACTCAAGCATCGCCAGCAGGTTGAGCGTCCGCGTATCATTCAGCAGATCACCGATGCCCGTTCGCACGGCGATCTGTCGGAGAACGCCGAGTACCATGCGGCGAAGGAAATGCAATCGCACAACGAGGGTCGTATTGCAGAGCTCGAGGACAAGCTTGCGCGCGCTGAAGTCATCGATGTTTCGAAGCTGTCCGGCGACACGGTCAAATTCGGCGCGACCGTCACGTTGATCGACGAGGACACCGACAAGAAGGCGGTTTGGCAGATCGTGGGCGAACCTGAGGCCGACGCGAAGGCCGGCAAGATCTCGATCGCCTCGCCGCTGGCCCGCGCGCTGGTCGGTAAGAAGAAAGGCGCCAACGTCGAGGTCGTCACACCCGGGGGCGCCAAGGCCTTTGAGGTCGTGAAGGTGGAGTGGCGATAGCTGACGCCCAAAGCTCCCAAGTTTATTTAGTTATATTTCGTGTTTGTAACGTTCTCCGGCTCAGACGAAGCGTCAAACGGAGAAATGATAATGAGATGTGCAGCCGCAACCCCGGTTGAGCAACAACGACAGGCGGGAGGCGTCGTTGTTGCTAGGCGATCTCGAATTTCGCTCGCTCAAGGTGAGCCATGCTTGATTCGAGACCGCCACAAGTTCAAGCTGGCGCCGAACGCAGCAACTCTACAGGCACCATCGGTGCGTCCTTCGAGTTGCGCAGAGTTAGCGAAGTCTTGACGTTAAGAACGTGCGGGGCGGCGGTTAGATCGGTCACGAGAGCCTGAAACCGGGACAGGTTCGGCGCCACGCATTTAAGAACGAAATCGATCTCGCCCGACAACATCCAACATTCGCGCACAAGCGGCTCGCGGCGCACGAAAGCCTCGAAGGCCTGGAGGTCGGCCTCGGCTTGGCTTGCCAGATGGACCATTGCGAATGCCGTTACTTCGCAGCCGAGCGCCTTCTCATCGAGCAACGCTCGATATCCTTTGATATAACCGGCCTCCTCAAGACTGCGAACGCGCCGCAAGCACGGCGGCGCCGAAATGCCGACCCGCCGGGCCAACTCCACATTGGTGATTCGGCCGTCATGCTGCAGTTCACGTAAGATATCTCTGTCGATGGCGTCCAGGCGTCGCATACCTTTGTTTACAACGGAAATGGCTGCCGCGAAACATTATTGCGCGGTCTGATGGTCCACCATGCATTTCGACGAGGAAAAACCTCTCTGAGAGCCGATTTTGGGCGTTTTTTCGTTGCGCGCGCATTCAGGCGCAGAATAAGGGTTGCGTTTCTTGCATAGCTTTGGCAAACCACATAAATATGTGGCGCGTGCGGTAGTCGCCCGCCGTCAGGCGTGGCGACAGAGCTCAACGAGAAATCCATGTCGGGGACCATCCGCGCCAAGGTAGTCATCGTCGGCTCGGGACCGGCCGGCTGCACGGCCGCCATCTATGCGGCGAGGGCCATGCTCGAACCCATCATGATCCGTGGGATTCAGCCCGGCGGCCAGCTCACCATCACTACCGATGTGGAAAACTATCCGGGTTTCGCTGACGTGATCCAAGGCCCGTGGCTGATGGAACAAATGGAGAAGCAGGCTGCCCAAGTCGGTGCCAGGCTTGTGGCTGATCACGTCAATAAGGTGGAACTCGGACGGCGGCCGTTCCGGATCTCGTGCGATTCTGGCGACACCTATGTGGCCGGGTCTCTGGTGATCGCGACCGGCGCCCAGGCGCGCTGGCTCGACCTTCCGTCGGAGCAGGCTTTTCGCGGATATGGCGTTTCCGCCTGCGCGACATGCGATGGCTTTTTTTACAGAGGCAAGGAAGTGATCGTCATCGGCGGCGGGAACACCGCCGTCGAAGAAGCACTGTTTCTGACCAATTTCGCCAACAAGGTGACGGTGGTCCATCGGCGCGACGCGTTCCGGGCGGAGCGCATTCTCCAGGAGCGCCTATTCCGGCATCCCAAGATCGACGTGATCTGGAACAGCGTGCTGGAGGACGTGCGCGGGAGCGAAAGCCCACGAAAAGTGGTGGGCGCCGCGATCCGGAACGTGAAGACCGATGCGATTACGGAGATCCGTGCGGACGGCATTTTCATCGCCATCGGGCATTCGCCGGCGAGCGAATTGTTTGCCGGCCAAGTCGAAATGAAACCCAGCGGCTACATCAGAACAGCACCAAATTCGACCGCGACATCGGTGCCTGGAGTGTTTGCGGCCGGCGACGTGACTGATGACGTGTACCGCCAGGCCGTCACCGCCGCCGGGATGGGATGCATGGCGGCCTTGGAGGCGGAGCGATTTCTGACCTCCCGCAACGTGGAAAGCGTCGCGGCCGAGTAGACCGCCGGTCCTCGGAAGACGAATCGCATTGATCCGGAATGTCTGATTCCGGACACGCGGGCCAAGGCCCGCGCAACAGGAGAGGGAATTCGCGCGGGCGACTTCGATCGATCATGGATTGGGATAAGCTCAAGGTATTTCATGCCGCCGCAGAGGCCGGCAGCTTCACGCATGCGGGGGAGCAGCTTGGCCTCTCGCAGTCGGCCGTCTCGCGCCAGGTGAGTGCGCTGGAACAGGAACTTACGGTCTCGCTGTTCCACCGCCATGCGCGCGGGCTGATCCTGACCGAGCAGGGCGAGCTTCTATATCGCACCGCACATGAAGTGTTCATGAAGCTCGAATCGGCCCGCGCCAAGTTGACCGACAGCCGCGAGCGCCCGAACGGCGATCTCAAGATCACCACCACGGTAGGCATCGGGGTGCATTGGCTGACGCCGCGGCTCGGCGAGTTCGGCGACCTTTATCCGGACATTCGTATCACCTTGATCACGACCGATGAGGAACTCGATCTTGCGATGCGCGAGGCCGACGTTGCCATCCGCCTGCGAGAGCCGACCCAGCCCGACCTGATCCGGCGCAAGCTGTTCTCGGTGCGCTTTCACGCTTTTGCGTCACCGGAATATCTCAAGCGCATGGGCACGCCGCATTCCCACGAAGATCTCGACAAACACCATCTTCTGGTGATGGGGGGCCATATACCGCAATACTTGCAAAACACGCGCTGGCTTGTGGAAGTCGCCCGCAACGGCAAGGGACCGCGCAGCCCGCACCTTATCATCAACAACATCATCGGCATTCTGCGCGCCTGTCAGGCCGGGCTCGGCATTGCCATGTTGCCCGACTACATCGTTGAGGAAGACGGCGGCTTGGTGCAGTTGTTTGGCGAGACGGAAACCATCGCGCTCGACGCTTTTTTCGTCTACCCGGAGGAACTCAAGTCGGTGGCACGAGTGCAAGCGTTCCGCGACTTCCTTGTCAGCAAGGCTCAGCGCTGGAATTATTGATGTGCGCCAGATGACGTGGGCGGTTGGCAACGTCAGATCGACCGAGCTCTCCTGAAATCCATTCTGCCGATCGAGGCAATAACGAGTTCGACATGACGGCACGTTTGGATGCAAGCGCCGCCACGGTGCACTGGGGGTATCTCGACGCGACGCTAGCGCCCGCCGCTACGATCGACAGCGGGGACGTGGTGACGATTTCGACTGTATCCGGGCCGCCCGACGCGCTGCCGGCG
>Ga0210402_10002470_pt1 | contig 18011 bp, 17 predicted proteins | sample IncBWC7MmetaG_FD_161055 | JGI IMG/M metagenome (GOLD analysis project Ga0210402, IMG submission 161055) | Forest soil microbial communities from Barre Woods Harvard Forest LTER site, Petersham, Massachusetts, United States - Inc-BW-C-7-M | ecosystem: Environmental > Terrestrial > Soil >... | reverse complement strand
TGCCAATTTAGGAGGCGATCCCAACATTGCCCCGGCTCGACATCCCTTGGTCGCGCAGGCGCAGGCGGCACTCGATCGTGCGCAGCTCAACCTATCCTACACAGTGGTCACCGCCCCGACGGATGGTGTGGTGGCCAAGGTGGAGCAGCTGCAAGTCGGCGATACCATTGCCGCATCCGCGCCGGTATTCGCCTTGGTGTCGACCCGCGATGTCTGGATCGAGGCAAACTTCAAAGAAGTTCAGCTCGCCCGTATGCGCCCAGGCCAGACTGCGACCATAAAGATTGATCGGTACCCGGGCCGAGCTTTTTCGGCCAAGGTCACCAGCGTGAGCCCAAGCACCGGTTCGCAGTTTTCGCTGCTGCCTCCCGAGAACGCGACCGGCAATTGGGTGAAGGTGGTCCAGCGCGTGCCGGTTCGTCTCCAGCTGACGCACGTCGATCCTGGTTTTCTATTGCAGGCGGGCTTGAGTGCCGATGTGACTGTCGACACGCGCTCGCGTGACCCGAAGCTGGCCGACGCGGTCGAACCCGGCTCGAACGGCACGGAGCCGCATTGAGCAGCGCCGCCGCACAAACCGGCGATATCGATGGACGGCGCCGCACGCTCATCACGGTCTCGGTAATGCTGGCATCGATCATGTCCTCGCTCGACACCACCATCGCCAATGTCGCGCTGCCTCGTATTCAAGGTTCGGTCTCGGCCACGCAGGATCAAATTACCTGGGTGCTGACCTCGTACATCGTCGCCACGGCGATCATGACGCCGTTGAGCGGCTGGCTTACCGGCCAAATCGGCCGCAATCGGGTGTTCCTCTTTTCGGTCGCGGGTTTTACTGTGACATCCATGCTTTGCGGCGTCGCGCAGTCCCTGCCGCAGATTGTCTTGGCGCGGCTGTTGCAAGGGCTGTGCGGAGCTGCGCTGGTCCCGCTGTCGCAGGCGGTCCTGCTCGATATTAATCCGCCCGCCCGTCATGCGCGCGCGATGGCCGTTTGGGTGATGGGCGTGACCTTGGGTCCCATCATCGGTCCCGCCCTCGGCGGCTGGTTGACAGAGAACTACAATTGGCGCTGGGTTTTTTATATCAACGTGCCGTTCGGTATTCTGGCATTCCTCGGTATCTTGAGTTTTCTTCCGGAGGCGGCGATCCGCAAGTCGCGTTTCGATTTCTTCGGGTTTTCCGCGTTGAGCGTGGCGATAGCTTCCTTCCAAATTATGCTCGATCGCGGTCAATTGAAGGACTGGTTCAGTTCGCCAGAAATCTGGGTCGAGGCCACCGTTGCGGCAGTCGCCTTTTATTGGTTCGTCATTCACATGCTGACGACGACGGAGCAGCGCTTCGTGAGTCCTGAGCTCTTCAAGGACCGGAACTTCCTCACCGGCAATGTATTCATTTTCATCGTCGGGGTGGTTCTATTCGCGACGCTGGCGCTGCTGCCGCCGTTGTTGCAGGACCTGCTCAACTACCCCGTCGTGACCACAGGTCTGGTGACTGCGCCGCGCGGGGCCGGTACTCTCGCGGCGATGTTCATCGTCGGACGGCTCATGGGCAGGGTGGACACGCGCCTGATCATCGCTACCGGCTTTGCGATGGCCGCCGCGTCCTCGTGGCAAATGACCGGCTTCGATATTCAGATGGATTCCACGATGGTCGTGTGGTCCGGTGTCCTGCAGGGACTGGGTACCGGTTTTGTCTATGTACCGTTGGCGGCCGCAGCTTTTGCGACGCTGACGCCGGCCCTGCGCAACGAAGGCACGGCGATCTTTAGCCTCGTCCGCAATCTCGGCAGCAGCATCGGCATTTCGGTGGTGAACACCTTGTTGACGCGCAATACGCAAATCATGCATGCGACGCTCGGCGAGCATGTCAGCCGCTACAGTTCGGTTCTGCGCGCGCAGCTGCCGAATGGCGGATCGCCGAGCTTACACGCGATGGCGGGACTGAACGCAACCGTGACGGAGCAGGCGGCCATGATCGCCTACAACAATGATTTCAAATTGATGATGCTGCTGAGTCTGGCTGCAATCCCGTTGGTCTTGCTGTTGCGCAAGGGCGGCGCCCGCGCCGAGCCGGTTCATATCGAGTGATCACAATGCGAACGGCGTTAATGGCGTGGTGTGTGTTGAGTGCGGGCGGTTGCGCCGCGGGCCCCAATTTCACGCGTCCCGAGCCACCGCCGGCCGCGCGCTACACGGCAGAGACTTTGCGTGGTGAGAATGCTCCAGCCGAGACCCAAGTTCAACGCATCGCCCTCGGCCAGAACATCGAGGGTGCTTGGTGGACCCTGTTCCGCTCCGATGCCATCGATCAGCTCGTTACACTGGCGGTCGATCACAACCGCACTTTGGCGGCATCCAGATCCACGCTCGCACAGGCCCAAGAAATTGCCCGGGCGCGAGCGGGTTCGCAGTACCCGCAAGTGGACCTCACCGCCGGCGCCGGTCGTCAGCAGTATGGGAAGGAGTTTCTCGGTCCAATTGGAATACCGCCCTTCACGTACTTCGCCGTCGGGCCCACCGTAAGCTACGCGCTCGACTATACCGGGGGTGTCGCGCGAAGCGTGGAGCAGCAGTACGCGCTTGCGGAGGTGGAACGGCATCAGCTCGAAGCCGCTTATCTGACGGTCACCGGTCAGGCGGTCATGCAATCGCTCACGATCGCGTCAGTCCGCGCACAGATTGCGACCGTTGAAACCATCCTCGCGCAAGATCGAGACAATCTGAGACTGGTGCAGTCCGCGTTCGACAATGGATCGGTGGCCCGCGAAGATGTCGTGAGCGCGCAGAGCCAGATTGCCCACGACATGACCTTGTTGCCGCCACTGCGCCAGGAGCTTGCCAGGTCGCGTCATGCGCTGTCCGTGGTAGTTGGTCGCGCTCCGGCCAATGGTCTGCCTGACGATGTGGATCTTGCGCAGATCACGTTACCCTTGCGGGTGCCGGTGAGCCTGCCATCGGAACTTGCGCATCGCCGGCCAGACATTCTGGCAGCGGAGGCGCGGTTGCATGCGGCGACCAGCGCGGTGGGCGTCGCGCAATCGAACCTCTATCCGAAGATACAACTTACCGCGTCCGTGGGACAGCAATCACTCAAAGCGGACCAGCTATTCGATCGGGCGAACAATGCATGGAGCATCTTGTCGGGTTTGACGGCGCCGATTTTCGACGGTGGAACGCTGCGCGCCGAGAAGCGTGCGGCGGTGGACGCGATGCACGCAAGTGCGGCCACCTATGAGCAGACGGTTCTGGAGGCATTCGCGCAAGTAGCCGACCTGCTCGAGGGATTGGATCACGACGCCGAGCAGCTGGAGGCCCAAGATCACGCGCAACAAGCTGCGCAGAGCAGTCTCGAACTGGCGCGCACCAGCTACAAGGAAGGTAATTCGGGCGTTCTGCAAGTATTGGACGCGGAGCGCTCATATCAACAGGCCCGGCTCGGATATGTCAGGGCAGTGGCGCAGCGCTACCTTGATACCGTGCAGCTCTTTTTGGCGCTGGGGGGCACCAGCCCGAGTGCGTCGCTCGGAGCCACATCCCCTCAACCGGCGCCGCTGAGCCATGACGTTGCGCAGCTACGAAGCGAGCCACCGGATGTTTTTTGAATTTACTCGCGAAAACTCTCTTCGCACGATCGAGGAGCCGCGCCTTGCTTTTGACCTGGATGAGCGATTCGAGAATGCATTGCGCAACACCGCGACGGCATGGCGGCAGGCGGTAGACCGTCGCCTTCGTCGTTTGGGCGTGAACCGGATGAGTTGGATGACGATCGCCGCCGCGACGCAAGCTCGGTATCCTTTGTCTCAGTCAGCTCTGGCCGACATGCTCGCGGTTTCGCGCGCATCTATGGTGCATGCGATCGATCACTTGGTGAAAAACGGACTCGTAAAGCGGGATTCATCGCCTTTCGACAGAAGACTGAAGCGTATCGTGGTCACGGAAGCCGGCTCGCATCTCTACTCTCTCTTAAAGGACGAGGTGGCAGCCGCTCGACGGCAGATGTTGGCAATGGTTGAGCGCGAAGAACTTGTTCACCTAACGGAATTGCTCGAGAAACTGCAAGTGGAGGAGATCGAATAGCCTCGACCGGATCTGCCACGGGTTCTCGGTGTCACTTCCCATATAATCAAATTCCCGTCGGCTGAACATCAGGGAATCCTCATGATTCGATTTGGGGCGCCTCTTTTGTTCGTGCTCATCTGGTCGACGGGCTTTGTCGTGGCCAGGGTGGCAGCGCCACATGCGGATCTTCAGCTCTTTCTGGTGCTTCGATTCGTGTTGACCGCCGCTACGATGGGTTTGATGGCGGTGCTTGCCGGCGCGAAATGGCCGCGAGGCCGCGAATTGTGGCCGCATGTTTTGGCCGGCGCCCTCATGCAGGGGGTTTATTTAACTGCTAGCTATTGGGCCATCGCCCGCGGTTTGGCGGTGGGCGTCATGGCGCTACTGGGCGCTCTTCAGCCGCTGTTCACCGCGCTGTTTCTGGTGGCCACGAGACGAGCGAAGCTGGCATTGCGGGCGTTGAGCGGACTTCTCATCGGATTCGGCGGCGTCGGTCTGGTCCTCACCCCGACCCTGACCCGTCATGGGGTCGGCTCGTTGACCGGGTTCACCGTCGGCGCCGCGCTCCTGAGCGTCGTTGCAGTCACCGCCGGAACACTCATTCAAAAGTGGCTTGCCACGTCCGATCTGCGCAGCGCAGCCAGCGTTCAGAACCTCAGCGGAGCTGCGATCTGCACTCTGGTCATGTTGAGTGTAGGAACCGGTAGGTGGGACGGCACTCCAATCCTTTGGAGCGCACTGCTGTGGGCGGTCTTGGTCTTGTCGGTGATAGGCACAACCTTGCTCATGTGGATGATGCGCCATGGAGAGGCAACAAAAGTGACGGCGCTCATCTTGCTCGTACCGCCGCTCGCGGCAATTCAAGCGTTCTTCTTTTTCGGGGAAGCCTTGGCGCCCCTGCAAATCGTCGGTTTCGCGCTGGCGTTGGGAGGGGTGGTGCTGACCCGATCCGCTCCCTTGCGAACCTGACAATTGCGCGCATGGAGTCTGGTTTTGTTGGTTTTGCCGACATACCCTACGAGAATGCCAACTTAGGGGGAAGGAGTGCACATGAACACCATATCGACGCGTGTGTGGACTGCCGCGCTGGCGATAATTCTCGGAAGCGCCGTGGCCGCCAAGACCTCGACCCCGGACAGCGAAGCGCTGCTCGGAGCAAACGGCAATGACAACGAGTGGATCCTTCCGGCCAAGAGCTACGAGGGCAATCCGTACTCCGGGCTCAAGCAGATCGCGCCGAATAATGTGGCCTCGCTCGGTCTGGCCTGGAGTACGGCGCTGGCCGACGAAGGGCAGCAGGAGGCGGCGGCATTGAGTTGGAAAGGCACGCTATTCGTCGCCACTTCGCACAATGGCGTGGTGGCGCTGGACGCCGCCAGCGGCAAGCTAAAATGGCAGTTCCCGTACGATCCTTCCTACATCATCAGTTTTTCGGTGAATCGCGGCGTCGGCATTGCCGACGGCAAGGTGTTCATGGTGACGCTGGACTGCCGCGTCATTGCGCTGGATGCGGAGACCGGCAAGCAGATGTGGAACGTCGTCGGCTGCAGTGACACGAGCAACAGTTTCTATTCAATGGCGGCCTACGTGTACAAAGGCGCGGTCATCGTCGGCCACGCCGGCGGCGACTACGGCACCGAAGGCAGCGTCACAGCCTTCAGCACCAAAGACGGCAAACAGCTGTGGGACTGGTCGACGATCAAGCGCGACACCTGGCCGGGCAACTCTTGGCACCATGGCGGTGCGGCGGTGTGGTCCGGCATCAGCATCGATCCCCAGGACAACACGCTGTTCGTGGCGCCAGGCAATCCGGGGCCGGACATGGTGCTGAAGGGCCGCGAGGGGCCCGACCTGTACAGCAATTCGCTGGTGGCATTGGATATCAGCGGCAAGAAACCCAAAGTGAAATGGCACTACCAACTGGTCAAGAACGACACGCATGATGCTGATGCGGCGATGATCCCAGTGCTGTTCACCGCCAAGGTCGCCGGCAAGATGCAGGACCTGGTTGCCATCGGCGACAAGGCCGGCGATTTCGTGGTGCTCGACCGCCGGTCCGGAAAGCCGCTGCATAGGCTTGCGGTCAGCGACCAGACGGGCTTCTTCACCACGGTGCCCACGGTGGAGGGCACGCACGCCTGCCCCAACCATGGCGGCGGTATCGAGTGGCTGGGCGGCGGCTACGATCCAGCCAGCAATCTCTTCTTCGTTCCCAGCACCGAGGAGTGCGGCATCTGGAAGCTCGATGCGAATCCTCCGGTCTATGCCCCGGGCCAGGCTTACAAGGGCGGCGCGCTACCGAAGCGCGGCAACGGCACCGGCGTGCTGACGGCCATCGACATGGACAGCGGCGCGATCCGCTGGCGCAAGCCATTGCCCTTTCCGGGCCAGGGGGGCGCGCTGATCACCGCGAGCGGTCTGGTCTTCACCAGTGATTTGGGCGGTTCGCTGTATGCCTTCAGCACGACCACCGGCCAGCAATTGTGGCATGTGGACACCGGTTCGGCCATCGTCGCGCCGATCACCACCTATGTGGTCGGCGGCCAGCAGTACCTGAACGTGGTGGTTGGTCAGGCCGGCAACCAGCAGACCGCGAACTTGCCGACGCCGCAGGCCAGCCGGGTGTTGGCCTATCGGCTCGGCGCCACTCAGCCGGTAGTCAACAGCAGTGCGGGGCAGGTGGCGCGGGCGACATCGAAGAATGCCGCCGCAGGCGAGGCAGCCGAAAGCATCGGCGATGCGCCTTACACTGCCGAGCAGGTCACGGCCGGCGCCGCGGTTTATGCGCAGCACTGTGCCGTCTGCCACGGTGCGCAACTTCAAGGCGTCGCCGCTCCAGCGATGGCGGGTCCAGCTTTCGCCCGCACCAAGCCAACCCTGGCACAGCTACACACGGTGGTCACCAAGAACATGCCGCTGACGGCACCGGGTACTTTGCCCGCCGCCGACTACGCCGCGATCATGGCGTACATGCTGTCCTATGAGTGCGTGAAACCGAGCGGCGACGGCAAGACGCCGTTCCCCACCGGAGACATCGGCGCGCTGAAACCGATCACCTTCGGCGCCAAAGTCTGTCCGCCGGGAGGGGGCAAGGAGTAGATGAGCGGCACCTTGTTTAAGTTTTACTGAGTGGTTTCAGTTTCCTGGCTACTCGCGGCGGCCGATTGGTCGACCTCGGCTTTCGGTGCTGCCGGGATGAATTCCAGCAGGTCACCTGGCTGGCACCGCAGTGCCTCGCAGATGGCTTCGAGCGTGGAGAAGCGGACGGCGCGCGCCTTGCCTGTTTTCAGGACGGACAGGTTGGCGAGCGTGATTCCGATTCTCTCGGACAGCTCCGTGAGGGTCATGCGGCGCGCGTGAAGCAAGTCGTCCAGTTTGACGAGGATCGACACGGCTACACCGTCCCTTCGAGGTCCTCACGCATGTGCGCGCCCTGCTCGAACACGCGCGCGAGCACGAAGAGCAGCAGCACGGCGAGCCATGGCGTCAGAGAAAAGTCATAGCTGATGTGGAGCGGCACCGTAGCAGAGGATACTTTCGCGGCAACGGCGCTCACAACGAAGTCCATCAGCTCGAGCGCGAGCAGCGCCCAAGCGATCGCCTGCAAGCGTGCAGCGTTCGCGTGCACGAATGGATTTCCAATGCTGACCGACGCGACGATTGCCAGAAGCCGTGTGAGCACGAAGTGCGCGACTGCAACACCGCAGATGCCGATCACCATGATCGCGCGCATGCCGATGAACAGCGTTGAATTGAAATCAGCCGGTTTCACGCCGAGGGCTTGCATCACAGGCCCTTCGGCGATCAGGGTGGCGATCAAAAGCGCCAAGATCAGCGCGCCGAAGAGCAGATTCAGTTTGATCAGGACGCGGAGTGCTCTTCGCGAGAGCGCTAGGATGTCTGGGTAGGGCTTGGACATGATCCTGCTCCTTCACTCTTTGAAAGGCGAGTGTCGATTTACTGAATAACGATAAGCCTATTATCGCTTTTCAGCAAGTGATATATCGATATTCAATAAATATTGATGGAGTAGGGCCCAAATTGCCTCAACTGGGGCTGAACTGTCGGACCCGACGAGCGCTAGGGAGTTGGTGAAGCGTCAGGTCGAACCGGATCGCGACGCGCCGATCGGTATGGTGTCCGCATGCTGCATCTCATCGTCCAGAATGTCGGGATTCTTGAGGTAGGCGGCCGCGAATTCCACGGCGTCGCTGCCCCAAAACACCTGTTCACCAACACCCAAGCTCGGCACACCAAATACGCCGTTCTGCGCTGCACGTTCGGTGTTGTCGCGGAGCTCATCTTTGACGCGAGCGTCGCCGAGCCTTTCCAGGGGAACACCCACTTGATAGGCCAGTTGTTCAATCATGGTCGGATCAGCGGGATTTGAGCCCGTCGTCCACAGCGTCTGGAAGATCGTCTGAATGGCTGCGGGCGTATTGCCGGCCGCAATGGCCAATCGCAAAAAGACCAAGGGGTTAAAGGGATGCGCCGCCGGCATCCGAAACGGCAGCTGGGCCTGGCGTGCGAGCCAGATGCACGAGCGATAGGTCCACTTACGTTTTGGTGCGATTTCGGCCGGGCCCTTTTGTCCCCAGTGCTTCAATAGCGCGGCGAATAGGATGGGTCGATACTCGAGATCGGTGCCCGCAGGCAAGCGCCGAAGCGTGTGCAGCCCCAGATACGCGTAAGGCGAGACAAAATCGAAATACCATACGACGTTGGGCATGGTTTGATACTCAACAACGATCGGCGACGGCTGTGCAGCCATTGTATCTTACAGTCGTGCTGACTTGAGCCGCGGCGTACACCTCGACGTTGCAAACAAGCTTGCGGTGGCTCATTGTGCCAACAGCGTCTTTTTAAGAGATGTCGGCAATAACCGCGGGGCCGCTCAAGTCTGGTGGTCCCGAATGAAAACACAAGTTGAGGATCGCGATGTCGGTGCAGACTCCAGGCACGTGGCAGATCGGCGAATGGATCGCGGACCCGAAAGACGACACGCTCACGCGTGACGCTGAGTCGGTGAAAATCGAGCCGCGCATGATGCGCCTGTTGCTGCGCCTTGCCGAAGCAAACGGCGCTGTTGTGAGCCAGGAGCAACTGCTCACGGAGGTCTGGGCGGGCGTAGTCGTCGGATCGGCTTCGGTGTACCAGTCTGTTTCGCAATTACGAAGAGTACTAGGCGACACCGGTTCCCCGGCAAACTATATCGAAACGGTGGCGCGCAAAGGCTATCGCCTCGTCGCGCCAGTGCGCCGGCCCGGGGAGGCCGTCGGTCCGGCCGCTGAAACCGGCGCACCCGCCATTCCCGTGAATTCGCATCGACTCCCCTGGATCGGTGGCGTCGCTGCCGTGCTCATCGTCATCGCCGCGGGCGTTTACATGAGTACGCGAAAAAGCAACGAAGTATCTCTGACCTCGATCGCGGTAATGCCCTTCGTCGACATGACCGACGGCAAGACCGAGCAACCGTTCTGCGACGGCGTCACCGAGGAACTTTCCAATTGGCTGACGCAGATACCAACCTTGCGCGTGGTCGCACGCCGATCCGCGTCCGCATTCCGCGATAAGCAAATCGATGTGCGTGAGATCGGCCGCCTGCTGGGCACGGCAAACGTACTCGAGGGTTCGCTGCGCCGATCGGGAAATCTTCTGAAGGTCAGCGTGCAACTCATCGCTACCAAGGACGGCTATAGCGTTTGGTCCGGAACGTATGAATCCCCGCTGACGGACATGATTGACGTCCAAGAGAAAGTGGCCCGCCAGGTGGCAAGCAACCTGGAATTGCGCCTCACGGATGCGACCTCGAAAAAATTCGCCGACAGGCACAGCACCAGCGGCCAAGCTTACTCCCTGTATCTGATCGCGCGGCATCATCAATACCAGCGAACAAAACAGGACAACGAGCAGGCGATCGAGCTGTATAAGCAAGCCATCGCCACCGATCCGAACTTCGCGCTGGCAAAAATCGGCCTCGCGTACGCGTATCTCAATCAACGTTATTTCAACGACCGCCCCATTGCGAGTATTGCGCAGGACGCCGAGCCCTTGCTGACGAGTGCTGCGGCCACTGCTCCGCAGTTGGCGGACCTGTACGTGGTGCGCGGCGCGCTGGAGACGGAGCTTCTTCAGCAGGATGCCGCTGTTCGCGATTTGCACCGCGCCGTTGCACTCAATCCCAATTCGCGAGACGCACTTGCGGAACTCGGATTTTACTATCTGGTGAACGGTGAGCCCAGAGAGGCGTTGCAATACTACACACATGCCGCCGAACTCGACCCGCTTGACTACAATCTGCATGCTCAGCGCTGTATTGCGCTGGCGGATCTGGCGCGCTTTGACGAGGGTACTGCCGCCTGCGAGAAAGCCCGCGCGCTGGAACCGGGGGCGGCCTGGGCCTACAGCGCCTCGAGCGTCCTCGAGGAAGCGCGAGGTCACATCAGCGAGGCACTGGCCTGGAACGCCGCCGCTCTCGCGCGCGGCACCGATGTTCAGAGAATCTACGCAGAAAGAGGTATCTTGCTGGTAGGTCTGGGGCTTATGGACCAAGCGCGGAAGACTTACGAGACTGCGATCGGCGCGACCGGCATTGATTCAAACGTTTATCTGGCCTGGCTCGGTCTGGTAACGACTTACGCGCGCGGTGGCCAAGCGGGCGTGCACGAGCAAATCGTCGCACGGGGTTTGCAATCGACCAAGGATCCCGAGTGGTTGTTTGAAGTGGCCGATGCCGCGCTGATCGCCGGCGACGCGCCGGCAGCACGCGCCTTGACTGATAGAGCACTCAAGTCTCCCGACTTGAAACCCGATGACCTTGCAAGTCCGTGGCATGCCCGCACCGGCCACTCGTACTTGTTGATCGCGGCCGCAGCGGAGCAGGCGACCGGCGACCCCAAGGCCGCGATGCAGAAGCTCACTCAGTTGAGCACGCTGCTGGACCGGCTGACGGCCGCCGGCATGCGTCGCTACGGCATTTACGAGTTGCAAGCGCAAATCGCCGCGCTGCGCGGCGACCCGCAAGCGGCGATGATTGCGTTGCAACGCGCCGCAGATCAGGGGTGGCGACAGGTGTGGCTGGCGGAGCACGGACCCAATTTCGCACCCCTGCGACCCCGAGCAGATTTTCGTAATCTCTTGGATCGCATCCGCCGCGAAAACGCCGACGAAAGCGCCAAGATTGACGCCGAGGCGGCTCCTACGCCGGCGCCGCACTCTTGACGCGACTTAGTGCGGAGGCCAGCCGGACCCGGCTCCGCTTCTGCCCGGGCTCGAGTTGATGGCTTTGAGCAGTCGATCGGCAATGACTGAAATTTCGATCAGGTGCACCGTCGGCTGGATTTTCTGCCACGATTTCGGCGTTTTCGGTTCTGGCGCGGCGATCGGCCAGTTCTGTGCGATTAGAAAATTGCCGACTCGGGCGGCGAGCGATCCTATAGGGCCGGTGGGTGGGGGCGTATGGCTAACCTCGGCCGCGATCAGGATGCTAATGAACGTCTGGAAATCGGCGACTACGCTGGCATTCGTCTGGTCAGCGGCCGGCCACGGGGGGACGGCGTTCGATCCGATAAATTCCGCCGTAAAGTCGGCCATGAACTGTGTACGGACCAGCTTCGGCGCGGCTTTAAGTTTGGCGGATTTTTTGGGTGCCTTCTTGACTGCCTTCTTTTTCTTGGCCATGACATACTCCTTGTAACCCGAACTTTACGCCCAGTTGATCCCAACTGCCATTGCGAGTTAGGCATGGGTTCGAATGCCCGAACAAGGGAGGCTGCCATGAAACATCCGCAATTCTGGGTGATGTCGAGCGCTGTTCTGGCCCTATCGATTGCATCGGTGTCCAGCGTCGCCACGCCGGTGACGCTGACCTTGGATCTGGAACCGCAATACGCATCGCAGCTGTGTTGGGCGGCGGTTAATACGATGGCGTTGAGCAGTTTTTTCCCCGCTTCATCTTGCCAAGTGGGCGCCTCGCCGGGCCGCAGCAGCCAGGCAAAAGACGCCGCCTACGGCATACTCGATGTCAGGGCACTTTCATCCTCGACTCCCCCTCCCGGCCTGCAGCAGTTACTGGCGACAACGTCAGGCGCAACGAGTGTTAAACAAGGCTTACACGACTGCACAACTAACATCCAGGCATGTAACGTTCCAGGCGTACCCATTCTGCTGGGACTCACCTATAAATGGAGCAAAACGACCGGCACACTACCGAACCCCGGTCTGAACTGGGCGCAGGCAACACAGCAGATCGATGCCGGTCATCCCTTTCTATTCGTGTGGGGCTTTCCGTCCGGCGGGTCGCATCAGCTCATTGCCATCGGCTACGATTCAGCGAATCAGCAGCTGATTATCTGGGACCCCTTGCCTGTTCCCAATACTCCAGAGTCGATCGCCATGGCTCCCCTCTGCGGACCGCTAACAAGTCTCACCGCCAAACAGGTGGGTTCTTTGCACAAGAAACCGATCGATTTCAGCACCTACACCGATCCGACAAACGACATGGGAGTTGCCGCACTACACGATGACGATCAGTACGATCTCGCGCTGCCAAGCGTTCCCCAGGCTCCGACGGATGTGCAAGTGACCCACAACATGTCGCCGATCCCACCATCGGACCGGCGTAACAACACGATCATGGGAATGTCATTCACCAAGGTGGCATTCAGTTCGCAGCCCGCTCCCGCAATCCCCGCCATGCCGGTCACAGCAAGTCCTAAGAAGCATGCGGCAGTGCGCGCGGCAGGCGAGCTGGGAATTCCGTTTCCGATCGTGGGGCTGGGAGTCGATCAACTGAGCCGATCCGGCACAAACCCAACCGAGCTGCTCGATCAACCCATCTCCACCGTGCTGATTCCGGTCGAGGCGAATGGAACGGTGGTCGATTCGTTTCTAATGTTGTTTCGAAACGGAAGGTGGGAACGGGGTGGCTACTCGAACACAGAGGTTACGAAGTTGTTGGTGGAAGCGCGGCTTCAATACGCCACAGAGCATCAGATCAGTCCAAAAGATTTCTACATGGTCTCGGTTCCGGGACTGTCGGCTTTTTTCGTGGCCCACGGATACGGGGGCCAGGCGGTGCTCATTCCGGCGTCGAACGATCCGTTGATTGGCGCAATGGCCGGATCTGCGACGCCCGCGACGCTGCAACTCGGCCGACTGGTTGATGCGATTCATCGTCTCGCCGCGGGCACGTCGGGCAAACGCGGGTTCGTTCCCTAGGACCACCCAAGCAACTAGTAGGCATTGCAAGATGTGTTATTCCGCCCAGGTCGTGCAAATGGCACGGAAACTCAGTCGCCAGCTCGGAATCCGCATGGATTACGCGGAAGTTGAGAAGCTGTTCTTTTGGCGCCTCGAGGACCCGGGGGTCAACGTGTCGCGGGGATTTGAGGCGAATTTTGACGAGCCTTGCAACGATCAGGAAAGACGAATCAAAGCGGCCATCGATGAGCATCGATCGAGGATGGCCGGAAAATTGGAGAAGGAACTCTTTTCGCAAAAGACGCGGCTTGTCAACGCGGAGCGCTCACTGACGACCAAGGAGACCAAGAAGGCGCGGGAGGATGTGCGGATTGCGACAACCAAGATCGCAACGCTGTCGACGAAGCTATCGGACTTGCGCAGCTCGGAACTCAAGCCTGACGACAATCGGATATTTCCTTTTGTGCATGCCGGGGTCATCGTACGGGCAGCGGGGGAGAACCTGTTGACGCCCATGCGCTATTTTTGTCGGCCGGCGGGCAAACCTGCGTCGTACGATAGGCAATTTCCGGGTCTGTATAACGCGCGGCGGGATAACTTAGAGAGATTCTGGGGCGAGCAGTTTGGTTCTCATCACGCCATCATGGTGGTGGAGAGCTTCTTTGAGAATGTGAAGCTGCACACGATGCAACATCGGGAGCTTCAGCCTGGCGAGGCGGAACAGAACGTCGTGTTGCAGTTCAAGCCGGAACCGCAACAAGTGATGTACATCGCGTGTCTGTGGTCGCACTGGTCAGATCCTCAGGAACCAAGTCTAAGAGGTTTTGCGGCCATCACGGACGAGCCGCCGAAGGATGTGGCCGCGGCAGGACATGATCGGTGCATCATCAATTTGAAGCCGGAGCACGTGGAAGCGTGGCTGACTCCTGAAGGGCGCAGCAGGAAGGCGCTGCAGGAAATTTTGTCCGATCGGCAAGTGCCGGTGTTGAAGCACGAAGTGTCGGAGGCGGCGTAGAACGGGGCGGCACTTAACGAATGCTATCCCAGCATAACGTCAGTCGGCGGGACTGTCGAAATTCATAGCCGCTCGGAGGTTCTGTTAACGATCGATCCAATCGTAAGTTGCGCAGCCTCCGCAGAAGAGCCTCCAAGCCGATACGTACCTCGGCTTTCGCGAGATGAGACCCGAGGCAGGCATGTGCGCCCGTCGCAAATCCCAGGTGCCGCCGACTATTCGCGCGATCCAAATCAAATCGGCTGGGATCCGTAAAGATAGAAGGATCGCGATTGGCGGCGCCAAGCATGCAATTCACCGTGTCGTGAGGGGCGAATTCGATGCCTTGCCACTCAAACGGCGTGACGACATGGCGAGTGGCTGATTGTACGGGGCTCAGCCAGCGCATCGTTTCCTCGATGAGCTGCGGCAATAAAGCCAGATCGGATTGGACTCGTTGCAACACATCGGGGTGTTCAAACAGCGTCCACAGAGTATTGAGCAGCAGCGCCTCGACCGTGGAGATGCCGCCAAAGAATACAATCGAGAGATTGCGCTTGATTTCATCGTTGCTGAGCCGTTCGTTTGGCGGCGCCTGAATGAGGCGAGCGAGCAGGGAATTATCGTCCACACCTATCGTGGAGTTGAATGCCTCATCCAGCAGCGCATGGAATTCAGCGACACTGCGTCGTGCGGTTGCTCGTATCGCGGAGTCGCCGGTAAAATTGGCCAACGCGGCTTCGAAGCTGTCATACCAGCGGCGCATTTGCGGTTCCGCCTTCGCCGGCAGTCCGCAGATCAAAAGAATGACCTGAATCGGCAGTCGACTGGCGAAGACCGAGCGCACATCGGCTTCGCCCTGCTTTTCAAATGCGTCGATCAATGCCGCGGCAGCCGCCCCAATGGCCGCTTCCAAATGCGCGCCAATAAAAGCGGGCGTGAAGGGATGTCGCAATGCTTGGCGGTAGCGCTCATGCAGTGCGCCTTCGGTTGTCAGAATGTGCGCGCCAAAGGTGTCGAGGATCGTCGACCGCGCAGAGTCCGTGGTTAATCGAGAAGTGTCGAGCAGCGCGGTGCGTACGTGCTCGTAGCCGACGATGTACCACATATTCAGCGCCGCAACCCACGAGATCGGCTCGTGTTGCCGCAGGCGCTCGAACACGGGATAAGGATCACACTCGAGTTCCGCCAGTGTAATCTCGCGGCCAACCGGGAAGCGCTTCTCTCTGGCTAACGGCACCTCAGCGCTTACTGCGCTGTCACCTTGAGCGTGCCGGACTGATTCTGAGCAGTCGCGCCGCTCAGTGAGACCACGCTGCTCGTTGTCATGGTGTATTCCGTCACGTCGGTTTCAATGAGGGTGTTCTGGGTGTCGTAGATCTTGGTGGTCACCTGGATGCCGATCGGGCTACCCGGATCCACCGGCGCCAGCACGAAATAGCTCACCTGCGCCGTGCCGAGCGAAACGCTCATGGTGCTGTCTTTGTAGCGGCTGAGCGTGCCCAAGGTTCCGGATGATCCGCCGATTACCATGGTTGGAAATGAAAACGGTGCCTGCGCGACATCGTATTCGGTCCCGGAGACCTCGCCAAGAAAGGCCGAGTCGCTGCTGGCATAGTAGTCGGTGACGCTGGTCGAATAGGCCGAGGTCTGGCCGGCGGCGGTGACGGATCCGGCGACAGTGGTGGTTTGCGACAAAGCAGCGGTGCCGTTGAAGGTGGCACTGACGGCCGGCGGCCGCGTAAAGGTGCCGGAACCGGTGAATGTGGTGGAGACGCCGTTGACGGTCACCATTCCGCTCAAGGCCACATTTGAACTCAAGCCGTTGGCCACCATTTTGGCCATGCCGGCCTGTAAATCGTAATTGCCGGGCTGCATCGGGGAGGCGGGGTTATTACCGCCGCCGCACGCAGCGACGAGAATGGTGAAACAGACGGCTAGATAGGTTCTTGATGCTCCGTGCATGACCTGATTCCTTGGAGACGTTGACAAAGACTGTTCGTTTGATTGCCTCAGTTACAATTGTAGGACGAGCGACGAGTGATGACAAAGGGATCGTCGATTGCGTCGCCATAAGCCGACAAGCGAATGACACGGTTGCGAGGATTAGTTGGTGCTGAGCAGAATGGTATGGGGCGAGGGGACGATTATGTCTGGAATTGCGTCGACGTTTGCGTGCGGTGCCCTGATAGGATCGATGGCCTGCGCGGATGTCTCTACGGCACAAACGCGGAATTGGTCGACCGACTTTGTTGCTCGTGTTGAGGCGCTCGCACTGCTCGAAACCTTGAATTCCGAGCTGTTGAGCAATAGCAGCGCGACTTTGACTCTGGAGCATTGGTGCGACATTCATCAGCTCGCATCCCCACCGCGCATCAAAGCCGTGCGAGATCCTGACGTGGACAAACCGGTGTCGCCCGAACAGCGCCGCGAGTTGCATGTCACGCCGACCGAACCGGTGCGCTACCGAAGGGTGAGACTAGAGTGCGGTTCCGTGGTTCTGTCGGAAGCGGATAATTGGTACGTACCCAGCCGATTGACAGCCGAGATGAACAAACTCTTGGATACCACCGATACGCCGTTCGGCCGGGCGGTGCAGACACTTCATTTCCAGCGCCGTACGTTGTCCGCCAAAGTACTCTGGCATCCTTTGCCCGATGGATGGGAGATGAATGCAGCCGGCGCCAATGCGGTTGTTCCCATGCCCGCAAATCTATTGGAGCATCGGGCCGTTTTGACTTTGCCGAACGGCACGCCGTTCAGCGAAGTCGTGGAATCCTACACGGCCAATGTTCTGGGATTTTCAGCACCGCACCCGCCATAGCCACGAGGTCTAGTCCGGCGCCATACCCTTCTCGGCGAGTTCCTTGATCGCCTTCGCGCTTGAGGGAAGCATCAGTATTCGGTGAGCTGAGGGCGCTTAAGGTTAATCCATTGTTGTACGGAGGGCCTAAGCCATTGGTGGTTGGCGTAGTCGACGAGCCGCTGAGGTACCGTGTCACCGTGCGCCACCAGGCGCTGCAGCATCATGGCCAGATCCACGTCCGCGATTGACCATTCACCGAATAAATTTTCCGTGCAGCCCTCGAGCAGCTGCAGCGCCGCGGCAAATAGCTTGTGCGCGGTTTCGATCGCTTGCGGCGTGAGGGCAGGTCTTGCCGCTCCGCAGAAAACGATGAAGGTGGGCCGCTCTTCGCGAATCGGCATGAGATCGCTGCGCACCCACGCTTGAACTTGGCGCGCTCGCGCCCGATCGCGCAATCCAATCGGATAAAGCGGCGTGCCTTCAAAGCTCTCGTCGAGGTACTCGCAGATCGCGGAAGATTCCGACAGAGCGAAGTGATCGTGTATGAGCGTCGGGATCCGCCGGGTGATCGATGTTGCGGCGAAGGCGCTTTCCTTTTGCGCGTCGGCGAAAATCTCGAGAGGTTTGACGTCGAAGCCCAAGCCTTTCTCGACAAGACCGACGTACGCGGCCAAGGCATAGGGACTCGCATAATTGGAATCGACGTAGAGAAGCATGTGGATCTCTGCAGGAAAAAAGGGGCGATATCTTAGCATTTCGCGATACTGAGAAAGGACTGTGACGGGCCGTGCGAGCTGACGGTGCGATCGAGGTTTTGATTGTCAGAATCGGTCACACGATATGAAACTGATACAGCCAGGTCTCGGAGAGAGTCTGCTCGCCGTCCTTGAGATATAGACGCATGTCGATGACCTTGGGACCGGCGCCCGTGAAATCGAATTGGGCCCGCCA
>Ga0210402_10002469_pt1 | contig 18012 bp, 19 predicted proteins | sample IncBWC7MmetaG_FD_161055 | JGI IMG/M metagenome (GOLD analysis project Ga0210402, IMG submission 161055) | Forest soil microbial communities from Barre Woods Harvard Forest LTER site, Petersham, Massachusetts, United States - Inc-BW-C-7-M | ecosystem: Environmental > Terrestrial > Soil >... | reverse complement strand
GGTCTTCGTCAATGAGTAAACCAATCATCCAGGTCGTCGCCCATCGCGGCATGGGTCAGGGATTCGTGCAGCCGGACGCGCCTCCCGAGAACACCCTCCCCGCGTTCGCCGAGGGATGGAAGATCTGCCGGGCGTGCGAGCTCGACGTGCATCTCACCAAGGACGGCCAGGTCATCGTCATCCACGACGACACCACCGACCGGACCACGAACGCCAGTTGGACCGTCCGCGACCGGTTCTCCGCCGAGCTCCGCTCCCTTGACGCCGGCCGCTGGAAAGCGCAGAAGTTCGCCGGCACGCGCCTTCCGCTGATCGAAGACGTCCTCGACGCCATGCCAGACGGCTGCGAGCTCTTCATCGAACTCAAGGACGGTCCCCAGGTGGTCCCCCCGACCGCCGAGATCGTCCGCCAGTCCGGCAAAGCCGCGCAGGTCGTCTTCATCAGCTTCGACATCGACACCATCCTTCTTGCGAAGCAAGAGATGCCCGAAAACGACTGCCTTCTCATCGTCGTCTTCGAGGCCGACTACGACCACGGCAGTTGGAAAGTCCTCTACGACGAAGGCCCCGGCTTCCGAACGGTTACAAAACCATACGTGGAAGACGACCTGATCGCCCTGATCAAGCAATACGGCCTGACCGGCATCGACACCAGCTTCGCCGTGCCGCCGTCGCTCGTCACCCGCCTGCACGAAGAAAACCTCCGCCCCGTAGTCTGGACCGTCGACGACCCGTCGATCGCGCTCGATATGGCGAGGCTCGGCGTCACCACGATCACCACCGACCGCCCCGAACCGATCCGCGACGCCCTAATAGCCACCGGCTACGCGGTGAAGTAAGGAGCGCCAGCGAGCTGTCGAGACGCGCCGAAGGCGCGCAGTCGGAGCGCTGGCGTCTCGCTCCGGTCTCGCCACCCCCAGTGTTGCCCAGCATTGCCTCGTTCAGGTCCGCCAGCACTGCTCAACCGACAACCCAAGCCCCATGCGCACGGATCTCGTCGTACATGGCATCAGGAGCAAGATCGATTTCGCCGGGCCATTCCACGGTCCCGAGATGGATCGCCGCCTGGGCGAATCGCGACGCATCGCGCAAAGGCTCGAAGACGGTCCCGATCACCTTGTCGCTGTCGAGCAACGCGCGCATATCCAACGTCCCTTCCGTGTCGTCGACGAAGCGAACGTTCAACACACCATGTTCCACGACGCGAATCTCCCGCACGCGCCAGGGCGCGCGCGGCTCGACCGCGGGCACTACTTCAGCGGCGCGATCCGCTTGGGCGGCTGCATTCGTTGACATAGCTCCCAATCCTCCATCAGCTCATCACGATGCTCCGAAGCCCATTCCAGCACAAGGGCCATGGCCCGGCGCGGCAGCGAGCCCCGCATCAATCGAAGATGCCGCAGGTCAATCAGCGCTTCATGTTCCGCATACATGACATGAAAGTGCGGCGGTGGATGGTCCCCTGCGAACATCTGAATCACGACACCGTAGAAGATACTGATCGTTGGCAAGAGCGCTCCTCGGTCAGTCTGGTTCTGAATCTGATGTTCGAGTCGTGAGTACAGCCCTTCGTACACCCGGTCCGTTGCGCAGTCAACGGCGAATTAACCGCATATCATCCCTTCATGCCCAATATCGCAGGAGTGGATGGTTGCCCATCCGGTTGGATTGCCGTCGTCGAACATACCGAAAACCACAACATCACAGCGCACGTCTTCCTCACCTTCTCCGACCTGACGAACGCCCTCGACGCCGCTGTGATTGCCATCGACATCCCGATCGGCCTCACAGACCACGGTCCTCGGCAGTGCGATCTCGACGCCCGCCGTCACCTCGGACCAAAACGAGGGACCAGCGTCTTCCCCTCCCCGATCCGGGGCGCGTTGTCCGCGTCGACGTACGCCGAGGCGAACGCGGCGTCGATGGCAGCGCAGAAGAAGGGAATCCCGCAACAGGCGTGGGCGATCTACCCGAAGATCCGCGAAGTCGACGATGCGCTGCAGACAGACACCGCCCTCCGCGGCCGAGTGTTCGAGGTGCACCCCGAGCTGACATTCAGCACCTGGTCCGGAGCCCCGATCATCCCTCCCAAGCAAACCCCAGAGGGACACGCCATCCGCCGCAACCTCATCGCCCGCCACTTCGGCCCGCTGGCGTTCGAAACCGCGCGCAATCAGATAAAACCGAGACACGCCTCAAACGACGACATCGCCGACGCCTTCGCCGCGCTGTGGACGGCGCAACGGATCGTGAACGGGGACTCGCAAACGATGCCGGTCGATCCGCCGATGGACAGAGTCGGGCTGCCGATGCGGATGGTGCGCTAGTCCAGCTTTACGGCTGCATCACTCCACCCTCGGCATCACACCAGGTACTTTGTCAGCTCGATTCTTTCTTGACCCTTCCGGCGATACATGGTGAACCGACCGCTGACCCTTCTGATACGCACATGCCAGTAGCGGCGATCTGGCGAAATCGTCTCGTGCATACCAGTTAGCCAATCCGAGAAGTCCAGAATCGGAATCAGGAGAATCGTTGCCGCATCACCGCACGTGAGAGCTACGAAACCCTGCTTTGCCTTGTCCAGATAGTCTTTTTGGTAAGGATGAAAGGCGAACCAGAAGCCGCCCTCTGGCGCGGCTCCATATGTTCTCGAGTACGCGCAGACGACTCTCAAGGACTCATCCGCCGAAGAGAACGTGCCACGTGACCGTTGGATCAGCGGCGCATTGACCTTTTTCGCCACTCTGGCTGCAGAGTCGCGACCGACCGCCATGATGTCCATTCTTGGACCAGGGGATTCATCATCCTCTTCTTCGACATCCAAAATTTCTGCGGCGGCCGATGCATTCGTCGGCTGCTCCACCAATGTGTCCTCTGCGGTTTCGAAGACAATATCCACAATGTCGTCAACGCGTGTGAACTCATGTGGAACGAGAATCTCCCCAACTCTTCGCACCACACCGGGATCTTCAAGCCGCTGCCGAAGGTCAAGCAACTTAAGCAACGCGTCAATGCTGAGAAGCCTCATCTCCCAGGCGTGTCGCGATCCGCGCACCTCTGCCTCGAGGCCACCGGTGTCCTGTCTTCCGACAATGATCAGGCACGACGAATCGTCCCTCGGTATTGATTCGTTCTCGATCAGGCGCTTCCGATAGCCTGCGACAGTATTAAGGGACACGCGGTAAGCGTCAGAGGTCTTGACCTCCACGACCAAGACGTGTCCGCGTTGCAACGTCCAAAGACCGTCGTAGCCAATCTCCCCTGTTACTCCGCGATACCTACCTGGTTGTACCGAGAATCCGAGGCGCCTACCGATCTCGTTGATTACATCCTGCAGCGCAAATGCGGCGGCCGCAAATTTATCTCCCGACAGACATTCCGCGCAGTAGGATTTCAACCTCTCTGGGCCGACACGGCTGAGGTACTGGCGAAACTCGCGTGAGGTATCGTTGTTTTCAGCGAAGCGGCCCTCACCCGCAAAGGCGATTATTTGTTCAAGTCGCTTATTTTCGATTGACGGATCTGACTGCCAAAGGTCCAGAAGACGCATCTTCCCTCCCTTCCGTCAGATTACCATTGACAGCGGTCACAGTCCCATACCTGGGTGTCGCAGGCGGCACTAGTCCAACCTCAACCGCCGCACCCCCTCCACCGTGAAATCGCGGAGCAACTCAGCGATCGGCATCTTGAAGGCCTTGCTGATCCGCAAGACGATCGTGAGACTCGGCACCTTCGTCCCCCGTTCGAGATCGCTCGTATACGTCGTCGTGATTCCCGCGGCTTCGGCGAACTGCTCCTGGGTCCAGCCGGCGGCGAGGCGGAGCTGGCGCAGGCGCTTTCCGAAGATCTCTGCTTCGACGGCCATGTCGGGTTGAGCTTCAACGATCGTTGATGTAGACTCCATCGTCGATAGTTGATATTCGCTCGTTCTGAGAAGACACGCAAAGGAGACGCGATGACAACCACCCCCACCCTGATCCGCGACCTCTTCCTACACCCCCGCCCAATCGGTCTTGTTCACCCCTCGCGAATTGGTATAGGCAGGGCTGACTGGATAGGCGCAGGCCACCTTGATCCATCGCTGTTGAGCGATCGAGATGGCCCTGACCTCATCGGCGACCTCGGAAAGATCCTGATCCTGGCTGAAGAGGACAGCCACGTCATATGCGTCTTCACGGGCGAGCCGTACAACGTCAAGCGCCAACCGGACATCGATGCCCTTTTCCTGGCCTACCAGAACGGTCGTGCTCGTGCCGTCGGATAGCGGGACGGTCTGATTGCGGTATCGGAGATTGCGGGCGAACGTGACGACGCCCCTCGTGCCCATAACCGCTAGCTTCGCGTTCCAGAAGTGGTTCCAGAAGGGATCGTCATCGACACTTGGGGATTCCGGTGTAGAAACGAATCCCGGATACCAGGCACCCTCGGCGGCCGAAAACCGCCGCGGTCAGCGCCGGATATCGTAGTTGGGGTAGGAGTAGCCAAACGCATACTTGACCGCATAGAAGAGATTCTGCCCATCGATGAAGGCGACAGCGCGCTTGTTGGCCGGCTCAGCAGGCATGCATTGTCCTCTTCCTGCCGTGTGAGCGAAGGTCCAACATTCCCCCAAAATACAAAACCCCGCCAGAGGCCCAGAGGGCTGATCCAACGGGGAGCAGATGTCGAAAGTATAACACCCGGATTGTCCGGCGGTGTTCCAGGACCACGTCACACCCGGTGCTGACGCACCTTCAACCTCTTCACGGCACTCCGCGTGAAGTCCGCGAGCAACTCCGGGGTACCGATGTCGAGCGCCTCGGAGAGACGGACAAGGATCGTCAGACTCGGCACCTTCAGACCCAGCTCCAGATCGCTGATGTAGTTGCCCGAGAGGTCGGCGGCCTCGGCAAGCGCTTCCTGAGTCAGCTCGCTTGCCTTGCGGAGCTCGCGGAGACGGCGGCCGAAGAGCTGGGCTTCCTGCACCCTTGCATTCCACACTGCCGTTGGAATAAAGTCTTCCAACCAGCGTTGGGATCAGCATTCTCGTCGAATCTTTCTTCGAAAGCCACGCAAAGGAGTCTGCGATGACGACAACCACCCCCACCCTGATCCGCGACCTCTTCCTCCACCCCCACCCCACCTACACGCCCGCCGCGGCGGCGGGAGCGATCGGGATGAGTGTCGAGGATGTCGAGGGGTGGATGGAGGTTGGGGAGTTGGAGGGGGAGGCGACGCGGGACGGCGTCGTGCTGTCGTGGGCGGAGCTGGTGTCGTTCGCGATGGGGTTCTGGGAGCAGGAGGCGATCGAAGAGGCGCTCGGCACCGATGTGGCGGAGGCGATTCCGGAACTGCTCCGGCTCTGCGATCTGGAGGTGCGCATTCCGCGGATGGAGGTCGTGGCGCTGGAAAAGCTGGCGGCGCGGGAGGGGAAGTCCGTCGACGCGGTGCTGGCGGCGGAGCTGCGCGATCTGGTGTCGGCGCAGTCGGAGTGGCTGGGGACGGTCATCCCCGGGTTTGCGTCGGCGCTCGCGTGGCCGTATTGAGGGCGCCCTCTTCGTATCTAACGTGGCGGGACAGTCCTCGTCAGGAAGCAGACTCTGTTCTTGCAGAGCATCATACGATTCTGCGGGAACCAAAATCTGTTCTGACAGAGCATTATACTATTCTGCGAGAACCAAAATTCATTCTGAAAGAACATTATATTATTCTGTCAGAACGAATTTTGACTCTCGCGGAGCGCTCGGCGGCTCCGTCGGAAACGAATTTTGATCCATCGGAACGAAATTCGTTTCCGTCAGAACGCCGGAACGCTCCCGCGGAATCAAAATTCGTTCCGACGGAATGATTTTTCGCTCTTGCAGAATAATATAGTGTTCTGATGTTGCCAAAATCATTTAGTCGCCTTCCCCCTGCATTTTCTGAAGGCGACTTCGGAGGCACCGCCTGCGCCAGCGACGCTGGCTTAAGGTCCGTGGCCCCCGGCTTTGAGCCGGGGCGGGCGACAGAAGAGCGGTGTCCCTCTCTATCGCCCGCTGAAGCGGGCTCGGAAAAATGGATGCCCGCGTTTCCCCCGACTGAAGCCGGGGGACGGACCTTACGCCGGCTTCGCCGGCTCAAATCGGTCAGCCGCCGACGGGGCACCCCTCTTCCGGGAACGTGTACTTAGAAAGCAACTTCTTCCAGCGGTGGAAGTCCGATCGGAAGGACGTGGAGGATCTGCTCCACATCTTCGAGCACCTGCGCTCCGTACTCCCGCATCTCTTCGGGCCAGGTCAGCTCTTCGTTCTCGAACACCGACTTGAGAATAAACAGTGGCCGGTTCAGCCGGAGCGCTTCCCACCCTTGGGACAGCGTCCCGCTCGATTCACCAGCTTCGACGATCACGGAGGCGTGGCAGAGAAGGGCCATGGTGCGGTTGCGCCGCGGGAAGTTCGAACGGAGCGTGGGGTGACCAACAGGAAACTGCGTCACGACGAGGTGACTCTTCATCAGCCGCGCCTGAAGCGGCGCGTTCGCCGCGGGATGCCCTTCGTCGATCGGGGTTCCAAGAACTGCGATCGTGCGTCCGCCTCGTCTGAGCGTTTCTTCGTGAGCTACGGTGTCGATACCGGCCGCGAGGCCGCTGACGATCACAACATCGCGCTCGACCAATGCGCTGACGAGTCTCGCCACCCGCTTTCGACCAGGCAGCGATGCCTTTCGCGATCCGACGACCGCGACGCGCGCAGACGCACGTAGCAACGCAACTTCGCCGCAAGCGAATAGTTGCTCCGGAGCGTGGCGTCTCTCATATTCGTTGAGGCCGCCCATCACGTCGGCAGGGTCGAGTGTCACGATCTCGGTCGGGATCACTCGCGCGTTCTCGGTCGCCATGCGTAGGAAGAGTTTACAACGCTCGAGTGACTCGAGGTAGGCGGTGATTGCTGAGCGAAGACTCAAGGAGTCGTGAATCAATGCGATCCACCGATCGTAGAACGGACCGGCTGTGGTTGCCGCCGACGTGCGATGGCTGCGATCTTGAGATCACAATTTGTGATCTCAAGATGGCGGTTCAGCGGAAAGGTTCACGAGAAGAATCGCGAGAGAAGCCTTAAGTGGCCCCAACTCGCTTTTCACCGTCGCCCACACACGACGTTTCGATCGATACCGAAGTAGTCGTGCACGAGCACATGCCGCATGCTCTTCTTCCATTCGATATCCGGGGCCTTCTGACGGATGTCATCGGGCAGAGCGCGGGCTGCTTCGCCGAGAATCTGGAGATGGCGGATGAACCAGCTCTGGATAAGTTCATCGCGATCGAACGCCTCCCTCCCCCGCTCGGCATAACGCTCGATGCGATCGATCGCTTCGACCATGTCGCGGATTCGTTCGACCGGATCTCTCACAGCGGGATGGCTTCCGCGACGATACGATCGCGAATTCGGCTCCTGATACCGCCATCGGTAACGACGTCCACATGCTGCCCAATCGATTCATTGAGCTCCATCACCAATGCGCCGAGGTCGAACAGGCTGCGGCCGGCAGCGAGATCGACCAGCAGGTCAATGTCGCTCTGCTCGGCTGCCTCCCCTCGCGCGACGGAGCCGAAAACGCGCACGTTGGACGCTCCATGTTTGCGTGCGATGGCGAGGACCTCCTCGCGCTTCTCTCGAACGATGTCGGATACCGTCATGAGTTCCTCGACTCCTTCGAACCAGACACCAGAGCTGCCAGATTCTCACTTTACCGCCACAGCGTGTCCTGAACACCAGAAAATGACGCGCAGGATTCCACTCCGCGGACGTCCAGAGAGCCCGTCTGGAGGGGCCTACAGCCTGTGTCGGTGGAGTAGACATCAGCCCGAGGAGGAAGTCAGCCCCGCCTGGGAGCCTGCGCGGCAGAAGCGTCTTGCGCCACTGCTGGCGGAGCCTTGGGCAACCAACGCTGCCGGCCGTGCCGGCCTAGTATCATCGGCGGATGAGCACGTCCCTTTTGCTGCTTGTCGCGCTTGGCGTCGTCGCCATCGTCGTTGCCGGTCTGGCGCGGACGCGGCGGAAGAGTGGCGGCGATGGGAACGTGATGAAAGAGCTCCGGCGGGGCGTGCTGTGCGATGTTCCCGCAGGTGGCGGTACGGGAGAGGCGAACGAACCGCTGGTCGTGGTCATGGACATCGGGTTCCCGAACGCCACCGCCAGCGTAATGGCCGCCTTGACGGGAGATGCCAGCCTGTACATCAGCAGCGGCGGAGGCATCATCGGCGGCATCCGTCACGAGAATGTCCGGCGGGCGGCAATTGCCTTCGTCCGGGAATCGGCCGGTTATCTCAATCAGATGGCTGCGACGTCCGACTTCCCCTATCCGCCGCCCGCGCACGTCCGCTTCTATGTTCGGACGCGCGAGGCGGTCTACGTGGCAGAACGGCGGGAGCACGATCTCGGCGAGAAACGGGACACCCTCTGGCCGCTCTTCTATGCGGGGCAGAACGTCCTCACGCAGTTGAGGACCGTTGCTCCCGATCTTGGCAAATCTTCGTCGGCACCGCCCTCCTAAAACAGCGCCATCTGCGTATTCAGCGCCGGGAGGCGGGGGCGGGTGGGGCGGCGGCGGGAGATCTCGTAGACGCCGGTGGCTTCGAACTGTTTGGCGATCGATAGCTCGAGTTGATTCGTCACGCCGAGGCGCGACAACAGGCGGCCGGCCATATCGCGGACGATCGACTCGTGGTTGTTGCGCTCGGAGAGGTGGATCAGACAGAGGTTCTTGAGGTCGGCGCCGATCATCCGCTGCACGGCCGACATCGAATCGTCGTTCGAGAGGTGGCCGAAGCGGGACATGATCCGGCGCTTGAGCGACCAGGGGTAGCTGCCCAGGCGCAGCATGTCCAGATCGTGGTTGGCCTCGAAGAAAAGGCCGTCGCAGTCGGAGAGGTGGCGGATCACCGGCGCGTCGGCGTGCCCGAGGTCGCTGGCGACGCCGACGCGGGTGCCGTCGCGGGCCTCGATCACGAAACAGGCCGGATCGGCGGCATCGTGCAGCGTGCGGCGGGCGTGGACGTTCAACTCACCGATGGTGAACGTCGAATCGTTAAGAAAGACAACGGTCTTGATCACCTCGCGGTCGATGCGGCTGTTGTCGAGCGTCCCCTGGGTCAGGTAGATCGGGATCCCGTACTTGCGCCCGATGGCGCTGGCGCCGCGGATGTGGTCGTAATGCTCGTGGGTGATGACGATGGCCTGCACGGTCTCGATGGTCTTGCCGACCTGTTCCAGCCGTTTGCGCGTCTCGCGCGGCCCCAGTCCGGCATCGACCAGGATGGAGGTCCCGTCGCTCTCGAAGTAGTAGGAATTGCCCGCGCTGCCGGACGAGAGAGGGGCGACGATCACGGAGGTTATGGTAGCGCGGATTGAGGTCGCGGGGTCTCGCGGTTGCGCGGTCTCGCGGTGTTTGTTCGATCGGGTTGCGTGGTTGCTGGGTTGCAAGGTTGCTCGGTTGTTAACACTTGGTCAGCTCCTGGTTGTTTGCCACCCCGCAACCGCAATTCTGCAACCCAGCAACCCACCGCGCGACCCCGCAACCGCGAGACCGCGTAACCGCGGATACAATCCCCCGCCACATGATGGAACGATTCATCGTCGAAGGCGGACGCCGTCTGGAAGGGCGCATCCGGCCGGGGGGGAACAAGAACGCGGCGCTGCCGATCCTGGCGGCGTGCCTGCTCACGGACGAGGCCATCGTTCTGCGCAACCTGCCGGATATACAGGACGTCCGGGTCATGCTTCAGATCATGGAGGGGATCGGGGCGTCGGTCGAGAAGCTCGATCCGAACGTCGTCCGTATTCACGCCAAGGGCGACTGCAAGTCCAATCCTGATCCCGATCTTTCGCGCAAGATCCGGGCGTCGATCCTGCTGGCAGGGCCGCTTCTGGCGCGCTGCGGGGCGGCCAACATCGCCAAGCCGGGCGGCGACGCCATCGGCCGGCGGCGCGTCGACACGCACCTGCTGGCGCTGGAGGCGCTCGGCGCGCAGATCGAGGTTTCGGCGCAGGAGTACCGGATGTCGGTGCGCGCGCTGCGCGGAACGAATATGTTCCTCGATGAGGCGTCGGTGACGGCCACCGAGAACGCGATCATGGCCGCGGTGCTCGCCGAGGGGGATACGGTGATTTACAACGCCGCCGCCGAGCCGCACGTTCAGGATCTCTGCCGCTTTCTCAACCTCCTCGGCGCGGAGATCGAAGGGATCGCCACGAACTCGCTGCGCATCCGCGGCGTCGAATCGCTGCACGGCGGCGAGTTTCACATCCCCAGCGACCACATCGAAGTCGGCTCCTACATCGGCCTGGCCGCGGTCACGCGCAGCGAGCTGGTGATCGAGGACGCCGTGCCGCATCACATGTACGCGGTGCGCTACATGCTCGAAAAGCTCGGCCTCGAGATCAAGGTGGAAGGGCAGGATATCCGCGTTCCGAAGGATCAGGTACTGCGCGTCCGCTACGACATCGGGGCGGCGGTGCCGAAGATCGACGACGGGCCGTGGCCGCTCTTCCCCGCCGATCTGCTGTCGATCATGATCGTCATCGCCACGCAGGCCGAGGGGACGGTGATGATCTTCGAGAAAATGTTCGAATCGAGACTCTTCTTCACCGACAAACTGATCCAGATGGGAGCGCGCATCATCCTCTGCGATCCGCACCGGGCCATCATCGTCGGCGGCAACCGGCTCAGCGGCGCCGAGATCTCCAGCCCCGACATCCGTGCCGGCATGGCGCTGCTGCTGGCGGCGTTGTGTGCCAAAGGCGAGAGCGTGATCCATAACATTCATCAGATCGACCGGGGGTACGAGCGGATCGAGGAACGACTGAATCCGCTGGGGGCGCGGATACGGAGAGAGAGGGATTCGTGAGGGGGAAGTGATCAGTGGATTAGTAGATTAGTGGGCACTTCGCACCGATCCACGAACCTACTAATCTACTAATCACTCGATCATTCAGAGGGGACGAAATGTCGAATGTTGAATGTTCAATGTTCAATGTTGAATGAAGAGGCGGTGTGCCATGGTCATTCAACATTCAACATTCAACATTGAACATTCAACATTGGGTTTGAACGCCTCTCCATTGGTGATGGGCATCCTCAACATCACGCCCGACTCCTTCTCCGACGGCGGCGTTCACTTCGATCAATCGAAAGCCGTCCATGCCGCGCTGCAGATGGAGGAGGATGGGGCGGCGATCATCGACATTGGCGGGGAATCGACACGGCCCGGCGCGGAGCCTCTGGCGGCGCAAATCGAGATCGACCGCGTGCTGCCTGTGATCGAACAGATCCGCCGCCGGAGCGCCGTCACGATCTCCATCGACACGCGCAAAGCGGAGGTGGCCGAGGAGGCCATCGGGGCGGGGGCGGATCTGGTCAATGATGTGAGCGCGATGCGCTACTCGGCGGGGATGGCCGCGGTCGTCGCCAGAACCGGCGTACCGGTGATCCTGATGCACATGCGCGGCGAGCCGGCCACGATGCAGCAATTCGCCGTCTACGACGATGTGGTGACCGACGTCAGCCGAGAGCTGTCGTCGATGATCGATGATGCCGTCGAAGCCGGGGTCGATCCAGGGAAGATCCTGATCGATCCCGGGATCGGTTTCGCCAAGACGTTCGACCAGAACCTGGAGCTGCTGGCGCGGGCGCACGAGCTGACGGCGCTCGGCCCGGTCGTCATCGGCGCCTCGCGCAAGGCCTTCATCGGCCACCTGACCGGACGCCCCTCCGGCCCCGACCGCGCCCTCGGCTCCCTGGCCGCCGTCGCCGCCGCTCAACGCGCCGGTGCGGCGATCGTACGAGTACACGATGTGCGTGCCACGGTCGATTTTCTGAAAGTGCTCGTGGCGATCGAGGCGAAGCGATGACGGCGCCTGCACCTGGATACCGTCGAGGACATGGCAAGCACCGCCCCCTCATCCGCCTTCGGCACCTTCTCCCCCAGCTGAAAAGCGCTGGGGGAGAAGGGCTCTCGGCGTTAGGAAGGCGCGAGCTCTTTTCGGGGCGACGGCTCGTTTTGCGAAATCTTCCCGTCACGCCCAGATACCAAGAGTTAGTAATACAGAGAACGCCAAGCCACCGGCCACGCGGCCACGCCGCAGACAACGCGCCGCAGGCGCAGACAACGCGGCGCAACCGCAGACAACTCGCCGGAGGTGCCGTATGAACTGGTACGACCGGCTTCTCTCCCTCCAGTTCACATGGCGCGATGCGATCGACGTCACCATCGTCGCCTTCGTCATCTACAGCATCCTGGCGCTGATCCGCGGGACGCGGGCGATGCAGGTGTCGATCGGGCTGGTGGTCCTCGGGAGCTCGTTCTTCGTGGCCCGGGCCTTCGATCTGCCGGCGCTGGAGGCGATCTCGCGGGAGATCCTCTTCTACCTGCCGTTCGCGGTGATCGTGCTGTTCCAGGCCGAGATCCGCCGCGCGCTGGCGCGGATGGCATCGAATCCGTTGCTGTCGCTCGTGGCCAACGTCACCTCACCGGTGCCGTTCGAGGCCATCGCCGGCGCGACGGCGGTGCTTTCGGCGCATCGCATCGGTGCGCTGATCGCCATCGAGCGCGCGCAGAGCCTGCGCATGTACGCGGAGTCGGCCAAGCCGGTCGATGCCATCGTCTCGGAGGAGCTGCTGATCAGCATCTTCGTCCCCGGCGGACCGCTCCACGACGGTGCGGCCATCATCCGCGGCAACCGCATCGTCGCCGCCGGCGCCTTTCTGCCGCTGACGACGTCCGCCGATCCGAAGCTGGCTCACGGCACGCGCCATCGCGCCGCCCTCGGCCTCTCCGAGGACAGCGATGCCCTCGTGTTGGTGATCTCGGAGGAGAATGGCTCGATCGCCGCCGCGACCGAGGGCGTGCTGCACGAGAACCTCGACCGCGAGCAGCTCCTGCGGTTGATGCATGAGAGGTTGAGGGCGATGAGGAAGTGATGGTTACTGCGTTGAGGAAATGATGGTTGCTGAGTTGCTGGGTTGCTTGGTTACCTGGTCTCGCGGTCTCGCGGTCTCGCGGTCTCGCGGGGCTGCGCCTTCGAGGCTCAGTTGGTCGCCAGACTTTGAGTTTCCGCACAGTCGTCACCCATCGCCCACCGCGAGACCGCGCAACCCCGAGACCGCGAGACCCTACTCAGCAACCCAGCAACCCAGCAACCCAGCAACCCCATGAACAACCTCCCCCTCAAGATCCTGAGCGTGTTTCTGGCGTTTGTCGTCTGGTTCGCCGTCTCGGCGCCGCGGAGGGAACCGGTGTCGGAGCGGGCCTTTGCGGCGCCGGTATCGATCGTGCGGATGCCGCGCGATCTCACCATCACCACCCCGGTCCCCGACACCGTCAGCGTCCGCCTCCGCGGCCGGGTGTCGAACCTCCGCTCGCTCTCCTCGCAGAACCTCGAAGTCACCCTCGATGTGAGCTGGCTCACTCCGGGGGACGCTGTTATCACGCTCACACCGCAGGCCATGAGCGTCCCGCCGCAGATCGACGTCGTTTCGATGGAGCCGACCAAACTGCGCTTTCACGTCGAGGCCCTGCGCCAGAAAGTCGTCCCCATCCGGCCCTTCCTGGTCGGCCAGTTGCCGCCGGGCTACTCGGCCGGCGACACCGTGCTGGTCCCCGACCACGCCCTCATCTCCGGCCCCGCCTCGCAGGTCAGGAACGTCGCCGAGGTTGCCACCGAACGGATTATCATGACCGGCCGCACCGACACGTTCCTGCAAACCGTGGCCGTCGTCTCCGATTCATCTCTGATCCGCATCGTCGAGCCGCTGACGACGCAAGCTACGGTGCCCGTCAGTCCCGAGATCGGCCCGGCCGCGCCGGCCACCGTGACCACGGACACGTCCACCGAGACCACTCCCGAAGAAAAACCGGTACCGGAGAAGAAGAAACCAAAAGGAGCGCATGAGAACTCTCTTCGGCACTGACGGCATCCGGGGGAAGGCTCACCAGTACCCGCTGGACCGGGGCACGATGTTCAAGCTCGGTCTCGTTCTCGCCCGCCGCTTCCGGGCGCAAGCTTCGAAGCCGCGAATCCTCCTCGGCATGGATACGCGTGAATCAGGTCCAGAGATCGCCAGCGCGCTGGTGGCTGGAATCGCGCACGAGGGTGGGGTTCCCCAATTCATCGGCGTGATTCCGACGCCCGGCGTCGCCTACCTTTGCCGCGTCACGGATGCCGTCGCCGGAATCTCCATTTCGGCATCCCACAATCCGTTCGAGGACAACGGTGTGAAGATCTTCGGACACGACGGAATGAAGGTTCCGGACGCGGTCGAGGAAGAGATCGAAACGGACCTTGGACGCGCGGAATGGTCCGGCGTCCTGACATCGTGGGAACCCCCGAACGATTCCCCCGATCTGATCGAGCGCTATGAGCGCTTTCTCGACGACGGCGTCGCTCCCGATGCGCTGCGCGGGCGCAAGGTCGTCCTCGACACCGGAAACGGCGCGGCATTCCGCATCGCGCCGGAGGTCTTCCGCCGTGCCGGCGCCGGGGTGGTCGTGATCAATGACCGGCCGAACGGACGCAACATCAATGATGGCTGCGGGGCCATGCACCCAGAGGGATTGGCGAAGGTGGTGGTGGCGGAGAAGGCGGACTTCGGCGTGGCCTTCGACGGCGACGCCGACCGGGCCATCTTCGTCGACGATGCAGGGACGATCCGCGACGGCGACGAGATCATCTACCTCTGGGCACAGCGTCTGAAGCGCGACGGGGCCTTGAAGGCCGGTCGCGTCGTCACCACGGTCATGTCGAACTTCGGTTTCGAGCGGCAGCTCCGCGAGGACGGCATCGACCTTCGCCGCGCCAACGTCGGCGATAAGTACGTTCTGGAGATGATGATCGCCTGCGGCGCCAGCCTCGGCGGCGAGCAATCCGGCCACATCATCGATCTGACCGTTCACACTACCGGCGACGGCACCCACACCGCGCTCGTCTTCGGCGAACTGCTGGCGCAGGCCGGCCAGCCCTTTTCCCGGCTGCGCACCTTCACGCGGATGCCGCAACTCCTTGTCAACCAGCCGGTGGGATCGAAGCCGCCGCTGGAAACGCTGCCGAAGTACCAGGCCGCGCTGGCCGCCGCGCAGTCGCAACTCGAAGGGCAGGGGCGCATCCTCGTCCGCTACTCCGGGACGGAGAACAAAGTGCGGGTGATGGTGGAGGGGCCCGATGATGCGCTGATCAGGCGCATCGCCGAGTCGCTGCGGGACGTGCTGGCCGGCGAGATCCCGAAATCGTGACAGAACCGCTGCTGCACTACGCCGTCATCGCCCTGGCCGCGTTCGCGGCCGGCGCGATCAACTCCATCGCCGGCGGCGGCACGCTGCTCTCGTTTCCGGCGCTGGTCTGGATCGGCGTGAATCCGGTCATGGCCAACGCCACCAACAGTTTCGCGATGTGGCCGGGCTCGTTCTCGGCAATGATCGGCTACCGGCACGACCTGGCCAGGATCCGGCGCTGGCTGCTGCTCCTGACCATTCCCGCCTTCACCGGCGGCGCGGCCGGCGCGGTGCTGCTGATGCATACCTCGACGCAGACGTTCGCGCGTCTGGTCCCGTTCCTGATCCTCGGGGCCACGCTGCTGCTGGCGGTGCAGGAGGTGATCACGCGCCGCCTCGGCCTGGTGGCGCGGGCGCACGAGACGCCGACAGCGGGCTGGGTGACGTTCGTCTTCGTCTTCCAGTTTCTGGTCGGCATCTACGGCGGCTACTTCGGCGGCGGCATGGGCATCCTGATGCTGGCCGCGCTCGGCCTCATCGGCCTGACCGACATGCACGAGATGAATGGCCTCAAAAACCTGCTGGCCATCTGCATCAACGGCATCGCCGTGATCTACTTCGCCGTCTCGCGCGCCATTCTCTGGACAGACGGCGGCATCATGGCCGTCGCCTCCACCGCCGGCGGTTACCTCGGCGCCCGCATGGCGAAACGCCTCGGAGTGACGTTCGTGCGTCGCGCGGTGGTGGTGATCGGCCTGGCCATGGCGATCGCGCTGTTTTTCAAGCGGTAGGCCGGCACGGCCGGCAGCGTTGGTTGCCCAAGGCTCTTCTACCGAGCAGAATCCCGGCGCCCCCTGGGACCGCGTGCGTCCCGCGCGCGCGTGACGCCCGCCATCCTGCCAATTTCAGGCGCGGGCGAGACGCCCGCGCTCCCAGGGGGTACGATTACCCACTATGCGGACCATTTCCTATTGCGCGGCAATCGCTCTTCTCGTGACAGCAGCGGCTTCGGCCCAGGTCAAAGAATCCATTACCGTCAGCTACGTCGAGGTTCCGGTAACCGTCGTCGACCGCGCCGGCAATCCGGTCCGCGGACTGCAGGGGAAAGATTTCGAGGTACTGGATCAGGGGAAACCTCGCGCGATCCGTTCCTTCGACGTCGTCGATTTCGCGTCGCCGGAATCGGTCACGGCGATCTCGCCGCTGAACCCGGTGGCGCGCCGCAATTTCCTGCTCCTTTTCGATCTGACCTACTCGTCACCGGAAACGATTGTGCGGGCCCAGGCAGCCGCCAGCAACTTTCTCAAGACGATGGTGGGGCCGCGCGACCTCGTCGGCGTCGCCACCATCGACATCATGCACGGCTTCCGTCTGCTGAGCGCGTTCACCACCGATCGGCGGCTCATCGTCGCGGCGATTGAAGATCCGCGGTCGTTTCGCGGCTTCGATCCTCTTCAGATCGCGGCCGTATCTCCCCTCGAGTCCCTTTCCGATCTGCCTGATGCTTCCACGGGCGACACTAACAAGTTTGGAGCCACCGATGACCTCAAAGACATGCTCCGCGGAGCCGGCCGCTCGCAAGACGAGAACAACCGCGCAAACATCGATCGCCAGGTGTCGCTGCTGACAGGGATGGCCACCACCCTGCGCGCGGTCTCCGGACAGAAACATGTCGTCTTCCTCTCCGAGGGATTCGACCCGCGGCTCATGCAGGGGCGCGAGGCGTCGGGAGGGCAGTCGGAAAAGGCCTTCGAGAAGGCCTCAATCGAGAGCGGCCAGCTCTGGAATGTCGACAACGACAATCGTTACGGCTCATCCAAGAGCATTTCATTGCTCACCATGCTGACGGATGCCGCGAAACGATCCGACGTGATCCTCGACGCCGTCGATATCCACGGCCTGCGATCGAACCTCGATGCGCGGAAGGGAGTCAGCCCGCAATCGAACGAAGGATTGCACCTCCTCGCCGACTCCACCGGTGGGAGGGTCTTTCAGAATTCGAATGATCTCTCCTCCGATTTTGGACGCATCCTCAAGGCGCAGGAAGTGGTCTACATCCTCGGATTTCAGGCTCCGGTGCAGCAGCCTGGAAAGTTTCACGCGCTGAACGTCCGCGTCACGAACGTCCCGGGGGCACGCGTCTCGTCGCGGACCGGTTACTACGAGCCCGGAGGAGAAAACCGGATCGAGCGTTCGCTGACGAACGCCGAAGTGGTTCTCAATGACATTCCGCAGGAGACGATTCACGTCGCGGCGCTCGCGGCAGCGTTTCCCACCACAGGCCCGAATGCACAGGTACCGGTGATCCTCGAGGTGAACGGTCAGGATCTGCTTGCGGCCGCAACCGGCGCTCCATCGGCGGCGCTGGGCATCTTCGTCTATGCGTTCGATGAAACGGGCGTTGTTGATGATTCTATTTATCAGCGTGCCACTCTCGATCTGACGAAGCTCGGGGGTTCGCTGAAGAACGGGGTCAAGTATTACGCGACACTCAGCCTTCCGCCGGGCCACTACGCCATCAAGAGTCTGGTCACACTTGGCGAGACGGGAAAGCGGGGCTTTGCCCGAAACGATGTGATCGTGCCGAATGGGAACGACTTCGCCGTCTCACAGCCGTTCTTTTTCGAGGAGCCGGGCCATTGGCTCATGCTCAAGGGGGGCTCGCACGACAGGACGAATGCGGCCTATCCCTTTGCCGTCGCCGGAAAGCCGTTCATTCCGTCGGCTGGCGTGCGCATCCGAAGCGGCGAGCCGCGGACCTTCGCCATCTTCGTACAAAACGCCGC
>Ga0210402_10002467_pt1 | contig 18019 bp, 11 predicted proteins | sample IncBWC7MmetaG_FD_161055 | JGI IMG/M metagenome (GOLD analysis project Ga0210402, IMG submission 161055) | Forest soil microbial communities from Barre Woods Harvard Forest LTER site, Petersham, Massachusetts, United States - Inc-BW-C-7-M | ecosystem: Environmental > Terrestrial > Soil >... | reverse complement strand
GTGCCGCCCGCCACATGCAGGCCCATCTTGAGTGCGGTCTTGATCGGCGGCGCCCGCCGCGATGCCTCCGGCCCCAGCACCTTCGAAACGATCTGGCCCGAATAGACCAGACGATCCTGCACGGCCCAGCCCATGTTCATCGCCTTCATGCGCCGCAGGGTCTCGTCGGACGCATTTTCGATGTGGGCGATCTGCCAGCGCAGGCCGGCAATTGGGATGTCCTTGTTCACGGCTTCGAAGCAGTCGAGAATATTGGTGGCGGCCCGATCGCTGGCGGCATGCTGATGCACATGAATGCCGCGTTCGGCCGCCCATTTAGCCACCGCGCAGAACTCCTCCCAGTCCTTGGCGCTTGGGTTATACGGCAACCCCACCGTGGACCCGTCATAGATGCCCTGGGTCAGCGATTCCCCGATGCCGCGATAGCGCAACATGTCGTCGCCGAAATTCATCGGCGTGAACACTGTCAGCGCCTTAAAGTCGTCAAGTGTATGCTGGCTGTTGGAAGAAATATGGAACGCAATGCGCAGCGTCATCTCGCCCTTGGACCATAGGGTTTGAACCGCGCGAAAATCTTCCGGGAACATGCCGCCGCCGGGAAAGTCGTTGACGGCCGTCATGCCGAGCCGGTTGAGTTCACGGAAATATTTCCGTGTGCCGGCGACCTGGTCGGAAAAGCCCGGCCCCGGAATTTTCGCGGTGAAGAAATTGAACGTGCGATTGACGCCCGTGAACACCCCGGTGAGGTTGCCGTTGGCATCCTTCTCGGCCTTGCCGCCCGGAATTTCGGTGTCCGGCGTGAGCTTCATCAGCTTGATGCCGGCGGGCGTGATCCAGGCCGTGTTGTAGAGGCGCTGGACATAGACAGGCCGGTCGGGCGCCGCGGCGACCAACTCCTCGACGGTCGGGCCGCGTCTTTCCGGGAACTGCAATTCGGTCCAGCCGCCGCCGATCTTGATCCAGGCGCCCGGAGGCGATGTGCGCGCCGCCTCGCGGATGAGATCGAGGCCCTTGGCGAGGCTCGGCACCCCGATCCAGCTCAGCTCGACCGCATAGGTGAGGCCGGCCCGCAATGCGTGAATATGGGAATCCATCAGGCCCGGAATTACAGTGCGGCCGCCGAGATCGATGATCCTGGTATGCGCATCGGCGCGTTGGCGGATGTCCACGCTGGAGCCGACCGCCAGAACTCTTCCGTCATGGATCGCAACGGCTTGGCCGACCGAAGAGGCGTCATCGAGAGTGATGACCTTGCCGTTTACCAGGATCGTATCTGCGCTCGGCGCCTGGGCGTTTGCGGGCGCAATTGCCGCCAAGACGGTCAGCAAGGCGATCGGCGCAACACGGTTCGTCATTGATCATTTCCTCCGGATTTTCCGGCTCAGAAGCAGAGCCGGGCTGGGTTTTCACCCATGATCATGTCGGTTCACACGCTCGAAAGGGGGCGATCCAGTAACCTCTGACTTCGCATAGAGCACGCGCTGTTCCATTGATCGTGCGGTGGCTACTGGGTGCCCCGCATTCGCGGGCCATGACACTGAAAGGTGTTGAACGGTCGTTGCCAAGCTTACACTGTCTGCCCTCGTGTTGGGCGGCAATGACGCCGATTTAGGCGGCCCGACCTGGTGACCGATTGAAAATCAAGACAGTTCCCGTGGCATGGATATTGCCCTCAACTCATTGAGTTGGTGGCTAGGGTTCCGGCCCTGTTTACAGGGTGTCTGGTCCGAGAGCTACCGCTTGGGCGGAGAAATCGCCCGAGTGCACGGCGGGATAAAAGCCCGGGAGATCTCGATCGCCGGATTGGCGTCGACGAGTCTCGCCAATCCTCGATCCCATGAAGTCCGATGGACCGCGAGGATTGTCCCATGAAACCAGTTTCTCGTTTGCTACAGGCTCTTTTCGCGGCAGCGCTCATCGCGCCAGGGTTCGGCACGACTGCGCACGCCGCCGCGAAGAAGGAATTCAACATCGCCTGGACGATCTATGTCGGCTGGATGCCTTGGCCCTACGCGGCCGAAGCGGGAATCGTCAAGAAGTGGGCCGATAAATACGGCATCAGCATCAAAATCACGCAGATCAACGATTACGTGGAATCGATCAACCAGTACACGGCCGGCAAATTCGACGGCGTTACCCTCACCAATATGGACGCGTTGACGATACCGGCCGCGGGCGGAGTCGATACCACCGCGATCATCATGGGCGACTTTTCCAACGGCAATGACGGCGTCGTGCTCAAGAATGCCAAGACGCTCAGCGACATCAAGGGGCGAAAGATCAATATCGTCGAACTGTCGGTGTCGCATTATTTACTGGCGCGGGGACTGTCGAGCATTCACCTGAGGGAAAAAGACATCAAGACCATCAACACCTCCGATGCTGACATTGTGGCGGCGTTCAAATCTCCGGATTCGACGGCCGTCGTGACATGGAATCCTCAGCTCATGGAGGTCAAGGCCGAGCCGAAGGCCGCGCTCGTATTCGACTCCAGCAAAATCCCCGGCGAGATACAGGATTTAATGGGGATCAACACCGAGACGCTCAAGGACAACTCCGATCTCGGCAAGGCCTTGGTCGGCATCTGGTATGAAACCATTGCGCTCCTTCAGGACCAGGGCGACAAGGGCAAGGCGGCCCGCGAAGCGATGGCGAAGGCGTCCGGCACCGACCTCGCCGGCTTCGAGGCGCAGCTCAAGACGACGCGGATGTTCTACACCCCCAGGGACGCCCTGGCGTTCACGACCGGTGCCGATCTGCCGAAGATCATGGACCTCGTGCGTTCTTTCTGCTTCGAGCACAATTTGCTGGGCGAGCACGTCAAGTCGAAGGATGCGATCGGCATCGCCATGCCGGCCGCAAATCTCGGATCCAAGCAGAACGTCAAGCTGCGCTTTGATCCGACCTACATGAAACTTGCAGCGGACGGCAAACTTTAGGGTGGCTCCCGATTACGTTGAGCCTTTTCTCCGGAGTCATGGCCGGGCTTGTCCCGGCCATCTACGCCTTGTTCACGGAGGTGCCGTAAGAAAGACGTGGATGCCCGCGACAAGCGCGGGCATGACGGTGGAGAGCTAGTTCAATCACATTGGGGACGGGCCCCAAAGGCCTGTTCGATCGAAAACGGAGGGATCCGCCATTCGTCGAGTGATGAACGTCGTTCCGAATCCTCGCAGCGGGCTCCTTCTGGGATTCCTTCCGTTCGTCCTGATCGCGGCTATCTATCTGGTCGCGTCGGCCGAGCGTCGGGCGGCGAATCCGAACGACAAGCTGCTGCCGCCGATGACCGAGATGGCGGATACGGTGCGCCGGCTCGCCAGCGAACCCGACCGCCGCACCGAGGAGATCGTGCTGTGGACCGACACCGCCGCAAGCCTGCAACGGCTGGCCATCGGTCTCGGTACCGCAACCTTGATCGGCCTCGCGGTCGGTCTCGCGCTTGGCATCTTGCCGATGGTCAACGCCACGCTCGGCACCCTTGTGGCCGTTATATCCATGATCCCCCCGATGGCGGTGCTTCCGATCCTGTTCATCGTCTTTGGGCTGGGAGAATTATCGAAGGTCGTGCTGATCATTTTCGGAGTCGCGCCATTTCTTATTCGCGATACGGCGCTGGCGGTTGCGGGCCTCCCCAAGGAGCAGATGATCAAGGCCCAATCGCTCGGCGCATCCACATGGCAGGTGGCAATCCGGGTGGTGCTGCCCCAGATCATGCCGCGTCTCATCGAAGCCGTGCGGCTCTCGCTCGGCCCAGCCTTTCTGTTCCTGATCTCGGCTGAAGCCATCGCGGCCGACGTCGGTCTCGGCTATCGCATCTTCCTGATGCGCCGTTATCTCTCGATGGATGTGATCCTGCCCTACGTGGCTTGGATCACTTTGCTGTCCTACGTCATGGATTATGCGCTCGCACAAGTCGCGCGCCGCGGCTTTTCGTGGGCTTATGTCGAGGAGCGGCGCTGATGAGTGCGCTCTCGATGCGCGACGTCTGGGTTGAATATGGCGACCAGATCGTGCTCGAACGCATCAATCTTGAAATCGATTCGGGCGCCTTCATTTCGGTGGTGGGCCCTTCCGGCGCCGGCAAGAGCACGTTTCTGCGCTTGATCCTCGGGCAGGAGCAGCCGACTCGCGGCGCCATTCTGCTCGATGGCGCTCCGCTGCCGCCTGAGCCCGGACCCGATCGCGGCGTCGTGTTCCAGCGCTATTCGGTGTTTCCTCACCTCACCGTGTTGCGCAATGTTCTGATCGCGTATGAATTCGAAGCCAGCAAGGTTCTCGGCCAGCTCACCGGGTCGGCGCGACGGAAAGCGATTGCAAAAAGCGAACACCTGCTCGAAGGCGTCGGCCTCGCGCCGCACCGCGACAAGTATCCGAGCGCGCTTTCGGGCGGCATGCAGCAACGTCTCGCCATCGCCCAAGCGCTCGCCCGGCGACCGCGCGTTCTGTTGCTCGACGAACCGTTTGGTGCGCTCGATCCTGGTACGCGCGCCCAAATGCATGCGCTCATCCGCCCGTTGTGGCGCGAGCTTGGCATGACGGTCATCATGGTCACGCACGACATCACGGAGGCCTTCGGGCTCGGCACTCGTCTCATTGCTCTCGATCGCCCGCGGCTTGATCCGCAGGCGCCCAACCGATACGGAGCGATCGTCACCTACGATCTCGACCTCAATCGCGAGGGGCCGGTCCCGATACCGAGGTTTTCCAAACCTCTTGATCCGCGTAAAAGCCAAAACAGTGCCACGGAGCGCCGACAGAATGCTTGATCGACTCATCCGCCGCTCGCGCAAGGCAGGTCTCGTTGATCCTCCGCAACGCCGCCGGCGGCATCACCCTGATTTCGATCGGCTCGGAACCCAGGGCTGGAAGGCCGCCGAGGCGGAGGGCCGGCTATCGGAAGCGGGTTGGCGCAGGGAACAGCAATGGGCGCTCGACATGGGCCTGCCCGGAGCCGAGAGCCTGACGGACAAGACAATACCCACCTTCGCACGCGGAGAACTGCCGCATTTTGCCGGAATCAATACCTTTCTGAAGGCACCCTATGTGGAGAATGTACGCGACATCGGCAAATATGACGCAGCGGTGATCGGCATCCCGTTCGATTCCGGCACGACATATCGGCCCGGAACACGTTTCGGCCCGCAAGGCATTCGCCGCATCTCGGCGCTCTACACGCCATACAATTACGAGCTCGGCGTCGACCTGCGCGAGCAGATGACGTTGTGCGATGCCGGCGACGTCTTCACGATCCCGGGAAATCTGGAAAAGAGCTTCGACCAGATATCGCGCGGCGTCGCGCATGCATTCTCGGCGGGCGCATTGCCGCTGATGCTTGGCGGCGACCATTCGATCGGATTTCCCTGCATGCGCGGAATTGCACAATGCACGTCCAAGCGCATCGGAATCATTCACTTCGACCGCCACATCGATATCCAGGAGAAAGATCTCGATGAACGGATGCATACGACACCCTGGTACTGGGCAACCAACCTTCCCAACGTGCCGGCCAGCAACCTCGTTCAGCTTGGGATCGGCGGCTGGCAGGTGCCGCGAGCCGGCGTGTTAGAGGCCCGCAAGCGCGGCACCAATGTGCTGACGATCGCCGATATCGAGAAGCTTGGATTGGAAAAGACCGCCGAGATCGCGCTGGATCTGGCCTGGAAGGACGTCGATGCAGTCTACATTTCGTTCGACGTGGACTCTGTCGATTGTGGCTTCGTGCCCGGCACGGGCTGGCCCGAACCCGGCGGATTCCTGCCGCGCGAGGCGCTCAAGCTGCTGGGCCTGGTGGCGGCGGCTGGCGTGTGCGGGCTCGAAGTCGTCGAGGTATCTCCTCCTTACGATACGTCCGATATCACGGCGCTGTTCGGCGTGCGTGTGGTGGTCGAGGTGCTCGGATCCCTCATCGCGCATGGCAAACTCGGCGCACACAAGGCGATCATCGACAAACCGGTCTCTTATTGAGGTTCGTGATGCATCGCGGACACGACCACGACCATGACTCCGGCGGGGGCGCGTCGCATCCGGCAATTGCCGGTGTCGGCCATAATCAGGTGAATGCGCCGCGACCTGCGCAATGGCAGGTGCTGCATGGCGATCCTAAGCCCGGCGGCAGTGAGCCTTGCGGCACTGTCACGGATCTTGACCTCGTCGAAGCGGCGTTCGTGGAAGGGTTTCTCGCGGCCAGCGATCCAACGAGCTTCTTGCGGCTCGCACGGGTGCCGTTCCGGGTGAACGCCCTCGACGGCGCCACGCTTTCGTTATTGCGGGTCGAAGTCGATTCGGTCGCCGATGTTGGAACGGTCACCCCGCACCTCGGCGGGGATACGTTCCGCTACGATCCGCTGCCTGCCCGCATGGTTTCGCGACGCCGGCGCCTTCGCTTCATTTATTTCGACGGCACGCGCTTGCGCCCGCTCGGTCTGGCGGAGGTCATGGCCTTCGTTCCGGGCTGACGCAGCACTTCGTTGAACGCGCACTATTCCGCACTGATGCCAAGCTTCTTTACGGCCAAGCCCCAATAGGCGACGTCGCTCGCAAGCCGCTGCTTGAAGCCCGCGCTGTCGCGAGCGCCCTGCAGGCCGCCCGCCGCAAGTCTCTCCTTGATTTCGGGACTTGCGAGCGTGTCCAGGATCGCCTTTTCGAGCGTGGTCTGTATGGAAGGCGCCAGGCCGGCCGGGGCGAGAACGCCGTACCAGTTCTCCATCACGACTTCCGGGTATCCGAGTTGCGCCGTGGTGGCCACATCCGGAATGAGCGGCGAGCGTTCGGCTGCGAACAATGCCAGGGGACGCACCGCATTGGTGTTGACCAGCGGCAACAGCACAGGCGTATCCGCAATAATCATGTCGAGATGCCCGCCCAGCAGGTCATTGAGCGCCGGCCCGGCCCCACGATAAGGAACGTGGGTCGTCTTGATCCCGGTCACGGAAGCGAACAGCTCGCCGGCGATGTTCATCGTGGTGCCGGGCCCGGCGGAGCCGTAACTCACGGCCTTGCGTTTTGCCTCGACAAGAAGACCCGAGAGGCTGTCGGTCTTCGATTGCGCGCTCACGACCAGCAGCGACGGTACCACGCCGACGAAAACGATCGGAGTGAAGGATTTAATGGGATCGTAGTTGAGCTGCGGCCGCAGTGCGGCGCTCAGTACATGCGAACCGAGGCTCGCCTGCAGCAGGGTTCGTCCGTCGGGCGCGGCTTTCGCTACCAGTTCGGTGCCGATGATGCCGCCGGCGCCGCCGCGATTCTCGACGATCACCTCGGCGCCGAGCTTGGCCGGCAGGCCGCTCGCAATCATTCGTGCGATGAGATCGACGGGTCCGCCAGCCGCGAAGGGAACCACGAGCTTGATTTGATCGGCCGCAACGGCCGGGACGGTAAACGCGAACAGGAGCGCTGCAGTGAGATGGCGTTTCATGGTGCAACCTCCCAAGCCCTTATGGCGTAGCCCGGATGAGCGCAGCGAAATCCGGGAGGACCTTACCGTAGACAACGCTGGTCCCGGATGTCGCTGCGCTCATCCGGGCTACCGGCGGCGGTCAGCGGAATCCGAAAAACTCTGCCGGATTATCGACCAACATGCGCTGCCGCGTCGAGTCGCCGGGCGCTATATCGGCGATCAGATCGACCAGCATGCCGTCATTGGGCACCGCAGTGTGGTTCGGGCGAGGATCCTGGCGAGCGCGACCGCGTCGCGATATGGCGGTTTTTCCCTGGTGATGCGGTCGGTGCCTGAAAGCTTGACCCAAACCTTGCCGGTGTCGACCAGCCCCCGAAGCGCCCTGAATGCGCGGCCGTCCGGACCTTCGGCGGCATCGACGCGGCCGATGTGGTCGATCACGACGGGAGCTTTGATTGAGCGGATGAAATCGAGAGACTCAAGAAGTTCCTTGCCGAACAGGTGGACCGCGATGTGCCAACCGTGAGGTTCGACCAGCCGCATCACCGCACGAAGGTCGTCGAGGCGCGGCATCGCGCCGAGATGGGGAACCAGGTGAAACCGGACGCCGCAAAAGCCGGCCGCGTCGAGTCTTGCGACCTCCTCCGGGGCGGTGTCGGGGTCGAGTAGTGCGACGCCGCGGTAACGGCCTTTGAGATCGGCCAGCGCATCGATCACCGCGGAATTGTCGGTGCCATGGCATGCGGACTGGATGAACACGCCGCGCTCGAAACCAAGCAAGCCGTGCAGGCGCACCAGCGCTTCCTTCGGCGCATCGTGGGGCGTGAAGCTGCGGTCGGCCGCATAGGGGAATTTGTTCGCCGGGCCGAAGATATGGAAATGGGAGTCGCAGGAGAGCGGCGGCAGGGTGATATGCGGTTTGGTGGGAGCAGGATCGGGTGGCGGACAGGTCGGTTCCGGACCGAGGCGGCGATGCGGTTCAGTGGCCATCGCGGCGTTCCTCTCGTTTATTCATTGGCACCAACCCTAATTTGTCGTGCTCCGCGAAAGGGGCAATCCCATCTGGGGTCAGCGTTCTTTATCCCTCCCGGTTTTCTGACCGAAGACGGGAGGGAATTCCCTGAGAACAGGGAAATTAACAGGGAATTTTCAAAATTCCGGCCTGCTACGACGATTTTGGCAGCCGGTCGGCGAGAAGATTCAATCGCTTGCAGCCCAATTCCCTGAGTCATCGAACAGGGAGATTTTTTATCTAACAGGGAATTCGTCCTCCGGAACAGGGAATTTGGGGGGGTCGGGCAGCGTCATGCCAAGTCGCATGGGTTTCGCCCCGCGCCACAGATCGTGCGCCGGCTGTTGCGCGACATCGGTGATAGCGTTTCCGACATTCGAGTCATGTCAAAGCCCGTAGAATTGCGTCGGGATCGACGCGGTTACTTGAGCCATAGTTCGATCGCTCCGATGTTCGGCGTTCATGGCACCGCTCGCGAAAGCGAGCGCCCCCCCCAATCATCCGGCGCCAAGTGGCGCTTTTTATAGGGAACAATAATATTTGTATAGGACTTTGCCTATAATGTCAAGACCCAAATCCTTCACGAAGCAGTTTTTTGGTTCTGAATGGTACGAAGGACCGAAGCCACGGCATCCATGGTCCGCTTCGCCCGAGATCGCAATCGCATGCTTCATCACAACGAACGACGCGATGGGCCAATGCACTGCAGCGGACAAAGGATGCGCGTAGCTCGGCAGAGCAGTCTAGGCTGACGCGGCGGCTGTAGAGGAAGAACCCACCGTTCGCCAGCGCTTCCGTCGCGCCGCTGCGTGCAATCCGTACCGCGGAAATAAAGGAAAGCCCCGGAGAAGGTCCGGGCGAGTTTGTCGCTTCCACGACCGAGCATGCGAGCAATGGCAAGTTCCTCCGTATAGAACCTCGAACGATCAATGGGAGGATTTGTTTGCGGGTTTAGCCGCTAAGAGCCTGAAGGCTTTATGCTGTGTAGCGTTACACGTTACACATAGGGCGAATCAAGGTCATCTCCCGGTTGGGATGCCCAAATCGGGAGATCGATATATGAATGCCTCGAACGACGCGCGCCATCCGGGCGAGTACATCAAAGCCAACGTCATTCCCAAGGGGATGTCGGTCAAAAAGGCCGCCGAATTGCTGGGGGTCGGGCGACCGGCGCTCTCGAACCTGCTTAACGGTAATGCCGGGCTGTCCGCCGACATGTCGCTGCGTCTCGCGAAGACGTTCAACGTGAGCCAGGAAGCCCTGCTACAAAAGCAAGCCGAGTACGACAAACAGCGGAACCGCCACCGCGAAAAATCGGTGGCCGTTCGCGCCTATGCGCCGAGCTTCATGGACATCACCGCCACGCAAATCGAAGCGTGGGCCGACAAACATGACGCGCGAGCGGAAGTGGCGGTCTTGTTGCGCAAGCTGATCCTCTCCACCGGCACCAACGTTTCGAAGATCGATTTCCCCGCGCATGACAACGCAGAGCGTTTCGGCTGGGACGGGCAGGTGGAAACCGACACCGCGACGCCGTGGATTCCCGCCGGATTGTCCGGCTGGGAGTTCGGGTGCAATCAGGATCCGAAGGCGAAGGCCGAAAAGGACTACAAGGCGCGCATCGCGGGAGTGCCCGCCGCCGAGCGCAAAGACATGACCTTCGTGTTCGTGACGCCGCGCAATTGGCGGGGCAAGGACAATTGGGCGAAGGAGAAGGCCGAAGAAAATCGCTGGAAGGATGTCAAAGCCTTCGACGCCAGCGATCTCGAACAGTGGCTCGAACAGTCCGTTCCAGCGCAAAACTGGATCTCCGAGCGGCTGGGAAACGGCGCGGATGACATTCTCTCTCTTGAGGAGTGCTGGGACCGCTGGGCGAAGGTCACGAAGCCAGAACTGAGCAAGCGACTCTTCGCCGGATCGACGGACTCCCACAAGAACAGCTTGGCCAACTGGCTGAAAAATGCGCCGCAAATGCCATACGTCGTTACGTCGGACTCCGAAGAGGAAACGCTGGCGTATTTGGCATGCGCGCTCGACATGCCCGACGTTGTTGCGGGCGGTTACGCGGACACAGCGATCGTGTTGCGCTCGGTGTCGGCGTTGCGCCGAGCCACGAAGTCGTCGTCGAATTTTGTCGCGGTGCTGGTGTCGCTCGAGGTCGAGGCGGCATCCGCAGGTCTGCACGAGGTCCAGCACACCATCATCGTGCGTCGGCGTAATGCAGTCGAAAGCGATCCCGATATCGAACTCGATCTCGTGGATGACGAGACCTTCAAGAACGGTCTTATCGAGATGGGCGTGCCCGAGGACGACGTGCGGGCGCTTTCCTTCGCATCCGGTCAATCGCTGACGATTCTACGGCGCCGCCTATCCGACGTGCCCGCGATCAAGCTTCCGCCATGGGCGGAAGACAGCGTCCTGACGCGCAAGCTCATTCCGCTGGGGTTTGCCGGGGCGTGGGATAGCCAGTCGAAGGAGGATCAGGAGATTTTGGGCTGCCTGACCAGCGACAGGTATCAGACCATTGAGAGGTCGGTCACCGAACTGTTGCAGCTCGAACACTCACCGGTGTGGTCGGTCGGCCGGTATCGCGGCGTCGCCTCCAAGCTCGATGTTCTGTACGCGGCCAAGGGGCTTGTCACGAAAGAGGACTTGGACAACTTCTTCCTGACCGCTCGGATTGTGTTGTCGGAATCCGATCCGGCGCTCGATCTACCCGAAGACAAGCAGTGGGCCGCCAGCATCTACGGCAAGACCCGCAACCACTCGGCCGCATTGCGCGAGGGCATGTGCGAAACGCTCGTGTTACTGGCGATCCACGGAAACAACTTGTTCCGTGAACGTCTCGGGATGAACGTGAAAGGCTACGTCAATGCCACGGTGCGCGAATTGCTCATGCCGTTCGCTGCCGAGACGTGGGCGTCTCAGCGCAGCGACTTGCCGCGCTACGCCGAGGCCGCGCCCGACCTATTCCTTGAAATCGTCGAACAAGACCTGAAAAGCGACGACCCGAAAATCCTATCGTTGCTCAAGCCCGCGAGTAGCGAAATGTTCGGCGGCGGTTGCGCTCGCAGCGGGTTGCTGTGGGCCTTGGAGCTACTGGCGTGGAAGCCGGAGCGGCTGGCAATGGTTACTAATATTCTCGCCCGCATGTCGGAAGTCAGAATTGACGACAACTGGGTGAACAAGCCCGAGAACAGCCTCGAATCCATTTTTCGGGCTTGGATGCCGCAGACAGCGGCGACGGTGGACCAGCGCTGCGCCGTTCTCGAAAACCTGACGCGCCGGTTTCCCGAAATCGGCTGGCGGCTCTGTGTTGAACAGATCGATTTCACCTCCAGCGTCGGTCACTACAGCCACCGTCCGCGTTGGCGCAAAGACGCCTCTGGCGCCGGGCAGCCGGTCACCAATGGCGAAACCCTTAAGTTCAGGTTCAAGGCGCTTGAGCTGGCGATTGAGTGGCCGCACCACAACGAGCAGACGCTCGGTGATTTGGTCCAGCACATTCATGGCCTATTGGATGCCGATCAGGAAAGGATTTGGAACAAAATCCGCGCCTGGATTGCGAGCGGCCCGGGCGACGACAAAAAAGCCATCCTGCGCGAGCGCATTCGCCTTTATTCGTTCACGCGCCGCGCCCGCAATCGTGGTGTCGTCGCCAAGGCGAGCAATTCGGCGCGCGAAATCTACGAAAAGCTCAAGGCCACCGATCCGATCGTCCGCCATCAATGGCTGTTCGCCCGCCAGTGGGTCGAAGAGTCCTTCGATGAAATTGAGGCCGAGAGTTTCGACTACCGTAAACGCGAGGAGAAAATCGCAAAGCAACGGACGGAGGCGATTATCGAGGTGTGGAACGCGGACGGGTGCGACGGCATTCTGCACCTGTGCGAGTCCGGTGAGGCCGCAAACGTCGTCGGCTGGTTGATGGCCGGCATGACGCTCAAGGGCTTCGACGCCGAAGACGTTTTGTTCCGTCTGGGGTTCGAACCCGCCACACGCTCGCCGACGACGATCAACCACTTCATCGGCGGCTATTTGCTGCGCCTCGATGATGCCGCGCGTGTGCAGTTGGTCTCGGCGCTCATCGCGCGGTTCCAAACCACCGGCGATGCGTATGAAACCAACATCATCCGCGTATTGAAGGCCGCGCCATTTAAGAAGACCACTTGGTCTATCGTCGATGCGCTTCCTGAACCGCTGCAACGTCGCTATTGGATCGAAGCGAACCCATTCAACTGGTACAGCGACAACGCCGAGGAGCTTCGAGAGATCGTAGATAGGCTGCTTTTAACGAACCGACCGAAAGCCGCTCTCGCATGCGTGCGGCTCTACGTCGAAAAGGTAGATTCACCAAGGATCGTCCGGCTCTTAAAGGCCGTGGCTACCACGTCGTCCGACGTTGACGTGAACGTGCGCTTCCAATCCTACGACTTCGTCAAAGCCTTCGAGGCGCTCGACAACCGCGCCGACGTTTCGGTGGACGAGCTGGCGCATCTTGAATTTCTGTATCTGTCGGCCCTTGGGCACGGAGAGCGCGGCATCCCGAATTTGGAGCGGCAGCTTGTGACCTCGCCCGTGCTTTTCGTTCAGGCGGTTGGCCTAGTTTATATCCGCAAGGACGGCGGCGAGGATGATCCACCGGAATGGCACGTGGAGAATGAGGAGGCACGGCGGAACGTCGCCACACAAGCCTATCGACTTCTGCAGAACGCCAAGCGTATTCCCGGCACTGGCGACGACGGCAAGATCGACGTCTTGAGGCTCAAGGCGTGGATCAAGGAGGTCCGGGCACAGTGCAAGGCTTACGGGCGGGAAGAGGTCGGCGATAGCCGCATTGGCGCGCTGCTATCCAAGAGCAAACGGGATGAGGACGGCATTTGGCCCGCCATCGCAGTGCGCGAAGCGTTGGAGGAGATCGGCAATCAGAACATCGCCGATGCGATGGCGATCGGCCTGTACAACCAGCGTGGCGCACATTTCCGAGATGTTGACGGACGGCAGGAGCGCGACTTTGTGGCGCAGTATCGCGGCTGGGCCAAGCAGACCGCCGTAGAGTGGCCGTTTACGTCGCGGCTCTTGGGGCAAATCGCCAAGAGCTACAACCACGATGCCGAATGGCACGATACGGACGCAACCTTGCGCAAGCGGCTGCCGTACTAGGCCGATCGCCTCGCGGATGCCGAGGGGCGCCGACGGCTAAAGGTCAGGCCGGGGAGAGGCACGACGGGTCAAGACATTTGGTCCCTCGAATCATTTCGGCGGCCATCTACGCCTTTGATTCGACAGGTCCTGAAGACGTGGCTACCCGCGCAGGCAAGCTTCCCTCCCCGTCTTCGGACCGGGGAGGGAGAAGCATCAATCGCACCGGACCGTCATGCCGCCATCGACCACGATTTCGGTCCCGGTAATGAAGCGCGCTTCATCCGACGCGAGAAACAGCGCCGCGTGCGCAGTATCGCGCCCGTCACCCATGAATCCGAGCGGGATGCGGGCAACCCGCTGCTTGAGCAAGGCCTCGACATCGCCGCCGGCGCGCTGCTTGGCGAGCCGCGCCTCGACCATCGGCGTATGCATCTGGCCGGGGATCACGGTGTTCACCCGGATGCCGTGCTTGGCGTATTGCACTGCGACGACGCGGGAGAATTGAATGACGCCGGCTTTGCTGGCGGCGTATCCGACTTGCGGCGACCCGCTGAAGCGAATTCCCGACGCCGAGGAGATATTGACGATGGCTCCGCTGTTTTGGCGGACCATGACCGGCAGCAGGTGTTTGCAGGCGAGAAACACGGTGCCGAGATTATAGTCGAGCTGGCGATGCCAAGAATCTTCCGACAACTCCACCGGTCCGCCTGCGGCGGAGCCGCCGACATTGTTGACCAGAACGTCGATCCGTCCATGAGCTGCCACGCAGGCATCCACCATGGCGGCAACCGCGCTGCCGTCGGTTGCGTCGCAAAGGTGGGTCGTGACCTCGCAGCCCGCCTCACGCGCCCGCTCGACCGTCTCGCGCATCGAATCCGCGTCGCGGTCGACCGCAAAAACCTTGGCGCCCTCGCGCGCAAAAATCACCGCCGTTGCACGTCCATTGCCCCAGCCGGGCCCGACGCAACCCGCGCCTACGACGATCGCCACCTTGCCGTCCAGTCTGCCTGCCATGGTCTCTAGTTGACCTTGATGCCGGCGGCCTGCACCACCTTCGCCCATTTTGCGATTTCGCTTGCCATGTAGGCAGCGAATTCCTCCGGCGTATCGCCGATCAGGATCGCCCCCTGGCTGGAGAGCTTTTCCTGCACCTCGGGTGCCTTCATGGCGGCAACTGCCGCTGCATTCAATTTCGCGATGATCGGACGAGGCGTTTTGGCCGGGGCTATCATCCCGTACCAGTTGTCGGCCTCGATCTGCGGATAGCCAAGTTCGCTCATCGTCGGCAGGTCCGGCAGCGACGGCACCCGCACCCGGCCGCCGACCGCGAGCGGCCTGACGGCGCCGGCCTGGATCTGCGGCAACAGGACCGGCACGTCGAGGAACATGATCTGGACCTGGTGGCCGACGAGATCGTTCACGGCCGGCGCGGCGCCACGATAAGGCACATGGACGATGTCGATCTCGGCACTGGTGCGGAATAGCTCACCAGCGAGATGCGGCATGCTGCCGGGGCCGGTGGATCCATAGTTGATGGCGCCGGGCTTCGCTTTGGCAAGGGCGACCAACTCCTTCACATTGGCGACCGGTACCGTGGTGGAGGCGACCAGCAACTCAGGCACTTTGGCAACAAGAGTAACGGGGGCGAGGTCCTTGAGCGGATCGTAGAGCATTTTCTCCTGCAAGGCGGTGCTGATCGCCAATGCGCCGGCACTGGCAATCGCGATCGAATAGCCATCCGGCTCGGACTTCGCCACGTTATCGGTGCCAAGCACCCCGCCGGCGCCGGGGCGATTGTCGATGATGATCAGCTGACCCAATAGCTCCTGCATCTTCTGCCCGAGTACGCGCCCGATGATGTCGTTCGGTCCGCCCGGCGGGAACGGCACCACGAGGCGAATCGGCTTGTTGGGATAATCCTGGGCTTGTGTCGGCAACGGCAATGCGCAGAGGGCGACGACACCTAGAACCTTTGCCAAATTCCACATGACTGCCCCCGGTGCTTTCCTCGGCGCTGCGGGCATTTCCCCGCGCTTCGATCGTTGTAGGGATCGTCGTTAGGCCGCCGTGCCGCGGCTGCGAACGAAATCCGCTAAGAGCGCCGCCAACCTTAGGCGACAACGCAAAATAAGTGAATCGAATGCTTGTCATGCCCCGCTTTGGCGGGGCATCCAGTAACCACAAGCTTCGATGTGGGGCTCCAACGCCGGCCAAGTGGTTACTGGATCGCCCGGTCAAGCCGGGCGACGACACACAATCGAAGCACTTATTCTGCGGCGTATCCTTATCACCGAATTAGGCGCGGCGTCGCATCGTGCCATGGTATCAACCCCCGCTTCAACCGACGGAATTTCGCATGTCTCATCCCGAAAGATTTCTCATGGCCGGCATCATGGGGTGGCCGGTCATGCATTCGCGTTCGCCAAAAATTCACAACTTCTGGCTTGCCAAATATGGAATCACGGGGACTTACGTTCCGCTCGCCATTCGGGCCGAAGGCCTGCGCGCAGCGCTGCGCGCCCTTCCGGCGTTGGGCTTTGCCGGTTGCAACCTGACGATTCCCCATAAGGAAGCCGCGTTCGAGATCGTCGATCGGGTCGATCCTCTGGCACGCCGGATCGGCGCCATCAATTGCGTGGTGGTCGCGTCCGACGGCTCGCTTGACGGCTACAATTACGACGGCTTTGGCTACATTCAGAGCATTCTGGAAGCGTATCCGGGTTGGCGGGCCGACGCCGGCCCGATCGTCGTGGTCGGCGCCGGAGGCGGCGCAAGAGCGGTGCTGGTCAGCCTTGTGGAGCAGGGGGCGCAAGAGATTCGTCTCGCCAATCGTTCCCCTGCGCGGGCGCAGGCGCTCGCACAGGAATTCGGAGCGCCGATCAAGGCCGTAGCGTGGAACGAACGCCACGCGGCGCTCGACGACGCCGCGATGTTGATCAACACCACAAGCCAAGGCATGGCTGGGCAACCTGCGCTCGACCTTGCGCTGGACAAGCTGCCGGCATCGGCATTGGTCTCCGACATTATTTATATTCCGCGGGAAACGCCGCTCCTGGTGGTCGCACGCCTACGAGGCAATCGCACCGTCAACGGGCTCGGCATGCTGCTCCATCAGGCCAGGCCGGCGTTTAATGCCTGGTTTGGCGTGATGCCCGAAGTCACGGCCGACTTGCGCGCCATGATCGAAGCGACGATTTAGAGAAGAGCGCGTTCCGATGAGATCGAATCACCTCTCCATCGTCATGCCCGCGCTTGTCGCGGGCATCCACGTCTTTGTTGCGGCCTTTCGGCGAGAAAGGCGTGGATGGCCGGGACAAGCCCGGCCATGACTCCGGAGAAATGGTTCAACACGACCGGAACGCGCTCTAAATTAGCCCTGGGAACGGAAAGCATGGCCGGCATGCCGCTATTCTCGCTCGACGGGCGCGTCGCGCTTGTTACAGGCGCCTCGCGCGGTCTCGGCTTCGCGATGGCTGAGGCGCTCGCTGAGGCAGGTGCCACGGTCTTCCTTAACAGCCGCCACGCCGGCACGTTGGAAGCTGCGGCGCGCAAATTGCGGGACCGCGGCTTCAAGGTCGAAACCGCCGTATTCGATGTGACCGAACAAGCCGTCTCCCGCGCAGCCGTGGAGACGATTTTCGGGCAAATGGGTCGCCTCGACATCGTGATTGCGAATGCAGGCGTGACCCATCGGGCTGCGCTGGCCGAATGGACAGCGGACGATTGGGACCGCATGCTCGCCACCAATGTCACGGCGTGTTTCTTCCTGGCACAAAGCGCGGCGGCGGCGATGCGCCGGCGAGGTTACGGCCGCATCATTTTCACGACCTCGATCACGGCCCGGCGCGGTCGCGCAACCATTCATGGCTATGTGGCGGCAAAAAGTGCGCTCGCCGGCATCACCCGGTCGCTCGCAGCCGAACTCGGCGAGCACGGCATCACCTGCAATGCCATCGCGCCGGGCTATTTCGAGACGGAACTCAACGTTGCGCTGCTTGAGAACAAGGATTTCGTCGCATTCGTCAATAGCCGGGTGGCATTGCGACGCTGGGGCAAGCCCCACGAGCTTGCGGGACTCGCCGTCTTGCTCGCCTCGGAAGCCGGTTCTTACATTACGGGCCAGGAAATCGCGGTCGACGGCGGGCTGACGACGACGCTTTGATGAGGCGACTGCAGCGACAGCAAAGCTTTCCGCCTCACCTCGGATTGTTGTCATGCAGCAATTGACGTGATGGGCCAGAACCCGACATCGCGCCGGCCTCATCCAAAACAATGCCGTATACATTCTCAGAAAGGCGACGTTGGTCAGGTCCAGCGAGGGTAAGTTTGCGTGGAAGCGACACGGATGAAGGGCAATGACATCGGGCAGGTGGGCCAAGGGTTTTGTGTCACGAGTAACGCCGGTCCACACGGCGATGCGTAACTGTACGAGAGATGAAGGTAGGTCCTTCGAGGTCGGCAATCAG
>Ga0210402_10002466_pt1 | contig 18028 bp, 18 predicted proteins | sample IncBWC7MmetaG_FD_161055 | JGI IMG/M metagenome (GOLD analysis project Ga0210402, IMG submission 161055) | Forest soil microbial communities from Barre Woods Harvard Forest LTER site, Petersham, Massachusetts, United States - Inc-BW-C-7-M | ecosystem: Environmental > Terrestrial > Soil >... | reverse complement strand
CTCGAGCTCATTCGCCGCGAAGACCCCGGCCGGGATCCTAACAATCCCTTCCAACAAGCCACCGCCATCACCGAGGTGCAGCTGCCAAGGGAACTCGTGACTGAGTTGTCCAAAAGCCCCAATCGACCCACGAAATCTCAAGGTCCAACGCTGGCGGAGGCGGGCGCACCGATCGAGCGGCGGCCCGTTGAAACCACTCATCAAAAAGTACTCAGTCGCGAGCAGACCCAGGCCATGTGGAGCAGGGCATCCGCCGCGGAACGCGCCCGGTACTTTGCCGCAAGCCGCGACCGCACAACCCACCTGCAATTCGATGGGAATACGCAGTTAACCCCGGAAGATCGCGGCGAGATTTTAGGGCTCCTCGCCCAGGTCGCCGCCGCACGTCCAGCGCCGAGTGCCTCGAAGGTTTCAGCGGTAGCCAGCGGGCCCCAAAGACCACGACGCCTGAGCGTCCTCGAACTCGCCCGCGCCCGCAAACGCATCCTCGAAGCGGTCCCCACACAAGGCTCCGCTGAGGTTTTGCGGCAGGTGATTTGGGCGGTGGAAGAGGGCGCCTTGCAACGATTTGCCACGACGCTGGCGCTCAACATTGCTCTCAAGAAAATACGCGAAGGCGCGTGGACGAAACCCAATCGCATGCCGCCGAACTGGCTGCCTCGCCAAGCACTTCAGGGGAGTGCGCAGCCCGAGCCCTGCAGCGTTGCATAACGAATAAGGGATCTCTTCGGAAATTATTAAACCTAAAACACTAAACGCGTGTGAATTGAAAAATGATTCCAATCAAAACCGAAAGCGCGAAGAGACCTTGTGTCGTGGAACATTCCGTGGACGGAAGACAGGCACGCGAAGCAGGTGACGAGTGCTGACGTGAGGCCGAGAGTACCGGGCAGGTCGTCCGTGGAACATCTCGTGGAACATCGCGACTTCTATTTAGTATATTTTTCATATACTTAAATGCCCAATAAGCCCGCTCAAAACGCCAAGATCCACTGACCGAAGACCAAAGGGAACATGTTCCCCTTGGAATGGAATTCGAGTAGGGTAGGGGACATGAATCGCAGACTCACCGACTTCCAAATCCGCAGCACCTGCCGCGCACTGCTCAAAGGTGAACGAGCGATCAGCGGCCGGCAACTACGCCGCGAGCTGCACGATCGCTTCGGCGCCGTCGGCAAAACCGAACGCGTGTTTCAGATCTGGCGCGAGGCCATGGCCGAACTAACACGTGACGCAGTGATTGGCGCATTGCCCACCGATGTCGCCGAACTACAGCGCCGGCTGCAGGCCGCCGAAGCCGAAGCCGCCGCGAACCTCAAGCGCGCCGAGCTTGCCGAATACCGCGAGCAAGCCCACCAGGATCACTGGGCTCTCGAAATCGACAAGCTCCGCCAGGAGCTGCAAACCCTACGCGACAGCCAAGAAGGCAAGGCCGCCTCCCAATCGTTTCCGGTCTAGGGACCGCTCGCGCGAAACTCAACTAAAATCTGCGCGTCAAAAATCGCCAAACGCGAACGGGGACTTTGGACATGAAACGATCGGCTAATGTTTTGCTGCTGCTGACATCCACACTCGCCATGATCGTAAGCGTGCAGGGGAGGGCGCAGACTAAAGACAACTCCGCCGACGTCACAGAGTTCGAAGCCGGATTCTCCTCCGCACTCGCTCGTAACGCTGTCCAGGAACTGGAACACTACCTGTCGGAGGACTGGAAGATCGTGAGTGGCGATGGCGTCATCATCGACAAAAATCGTTTTCTAAAGGTCATTGCCAGCGGGGATCTGAAGCACACCAGAATGACCTCAGAGAATCAAACCATCCGTCGGTACGGCAACGTGGCCTTGGTCACCTCACACGCACAAAGCGCCGGCTCGTACAAAACCGTATCGTTCGAAACCGACGAGATCGGCACCGACGTCATCGTTAAGATCCATGGCCACTGGGTCTGCGTACTGACCCAACTCACCATGATCGCCAAGCATTAGTGGAAGCTTTCTGACAACTAGATGACCGCGGCTCAGCTACCCAAAGACTTGACGCTTCTCACTCTGTCGCAAGCCTCGGAACTCCTGCGCCGCAAAGCTGTGTCTCCCGTCGAGCTGGCCCAGGCGTTCATCGCCCGCATCGAAAAATTAAACCCCGCGGTGAATGCCTTCATCACCGTGACCGCTGAGCAAGCGTTGCAGCAGGCACGCGAAGCGGAAGCAGAGATCCAGCGAGGAGCTTGGCGCGGACCCCTTCACGGCATCCCGGTGGCGCTCAAGGATCTGATCGATACCGCCGGCATCCCGACGACCGCCGCCAGCGCCGTATTCAAGGACCGAATCCCAACCGAAGACGCTGACGTCGTGCGCCGGCTTAAAGCGGCGGGTGCAGTGCTCTTGGGCAAGCTCAACATGCACGAGTTCGCGTACGGTGGTACCTCGGTCCCCAGCTACTACGGCGCGGTTCGCAATCCGTGGAATCTTGGCCGCATTGCCGGAGGATCCTCGGGCGGATCGGCCGCCGCCGTGGCGGCGCGGCTCTGTATCGGCGCGTTGGGGTCGGACACCGCCGCCTCCGTGCGCCACCCGGCTGCCTATTGTGGTGTGGTCGGGCTCAAACCCACCTATGGGCGGGTCAGCACCCGCGGTGTTATTCCCTTGTCCTGGTCGCTCGATCACTTAGGTCCCATCTGCCGCACGGCTTTAGATGCCGCCTTGCTTTTAGAGACCATCGCCGGATGCGACCCCCTCGAACCCACCAGCGTGGACTGGCCCACGGATCGCTATGCCAGCGCGATTCAGGCCCCGACGGCAACCTTCAAGATAGGCATCGTCCGAAGACCTTACTTCGACAATCTTGATCCCGACATTGAGGCCGCGGTGAACACCGCAATCAAGGAACTTAGGATTATCACTGCCAGTGCACAGGAAGTGGAGTTGCCTTACGCGAACCTTTTGCTCACCATCGCCTCGGCCGAGGCCTACGCCTTCCACAAACCCTATTTCAGCGAGACGCCGCAGCTGTACCAGGCCATGACGCGGCATCGCCTGCAGCACGCCGCAGGCATCTCCGCCGCCGACTATATCAACGCCCGACGCGACATGGAGCGCTTGCGCTCGCAGGCCGATAGCGCATTCGCAAACGTCGACCTTTTGGTCACACCCACCACCGCGATCACCCCGATCACCGTCGAAGCGGGGTACCTCGATCCACCTCTGCCGCCGGACGGCACGCCGGTGGAGTTTCGCAACACGCACATGTTCGATGTGCTAGGCCTGCCCGCGATCTCCGTGCCCTGCGGTTTCACCCACGACGGAATGCCCATCGGATTGCAGATCGCGGGGCCCAAGTTTGGCGAGTCGCGAGTGCTCGCTCTCGCGCACGCCTACCAGCAAATCACCGACTGGCACACGCGCTCTCCTCCGATGGCCGGGCTGTTCGTGCATCCATGCACTCGCCCGGCGACGGCGAGTCAGGCGCGCGAGCCCGACTCGCCTTCCGGATTCTTGGCTTAGAGCCTGCGAATCCGTTGTCACATCCATGTGACAAGTCCCCAACGCCAACTTCCGGATCAGACGGAGCGTGTCGCGTCAGCCTACGAGCGAGGCAATCCAGGTAGCAGTCTTTTAGCTTAGTCGCCGACACTTCGAAACGGGTTAAACAATTGCAGCCTTTTTACATGCGGACCCTCGCGGCGGCAAGGGTGCTATGATCGTTCCGGCATCAAGAGGGGTGGCGGTCCGTGAAGCAAGATGGAATCACCCGACGGGACTTCCTCAACGGCACACGCCTCACGATCGGCGCGTCGCTCGCGCTGCCATGGGCGGAACTCCTCGCGAGCGATCAAGGATTGGGCGCGGATTACTACCCACCGGCGAAAACCGGACTGCGCGGCACGCACGACGGGGCGTGGGAGACCATGCATGCCCGCGTGCAAGGCCAGACCTGGCCGGTCGGCAGACCCGAGGAAACCTATGACCTCGTGATCGCGGGCGGCGGGATCAGCGGTCTCGCCGCGGCGCGCTTCTACCGCCAGGCGCAGCCCGCGGCGCGCATCCTGATCCTCGACAATCACGACGATTTTGGCGGCCACGCCAAGCGCAACGAATTCAGCATCGACGGGCGCACGCGCATCGGCTACGGCGGCACCGAATCGATCGACACTCCCTCGGGCTACACGCCGGAGGCTCAGCGCACGCTGCGCGAGATCGGTATCGACACCGCGAAGTTCTATCAGGCATTCGACCAGACGCTGTATTCGAAGCTGGAACTGGCACGCTCCATCGTGTTCGACGCGGACAACTTCGGCCGGCAAACGCTGGTGACCGGCTATGGCAAGCGCCCGTGGGCGGAATTCGCCGCGCTCGCCCCGCTCAACGAGCAGGCGCGCCGCGACTTTGTGCGGGTCCAGACCGACCAGCGCGACTATCTCCCGGGGATGTCGCGCGAGGAAAGATTTCGGCTGCTCGAGCGCACCAGCTACGAGGCCTGGCTGCGCGATTACTGCAAGGTGGACGCGCAGCTGCTCGAACTGTGGCGCAAGTGGGGGATCAGTTTCTGGTGCGTCGGCATCGATCAGATCCCCTGCTCTCTGATCCTCGACTACGACGGCGGCATGCCGGGGCTCGACCAGACGATGCCGCGCTTCGGGGAGCGCGGCGACGAGCCCTATATTTTTCATTTTCCGGACGGCAACGCGTCGGTGGCGCGCCTGTTGGTAAGGGCGCTGATTCCGGCCGCGATGCCCGGCACCACGATGGAAGACGTGGTGACCACGCGCGCCGATTATTCGCAGCTCGATCGGCGCGGCCAGCCCGTGCGGATTCGCCTGAATAGCACCGCCGTCAACGTGCAGCACACGGCCGCCGGCAAGGCCGTGGACGTCACGTACGTGACGAATGGCGCCGCCCATACGGTGCGCGCCGGCCGCTGCATCCTCGCGTGCTACAACATGGCCATCCCCTACCTGTGCCCGGAACTGCCCGCCGCGCAGAAGAAGGGCCTCGCCTACGGCGTGAAGGTACCGCTCGTCTACACGAAAGTCCTGGTGCCGAATTGGCGGCCGTTCGCCGAGCTGGGTACGGACTTCGTCTATTACACCAAGGACTTCTACAAGCAGGTGGAGCTCGACTACCCAGTATCTATCGGCGCTTATCGCCGCTCGCAGACGCCAGATGAGCCGATGATCCTGCACATGTGTCACGTGTACCACGACGACGAGCACAAGGGACCCGAGCTGTGGCGCGAGGGCCGCCGCCGGCTGCTCGGCATGCCCTTCTCCACCTTCGAACACCACGTCAAGGACCAGCTCGATCAGGCCCTGCGCGGCGCCGGCTTCGACGCCGAGCGCGACATCAAGGCCATCACCGTCAATCGCTGGTCGCACGGCTATGCATATAGCCCGCACCTGCTTTGGGAGCCTACCTACGCGTCGGAGGCACAGAAGCCCTGGGTCATCGGACGCCAGCCGTTCGGCCGGATCGCCATCGCGAATTCGGATGCCGGCGCGCAGGCGGACACGAACTGCGCGATCACGCAGGCGTATCGAGCGGTGCACGAAGTCTTGGCGACCTAGCTGCGCCCGGCCGGCGGCACTCGGGCCAATCTGACCGGAGTCGACCCGAAGCGGTCCGTGGTCAATGTCCGCTTTGCGGCAAGCGGAACGACCGCGCCCGACGGTATCCCATCGCGCGAGCGCCCGCGCAGCAAGCACATCAGTAAATTGAGTGGCTGGTATAAATCGTTATACCGTTCCCATCGGGGTCCTTTGTGCAAAAAAGATGGTGTCCAAAAAACGTTTCATCAGGAATCTCTCCTGCCGCGATTCCCCGATTGATTATCTCCGATCGATAGTTTTTCAACTCATCCAAACCTTTGCCTTCAATCATGAGATCAAATTGCTCTGAAAATCTCTTATGGAATTGTCCTGTCAAACTCTCCGCTATACCTTCTCCAGCCATCGAATCAACTGATAGCAAGATTAGATGGGTGCCTCCACGTAGTTCAATAATCGCGACTTCATCGTCCGTAAAAAATGGAGGAATGCCGAGATTCGAGTAGAATTGGCAACTGCGCTTAAGATCAACCACCTTAAAAACAAGGTGGCCTACTGCCAATTCTAAGTCAGCGGCAGACTTCGTCTCGCTCAGTGCTAAACCGGTCATGATTTCACCTCAAAAGTTGTTCTTTAAAAATGCCTTACCACTTCGGGAGCCTTAACGATCCTTAAGAAAACGACGATCTCACCGCGACTCTTTGAGCCCCGTGGAATGAAGGAAACCCCAATACAGCAGTGTCGCGGTCCGTCTTAGAAGAGCCTTGTTGCAGAAGATACCACTCGGTATCTTCTAATGCAATCAGTTTATTTGCGCCGCTGGTCTCATCCAAGGGAATACAATTCTGAGATGTCTAGGAGACTTGCGAAAATGAAGGCGACTAAAGTAAAAAACGCGTACATGAAAAAGAAGGACCCTATCTTCGTTAGAGAATCCCTTTTATCTGCCGCCTTCGAACTCGCTGCGACCAAGGGTATAGCTGATGTCACCGTCAACAAAGTGAGCGAATTGGCGGACGTTACCAAGGGGGCTTTCTTTCATCACTTCGATAGCAAAGAGACGTTGGTGACGGAGCTGATGCAGATGCTATTGACGCGATTGGACAAGCAGTTTGACCGACTGATAGCGGAGGAAGGGAATTCCGACGGATGCTTTACTCGCGCATACATTAGGGCCGCATTCTCCGAAGGTGCCTCTGAACGTAAAGTGTGGGGCGCGCTCTTGAGTCTGTTGGCCTCTAGAGATCAGGTCGGATGGGTGTGGGATACCTGGCTGAGTGAACGCCTAAAGAGACATTCGAAAACGGATTCGAGAATCGAGCTTCGTGTCGTAAGACTTGCGGCAGATGGCGTATGGCTTGAGAGAATCATGAACGCAAAATCGAAAACCCTAAAGGGTGTCGAAGAATCTCTCATTGAGATGACGCGAATCCGCTAGAAAATCGGCTGAGAAACGTCTCGGATAGCCCGCTGTGCGAATGACTGCAAACCGGAGAGCAATTGGGATTTGCGAATAGCCGATGGCCGACTGCGGCGATACGTTGAACGCGTACTCTCGACCCCAAGCGGCCAGACACCGGTGACCGCTTCCGAGATGCGAAAAGCTGCAGTATTTCGGTGACTCAGCGGGGCACCATCATCGGAACACTGCCACTGACGGCCCGTCGTTGGTTTACATTTGTAAGCACAAGGACCAAGTGGGGCAACTCGAAACTAACTGACACGTTTCCGATCTGCCGAAACGCAGGTAGCGCGCTGATTTTGGCAACTCCGTCGGCTCCGATCTGATAGATGCCGTCTGTGCTAATCGCCCAAAGATCGCCGCCAGTCGCCCTGACGCCAAAGAATGGCACCGTCGAGTAAACCTCATCCGGATACGGTTTAACGTAGAGCCTTTTCACCCTACTACCGCACACTTCGGCGATGCTGCCGTGAGCCATCATATGGACTAAGCCGATCGCGATGACGGCGCAGTTTTCGTTCCACGGCTCCACCGCGATCCCGTTAACCGGATCGCAGTCGGAGGTGAGTGTTCCGCTGCAGAGATCTCCGGAAGCCTTTCTCTCGACAATCGAAACGATACCGGTCTTTCTGTCAATCCGTCTCAATCCGCCGCCCCACTCACCGAGGTTGAATCCCACGAGCAGGTTGTCGCGCGTGACCAATACCGACGTGATGCCGCCAGTTTGTTTTCGAGGCCAATTCAGCGCAACACTCCTCTTATTGCTACCTGCGATATCGATCATTCGGCGTGAAGTAAGCAGCGTCACTGCCCCGTCAGAAGCACCTATACCGAGAAATTCGTCGCCATTCGTCGCCACCTTGATACTCTCGGTCCATGCGCCGTGGTTCCATTTGCGCAAGGTCCAGTATTTGCCATCACGTCTTTCGCCCGTTACGAGCGCGGGCTCGCCGTCCTGGACCCAAAGCGCGAAAGCTGGCTCCGGAATGGGGATATCGATTTGACTGTCGCTCCCCTCGGTGATACTCGAGATCACCCCTGCGTCAGTCAATAACCACAACTGCGAATTCGCGAAAACGGCATTAGAAATGAACGATTCCTGACCTAGGCGAACGGGTTCTAGTTCGGAGGCGCGCCCGGGGATTGTGATAAAAAGAGTGAGAAGCGCCGCCCGAATGATCAAGCGTAATGGCATCAGGTGTATTCCCCGGTCGTCCATGATGTGATCTCTCAAATGGCGAGCGTACTGCAAATTGCAATCGTAAGCTTCGAGGCGGACATTTCGCTACCAGCAGCGACCGGGTTGGCCGGTCAGAGACCGTTGTGGGCCATGTGTCGCTTCACGACCCTCTGCCGCCGGTCGTCACGGGCAGCTTCCGAGCCGGTAATTCGCCAACTCTCCCTTTGGAACCCAGTGCGCTCGCATTAACGCGGCAGGCTTGATGTGCGCTACTGTGCAGTAATCAGTTTCAGCGTCGCCGTTTCCATCTCCTGCAGCTGAATTCGGTTCCGCTGCGGAGTGGTGTAAAGGGCTTGCAGCATTGCCTTATCCCAGGCGGTCATTTCCATGGGCGGGGACTCCGACGTATTAAACACATTGAGAATAGTGGGCGCGTCGCCCAGATCCTTATCCAAATTGATTTCCGCCAAACCGACCATGCCAATATAGTCCACCAATTGGCCGATATTTAGTTTGCTCACTTCCGCCGGATCGACGACCACGATCGCAGACATGATCTCGCGAACGACCGTGTATGTTATTCGGGAACCCAAACTTGATGGACCCGCAAAGACCGGGTAGCTGATAGTTGCCGCTGCGGGGCCCATGCTCATGCCCAAAAGACCCGTCAAATCAGAGGACACGATCCCGCCGTCGCCGCCGCTGATCGACGCGTTGTACCAGACCCGGACCGGGCGCGGTTTTTCGATAAACCGCTTGACCGGCGCCACGCCTTCTCGAGTATTGAAGAGCCTCGGTTTTTGATGCCACCACAGCCGCAAGAAAATCTCAGGATTTTTTGCCACGATCACGAACAAATTGGGCTTACAGGTCTCCAAGCCCAGCGGTGCGTGCACGGACCTGGCGATTTGCGAAAGCCGGGTCAAGACAAATTCGCCCGCCTTGCGGGTCATTCCTGCCACCAACGGACACACGGGATGATCCCAGCGCAGCAGCGAATCATCGGTGTTGGGTCGATAGATCGCGGAAGAGACGAATCTGTCCACGTCCTTTCTTAGCTGTTCCATCTCCCGCGGTGCCGTTACGGTTACCGACGGTGTGTCGGCGAGCAGGGGCGTCGCACACAGGTTGAACGCGAGGCTCAGGCCGCCAACGCCAGCGGCCCGGATCTTTGCGATTGCTTTTCGATTCATGGCGTCTCTATGCTCATTGAGACCGCGTTTGCATCGATGATACAGCGCCAGACCTGGCTTTCGATCGATATTCTCGCAGCACCGCCCAAGCAGACTCGCGCGACCGGCTGCTTACGGGATTGAGATCTCTGTTATAAGGATCAAAACACCAACCAAATCTAGGGAGAGAAAGCGTGAGCGCAACCGACGTTACCTTTGGAAGGGCACTGAAAATATGGTGGAGCTTCGTTTGGCGCGCAATGGTGTTGATGCTTCCAGTAATGATTGTCGCAATGGTTATAGCGGTCTCAATCCTTCCGTTCCCCAAGGCGGGGCAACCGGCGCCCGTACTCCGGCCAGACCAGATTCCGGGAATGACCGGGAAAATGTTCGGTCTCTGGCTCTTTATGATGGTCTTTTACATTGCCGCCCAGGTGCAGGCCGTACGTTGGATGCTTAAGACGAAGTGGAGCGATTTTAGATTGCAAGCGGTTTCTGACGGCTGACGACCCCAACGAGTCAGTGGCGACCGGCGGCTTTGCGGCGTTACGATCCCGGCCCGCGACTGGCTCGAACCGATTTAGCGTGCGCTATCTATAACTGAGTTGTCCGTAATAACAACGGCAAGGGGGATTGTGCCCGGCAGTATGTTATGAAACATATCGAAGCATTCAGGCTGCGTCTGAACGCTAAGCCGGGCTGGCAGCGCGCGCGGGCAGGTGTCGGCCGGAACCCTCTGAACAAAGACGCTGTGAATTTCGCTCTTCGCCCAGAGACGCGCTCCATTTGTCCAGTGATCAGCTCCGGGCCAAACGAATTTGGATGTGATCACTGAGAATGTAACAACCGTCCCTGACCGTTTGTCCCCAGCGTGGTACATGTGCCAAACATCGGTGTGAGGACCAGCAAATTCCGGCCCAGGAGCGAACGTCACGTCCGTGGCTTCAAATGAAGCGGCAACACAACCCTGCACCATCACACGGGCGAGGATGGGTGGCTGATTTGAGCACTGGGCGTCCGCTGAGTTGACCAGCAAGGCGCTCAGGATCACGGCACAGGTTGCGCGTCCCTTCATGTGAAATCTAACGATGAGGTTGAGCGGCGCGCGATCCCTGCGACACCGAGTTATGGCACTTTATCGACATTGACTCCCCTCCCTGGCTAAGCGAAGGCACTCGCGCGACCGCTCCAACCGAAGGTTAGGCTGCGAAGTGCCGCGCCGAAAGAATGTCGGCGATTCGCGCGCAGTAACGAGAGCGAGCATTCGCGTCGACACGAAAAAGCGCCCGGTCACGAACGCTTCCATTCGTCGAAGAATTGCCAATCACCGCGCATGGTCGGACTGAGATCCTCGGGCGTCTGAAATAGGCTATCAATGAAATCAACTTTAAACGGGAGCGCCGTCTCTCCCCGCATCGCGATAATTGCGGTGCCGTTCGATACGAGGAGGCCGGAGTGCGTCGTTCCATCATACAGCTTGGCGTGACACTGCGACCCGCCGTTAGCAAATTCCGAGAACGACAAGGTTTGCGCTGACAATCGCTTGGGCAATGCGTAACGGTAATTCACGGCCTAACTAATAATTAGGCGACAGCGCCGCAGAGATGAAAATGCGAACCATAGGGATTAGTTTATCGCAGGCCGCGAGCGACCGCTTCGCGGCGGTGATTTCGTGACCGCGAGCGCCCGGTAGTGGCCGCAACTTGCCCGTCAAATCCTCTTCTCCCAACCTTCAACGGTCCTTCCATAGTCGCTTTTCAGCTTGTCGCGGTCATCCTGCGTATAATCTTGAAATCGCTCCTCGAAGAACGCCAGATCCGCGTCCAGCCAGTCGCGCCGGCGCTCGAGATGATCAATGGCGAATACCGCGCGCTCAGGACGCCGTGATGCGATTCGCCCGCGGGTCGACAGCAGCGTGTCCCGAATGCGCGTGGGCGTTTGATTTCCCTCAATGAATGGAACGACGACGTCGCGAACGATCGCCACCGCTTCGCTCGACGCCAGTGCAATACCTTCTTGACCAAGAATCAACCAGGAACCCTCAATAGCATGCGGCCAGTAGTGGCTCCTCGGACTCAAATTGATTGAAATGACCACGAGGGTTTCCGGGTAGGGGCGGGGGAGCGCGCTCCGCGGTCCAAACAGCAACTCTTCGGTTTTCTCGATTGTCGCGTGGGTGACTCCGAACCCGAAGTACACGTTTCCCCTGCCTCGATGCAGCGACACATACGTGGTGCCTCCAGGAAATGCCCTTTGAAACTGTGCTCGTGACTTAAAGTACGTGTACTCCGGGAGCTCAGGCGAGATCGCCGCGGCGATCCCGGCAAAAATCTCCCTTTTCTTCACCGGTACGCCACCCAAAAAACGCTCCGCCCTCTGGGCGTAGGCTTTGTTATCTTCCGCCATCAGTTCCTGCGGCATGTCAGCCGGGACCAGTTGCCGCCGCCGCAAATCACGCGACCGACCTTCCACGATTTCAATCGCCGTCCTGCAAGCCACCTTCAGCCATTCCCTGCCGTCGACCGCACCCTGGTTCGCCGCCTCCTGCACCCGCCGAAAATCCGCATCCGATGACTTCACAATAGCCGCCGAGGCCTCCGGCTCTCCATAACCCGCCAGCAGATAAGCCACATAGCCACGACTCAATTCAAGCACAGGCCTGTCTCATAAGAAGGGAATCAACTAAGGATCGGATTCGAAACCGGCACGCGTGAACGGTTCAATCTCAGCGCGCGCTTAGTTCGGCCCCACATAGATGGCAACCGCGTTTCCGGCCTTCGTGAACATGTCCGCACCAATTCCGAGTCCCAACAGTGAGTGTCCGTGCGCCGTGCCGCCTCCAAAACCGACCGAGCCCTCGCTCTTATCACCGACGCTCCGAATCAGAATGCCATTCGCACCCATCTTCGCGGCTTCCGCCTTGAGCCGCTCGATCACGGTGTCTGTCTTTCCTTGCTCGGTGAACGAAAATGAGCCGCGACTCGAGGTGTCGAGAACAGCGATCTCTTCAAACCTACCCTCAGGCGGATGTATATACACGTGGACCTGATTGGGCGGTATTGCGGGCCGCGCCTCACCAATCATAATGTGCGACGTGCAACCAGTGAGAGCCGAAATCGCCAGAGCGACGCTGAAAAACAGCAGGTATTGATGTGAGCGTTCCATGCTTTGAGGCTCCTTAAAGAGGGGGCTCTTGTTCGATGTGCTCATTCTGCGGCACTCCGCCGCTTTACCGCAAATAATTTGGCTTATGTCACCCGCCAAACCTTGTCCATCATCGAGCTGGACCAGCGCAACAGTTTCGATTTCTCAACTCTCCCGCGCCTTTCTCTCCTCGATCTTCCTATCAGTCTCAGTGTTTACTTGCGGCTGGAACAGGGCAGGGCGATGACTAACCCGCAACGTATCGCAAAGGACTATTCCTTGTCGGGTCGAGCCGTTCGGGCGTCCTGCCCTCGCTCGACAACGGCGAGTCAGGCGCGTGAGCCCGACTCGCCTTACGGACTTCGTCCGTTGGTCCATCCATGGACCAAGGAAAGCCCATGACTGATCCTCAGCGCGCGGCGCGAGATGAACCTGAGCGCATCGTCCTAAGTAACATCTCCGAGTTCGGCTGGCACGCCGTCAACGTGATCGAAGATGACGGTCAATCTCCTTGGACCTTCACTATTGGCCTGTATGAAACTTGGCAGCATCCAGAACTGATTATCATCGGCCGATCCCGCGCCACCGCCTACAAAATGCTTGAAAGCCTGGCCACGCAGATCGAAGACGGCGGCCCACCCAACCTCGCCGATTCCGAGCCTTATCCGCTACTCGGAATTCCCTGCCACTTTCTCGAAGTGAACCCCCGCTACTACTCTGACTATGTCGGCTTCGCGCTTTGGTATTACCGGAAACGAAAATTCCCTCTGTTTCAGATAATCTGGCCGGACAGAGAGGGCATTTATCCCTGGCACCCCCGCGCTCCGAAGTCGGTTAAGGAATGGCAGCCCGTATTGGGAGAGCCAAAGGCATGAAGCGCCATGCACTACGGCCCCAACTCGTGCTATGGAGCCTGCAGACATACCTGAACAACCGGTGTATCGGCAGTACGCGGTGGAGAGGTTGGACCTTCACAGGACCCACCCGCCGGAGCGATGGCAAACTGAAGCTCCAAAGTGAATCGCAGGCTTTGCGATCCCGATTCTTCCCAGTCGGCGGGAACACCGAAGATTCGGTTTTGCAGGAAAACAAGGGCAAGTACACCCGCCTGACGGGGCTCGGCGTAGAGGAGCTTGGGTCCTTGCGCGCGCCCCTCGCCATCGATACTGAATTCCAAATCTACGACTACCTGCCCGTGCTGCTTCAAGCCAACGACCATACCCACGTCACCGACAGGGGCGTATGGAGGTAACCTAATTGGCGTTACCGCAGCGCCAGACCTGGGCCTGGAATCTGCTGGTTGAGAAGGCGGCTCGAAAGTGATGTCTGAGATAGCTTTGACCGCGGCGTCGAATTCTGGAGGCCGCTGTCGACGACCTATAGCGCGGACCATGAGCCGATAGAGGTGCTGATCCACGATCACGTATGTGATGTAGGAATAGAGCGCGGATGGTGAATGTGCCTCCTGGTGGGCATCGATCAGGCTCCAGCCGGGATGGCCACCAACCGCTGTCATGGCCCCTTGTGCTTTGGGTTCAAGCGACTTGTCGAACCTCGACTGCACGATAGCCCGATAGTTTGGATCTGACAGGCTACTACCCGAAGGTACCTCTGCATCTTCGCGACGCACGCTCAAGATCACAGGGCCGATAACCGTGATCGCCTCAGACGCAGTGGGTCTCTGAAGGACTTCCGATTTAGCGGTAGAGGGTGGTAGATCATTGAACTTGACAGCAAGCTGGGGGATCACGAGTTCATTTCCGGCGCATACCAGCGGCAAAAGAAGCAAAGGCCACAAATTTAAGTCGCGTGATCGATTCATAAGCAGACCGTTTTTGTAACTAGGGAACTCAAATTCGCCAGTGGCGCCCAGATCTAGTCTAGCCGAGCGCGGCCACGCAAAGCACGATGCCTGATTTGATAAGACGAATCGATACCCGCAGGGTACGTCCTAACGCAACAGGGCTCCGGTAACCCCTGGCGGCAGCGCGAGTGGTTCAATGAATGGCAACCCATGCTCGGAATGACACTGGAAGCTGACTGCATCGCTTGGTGCGCTTGGCCATGAGCCTTCATAGATCCGTCGGTCCGAAGTAGGTCACGTAGACAATGCGAAGTAGTCTGTCCTGTGAAAAATACAACTCCATAGTGCAGATGGGCTTCATAACGTGAGAGTGGCACACGGGTGATCTCATGTGCCAATGGTCCGCGCGCTCAATGGGCTGGACAGCGACGGCTGTGAGAGGGCTGCCGGCACGCTCCTGGACAACAATCATGCCGGCATCATCAATCAACACCCCTGAATCGAGAGCCCCTTGTCTCTGACGCAGGAGGATCTGCTCCATAACATCCGCCTTGCTCGATCCGATAGTCACGCCCTCGTGGGTCCCCGAGCGATAGGTAGTCCTCATAGTCCAGGGCCAGTTCTCGAAGGTGGCCGCGAAAGAAAGGACTAGCCAAGCAAGAGCTAGTGCAACTACCAGAAACATCGTCAGCGCTGCGCGACCAAAACGCATTACAAGCAATCCCCAAGACTACACGCCCCGTATATTCCGGTTAGAAAGCTAATCGGAACCGCAACAACTGCCGCTACGACACTCGCCACCAGGATCTTGTCTCGCGCCGCGCCCGCCGCTACCAGCCCCGCGAGAGCGAGCACACCGGCGATCACAAATGGCCCCGCCCAGAACATCGTTGCAAAGAAATGCGCCGCATCTGCCGGAAAAGACACCGATTCCCAGGAGCGCGTCGACAAGGGCAGGGTGGACATGGCGACCCACACCCCAGCCATCGACACGGCGAAGAGAACTGGCGAACGCGACCTCGCCCACACAATAGCCAGCAGGCTAGATACCAACACGGAAGCCGCAACGGTCACAAGACAATAACCGACGATCCAGCTCATTGCTGCGCCCTCGCCACGCTTGAAGTCTCCTGTTCGGCATGCACATCCTCGAAGCGAAGCATCCTGAGCAGCTGCTGTTCCTTCGCATCATCAAATCCGCAGGTGCGCGTCCACTCCTTCGGGTTCTCGTAAGTCCCAAACAGCATGTCCCACCAAACGATGTCCCCATAATTGTTCTTGTGCCGATCATATTGATGATGAATGCGGTGCATCTCCGGACGCTGGAAGAAAAAGCCCACCCAGCGCGGCGTACGTACGCTGGTGTGATAGAAGAATTCGCCGAGCGCCGTACACATCGTGTACACAGCACCCGCCGCCGGTGATAGACCCAGAAGTGTGTACACCAACAAGCTGCCGATCACCGAATTGACCACCATCTCCACCGGGTGCTTGTAGAACGAGGTGATGACCTCGATGCGCTGCGGGCTGTGGTGAATCTGATGAAAGCCCCGCCACAAGAAGTCGACCTCGTGGCGCCAGCGATGCCACCAATAGAATATGAACGTGGCGATGAAGTAGGCAATGACGCCGCCGCCGATGCGGCCCACATGATTCGACAAATGGAACACCGACCACGATGACAGCCATCGCTCCCAGCTGAAGCCAGCGAGTACGACTACGCCAAGCTGCACGCCGTTGATGAGCAATACCCGAAGCGGCCAGGTCCGCACTTTAGGAATCTCCCAGCCTGGCACGACCCGTTCTAATACAAAACAACCGGCGAATACGGCAAGGATGATTCCCAACATGGCAGATCCTCGGTGCTGATCGGACGGGGGAGAGCATGCCGTCGAGTGCCGCATAACGCTACTATTATCTTAAGAGTCGTCTATAATGACGCCGAAAGTAGCGAAACATGATACCCAACGCCGAAATAGCCCAACTCATAGGCACGATCAAGCGCCAGCTCAAAGCCCAAGGCTTGACCTACCGGGAGGTCGCCCGGTCGCTCAAAATCTCGGAGGCCAGCGTCAAGCGGGTGTTTGCCAGCGAGCGGTTCACAGTCGAAAGGCTCGCTCAAGTGAGCCAGCTTTTAGGATTCACCCTGGCGGAACTGCTTCAGGAGTCAACTGCCTCGCTGCCACCCTTGGATACCCTGACAAGTGAGCAGGAATCCCAGCTCGTTGCCGATGACACGCTGCTCTTGGTTGCAGTCTGCTCCCTAAACCATTGGTCGCTCACCGACATCACCGCTGTTTATGCGGTCCCTAAGGCTGAAGTCGTGAAGCGGCTCCGAATTCTCGATCGCTTAGGTCTCATCGAACTGCTGCCCGGCGATCGCATTCGCCGCCGTGCCAAGCGCGATTTCGATTGGATACCCGATGGTCCCATTCGCGGTTATTTCAATAAACAGGGACTGCCTGATTTCCTCAATGGACCGTTTCAGCCCGACGACGAGTCCCTCGATTTCGCCCACGGCATGTTGACGCGAGCCGCACAGGCAGAACTCAAACTAGAGCTGCGTCGGCTACGCAGCAAACTGGTAAGTTTGCACGAACAATCCATTGCGGCACCGCTCACCGAAAAGGATGGAGTCGGTTTACTCCTAGCGCTTAGGGTCTGGGAACCTCTCGCCTTTCGTCGCCTGCGGCGAACATCGCACGGCACTTAAGCCGCGTCGCGTTGAAACAACCCAGCACGGTACGGCAGCGCACGGTGCTGGCGTCCACTTAGGCCGACACTCGGGGATTGCTTCCATTAAAGGACATATCATGAAGAAGACACCTACGCTCATCGCTGCGCTGGCATGTTCGCTCGCCGCATTCGCGCCGCTGGCCGCGATCGCCACTCCCGGCCCCGACTTGAGCAGCACGGAGGCTACGCTGGTGATTAAGGATTCCTCGATCACATCGTCGATCAAGGCAGAGCTGGCATCAGATCCCTTCAAAAGACTGAAGCACATCGACGTCGATACCGACGATCATGGTGTCGTGACACTGAAGGGCAAGGTGCCCAACCAGGGCGCTGCCGACCGCGCAATTTCGATCGCGCGCGCCACCGAGGGCGTGCGCGAGGTGAAGAGCGCGCTCAAGATTAAGATCGACGACTGAGTATTCTCCGTCCGGTCGAGCCGTTCGGGCTCCTGCCCTCGCTCGACCACGGCGACTCAGAGGCGTGACTCTGAGTCGCCTCACGGATCTCGAGCGATCGCTCTTCGATCCGTTGCGACATCCCTGTCGCAAGTTGGAGTAGAACCACCAGTCCTCGCCCGGCGACGGCGAGTCGACGGCGGCGCACCCAACGAACCTATTATTCGCTAGTGCAACAGTCCCATCCGCCACAGCACAAACATCACCACACCGACCAGCACCGCGCCCACAATCATCTCGATGTTAACCCGTCGGTTCCGATCTCTAATTATTGGCGGACCCTCGCTTTTCCGCCAATCGTCGTTCGCGTCGTTAGCGCGCTCTCGCCATCCTTGGAACGTTTGCCAATCATAGAGCATTACTTTCTTGGATCGCGTAGCGAACTCGACGTCACCCTGTAGGGAGTCAAAGTCTTGTACCGAGCCGCCGATCTTCGCGATGCACTGACCGTCAGGCGAGAACAGCCAGTAGTCCACCCCTTTTCCCCGCATGGTGGCGATGGCAGCAATATCGGAGAAGGAGATAAAACGAACTCT
>Ga0210402_10002465_pt1 | contig 18032 bp, 12 predicted proteins | sample IncBWC7MmetaG_FD_161055 | JGI IMG/M metagenome (GOLD analysis project Ga0210402, IMG submission 161055) | Forest soil microbial communities from Barre Woods Harvard Forest LTER site, Petersham, Massachusetts, United States - Inc-BW-C-7-M | ecosystem: Environmental > Terrestrial > Soil >... | reverse complement strand
CGCCGGGCCGCGACACCGTGAGGTCGAGCGTCTTCCGGTTCACGGAGCTGACCTGCACCGTGAGCGTGTGCGCCCCGATCACTGTCGTCGCGCGTCCATAGCCGGTCATGCTTTTCATTTAAACAAAGTAACAAGTGCCAGGTAACAAGTGGCAAGAGGAGAAACCTCGGTTTGAGGTAGGGCGGGTAAGCTGGCTTGCCAAGGCCGGGACGCTGCTCAATCTCCGATTCCGACATAGCTTGGGCGGTCGCATCCCTACTCATTTCGACTCAGGGTTTCACAGATGAAAGAGGCTGTAGAACTCTTTGGGGTTGTCCGGGAAAGTGCCACGAGGCGGGCCAGGCATTGGGATGTTCAGCGGACGTAGGGCTGGTTTGCTCCCGTTTTTCAGGGAGGGTTATAGCTCGAGAAGCTGCCCAGTGACGTTTTAAATAATAGCCGGGCGGTTGGCATCAGGCATTCGCTTCGCTATTGGTTTTGGCTTGGAGGTTCATTTATTGGTAGTTTTTCAACACGGAGGGCGCAGAGGGCACGGAGACGGAAATGAGTTGATCCACGGAATCATAACCAAAGGTGGATGTCAGCAGCGAACCGGAATCCAATTGTTTGCCCCAGGTCTGGATGATGCCGTTGGGATCGATCCGAAGGGGTCGGGCCTCTACTTCATTAATCATGTAAGTCAGCCGATGGGTTTGGGATAACCGAAAGAAATTCAAAAAGTAGAGGCCCGACCCCTTCGGATTGGCCCCCAAGTCGGAAACGGGACCCGGCCAAATCTGGCTGGTCAAGCTCAGGAGCACGCTGCCGATACCCGCTGTCGAGTTTGTTACTTGCTACTTGTTCCCGATACTTTCGCCGCGAGCAGCGCGGCGACTTGTTGGACATCCTTGTCGCCACGGCCGGACAGGTTGACGATGATGATCTTGTCTTTCGGCAACGCCTTCGCGCGCTTCAGCGCATGGGCCAGCGCATGCGAACTTTCCAGCGCCGGGATGATGCCCTCGATCCGCGCACAGAGCTGGAACGCCGCCAGCACTTCGTCGTCCTTCGCGTAGGTGTATTCGATGCGCCCGCGGTCGCGGTAATAGGAATGCTCCGGCCCCACCGCCGCGTAGTCGAGGCCGGCGCTGACCGAGTGGGTTGAATCGATCTGCCCGTCGCCATTCTGCAAAATGAACGTCTTGCAGCCTTGCAGCACGCCGAGCTTCCCGGTCTCGAAACGCGCCGCGTGCTCGCCCTGCCGGATGCCGTGCCCGCCCGCCTCGACGCCGATCATTTCCACGGAGATCTCCTGCAGGAACTCGAAAAACAGGCCCATGGCATTGCTGCCGCCGCCCACGCAGGCGATCAGCTCGTCGGGCAGCCGCCCCTCGCGCGCCATGATCTGTTCCCGTGTCTCCTCGCCGATGACGCGGTGAAAATCGCGCACCATCATGGGATATGGATGCGCGCCATACACCGTGCCGAGGATGTAGTGGGTCGAGCGCACATTTGTCACCCAGTCGCGCATGGCCTCGTTGATGGCGTCCTTGAGCGTTTTCTGCCCGGCCTCGACGCCGCGCACCTCGGCGCCCATCAGCCGCATGCGGAAAACGTTCAGCGCCTGCCGCTCCATGTCCACCGCGCCCATGTAAACCACGCACTCCAGCCCGAATTTCGCGCAGACCGCGGCCGTGGCCACGCCGTGCTGGCCGGCGCCGGTCTCCGCGATGATGCGCTTCTTGCCCATGCGCCGCGCGAGCAGCGCCTGGCCGATGGTGTTGTTGATCTTGTGCGAGCCGGTGTGCAGCAAGTCCTCGCGCTTGAAATAAATCTTCGCACCGCCGCAGTGCGCGGTGAGTCGCTCGGCGAAATAAAGTTCCGTCGGCCGGCCGGCGAATTCCTTCAAATGATGCTTCAACTCGGCCTGGAACGCCGGGTCGGCCTTCGCGGCCTCGTAGGCGGTGCCCAGCTCCTCGAGCGCGGTCATCAACGTCTCGGGCACGTACACGCCGCCGTAAAGGGCGAAATGGCCCGTGGCATCGGGGACGGAAGACCGGTCAATTTGCGGATCGATAGCGAGTGCAGCCATGGTCGGGTGAGCCTGCAAAAAAACCGCCCGGGTGCAAGCGCGCCGGCCGTACTCGGCCGTTGAGGCTGCGCCCTGCGCTGCCGGGACATCTGTTCTCCCGCTTTGTTTTGAACAGATCGCAAAGCGTTGTTGGAGGGCGCGCTCAAAGGTAAAAATAGCGCCTGTTTGGCCGTGTCATCCGTCCTGTCCGCCATAGCTTCAGCGAAGGCGGAAGCCTTGGCGAAGGATGAAAATTTGGCGCAAGACACCCTCCACTTCGTTCCCTTCAAAGGCGGGCCAGTCTTTGTACCTTCTATAAAATTGTCCTGGAAATCCGCGTCGCGTCAAGCGATCACGACCTGACTAAAAAGCCTGAGGGCGAATTATAATATAGGTATAAGTTCCTATATAAAAGCCTCACTGACGGCTCGCTTTTCACGCATTTTGGTCGGTAAAAATCTGCGACGCCCATTTTCTCCTGCTAATCTGGTTCAGTTGCACCGTTTCGTGATCCTCTGCCGATGTCCGCAGACCTCCACCAACTTAGTAGCATGAATCAAAAAAAGCATTTCTCACTCCTCCGCATGAAACCTATGCTCGCTTCATGCATTATTGGAGCCGGACTGCTTTTCGTCGTCACTGTTGCACGCGCCGCCGTGGATTCGCCGCCCGCCGTTCCAGCATATGATTCTGCGCCGACGATCCCGCCGGCCAAAAAAGCATTTTGGGGTGACAAATTCCTCGGCTTGGAAAACGGGTCGTTGGTCGAGAGCATTTATTTCTGGCATGTCTGGATGAAGCTGCATCCCGACGAGGTTGCGATCGTCCTCATTACATCACCGGCGGCTGGAAAAGACAGCCAGTGTCCGCCCGTCACCGCCGTGACGGTTTATTCCACGAACGGGATCGTCCTGGCGCACACCATCGACCACGGCAAGGTGCCGCTGAAAAATCTCAAGCCGGATGATCTGCTGAAAAATCCCGGCCACTGCCTGGACGAATACCTCAAAACTATCGCGAAGCTGCCACTGAAGCCGGTTCCCTTGGTCGGGACGTCCAACGAACAGATGCAGCGGGCCTTCGACGCGTTCCACGACCCAAAGAAGATGCCGGATTTCCCGGTGGCCCGGGCGAGTTTCCCAGGTTCGGCCGGCAAGAGCCTCGTCTTCGATTGGAACGATGCCCATTATACTTGGCGTCCGTCAACGGGCGCCCTGCGCGAGGATCCGCCAAAAGACCCCATCACCGGCCGGCCGCTCTTGTGCGTGAAGCATGGTGACTTGGTCGAATCGCTTATTTTTGTTCACGATTACCGAAAACTCCACCCAGAGGAAAAAGCCGGGCTGCTGTTTGCACCGAATGACGCCGGCCAAGGCCTCGATACCATCGGCCTGGCGGCCGCCGCTTATACGGTGAAAGGAGTCGTGCACGTTCGCGGCTATTATTTTGGGGACCTTGTGCTTGATAAGAGGCCCCACTCCTTCCAGCCCGACGATCTGGCCGCGCTCTCGAAAATGTATAAGGATCTTCTCGTCCGTACCATTGGCAGATATTATGAAGAAACGCATTCAAACGAGCCGGTTCCTGATTCTTACTGGGACAATCTCTACAACACACTCCCCTCGGTGTTTCCGCAAAGCCTGCCCGGAGACACCGATGAAATGCAGGAGAATCGGATTGCCCAGCGGGCGGACGAGGCCGGCATTCCTTGCGAGATTGCCCTGAATAAAACCAGGGGCCGCCTGGTCGTTCTGCATTGGCAGTCGCAGCGACTTTCCTACTCAAGCAATTGGAACTACTACAACGGTGACTGGGATCCAAACGATCTCGCGCAACTCAACTCCGCCGAAAAATTCCTCGGCATCGAAAATGGATCACTCCTCGAGAGCATTTATTTCCGCACCGTCTGGATCAAGCTGCACCCCGCCGAGGATGCGATCGTTTTGGTCACGTCGCCGGCGATGGACAAAAACGACCACTGCCTTCCCGTCACCGCCGTCACGGTTTACACTAACAAGGGCGGGCTGGTCTGGGCGCACTCCACCGACTACGGCACCGTGCGGCTGCGCACGCTTAATCCGGATGATTTGCTGAAAAATGCCGGACACTGCCTGGATGAGTATTTCAAAACGGTCGCGAAGCTTCCGCGCAAGCCGGTGCCGCTGATCGGCAAGAACGACGCGCAGGTTCAGCGCGCCTTCAACGCGATCCACGATCCCAAGACCATGCCGTATTTTCCGGTGGCAACCATGGATGTCCCGGGGTCGATCAAAATGCCGGACGGCAAGATCCAAAGTACGGACACGAAAGCCATCGTTTTTGACTGGAACAATGCCCATTACGCTTGGACGCCGGCGACGGGCGCTGTGCGCGAGAACCTGCCGATCGAACCGCTCACCGGGCGGCCCTACCTCTGTGTCGAGCACGGCGACGTGGTGGAGTCGCTCGTGTTTGTGAACGACTACCTTAAGACCCACCCAAAAGAAAAGGCGGTGCTGCTCTACGCGCCGACAGATATTGGCCGGGGTATCTCCACCAGCGGCCTGGCCGCCGCCGCCTACTCCCTCAACGGCATCGTGCATATCCGGGGTTATTTCAACCAGGACATCGTGCCGAAACTCCCATCCCATACGTTCACGCCCGCCGACCTCGACCGGCCTGAAATCCTGGCAGAACTTTATCAGTCATATCGGGCGGCGCTCATTGCTTCCTTCAACAAGCAGTATGCCGTGGATCATCCCCATGGGCAGCCACTAAGTGCCATCAACGATGAACTCTATACGACGCTGCATTCGGCGTTCCCCACCGGCCTGCCAGGAGATACCCCTGAAATGCAGGAGAATCGATTTTTCCAGCGGGCCGTTGAGGCCGGCATCGATGGCGGCCAGGCCATCTCCGACAAGGATGGCCGGATCTTCGTGTTTTACTGGCGGGCTGAGCGTTTCTGCTACACCGGCGACTTGCAGCAGACCGGCAAGGCCGCCTCCTGGTACGATGGGGTCTGGAATCCGAACATCATGAACCGGCTGACCGACGCCATCCTCTTCGCGCACGATTTCAAGCCGCGGCAGCCCGGCGACACCGTGGTGGTGCTGCCCTACCGCGAGCTCGGTCTCTGGGACATCGTGAAGGCTGTCGCGGTCTATGTTCGTGACGGAAAAGTGTGGGTGCACAATCCACAGCTCGGGGAAATCCTCATCCCCAACGCCAACCCCGCCGACTTGGGCAATCCGGCCAGGCGGCATTTGCTGCGGCTGGCGGCGAACAGCGCCATTCATTCCGTCGATTCGGCCAAGACCCGTGAGAACGCAAAGACCCTTGGAAAAAAATATGAGCAGGAGCTGCAGGATTGGGTGTCAGTCAACCACGCCGCTGACAATCTCGTCACCACCCACCGGCATGTTTACGAGATGATGATGCGGCCGGGCGACATGAGCCAGGTGGAGGTGCCTTCTGTCTTTGAAAAGCTCAAGGCCGCCGGCATCGACTGCCAGCTCTCTGCCACAACCGCGGAACGCGGGCCGGACGGCGTCATCACCCATGAGGCTCGGCCCAGCCTAGATTTTGCGTTCGAGGGCGTCCGCTACACCTACGGCCCGGAGTCTTACTGCTCGGCCGCGGACAACCTGATTCTCGACCCGTAATGATCTTCAAACAGCGCGCCCAGGCCAACCATCATCTTTTCAGCATGAATCCTGCCACTCATGTCTCACTCCTCCGCATGAAATCCATGCTCGCGTCTTGTGTCCTCGGAGCCGGCCTGCTCCTTGGCGTCCCTGCTTTGCCCGCCGCGGTCGATTCTCGGACCGTCGAGTTGCCGGAACTCGAGGTCAAGGGTGACCAGTTCCTCGGTTTGAAGAACGGCTCGCTGATCGAGAGCATTTATTTTCGCAACGCCTGGCTCAAGGATCACCTTGGAGATGACGCGATCATCCTGGTCACCTCACCGGGCGGCAAAGACGGCCACTATCCGCCGGTCACCGCCGTGACGGTTTACACGTCAGGCGGGCGGGTCTGGGCGCATTCCACCGACTACGGCCCGGTGACGCTCGACACGCTCAAGCCTGATGACCTGCTAAGGAATGCCAGCCATTGCCTAGATGAATATTTGAAGACGGTCGCCAAGCTGCCGCTCAAACCGGTGCCGGTGATCGGCGGGAGCAACGAGCAGGTGCAGCACGCCTTCGACGCCGTGCACGACCCCGAGATCATGCCGTATTTCCCGGTGGCGCTGGCGGACGTTCCAGGGAAAGTCAAAAAGCCGGACGGGGCATTCGAGAAGACCACTTTCAAGTGCCTCGTCTTCGACTGGAATGACGCCCACTACGTTTGGCGGCCATCGATGGGCGCCCACCGCGAAGACCCGCCGATCGAGCCGCTCACCGGCCGGCCCCTGCTCTGCGTCAAGCACAGCGACCTGGTCGAATCGCTGATCTTCGTCCACGACTACCAAAAAGCCCATCCTGAGGAAAAAGCCGCGTTGCTCTACGCGCCGCCAGATATAGATACATATTATTTATCAGAGGGTCTGCCAGCAGCGATTTATAGCGTGAATGGACACGTCTATATCCGCGGTTATTTTAGCGCGGCTTTTGAGGCAAAGAATCAAAAGCATCCCTACACACCAGCGGACCTCGATAATCCACAGACACTGGCTGATCTTAATTCCGATTATAGGAATTTTTTGATGGATTCTATATTGAAAAAATATTTTTTGATCGACCACCCGTTTGATTCCGCACCAATTGGAACCAGTGGCGCTTATTCCAGAATTCCTTCTGTATTCCCTCAAAGCCTGCCAGGCGATAACGCAGAGATCCAGGAGAATCGCATCCTGCAGCGGGCCACCGACGCCGGCATCACTTGTGAGATTAATCCGCACAGCAGCATGGGGCGGATAGTTATGCTGTATGACCATTCGCAGCGTTTTTTCTACGCAGGAAACTATGAACAAACAGGGGAAGCCGGCGGGTTTAATTACGGACCATGGGACCCAAATATCAGGGAGCGACTGATCGACGCCATCCTCTTTGCGCATAATTTCAAGCCGGGGCAGCCCGGCGATAAAGTTATCGTTCTGCCCTACCGCGAGCCCGGCCTCTTGGATATCATCAAGGCCATCTCGGTCTATGTGCGGGGCGGAAACGTCTATGCACACAGCCCGATAATTGGGGAGGTAGCCATCCCGTCGGCCAGTCCTTCCAAGCTCGACGACCCTCAAGAATATCACGCGCTCGGCCTGACCGCGACCAAAGTGGTTCACTCGGCTGAACAAGCCCAAAATACAAATGATAAACATGATCTCATGAAAAGGCTAGACCAGGAGCTGCAGGTGTGGGTCAAGGCAAACGATAACCCGGATCTTCCGCTCATGCGCAATCACGTTTATTATATGTTCTTCCGCCCAGGTGATATGAGCCGAGTGGACGTGCCACCCGTTTATGAAACGCTCAAGGTTGCGGGCATCGACTGCCAGCTCTATCCCACCACGGCGGAGCGCGGGCAGGATGGTAAAATCACTGAATATGCGCTGCCCAGCCTTGGGTTCACCTTCCAAGGCGTCCGCTACACCTACGGCCCGGAGCATTACTGCTCGGCGGCCAGTAATTTGATTCTCGATCCGTAAACTTATCACAAACTATGAAAACCATCCTGATGGTCCTCCGGCTCTTCACCATGGCCGTTCTCATGGGCATCGCTATGCCTGCTTTTGGTAATAATCCTGTTACTGACGGTGGTAATGGTGGTAGTGAAAACTCCTCCGACACCTCCGGAGATGACACCAATGAGCTTGGTGGGACAAGCGTCAATGCCGACGGCACGGTAATGAATAATTCTGACACTCCTGGCGGCGGCGGTGGTAATAACAACTTTAACGATGCCGGGGTTGCTATTCCCGCGGCAGCCGTCGTGGTGCATGCCGATCCCACCACCGGGCAGGCCTACACCGGGACGCCATTGTATTTCACGGGGAATTTCTTTATCGCCGACAATGGTTTTGGGCCACTCAGTTCGGTTGCGATCACGGTCATTGCACCCAATGGCACGCAGACGGTGCAGATTGGTGATGCCACCAAAGGTGGCACGGTCACTAGTTTTACATTTAACTATACGACTTCGGTCACTTTGAGCACCCCTGGCACGTACCAGGTTTTTGCCGCGGTTATTTACAACTCCGTCTGGTATCAGGACTATAACACTTTCAGCCGTAATGGAGGCGTGGCCTGGACTACCTATACCGCAGCAACGACGCCTTTATTCTATGCAAGCAAAAGCTCGGGCTTTCTGCCCTTGACCAATGGGTCGGGCAACCTGACCACCTTCACGGTCGTTGACGGCACTCACCAGGACACGGTCTATACCCAGGCGTTTCCCAAGCCGGGCCTGGAATTGTGGTTCCGGCCGTCGAATGTCGTCTCAAAGACCTTTCAAATTCAGGGCAAAAACAATCCTGCACCGCCTTTCTGAGAATTCAGAGCCACATAAATATCCTGAGGTCGCCCCCTTTTGACTGCTTCATGTAAATAGGGAACGGCGAGCCCGGCCAGCTGATCGGTTCGGGACTACAAAAGAAATTAAATAAGTCGAGGCCCGACCCCTTCGGATCGGCCCCTCATTGGTTGCCGCGTTCTTTCTTCTGCCGCGCAAGCTTCTTTATGTAGGCCCCGATGTTTGCAATTAAACGGGAGTCGATCTAGGGGTCAGGTGTTAATTCTTTCAGTAAGGCGCTGGAGGAGCGTTTTGGCTGTTCCTCCTGTGCGCTGCAGCTGGCCTGTAGGTTCATTTATTCCTGCGGGTAAACAAGCACGCGATCATGAACGAGCAGGATGAGGTCGGCTTTGCCGTCGCCCGTGACGTCGGCGATGACGGTCTCACGCGGTTCCTCGGGTGAGCCGCGCCGGCCCTGGTAGTGCGCGTCCTTCTCGAAAACGGTGAAGTGCATCCGGCTCTGCCACACGCCGGCCGGGTCGCGGCTCAGCACTTCAACGAGGTTTTTGTCGGGATCGACGCAGGCCAGGTCGAGGCGTCCATCATTGTTGAGGTCGCCCGCCACCACGTCGCTGTAGGAAATGTCGGGCAGGTCCGTCGTATGGGTGGCCACGATGCGGATGCTGAAATCCTGCTGGCCGATGGGCAGCCACCAAAAGCGGTCCTTGCCCAGCATGAAGACGTCAATTTGCCCGGTCTTCGGGTCGCGCCGGGTTTCCACGCCGGTCAGGTCGATTTTTCCCACCGGCATGGACTGGGCAAATTGATACACCCCGTGGTCGTCCGAATGGAGAAACTGCAGCGCCTGCCCTTCCCGGTCGTAGAGGACAATCACCGGTTTTTGGCCAGCCGCGGCCGCGGGCAGCACAAAGGCGCCGGCGATGTCCGCCGAGGGATCCTTGGCGTTGAACTGATCGAGCACCGTGAGCTCGCCATTGGACTTGAGCTGCAGGGCGCGCGCATAGCCGGCACCGCTGACCAGCATCTCCGCTTTGCCTTTTCCCTCGGTGTCGGCGATGGTCAAGGCCGCTGAGTCGAGCTTGTCCACGAGACCGGTACGAAAGCCGTTGTCTGGCGTGGCCTCGGTGAATGAAAACTTTTCGCCCTGCACGAAAAGCCTCATCGGCTCGAACGGCGTGAAGACCGCGATGTCCAGCCTGCCGTCCTGGTTGGCGTCGAACACGCGCACGGAGCGCGGGTCATTTTTTTGATTAGGCAAATCGATGGTCTTCAGGAGCTGGGGCTTGCCCTGCTTGGCGCCAGCCCAGATTTCCAGGGCGTATTTGCCTTTGTCGCTGCGGGCGACGACAAGCTGGTCGTGCCCGGTGCCGGCCAGGTCGCCGGTGGCCACGGCGAAAGGTTTGCCGCTCACCGGCAACGGCTGCGGATAGGTCAGCCGGCCTTCCGGCGTGACCGTGGCCACGCCGACCACCTGTTCCTTCGGGCTGGCCACGAAAAGCGAGGCCCGGCCGCTGCCATCCCAGTCACCGGCGGCGATGCTGCGGCCATCGGAAAGCGAGGGAAACCGCTTGGCGATGGTGAAGCCGCCGTCCGGCTGGCGAAAATAAATAAAAACCTGCGCGCCTTCGGGATCGCTCACCGCGATGTCTTCACGGCCATCGCCATCAAAGTCGCCAAAAGCGTAACTGGCCGGGCTGGCGCTGCCGGCGCGCGGGGTGAAAATACGCGGACGCGGGACGGGAAACTTGTCGGCGTCCGATCCGCCCTTGGGATCGAGCGCAAAGATGACGATCTGCCCCGTGGGGTCTTGCGCAAAGGCAAACTGCGCCGGCTGGCCCTTCCCGGCGGCGTTGAGTACCTGCAGGGTGCTGCGCAACGCCTTGAGGGGATAGGATTGCTCGGGCCCGAACTGGCCGCTGGCGGCCTGCAGGCGCACGCGCAGCGTGTTGTTGCCGGAGGAGCTGAGATAAATTAAATCGGGCCGGCCATCGCCGTTCACGTCCCGGACTTCAAGGCCGTAGCAATTTTCGTCAGACAGCGCATAGCGCTCGGGCGCACCGAGCTCCCCTTTTTCGTCCTGATAAAAAATCGCCAGCTCTTTTTTCCCGAGCATGACGAGGTCGTTGCGGCCGTTGCCCCTGAGATCGGCGATTTTAAGGCAGGAAACGAGCTGGCTGGGCTCGGGCGCATCATCGATTCTTTTTTCCGTCCAGTCGCCGCCTTTTTGCTGGTAGCGGACGGTCAGCGCCTGCGGGTCGCCGGTATAGACAAGATCGGGCAGGCCATCGCCATTGAGATCACCGATGGCGAGATCGAACATGGTGATGCCCGTCGTGAGGCTGATTTTTTTGAAGCGCGCATCGGCCACGACCGGCTCCCAGCGATTGACACTGACGGAAGGTGGCACCGGCGGTGGCGGCAGGCCCGGCTTCAGTTGATAAAGCAGGTCGATTTGCGCGCGGTCGTTGTTGAGCACGGCCAGGTCGGTCAGGCCATCGCCGTTCAAGTCGGCGGCGGTGAGCGCGCGGGTGTTCCAATCGAGCTTGGCCACTTCCGGGGCGCCCAGGGCTATGCTTTCAACGAGGGGCTTGTCCGCGGCGACAAGAATGGAAGCACCGGCTGCAAGCGCAGCGGCAAAAAGCAGGAGGGATTTCACGGATTATTGGGATTGGCGATGTGGGTCGTGCTATAGGTGCCGTTGGCATCCTGGTAGAAATAGCCGCGCGAATAGTCCCAGTATTTCGCCAGGGTCGCGGCATCGGGCTTGGCACTGTCATCAATAAAGGGTTTGGACGGCTCGACGACGCCCCCGGCCGGCTGGTCGTCTTGATTTTTCTGGGCGGCGCGCATGGCGGCCATTTTCCGGCTGGTTTCCATGCCTTGCACCGCGAGGTCAAAATACAAAGGGATGACTTTGCTGAGATCCACGTAACTGAAACCGCGCGCATTGTCCGGCACGCTGGCGAGCAGGTTGCGCTTCACCTCATCCTTGTCCCAAAATGACGCTTGCTTGCCATCGAGTCCCTGCAGCGCGTTTTCAACCAGTGCGGCGGAACCGATGCCAAGGAAAAACCACTGGTCGGTCACGGCATAGGAAAAACCCCGCGCGGCCGGGCTCGCCGGCGCACCCTCGGCCGCCGGCGGTTGCGGCGGGGCATAGGTGTAAATGTCGTGGCCGAGATACGCGCGTTTTTCAAAAAACTTGTCGGCGCTTTCACCGAAAAGGCCGTGCTTGATGGACTCGATGGCCGTGGTCAGCGCCGTGGCATTCTCGAGCGAGACCGCATAAAACTGGCTGATGCGTTCATTGACCGGCGCATCGTCCGGCGCCGCATCGTTGAGCGCGGTGGCCACGATCACCTGGTCGCCAAAATTGCCGATCAGGTCCCGCTTGATGTCGATGCCGAGGCGGTCGTTGAAATTTTTGACATAGACCTGGAACATGCCCGATAAAAACGGGCTGATGTTTCCGAGCATCTCATCGAGCGATGCATAAAAATTCTTGATGCTGAAGCGCGCCGATGCCACTGAGAAACATTTGGCCGGCACAAATTGCGGCTGGGGCGGCGCCCCATCGGCATAGGCAAATAGCTTGGCGAGGCCGCGGCGCTCACTGTAGGTGAGCCCGAAATTAAGGTCGGTGCCGGTTTCACCGATCGTGGCGGTGAGGTAAAGCTCGTTGTCGGTATCGAGGCCCAGGCCGGTGAGAATGGCCGCCGGGTCAAAGGCCATGGGATTGGCCTTGCCGGCGCCCTGGGCTTGCTGCACGGCGATCGCCTTTTGCGCCGCCGGATACATGGCCTTGATGTTGGCGTAGAAAATAACCTGGGCGTCCGCATTGCGCTGGCGCATTTGCATGAACCCATCTGATTTCCCGAGGGGATTGTCGTGGCCGCCTTGTTTGGCGGCGGCCAGCGCCTGCTCAAGCAAATCCTTGGAGGGACTGGCATAAAGGACGCCGCCAGCAATCGCCCAGATATCGGGATGCGGCGGCGTGGCCCCATTGGGGGTGGCGGCTCCGCGGATATGCACCGTGACCCCGTCGAAACCCTCCGTGGTCTCGATTTCATTTTTCTCCGCATCCTTGGCCTCGGCCGTGGCAATCAGCTTTTCGATCTTGGCTGCGTTGTCACCCACCTCGATGGCGATCAGCACCGGGGGATCGGCTTTGTTTTTTGCCGCGTCGATGACCGTGCCGAGGTCGGGCAGGACAAGAATCGCCTCACCCGTGGCGAAATCAAGCAGCCCGGCCACGGTGTAGCCGGTCGCGGTTTTGGCCTGATCATCCCATTCGTCCATTTTGAACTGGGCGCGCAACGGTGCGAAATATTTTTGCACCTGGTCATCATGCCAGGTTTTCATCCACGGCGTGCCCGGCCAGCTTTTCACGAGGGCCGGCGCGTCGGGAATATAGATGACCAGCGAGGTGTCGTCGCCCACCAGGTTGATGAGCGGGACGGCCGCGGCCTGCGCCGGCCTTGCCACGAACCACGCGCTGAGCAACGAAAGCAGGACAAGTCGTAGTTTCATGGAAGTTTGTAGGGTGTCGGCAGGGTTTTGACCGGTTGCGGCGGCTCAAGATAACGGTAACCGGCGTTGGGATTGCGCGGGTCGAAAGCGAAGGCATCGCGGTTTTTCAGGAAGTCCTTCAAGATCGACGTGGGCACGGCGAAGTTGAGCCCTTCGACGCCAATCATCATGGCCTTCATGTCGTTCACGCCGACGACCTCACCGCGGAGATTGAAGAGCGGCCCGCCGGAATTGCCGGGATTCACCTGCGCCGTGGTCTGGATGTAAAGCAGGCCGTCGAGCGGCCGGTTTTTCTGGGCGATGATGCCCTGCGAGACGCTGCGATCGAGGCCGAGCGGGCTGCCGATGGCAAATACTGTCTGGCCTTCTGTGAGCGTGTTGGAATCGCCCAGCGGCACGACAGGAAACACCGTGTCGCCCGCGTCCTCGATTTTCAGCAGCGCCAGATCGAGCCGGGAATCAAAGGCCACGATGCGGACTTTGTTGAACTGCACGCGCTCGAGCTCGGCCTTGCCGCGGCGAAACTGCGTGATGGAAATTTTGTATTCCCCGGAAATGACATGCTCATTGGTCATGACGTAGCCGGCGGAATTGATGATAAAACCGGAACCGAGGCCGATGGGCGTGCGCACCTCGACGACCGCATCGCCACAGCGGTCCACGTTTTCCTTCACCGTCAGGCTGGGCTGGCCCGGGCTGACAAGATAGAGGTCGGACAATTCACCGTCGGACGTCGAGGCGGCGGAGGCTTTTTCGTCAACGACATGGTCGATTTCATCGCGCGGCACGGTGATAACGGTGAAGCCGAGGTCCACAATGAGATGATCCGCTTTCTCGCTGAGGATATCGCCCTTGATCACCGCGCCGCTTTTGAGGCGCAGCTCGGTCATGGCGAAAAGCGAGGAGCCGAAAAAGAGAAGCCCAGACGCAAACAGGAAGAAACGCAGGATGTTTTTTGCCACTGTTTTAAAAATTGTTTTCATGCCGTTTTGATCGAATGCCGCAGCGCCCACATTTGCCTGGCCTGCGAAATGGTGTCGGCCAGCACGCCGGGCGTGAGGGCCTGCTTCGGGTCGTCGCCAATGCCGCGGGCCGGCTCGACATGCGCCTCGATGCACAAGCCGTCGGCGCCGTAGGCCACGGCCGCGAGGGCGCAGGCCGGGACATAGACGGCCTTGCCGACCGAGTGCGAGGGATCGACGACGACGGGAGCCCAGGTTTTTTCCTTCAACAACGGCGTGATGGATTCGTCGGGATGGTTGCGGTAACCATCGAGCGTCGGGGCGGTGCCGCGCGGGCACAGGATGATGTTGGGGTTGCCAAATGACACGATGTATTCGGCGGCGGAAATAAACTCGTTGAGGGAGCCCATGTGCAGGCCGCGCTTCAGCAGGACGACGGTGTCGCGTTCCGCCACGGCCCGGCCGATGGCCCGGAGCAGCGAGTAGTTGAGGGCGTTGCGCGCGCCGATCTGCAGCATGTGCACGCCGGCGTCGAGCGCGAGACGCAGATGGTGCTCGTCCATCACCTCCGCATCAACGGGCAGGCCGGTGCGGCGGTGACCTTCCATGAGGATGTCGAGCGACTTGACGTCGCCCTGGAAGGCGTAGGGATTGGTGCGCGGCTTCCAGACACCGCCGCGCAGCACATGCGCCCCGGCCTCTTTCACCGCCTCGGCGGTCTCGTAGAAATAATTGGGGTTCTTCGGGTCAATCGTGCACTGGCCCGCGATCACGAACAGCTCCTCGCCGAGCGTCACGCCGCCCAGCGCAATGCGGTGGCTCGCAAGGTCGGAGCGTTTGTCCATGAGCTTGAACTGCGACTGGATGCGGTCGATGCGCTCGATATAAGGCAGGCCCTCGAGGCGGTTGATCATGAGCTCGTCGCGTTCATCGCCGACGATGGCATAGATCGTCCGCACGGCACCGATGATGGGCTGGATCTTGCAGCCAAATTCGGTCACGATCTGGGTGACTTCGGCCAGCTGCTCGGCCGTGAGGCGGTTGGCTTTGGAGAGAATCATGGGCGGACGGTCAGGGAAATTCAAACCATCCGGATATTTGCCACTGCTGTCAAAGGAACTTCTCGAATTCAGGCGGCAGTGGCGCCCGGGCGGAAAAGGAAAACTTTTTGCCGCCGAACTTGTAGTCGAGGCTGGTCTCGAACGAGTGCAAAAACAGCCGCTTGCAGCCGGTGCGGCGGGTGAATTCGCGGTTGCGCTTGAATTCGCCGTAGGTCGCGTCGTTCACGATGGGCAGGCCGCGCCGGGCGCATTGCACGCGCAACTGGTGGCTGCGGCCCGTGCGCGGCTCCAGTTGGAGCAACGACAGGCGCGGCTCCCCGCGGCCTTCGCGCACCAGCTTCATCATGCACTCCGCCGGGATGTTTCCGCCGTCCATGGTGCGGATGTGGCCGCCTTGCCTGCGGATGAGCAGCAGGTCGCGCCACGCCTCCTGCGGTTTGGGCGCCCGGCCAAAAACCAGCGCGCGGTAAACCTTGCGCACTCCCTCGCGCTTGAAATGCGCGCGGATTTCGCCCGCGAGCTCCTCGCTGGCCGTCGCGAGGATGACGCCGGACGTGTGGGCATCGAGACGGTTGAGCAGCCAGAGCCGCGGCATGAAGATGGCACCCCCCTCGCCCGGTTCCGTGTCATTCCAATTAAATGATTCACTGATCATGTCGTACGGGCAGGTGAGCAGCGAACGCGGTTTGTCCGCCCGGTCGTTCGGATGCGAGAGCACGCCCGCCGGTTTGTCGAAGGCGACCAGGTCGTTCACATCGTGGTTCAGGATGCGAACGCCCGGACCAAGTGGCATCTTCGACCAGAAACTTTCCGGTACGGTGCTCACTATTGATAATAGAACGTGAACGTCAGTTCCTGCTCCGACCCCATCATCGCAACCATGTCGGCCGTCCACTTGCCATAGGTTCCGCGGTCGGTGATGGCGCTTACGCAGTATTTCTGGCCGAGATCACCGGCGTTGCCATCAACCTTCACGATCTTGGAAACATTCCCGTCTGAATTGAGAAGGAAAGTCACGAGGACGTGCGTGCCGCTGGGCGGAGAGGCGTTGCTGTTGTTCAGGAGATTGTCCCACTCGGCCTGCACCGTATCGATCAATCGCTGCAGGTATTCGCCGTAATTGCTCCAGCGTGCATCCCATCCGGCAATGCCAATATTGCTGGTGCCAACGGGATTGTCCGAGAAAATCGCCGGCCGCACGTTTTGGTCGAGGCGCTGGCGCGGCATCGGGTGCTTCGGGTCGATCTGCGGGACGCTTGAATCGGCGTTCTCAATGAGCGGCGTGTTTTTCAGGCCCTCGATTTTCTGCGGCACGTTTTTGTTGTTTTCGGCGATCTTGGCGACGTTGGTGGCAAAGGCGTCCTTGGCCTCGCCGTCGCTTTTCTCAAAACCCGTCAATGGATTTTGTTCAAGGCGCGGCGTGGCCTGCGAAGGTTTGGCTGGCACGGGTACAGGCGGAGCGGACGGGGCGGGTTTTGCGTTGTTCAAATGCCCGTCCACGATTTGCGTGGAGTTGATGTCTTTGCGGCCCTGCGTGGCGGCGTGGTCGCTGTGGCCATTGGGCGTGGGTTTTCCCTGCGCGGCCTGTTGGTTTTTCGCGGCGAAATTGCGCGTCTGGTCGGGAATGTTCTCCGGCGCGTCGGGATTGGTCTCCACGAAACGGTTCGGCGGCGGCTTGGGCGGTTGTTTTAATTCTTGCGGCGCAAGCTGGATGTTGAACTGCCGGCCGTGCGCCTTGGCGATGAATTTGCCGTCGTCCTTGCCGTGCAGGTGGCCGATGGCCCAACTAAAACCCAGCACCAGCAAGGGCCAGATAATGAACGTGAGAATGAGGCCGACGATGATCGATTGCGTGTTTTCATCCTGCCAAAAACGCGGGCGGTCCCCGGGCGGCGGTTCGGAGGCTTTGGGTTCGAGCAATTGGTTCATCGATGAGGCGAGTTGGACGATACAGTCAATTCACGAGACCCGCCCGCGTCAAAATTTGTTTCGTTTCTTCAACCGGCAATCCCATGATATTTGTAAATGACCCCCGCCAGCCGGCAATGATGAGGTCGCGGCCTTCCTGGATGCCGTAGGCGCCGGCCTTGTCGAGCGGGTTGACGAGGCGGAAATAGGCATCGATGACCGCATCATCGAAATTCTTGAAAGTCACCTCACTGGTGACGCCTTCGTCAAACTGCAGTTGCGCGCTGGCGCGGCGCAGCGCGAGGCCGGTGAACACGGTGTGCGTGCGGCCGGCGAGGCGCTGGAGCATGGCGCGCGCTTCCACGAGGTCGCGGGGCTTGTTGAGCACAGTGCGATCGATGAATACGGTGGTGTCCGCGCCGAGCACAAAATCGTCGGGCCGGCGCGCGGCCACCCAGTCGGCCTTGAGCGCGGCGTTGTGCGCCACCATCGCGCGCGGGTCGGCGTCGGGCGCTTCGTGCTCGGTGACCTCGGCCGGCAGGACATCGAAGGTGAAGCCCATTTCGGCCAGAAGCTGCTGGCGGCGGGGCGAAGCCGAGGCGAGAACAAGCCGCGTTTCGCTCACAGCGACTTCTCCTGCATGCAAGCCATCGAAAAATTCAAAATATGCAGGTACATGGAATGCATGACGCAGGAAGTCGCGGAAAATCTCATTCTATTCAGGGAATGTTTTTAGAACCCGTTTCAAAACCCGAAACGAGCAGGGTGGCCAAGTTTTGGCGAGGAGCAAGGGCAGCCTTGGTTAACCGCTAATCCACGCTAATTTTCGCTAATAAAATCCATGGCTGATTAACCACTGATGGTCACTAGAGCAGTTTCGGTTTATATGGACCCATGACGGGTCAATTTGTCATTCCGAGCCGTGCGAGGAATCTCCGAAATTGACAAGAAAAGCAGAGATTCCTCGCACGGCTCGGAATGACAAATTAAAGGATGGGTCGCAAAGGCATGCCGATGTGACCAATTAAATCGAAAATGCTCTAATATCTCCAAGCTTTTACCGCGGAGGGC
>Ga0210402_10002464_pt1 | contig 18037 bp, 11 predicted proteins | sample IncBWC7MmetaG_FD_161055 | JGI IMG/M metagenome (GOLD analysis project Ga0210402, IMG submission 161055) | Forest soil microbial communities from Barre Woods Harvard Forest LTER site, Petersham, Massachusetts, United States - Inc-BW-C-7-M | ecosystem: Environmental > Terrestrial > Soil >... | reverse complement strand
GCCTCCAATATGACTTGAGTTGTGAACTCGAACTTGGGAACGTCCGAAAAACTCAGAGGCTTGTCGCCCAGCACAGAATCGAACTCCTGCCGTACCCTGTCAACACAATCCGGACGCGAGCTCAGCAAGTACAGAAGCCACGATAAGGCATTTGACGAGGTTTCATGCCCCGCGACCAGCAGTTGCATGCTTTCGCTAAGGATCAACTCATCGCTCATGCCTTCGCCGTCGCTGTAACGAGCATCCATCAAGATCTGCAGCAGATCGTTACCGGGGGCTTCTTTGCGCCGCCGCCGAATGTAATCGCGCAGAACGCCGAAGGCGCGGGCTCGCATTTCCTCGTGTCTGCGCAACTCACCGGAGACCGCAAACCAGGGGTTCAGATAGGGCTGAATGGTTTGGCGAACCATGAATTCCTGGACCGTCGAGATGGCCAGGCTGATGAGTTCGATGTCTTCCTCTTTCAATCGGGCGCCAAACAGAGATCTGCCCACCATTGCGAAAGTAATCTTCATCATGTGAGGGTAGATATCGACAGGGCCGATACGCGATTGTCTGTCGAATTCCCTTAGCGACTCGGCGAGGGAATCCTGCATGATGGAAGACAGGATTTCGAGCTGCTTTCGTTCAAAACCCGTCTGGATGAGTCGCCGCTGCGTACGCCAGGCCTCTCCCTCCGTCGTGAGAAGGCCCTTGCCCAGGAAATGGCCCATCCGCTTCACTTGAATCTCGGACTTGTGGTAATTCTCCGAATTCGTCTTCAGCACGTGCTGAATGACGACGGGATTGATGGTGACAATCGCCTCCTTAACGCCACCAAAATAGAACCGGAAGGTGTCGCCGTGAAGTCCTATGTACTTCGACAGCACCTGGACAGGATTGTGCGCCATGGCGCGCGAATCGAGGAAGGAGCGAAATCGGGAGACGGCGGGGACACTTTGCGCCAAGGTCACGCCTCGCTATCCAGATGCGTGTCAACCACAGCCGGAAATCCCGCGTGCAATGCCTGAATGGATTGTCTGGTCATCGGTAAATTTAGGTGCTCGATAATTGATCTTCGCTTCCCAATTGCTTCAAAAGTAGCAGATGATGTTTGATCGCCCGCCTCATTGTGGGATGTTGCCGATAGGGAACTCCATACTCCTCGGCGGTCTCCTTCACGATCCTGGTCAGCGAAGCATAGTGAGTGTGGCAAACAAAAGGGCACAAATGATGGACGATATGGTGATTGAGCCCGCCTGCAAGCCAACCAACGAGCGGCTTCGTCGTTGCGTAGTCGGCCGTTGTCGCGAATATGTGATAGATTCCGTTGTCAAACTCGCTGCGGCTCAAAGGAAAGTAGGTACTGTCGACACAGTGCGTGGTTTGGAATACGAGGGCTACGCTCAAGCCGATGATCAAATGGGCCAGCACGAAGGCCAAAGCGACTAGCAAAGGGGATTTCCCCAACAATACCACCGGCAAGACCAACATGTAGGTGAGGTAGAATCCTTTGCCTGCAAACAGGATGACATATTCTCGCACCGGATGCCTGGTCTGTTTCAGATAGTCGTGGGAAGGGAAGAAAAAGCACTCAAAGTCGCGCAGGAACACATAATCGAGTGAAAATAGCGCGTAGAGGAACAGCGCATAGATGTGCTGGAACCGCTGCAGCGGCACCCTGGGTTCGTGAGGCGTAAATCGTAAGACGCGGCGTCCTGTAAGTGCGTCGTCTTCCCCGTGGAGGTTGATGCAGGAGTGGTGGCCTCGATGGTGGAGGATCCGCCACATATACGAACTGATTCCACAGACATCGAAAACATAGTTCAAGGCTTTGTTTACAGACCGCACCGATGAGATGGCGTTGTGATTGCTATCGTGCGCGATGTTCAGTAAAAGGAACGTCTGTGCGATGGCGTTCAGAAGGTATAGACCGACGAACCTCCATGAATCCGGCTTGAGTGTGTAGAGGGCAATCCAGCTGCCCGCCAGCACTGCCAGCCCCACCGCGATTTTCACCCACATAGCAGGGTCGGCTTTGGGAGAAATCTTCCCGTCGGAAAAGAAATCGTCTAGCCTGCGGCGCAAGACTTTCGGGAACGAAGACACACTCGCTGGGTCGAAAACGGAGTGCTGCAGCGCAGCCTCACTTGGAACAAGATCATCAATCTCCGGGTTCAGACTAATAACCGCCTCGTCTCGGACGTACTCATGCAATGATGTCAGGTTAGTCGCATGCATTCCGGCCGAGGTCGCTTAGTGTCGACCAAGCCGGTGGCGGATCTCTTGTTGCGCAGCCACCGCCATCTGGCGCAGGCATTAGAATCCGATGTTAGTCCTAAAACTTAAGCGAGATCAAGGGAATTTCGGATCACGTGGAGCCGAGGTAACGGCTCATGTTCTTTGTATGAGAAGGGGTGTCGTACTCCTTCACAGCTTTCCAAATCTCTGTTAACATCACACATCTCTGATAAACATCACCGCTCTGTGGGGTATGGAACCAAGAAGCTTTGAGTCGGACGATCCGACGCGGGGCGGGGGTTCGTTCACTGGACCGAGACATGCACGGTCTTGGGAATGGCTGTGCCTTTGTTCTCGAAGTCGGTCTGCCCTTGCGCACGGGGAGCAGCTAGACTTTTGTTCTCTTAATAACGGAATCTTCTCATTCAACGTAGGAGGTTAACGAATGGCGGTGCACCGCCATGAGACCGATCCGAATCTATGATAGCTTCGATTTTAGGCAAGCTGGATAGTCTAGGGGATCAGCACCCACACAGAGTTCTCTATTCCTACATTGATGTGAACGGCGATCCGATAGGAGGCTACTCCTACGAGTCGTTTCTCCACCGAACCAAGGTGATCGCCGGACATTTGCGCAAGCAGCACGGTTTCTCATCGCAGGACCGTCTCCTGCTCGCCTACCCGCCGGGGCTCGAGATGATTTGCGCGTTCTTTGGCTGCGTGCGCGCCGGGTTAATCCCTGTGCCCGTCTATCCCCCGAACTCTCGGGGTTTCCAGAGCGCCCTGTACAAAATGGTGGACATCGCAAAGGACTGCCAGGCGGCGGGCATTCTGACCAGCAAAGACTACCTCGGATCCCTGAGGACAAATCTTGCCAGAAGCGGAGTCTCGGCATCGGGAGTCGACGTCGACTACATTTCCAGTCTTCGTTGGGTTGTGACGGAAGACTTCGTCGATAAGGTTTCGGACGAAACATTCAATGGTGCTTCAAAGATTCTGTTCCTCCAATACACGTCGGGGTCGACTCGAGATCCTAAAGGCGTGATGGTCACGCACGAGAACATATTGCATAACTGCCCGCTGGTGATCGACCATCCCGATCCGGTAGTCGTTTCCTGGCTGCCGCAGTATCACGATATGGGGTTGATTGGGTGCTACCTTTATCCCGCGCTCACGGGCGGCACGACCTACGGCTTCGCTCCAAACGATTTCATTCAACGCCCCACCCTGTGGTTCGACGCGATCAAGACTTATGAGGCCAGCGCCTCGGCGGCGCCAAACTTCGCCTACGATTATTGCTTGCGTGCCGGGAGGGTTTCGAAGGAGAGCCTGGAGGGTTGCGATTTGAGCTCGCTCAGGTTGCTGATGGTGGCGGCGGAACCCGTCAAACCGGACACGTATACACGGTTCCTTGAGGCTTTTCAGCCTCATGGACTGAAGTCGGAAAGCTTTTTTGTCGCGTACGGGCTGGCGGAAAATACCCTCGCGGTGTCGCTTGGTGGCCGCAATATTATCTCGGTCAACAAGAACGCGGTTGCACGGGGGAAGGCCCGCATGACTACCGAGGTTTCCGAAATCGGCGGGGCAACTCAGATTGTCAGCTGCGGAACTCCACTCCCGGGACTCACGGTAAAGATCGTGGATCCGGAGAAGCACGTCGCTCTGGAGCCGGGTCGAATTGGCGAGATTTGGATCGCTGGGGGCAGTAAATGCCCGGGATTCTGGAACAATCCGGAACTGACGCTGAAGCTGTTTCATGCCCGGCTGGTGGATGACAGTCCCTACGACGACGGCTACCTTCGCACCGGCGATATGGGTTTCTTACACGGCGGCGAACTCTTCGTTTGCGGCCGTATCAAGGACATGATTATTATCCGCGGGCAAAACTACTACCCGCAGGATATCGAAGCAGTGGTGGAGAAAGCGTCCGGCTTGATCCGGACGAATTGCGTTGCCGCGTTTCAGATTAATGAAGACAGCGAGCCGGCGCTGGCAATCGTCGCCGAGGTGAAAAATCCAAAAGCGCTTCCCGATGCGTTGAAGATTGCAGCTGCCGTCCGGAATTATCTCAACGTGGAAGTGGCTCTGATTTCTTTTATCGCGCCCCGTGCCATACCCAGAACCAGTTCGGGCAAGATCATGCGCCACAAAACAAAGCACATGTGGTTGCAAGGTCAATTTACCGTTCTGTCGGAGTTTTCACGGGAGAAGGACGTTGAACTGGCAACCTCCGGTTCCGCAGGCCAGTCGCCTTTCGACGTATTGAAAGCCCGTTACAACTTGACCGGCACGGAATCGTACAACCTCGTCGAAGCCGGGCTGGATTCCATGGATCTTGTTGTGTTCATGCACGAGATCAAGGAACTCTTAAAAAATAAAGACGCCGATATGCTGGCCAGACAGATGGATATCGGTCTCATTCAGCGTGTGAGCGTAGCCGAATTGTTTCGACTTGCCGAACAGTTGGAGCATGCTCCCGAAGAAGCGCTGGTTCCGCTGCGGCAGTCCTTGGCGGCATTTCGCGAAGAGCAGCGCGTGGCGGAGCAACTGATGATGAGCAACGACAGGAAGCTTATCTTCGAACCGCCGGCGCCTGCGTTATTGCCCGAAACTCCGGCTCTGAGAAACGTTCTGCTCACCGGTGGTACCGGCTTCATTGGACCGTTCCTCGTGAAAAGCCTGCTGGAACAAACGCATGCCAAGGTCCACGTTCTCGTCAGGGCGTCCGAGGAGCGTCAGGGTAGGCAAAGATTGAGGGCGGCGATGGAATCGATGGGATCGTGCCCGGCGAAACTGATGGAGATGTTCGAGGCCCGCGTGGTTCCGGTTTGCGGAGATCTCGGCCAGAAGAGGCTGGCGTTGGCGCGCGAGGACTGGGATTTTCTGGCGAATGAAATTGACACGGTGTTCCACAACGGCGCAACCGTAAATTACCTGCTCAATTATGACCGGATGCGTGACGCGAACGTGCAGGGGACGAATGAAGTCTTGAGACTGGCGTTCGAAGGGCGGCCCAAGAGCTTCAATTACGTCTCGACTACGTTCATATTTGGCTGGGCTGTTAAGAAAGTCCTATATGAGACCGACTTCAACGAGAATATGGAGCTTCTCGATTTTGGATATAGCCAGTCCAAATGGGTATCGGAGCAAGTGGTTATGGACGCGCGCCGCCGAGGGCTTACTACTCGGATTTTTCGGCCCGCACTCGTGAGTCCCTCCATTACCGGCGGAGGCAACAACTTCGACATCGCTGTTCGTTTAGTGGCGTTCATGGTGAATCACGGCATTGGAGTCGATGCCCTGAACCAGGTGAGTTTCGTTCCCGCAGACATCACGGCGAACAATATTGTTGCGATTTCCGCAACTCCCGGCACGGAGAACAAGACGTATCACGTCGTGAGGGACGATTACGCGAACATGCTGGATATTACTAGTCTCATTACAAAGGCGACCGGCCGGCAATTTGAAGTGTTTAGTCTTCCCGACTTCGTTCCCGAGCTGATCCGGAGGTGCAGGAAAGAAGATCTCCTCTTTCCGCTGCTGGATTTCTTGGTGAACTCGGTGGACAACATCTCGTCGATGGAATTCAAGCGCTACGACAGTTCCTGCTATCAGGCAGCTCGAGATGCCTCCGCATGGGGTAAGCCGGATCCGTCTCTCGAAGAGACGGTCAATGGCATCTTGCGATTCATGCATCGAAAGGGAATCATCTCGATTGCGCCTCGTGAGTTCAACGCTGTGAGTAACTGCCGTGAGGCGTTCACTGGCGCGGACGCATCGAGCGTGGCACCGTGACGTTAATGTTTCCGAAATACCATCGTCTCTTTTAGGCGCTGTCCTGTTTCCAACGTGCCAGTCGTAGTCAACGTCATCTCGGCTCCATCGGCGGAGACCACCCACCGATCCGTTTGAGTGACTTGGTCACCTCGCCGGTAAATCGAATCGACCGTGTGAGCGTCCACAAGTTGAAGGGTCACGGTATCGTTGATGGAGTTTTTCAGATCATATTCCTTACCGTCAAAACGGGCGCTGTAGCTGAAGTCACCCGAGAAGTGGACCCCATCCTTTCCAGACCCCTCAATTTTGAGCGCCATCCCTTGCCGCAACCGAGTCTTACTCGGATCCTGGGTCCACTCACCAGCAAATGGGTCATTAGCAGACTTCTTCCCCCCGGTTCGCGTCCACACGGTGATCCGGTCGGCGCGGCCGCTCTGTGAAGTCCTGCTCGTTAATTCATTACCGTCATTCGACAGCTTGTCGTGAATCGTCACCACTACGACTCCATCCTTTTTCTCTTTGATTTCGACTTGATGCTTGTCGATCTTCCGTAGCTCGATTTGATTGAATGACGGAATGCCTTGTACGGACGCTTCACGGCCGTCCAACTTGGCAGCAAAATCGAGGTGGGTGTCGCCTGACATCACGACGTGGACTGTTCCGTGTAGAGATGTGATGGACAGTTTGTTGGGGGGATCGAGGGAAGACTGGGCAGAGAAAAGCGTCCAGGAGCCAATGCGGGGGTCTGCGGCACCAAGTTGAAGGGCGGCAAGCAACCCGAGCAACGCGAGTTTGTGCAATAGTCCTCCTGGAGGCTGTACAACAATAATACGAACCCGTTCGAAATGGGAACCCCGTCCGCACCGGTTAGTCGGAAACACAGCTTTCAAATGAAGATCAACCGGGAGTCCGATCTGGGCCTCTGCGCGGGATGTGAATCTCTTTAGTAACGATTGTGAGTGATTGGGATTAGCCCACTCCCCGATTTCGCGTCACACTATGAATCTCATGCATGTGCGTCGTTTCTGGCTGTCCGGGGTCGTCCTTGTCGCGGTCCTCGTGCTAGTTCCATTTTCCTTTCACGCAGAGCGCCATCTAGAGACTGCAACTCGCATCGAAGGTAGCGAAGCAGGAAGAGTCCCGCAGGAGTTGGCCACTCGCTTTCGTTCGCCATTCGTTGACCGCGTGGTCCTGGTGATTCAGGGACTCCCTCCTGCAGACTCTGAGGAGGGCGAGCAAGCGTTAGCAACCATCGAAAAGGCGCTGCAAGAGGAACCTGGCGTGTCGGGAGTTGTTTCCCACCTTGATTTTCCCGATCCGATTTTCCTGGGCAAGGGAGGAGGCACTTTTGTTCTGGTGGGGCTCGCCTCAACCGAGGGTCCCGTAGAGTCGCTCGTCCCTAAGCTTCATGAGTTGGAGCACTCTCTTCAAAACCAACTGCTGGGCCGCTATCCGGCGGCGAAGCTCGAACTGACGGGAGAAACACCACTTAATTTCGACATTCGAAAAGCTAGCGCCGACGACGTACAACACGCTGAGAGTCTCGTGATTCCTGGCACTCTGGCGCTTCTGTTGCTGGCTTTCGGAAGCTTGGTTGCGGCCTTGATTCCAGTAGCCGTTGGTCAGCTTGCTATCGCCAGCGCTCTGGCGATCGCAGGCTTCATGGCTCTGCGCTGGCACTTGTCCATCCTGGTTCAGAATCTGTCCACGATGCTTGGGCTAGGCTTGGGAATCGACTACGCGCTTCTGATGGTGAGCCGCTTCCGGGAAGCCATTGCCACCGACCAAAACGGAGTCAAGGCCTGGGCCATCGCGGCACGTCAGGCAGGCCGTACTCTCCTGATTTCGGCCGCGACCGTGGCCATCGGATTCCTGGCACTTTTGACGGTCCCCATCAGCGAAGTCCGTTCCATCGGTGTTGCTGGATTCCTGGTTGCAGGAATGAGTGTGTTGCTGGCGAAGACCCTCGTTCCGGCAGTGCTGGCGGCTCTCGGTCCGCGAATCAATGCGGGGCGGATACCCTTTATTGCAAGTTGGGACGAACATCGCGCAGCCCGCACGGAAAACCGTTGGAGGCGATGGGGGAAAGTGATCGTTGCACATCCCTGGCTCGCCATCATTTTGGCAGGGGTCCCTTTGCTTCTGCTCGCCTCGCAGGCCACCCGGTTCGATACCAACGTCCCCAAAGGGGATTGGCTACCGTCACAGGCAGAATCGGTTCGCGCGCTTCACACCCTTGAACGAATGGATCGGGTTGGCATGGTTTACTCGTTGCGCGTGATACTCGAACTTCCAACCGATTCCATTGCGCAAACGGACGCTGGCTGGAACGCACTTGATCGTTTCAGCAAGCGGCTCGCGAGCGACCCTCGTTCCGACCGCGTGATCTCCCTCACATCGATTGCGGAGAGTGACCGCTCTGGCCTCGGCAACCTCTCGCGCGAGACTCGTCGATCGTTCCTTAGTCGCGATGGACGGGCGGCGTTGATTGAAGTGTTACCCGCGACTTCGGTCTCAGTGAACGATCAGGTCGACTGGGTGCGGGAGTTGCGAAAGACTGGTGCGCCAGTTCTCACGGGAGTACCCGGCGCCACGCTGCGCGTTGGGGGCATCCCTGCGCTGACTGCCGACTATCAGACTATTGTCCGGGAGCGGTTCCTATCGGTAATCGCGCTGGTGGTGGGAGGAACGCTAATTGCGCTTCTTGGCGGGTTCCGATCGCTTTTCGCCGCAGTGAAGGCCATCGCTCTGAACCTGCTCTCGGTTGCAGCCGCCTTCGGAGCATTGGTTCTGGTGTTTCAGGACGGGCACGGCATCCGCTTTTTCGGAGTTCCTGAGGGAACGGGCAGCATATTTCCTATCGTGCCCATCGTCGCTTTTGCCATCGTTTTCGGACTGAGCATGGATTACGAAGTGTTTCTGGTCGCGCGAGTCCTCGAAGCGAGGAGGGGCGGTCTGAGTGAATTGGAGGCAATCCCCGAGGGCCTGGCCAAAACCGCAGGACTGATTACCAGCGCCGCCGCGATCATGATTGTGGTATTCGCAGCATTCACCTTCGGAAACTTCCTGGTGGTGAAGATGCTCGGATTTACGCTGGCGGTTGCGGTGTTGATTGACGCAACTCTCGTTCGCATTGTGATTGGACCTGCACTTCTTCGTGTTGCCGGCGATTGGAACTGGTGGCCTGGAGGCCTCACCGGCGCACGCAATGCACCCGGGGTCGCCAACGACGAATAATGCAAAACGATATGCGCAGTTCAACCCATTCGGAACCTGTCCGTTTTGAGCCGGCGCTAATTTGCAGCCCGGCGAAGGGTCGCTCTGAGAGGTGGAATTGACACCTGGGCGGATTACCCTCGTAACGACAGATACTGAACGGAGCTTGTTCAATCGAAGTGCGGGCTGCAACCTATTGCCAGAGGCATTTCTGAAGGGATATGGCGCTGGCAGACTCGTCTTCGTTCAAAGCGAAACTTGTGGGTAAGCGGGTGGTCGTGAAAGTTTCTCTTTTCAGCCGGGCCTTCCCCGGCACAATCGCCGCGACGGATGAAACCGGATTCTGTTTTCAGAGCGATGAAATGGTGCAGGCTTTACGCGAGAGTACTGGGAGCATAATGGCCAATATTGATGCACCCAGCCTCTATCTGCCTTTCTCAAGTCTGGAATGGCTTGTATTCTCAGCGCCAAAAGCAGCGGCCGCTTCAGCCTAAGAACCCTTTCTCTTCTCCTGAATTTCATCTTCGCCACCGAGATCGGGGAGGCATCTCAGGATTCTGCCGTGTGCCAGGAGATGAAGGGAACGGGTCGCGAAACTTATACACAAAAAGTTAGGTGGCGCGGCGTTGAAAGCGCCGCGCCACCAGAGTGAGTTGATTTGAACCGCGGTTAGGCTCCTGCACCTGCCGCTCTGACGAGAACCTCAGGACGCAGACTCTCGACCATCGCATTGAAGTACAGACGATAAGAGCGGTGGATGAAGTACATCACCGGGAATACCGCAAGAGCGAGTCCCCATCCGAGATGAGGCGTCATCGCCTGGACCATCGAAGTCACGCCCGCGCTAACGACGTAGTACGGGAATGAAAGTTGGGCCAGGTTCAACCAGACGCTCCCGGCGGACCTCGCCTCACTGACGGCAACGATCCCCGCCACGGGCGCGGTTTGTCCCAGGAACAGACTGACTGTTGCCAGAGTCAACCCTAGCGTTGACGACTGCCATAACCTCGGGCTTTGAGCCACCGCATGGAAAACCAGGCTTGCCGCCGAAGTGGCAAAAACCATCATGCTCAGGTTGAAAGCCATGCGCTGTGGATTGAACTTAGCGTCTTTTCGGGGCCAGCATTGCACCATGGTTGAAATGCAGGTGATCACCACCGCCTCGACTGCACTCAGATTCACAGCCGCGGTCAACAGGAATGGGAGGTTAACTGACATGTTGCTGTTGATTCCCGGCAGCTTCACTTTCATTCTCGAGGTTGCCGCAGCCAGCGCCAGGACAGCTAGCGCGAAGTACGTATGCGGAGTATGACTCGCGAAACTCGCGTATCCGGCGATGCTAAATCCTGCCAGCATCATTGCGCCGATGAATGTCTTGATTTGCCGTGTGTTGCTCATAGTGTCGTCTCCCTTCGTTGCCATTCTCACGGCTAGCTATTGTTCATCGTCTCCGGCGTCGGAGAAGGCGCTATTGGCGTTGCCCACCGACGAACCCCAGACCACGCTCGTGGCTGAAGCAGTGCCGGTGCTTGATCCCCACACGACGCTGAATGCGCTGGTACTGTTGTCATTCCAGGGAAGCGAACTACCCCAGACGACGGACGATCCCCACACGACGGAACTGCCCCAAACTACTGAGCTACCCCAAACTACGGAACTGCCCCAAACCACCGAATTACTGGCTACGCTGGTGTTCCCGTATACGATCGAAACCGTGTGAGTGACCGGGTTGTATGACGCTGACGGCGATAGGGCCGCTCCGACGTTGGAAGGAGCCAGATCCGTGTTGGTCATGGCGTCCTGCACGTCGAGCAGTCCCGAACCGACCGAGAACAGGTCGTAGAAATCAATGAAGGAACAGAAAAGGTGAGGAACGTACGCCGATGTAGAGAAGATGCCCATCTTGTGGGCGGTCTTCATCAGGCGAGCTTTCACCTGGTCTGGAGTGAGCGTGTTTTGCTCCTGCAACATCAGAGCGACGGCTCCGGCAACGGCAGGAGTCGCCATGCTGGTGCCGCTGAGCCGGAAGTAGTCGGCATTGCCGTCGGTTCCGGTGACTAGATCACTGGAGAACTGTGACTCCAGAGTCGCGCCGGGTGCGGCAAGAGAAATAATGCCGTGTCCGGGTGCCATGAGGTCGGGTTTCACTACGTGGTCGTAAGTCGTCGGCCCCTTCGAACTGTAGCTGGCTTTGGTTTGAGCGGACAACGCGGAGGACCCATTGTTCTTGGTTGCTCCGACAGTGATCACGAATGGGTCATTGCCGGGAGCGGTAACCGTTCCGAAACCGTTGCTTCCGTTCACGCTCAGGCGGCCATAGTTGCCGGCAGCTACTACGACCACGATGCCATTGTTCCAGGCTGCTTCTACTGCCTGGCACAGAGGATCGAGCGTATAACTCACCGGAATTCCACGGCCAAGCGAGAGGTTGATGATGCGAATGTTGTACACATTCTTCAAAGCGATCGCCTGTTGAATGGCTGCGATCACGGTGCTGTCGGTACCGCTGCCATTAGCGTCCAGCGCCCGAAGATCGACCAAGGTCGCGGCCGGTGCGACACCCTGATATTGCCCTCCCGAAAGATAACCGTTGCCGGCGATGATGCCGGCGACGTGCGTACCGTGACCGTACAAGTCATACTTGCCGCCGTTGGTGTTGCTGGTCGCAGTTCCAGTGAAATCTTGGTGATAGACCACGCGCGAAGATGTTTGCGTAGCGTCGAAGAGATCAGGATGGCTGTCGTTGATACCGCTATCGATAACGGCAATCCCGACACCGGCACCCGTGAAGCCGGAATTCCAGGCCGAGGAAGCGCCGATAACGCTATCGGTGATGTCGTCCATCACATTCATCGGATGGTCGATAGTCACAGACTCGACATTAGGATCGGCCTCTAAGGCTGGAAGAGCGCTCACAGGAATTGTGAAAGCCGCACCCTTAATCATGTGAAGCTTCGAGTGAAGGCGAGCGCCCCGGCCCTGCATCGTGGCGTAGTGCGCCGACGTGGGAACCTGTTTGTACTGCACGATCACTCTCACCGTCTGCGTCTTCGCAGATCCCTGCTTCGCCTTGGATAGCAGACCCGAGAGTTCCGGAGCGATGCGCGAGAACCGGCCGTTCGCGGTCGGATTACTGAAGCGCTGTCCGAATGCCATCCCCGTGGCCAACACCAGGACCAATACCGAGCTGAGACGCTTACCCCAAGCCGCACTATGTCTTTCTTTGCGGCCCTCAGCTCTCTTTCGTCGTGTGGTCACCATTGAAATCTCACCCTTTCTGCTCTACGTGGGGGAAAGATTGAGACTACGTACCGGTGTGCTTGTTGCACGGCGACAGCCATTCATTTGGCGTTAGATCGCTGACAACAATAGGGTTATTGGTTCGCTGTCGAGCTCCGGTTGGGCCAATCTGTCCCGCGGAGGGGGCATGGGACAAGTTGTCCCGAAGTACAGTTAGAAGACTCGAGGCGGGACGATGACCTTCGGATCAGCACGGAGGTTACCTGGGCATCGAGCGCGGTCCCGAGCTGGAACGAGAGAGGAAAGCGAGGAGAAGCTAACGTGCTGCCGCCTTGGCTGCGAAACTGGCCTGCGGCATTCGCGGCATTGCGGCCAGCAGACGCCGCGTGTACTCGTGACTTGGAGTGGTCAGAACCTGCTGCGTATTGCCGGACTCTACGATTTCGCCCTGATGAAGAATGGCGACCCGGTCGCAAATTCCAGCGACCGAGGCAAGGTCATGTGAGATGTAGAGAATGGCCATCCCGTAGTTCTGATTTAACTCGCGAAACAGGTTGAGGATTTCAGCTTGAGTAATCACGTCGAGTGCGCTGGTCGCCTCATCGGCAATGAGGAGTGCAGGCCGATGAACCACCGCCATGGCGATCAAGACTCGTTGTGCCTGGCCGACGCTCATCTGCGCCGGATACTTACGCAGGAAATCGTCGTCCGAGGGCAAGCTGACACTTTCCAGCGCTTTTCGAATCGCGGAGTCGCAATCGGCGGAGGATCCGGAGGCGTGGGCACGCCAGGTTTCTCGCAGCTGGGTCCGAATCTTCAGGGCTGGATTCAGCGAGGAGAGTGGGCTCTGCAATACCAAGGCAATCTTCCGCCCGCGTAAATTGCGCAGCTCTGCTTCACGAAGAGTCAACAGATCAGATCCTTCGAAGAAGATCGACCCTTGAGCGTCCGCCCTTTTGCGATCGATCAGTCCAAGAATGGCCATCGCCAGAGTGCTTTTGCCCGATCCGCTTTGACCGATTAGTCCAAGAACTTCGCTGCGTTGAATATCCAGCTGCACGTTCCGCAGAACTGGCGGTTTATTGCCATATTGCACCGAGAGGTGCGCGGAGAGGAGAGCGTCGTATTGAGATTTCTCAGCCAAGACTTTGTCGTCGCGGAACGATCGTTCTATTGCTGCACTCTTATTTCAAGGAGAGCCGTTCCGCGTTCCAGTACGTTTGTGGAACGAGAATCACCGGGCTTGCATTTTGCACGTTGGCGGAAATTGCCGAAAGGGCATTGCGGTTCACCAGGTAGATGAAAGGCTCCTGCTCGACGGCGATCTCCTGCACGCGGTCAAAGCTTTCCTTCCGCTTTTTCGGATCAGCCGCAGAGGCCTGTGCGCGCATCAGGTTGTCGATCTCAGCTTCCCACGGGGTCTCTGGAGTCTTCTCGGAAGGATTCCATTGATGATTTTCGGACGAACTTAGCCATACGTTCATCACTTCATTCGGATCGAGGCCCGTGTTGGTTAATCCCAGCAGGACGGCTTCGTAGTCGGAAGTTTGGGTCATGCGCTCGAGCAGAGAAGGGAAGTCGAGCGTCACGACGTTCACGTGGATGCCGATCTTCTGCAAGTCTTCCTGGATCATGGTCGCCATGCGCTCACGATACTTGTTGCCTGAGTTCGTGATGATGGAGAAGACGACTTCATTTCCCTGCATGTCCTTCAGAGTGCCGTTCTCCAGGTGGAAACCTTCTTTTTGCAACGCTTTGAGCGCCGCATCGGGGGAACATACCTCAGGCTTAAGCTTGGAGTTGAACCAAAACTTGTTGGCTGGGGAAACGGGTCCGACCGCCGGTTGCGCGTGTCCGCGAAACACGACCCTCGCCATATCGCTGCGATTGATCGCTTGAGATATGGCGCGCCGGAAAGTTACCGAGCGGAACCACTTCTTCTTATATTCGGGTATGGGCGCTTTGGAGATTTGGTTGAACCACATTTGCTCGCTGTCAAGAGATGGCCCCGCATCATGCGCGATATTCTGCGATGCGGACGCGAGTTTGTCGAAGTATTCGCTATCGAGAGTGTTGATCAGGTCAATCTCGTTGCGTTTGAAGCGAAGCATCTCCACATCGCGGTTCGGCTGAATGTCCAACTCTATGGAGTCGAGGTAAGGCAGCTTGCGTCCTTGCTCGTCGGTCTTCCAGTAGTTCGGATTTCGTTTCAGCAGAACGGCCGCGCCCGGTTTATAGTCGGCGACCATGAAGGGCCCGAGAACCGCCATCTCTTTCTTGGGCGAATGCGCGGAGAGCATCGCAACCTGATCGAATTGACGGTCGAGTCCGGCCACCGGCGCTGGGAACGTGATGGAGATTTCGGTGGGCGAGGTGATCTTTGTTTCCGGCTTGCCGGTCCCCGACCGGAACGTGTCTCCGGTGGCCGAGTGAAGTGCGGGATCCATCAACTGCTGGACGGTATAGGCAACGTCTTCCGCGGAAAACGGTGTGCCATCGGAAAACGACACTCCACTGTGCAGTTTGAATGTGATCTGCCTGCTGTCTTTCGAGATCTTCCACGACGTCGCCAGTCCCGGCTCAACCGCTTGCGTCTGGCGGTTCAGACGGACAAGCACGCCGCCGGTCAGATACCGGATTGCCGCTGAGGCGTCGTCTTCCACTTTCAGCGGGTCGAAAGTCTTGGGTTCTGAACGCAGACAGAAACGTAGTTGGCCCTGCGCCAGTGCGCCGCCCGTTAGCGCCGCAAGGCAGAACGCTGCAACGGCGATCGGTTTTCCGAACCTGACCAACATGGACTGGGAACCTCTCTGACAGCTCACGCGGCCACCTCATCCTGCTTCGAAAGCACAAGTTGGAACGACGTCACGACTACCACCAGTAAAATCAGTGGCACGAACTTCCAGGGCTCTTCGCCCACCGATACAAGTCCTTCTATTTCCTTCAGCAAACTTCCCCATGACGGCAACGGTTCCGCCACTCCCAAGCCGAGGATCCCAAGATTCGCCTCGCTCAAGATGAACGCGGGAATGGAGATCCAAAACTGCGCATACAGCACGGGCGTCATGTTAGGCAGCACGTGAATCCAAAACAGTCGCGTGCCGCGGATTCCCGAGGCGCGTGCCTGTCGCACGAAATCAGAGTTCCTCAGCGATCCGCCGCTCGCGCACAAGACTCGCGCAGCTGCTGTCCAACCCAACAAGCCCAAAATCAAAAACGTAACGAGCACCGAGAACGCAGGCGACACGTTCAACGGCAACATGGCTCGCACCGTAATCAGCAAAAATAGCCACGGCAAGGACAAAAACAAATCCGTGACCGTCATGGCTGCCCGAGCCCATGCGCCACCTAGATATCCCGCCAGGCCACCAACGAGCGCAGCCAGCAGCGTCGAAATCAGCGCTGCGGCCGGTGCAAGAAGCAGCGAGATTCGTGTACCGTAGAGCACCCGCGCAAAACGGTCTCGGCCAATCTCATCCGTTCCCAGCCAGTGTGCGTGCGACGGGGGCGCCCCAGCTGCCTCACGATCCTGCTTCGCATATCCGGCCGGTGCCAGCCAGTTCGCTGCCAGAGACGCCGTCACTACGAGCAGCAGCACCGCACACGCTATCTTGCGCCAGAAGCTCATGCTTGCTGGCCTCGCCATACATGTCCGATTACATCTGCGCTGGAATTGGCGAGCAAGGTTACTAGCGTCACCAGGACCGTGATGTTCATCAACAGGGGAAGGTCGCGGGCCAGGGCTGCCTGCCATGCAAGCTGACCGATGCCTGCGAGTCCACACAAGGCTTCAACTGGAATGGCTGCCCCGATCGCCAGGCTGACCGAGACCCCGGCGAGCGCCAGCAGTTGCGGGCCGGCAGACGGAACCACATGCCAGAAGAGGATGCGCAACTCACTGAGCCCCTTGGCTCGCGCAGTGACAATGTGCGGCATTGAGTAAGCCTTATTGAGGAGGTTATGGACGTACCGATAATCGCGAGGAAAAATGATCAAGGCGATCGCAAGAGCTCCCGGGATATTCCAAAGTACCGACAACAGGGCCAGCACCGCCGCGGGAATACAAATCATGAGGCCTGTCAGGAAGGTTGCGAGCAGATCGTATGCCGCCACTCGCAGCAACGCAGTTGTGAAAGCCAACGCTATTACGGCCGCCCAGCCCATCACCAGACCGAGGCTGACCAATCGTAATGTGAGTGGAAAACGATCCTGCAACAGTGTGCTCACCGGCCGTCTCAAAGAGACGGACGTTCCCAAGTCGCCGTGCATCGCCAACTGCAGCGAGTGAAGATAAAAGCGAAAGATGTTGTGCTGTTCGGTTCGAGCCTGCCGCAAAGCTTGAATGCTTTGAGAGGTCAGATGAGGATCGAGAGCGGCTTCATCGGTATCGAAACCAGGAGCCAGCCGGACCATCGCAGCGGAAAGGAATCCGCCTAACAACGCGGTCGCAACCAGAATCAGCCCATGTCGCGCAATTTTCCGCCCGAGCATGGTGTCATCCTCCTAGTTTGCCGTCGCGCCGAGCTTCTTCTGTTCGCGGGCAACGGCCTCGGCATGATGGACCTGCTTCATCGAGTACATGCGGCGGTCTGCTTCCGCCAGCAGGCGTTCCACGTCGTAGCCATCTTCGGGACAGAAGGCCATGCCGACGCTGAGGGTAATCAAATCGCGCCCGCAGACGTGACGGCCAGATTCAATGGCTGCCTGGTTGAGCCTTTCAGCTTTTTCCTTGGCCGCCTCGGGAGTCAATCCAGGCGCTGTGATGACGAACTCGTCGCCGCCCATGCGGGCTACGTAGTCGTATCCTCGACAGACATCCTTCAGCCGGGTCGTGAATTCGCGCAGCAATTTGTCGCCCTCCAGATGTCCGAAGGAATCGTTGATCTGCTTGAATCCGTCGATGTCGCACAGCAGCACTGCGAGCGAACTCTTCATGCGGCGGCAGCGGGCCACTTCCTGCGCCAGATGCACAAATAGCGAGCGCGCATTCGGGAGGCCAGTGAGGTAGTCGGTGGTGGCTGAGCTTTCTGCTTGTTGATACTTCAGCGCGTTTTCAACCGATAAAGCGACCTTCGATGCGACGGCGAGGAGAATTCGAAGGTGATCGGGAGTGAACGCGTCCCGATTCGTCTGGTACATTGCGAGGACTCCGACCACTCCGTTCAGGCCCTCCAAAGGCACAACCAGGGCCGATTGCAGCAACGTCGTGTGCTTTACCGGATCGCTGGAATATCCGGCTTCGACCTGCGGATTTCCGTTTACTATCGGTCTAGAGTTTTCTGCGACCCAGCCACACAATCCCTCGCCGACCCTGATCTTCAAAGCAGAGAGTGCTCGGAAATTCTCACCGCTGACAAGTTCCGGCAGCAACCACCCGTTGCGGTTTACGAAGACGGCAATCGAGTCGAACGGAATCATCCTTCGCAGGCGCATCGATAACACGGAGAGCGTTTCACTGAGGCTTAGGGAGACGCCCAGATCCTGGCTCAGTTCGAACATGGTCTGAGCTTCCTGTCGCGCGGATGCGATGGAAGTCAAGAAGTCAGCATTGTCGATCGGGCCATGCGTCGGTTCGGTCCGCTCA
>Ga0210402_10002461_pt1 | contig 18042 bp, 13 predicted proteins | sample IncBWC7MmetaG_FD_161055 | JGI IMG/M metagenome (GOLD analysis project Ga0210402, IMG submission 161055) | Forest soil microbial communities from Barre Woods Harvard Forest LTER site, Petersham, Massachusetts, United States - Inc-BW-C-7-M | ecosystem: Environmental > Terrestrial > Soil >... | reverse complement strand
CCAATTCGGCGAGTACTTTTTCAGGCGCGCCATCAAACTCTTCCTTTAGTTCGAAAGGAAATTTGCGGTTTGAGAGATTAGGATCGCCGCGCCCGACCAAAATCACATCGCCGGAAAGCGTCCCATCCGGCGAAATCGTGCCGCGCGTTTCCAGAGTGGTATGAAACCGATACTCCGGCCCCAGTTTGGCCAGCGCCAGAGCTGTGGTAAAGAGCTTCATGTTCGAGGCTGGGACAAAGTAACTGTCGGCGTTTTTCTCGTAGAGCGTTTCTCCCGTCTGCGCATCAACGATCAGCAGTCCCCAATCGGCTTTGCTCGAAGGCGTCGCCTCCAGGAGCGTCTCCGCGCGGGCGGCAAATCGCGCCGGGGCGGCAGCCCGCTTGGGGGAACGCTCTTCGCGCTTCGCCTCATGCTTTGTCGCGCAGCAAGCTTGTTTATGTTCCTGATTGGATTGCCCGCGTCCGTCGGGCGCGGCCAAGACACCGAAAGCAATCGCCACCGCTAATGGCGCCACCGGCCCACCACACGCTTTTCTCAAGCCCATGTTTCTTCTACCCTTGAACTGCCGCCAGTGAAAGTATAGTCGAAACTCCGCGCAACATTTCCTCCGCTCTGAGCATCGATCTTTTTGTCGCACGCAGTGCAGGGCGGCGCGCACAAACTGTTGGTTGCGCACAAACCTAAGGCAACCTATGATTGTCCAACCCAGCGAAATTCAACGAGGTGAAATTTGATTAAGCGAATTAGTTCTTGCTTCATGGCGGTGGTGATTATCGCCGCGCCTCTCTTGGCGCAAGCGGACAAGAAAGAAGCCGAACGTCTGCAAAACTGCGGCACAGTAATGAAGGAAATCATGGATATCCCCGATGACATCCCGCAGGATCTCATCGATAAAGCGGAGTGCATCATCATTTATCCCTCGGTTTTGAAAGCCGCCTTTGTTATCGGAGGCAGCTATGGACGCGGCGCGATGACGTGCCGTAGCGGTGAACATTTCACGGGCCCATGGAGCGCGCCTTCCATGATGGCTCTCGAAGGTGGCAGTATCGGCTTCCAGATTGGCGGGCAAGCGACTGATTTCGTCCTCCTGGTAATGAATCCTCGCGGAGCTCGCTCGATTCTCAAGAGCAAAGTAAAGCTCGGGGCGGACGCCTCTGCTGCGGCCGGCCCCAAGGGCCGCACTGCCAGCGCATCGACGGACGCGACGTTGCGCGCCGAGGTGCTGAGTTATTCACGCGCGCGCGGTTTATTTGCCGGCATCTCCCTGGAAGGTTCAACAGTTCGTCCAGACAACGATGCCAATGAGCGCGTTTACAAAGGGAACGCGGACGCAGAAGCGATCATCATGAAAGGAGCGGTCGCGGTACCTCCGCCAGCGCAGCAAATGATTGCGTATCTCAACCGGAAATCTCCCAAAAACACGTCCGATCCGAACTCCTTGAAGGAATAGCGCAAACCATAGTTCCGCCTCTGAAGACCCCGGCAACTGGCGGGGTCTTCTGCTTTTGGGGCCGTGAAAAGGCCGATAGAAGAGTCTTGACACCCTTCAATATATGACTTATGGTCATTTATGAACTATGGTCAAGAAGCCCAATCCGAGAACTTCTCCACACCGCCGCTCTGATTCCCGCAATGTGCATGGACGCCGCGAACGGCGTAGCGCCGAAACACGCGAGAGCCTATTCCGCGCTGCCCTCGAACTCTTTGCAAGAAAAGGATTTACGGAGACTACCGTCGAAGATATCACCGAAGCTGCAGACGTCGGCAAGGGCACCTTTTTTAACTACTTTCCCAGCAAGGATCACCTCCTGCTCGCCTTTGGGGAGATGCAGCTTGAGAAGCTACAGGCCGCGGTCGAGGAAGCTCGCCGCAGCGACGAGCCCATGCCTCAGTTTCTCCGTTCACTGGGCGGCCGCATGACCCAGGAGCCTATTCGCAATCCAGGCATTATTCGGTCTCTGCTGCAGGCTTATCTCTCGACCACTCCCGTGCGTGAGGCGATGCTTAGTTTGCAGAAGCGCGTCCACGCCCTGCATACGGAGATTGTTCGCCTCGGCCAGGAACGAGGTGAAATCCGCAGGGACCTGCCCGCGGCAGAAATCGCACATGTTTTTCGACAGACGATTTTCGGAACTCTTTTATTCTGGTCACTTCATGGCGACGCGACTCTGCACGCCCGCATCGAGTCCGCATTCAACGTGCTGTGGTCCGGCTTGGCACCGCGAAACGCGCCGGCTTCGCCAGTTGAAAGTTCGCCAGACGAAGCGACTTTAGCCGATGTTCCACCTTTCACTTGCGGAGATTGATTCGATGACACGCAAGCGCGTTCTTATCTTGCTTCTGGTCGGCGTCGTTTTGGCCGGCACAGCGCTTTACGCCACTTTGTTCCGGCACGATAACACGCTGCAAGGATCCGGCACGGTGGAAGCTCGTGACATTCGCGTTGGGTCGAAGGTCGGAGGCCGGATCGACAAAGTTCTGGTGCGCGAAGGCGATGCGGTACAACCCGGCCAGATTCTAATCACCTTCGATGATAAGGAATTGCTGGCGTCGCTCGATCAATCGCGTGCCGCCGCGGAGAAAGCAAAACGCGGCTTTCGCCCAGAGGAGATCGCCGAAGCACGAGCAGCTGCGGCACAAGCCAAGGCCGAGTATGAGATGCGCGTGAACGGCTACCGCAAGGAAGATATCGCCGGCGCGCAGTCCGACGTTGACCGCGCTGCGGCCGACGAAGTTCGCGCGCGGCTCGACTTTCAGCGCTACGAAGCTCTGGCGCAGAAGGATCTCGTTTCCAAACAACAGCGCGATACGGCCGAAGCCAACTGGAAGATGGCCCTCGCGCAGCAGCAAAACTTTCAGCACAAACTCGATGAGCTGAAGCGTGGTTACCGCCCGGAGGAAATTGCTTCGGCGGAAGCGCACTATCGCGAGGCCCAAGCCACGCTGGAAAAATTCGAACGCGGCAACCGGCGCGAGGACGTCGATCTGGCAAAAGCAGTCTACGATTACGACGAAGCGCGTTTCCGCGAGAGCCAGGTGATTGCCCCTTCCGCTGCCACTGTCGAAGTCCTCGACGTCCGTCCCGGTGATCTGATCGCGCCGAATACTCCTGTCGCTACGCTCCTCGAAAAGGATCAGATTTACGTGCGCATCTATATTCCTGAGACGGAGATCGGCCGCGTGAAGCTCGGCCAGAAAACGGAAGTGCGCGTTGATTCCTTCCCGAAAGAGGTTTTCGAGGGTGTCGTGGAACAGATCAATCAGCAGGCCGAATTCCTGCCGCGCAACGTGCAAACGCGCGAGGAGCGAGTTCATCAGGTGTTCGGGGTCAAAATCCGCATCAACGATCCCGCTGGGCGGGTTCTGGCGGGAATGGCCGCGGACGTAAAACTGAAAGCGGGAAGTTAACTCGTGGCTGTCTCTGAGCAAAATCCCGGAGAAGCGTCCATCGTCGCCGAACATCTTGTGCGGCGTTTTGGACAAGTCACGGCCGTCAATGACGTGAGCTTCCGAGTGGAGAAAGGCGAGATCTTCGGTTTTCTTGGACCCAATGGCAGCGGCAAGACAACCGTGATCAAGATGCTTACGGGCCTGCTGCCGCTGAGCGGAGGGGCCGCGACAGTCGAAGGATTGAATGTCCGAACGAATTCCGAAGGTGTTCGCGAGCGCATTGGGTACATGTCACAAAATTTCAGTTTGTATTTTGATCTCACGGTTGCGGAAAATTTGCAGTTTTACGGACGCATATACGGGCTCGAAGCTGCCCGTCTCAAGCGGCGCATCGATGAAATTGTCGAGCTGAACGGCCTCGGCCCATACATGAATCGGTTGTCGGCGCAGCTTTCTGGCGGCTGGAAGCAGCGCCTGGCACTGGGCTGCGCGATGCTCCATGAACCAAGACTACTCTTTCTCGACGAACCTACCGCCGGCATCGATCCCGTGGCCCGACGGCAGCTTTGGGATCTCCTTTTCGAACTATCCGGTCATGGCATCACGTTTTTTGTTACGACTCACTACATGGACGAGGCCGAGCGCTGCAGCCACGTGGCCTACATTTACTTCGGGAAAATAATCGCGGACGGGACACCCGACGCGCTCCGGGAACTTCCTGACGTCCAGCCTGAAGGCACGCAGCGCGTGGAAATCACCACGCACGAAGTCACGCGCGCGCTGCGCATCGTTCGGGAAATTCCTGGTGTTCGCAGTGCCACCATATTCGGGCAATCTATCCACGCGCTGATAGAGGAGCGCCTGAATCCCGAAGATCTTCGCGTTCAATTATTGAAAAACGGCATCGCCGCCGGCGAAATTCGACCGCTCTCCGCCAGTCTTGAAGATGTGTTCGTTCAGCTGACCTACAAGCATCAAGCTTTGCAGGAGGCTGTGCATGAGTAATATTTTCCGCGGCTTCGGCGCGGTGTTTTATAAGGAAGCGTTGCACGTGCGCCGCGACGCGGGGACGCTTTTTTTCTCCCTTACCATGCCCTTGCTGCAAATGTTTCTCCTGGGGTACGGAATCGACACGAACATCCGGCAGATCAATACCGTCGTTTACAACGCGGATGGCCGCCGCGAGAGCCGCGAACTGATTGACCGGCTGATAAATTCCGATACATTCCACATTTTCCGGTACGTTCAAAATGACCACGACCTAAACGACCTGATCATCGCGGGCAAAGCCCGTGTGGGCGTCAAAATCCCCGTGGATTACTCCGACCGTCTCCTCCACAACATGAGCGCACAGGTTCTGGTGCTTATCGACGGCTCCGATGCTTCGGTCGCCGGACAAGCGATCAACGTCACGAACGCCATTGGCCTGGATGAATCGCTGCGCCGCGTCTTGAAGGATCGCGCGGAATTTGCCGTGGACATGCGTCCCAAGCTTCTTTTCAATCCCGACTCTCGTTCTCCCAATTTTTTCTTGCCTGGCCTTACGGCCATCATGCTTCTCAATGTGACGACCTTTCTTACGGCATTCTCGATCGTCCGCGAGAAAGAACGGGGCACTCTCGAGCAGCTTTTTGTTACTCCAGTACGGCCATTCGGCCTGCTACTCGGCAAATTACTTCCCTACCTGGGCATCGGTTTCTTTGAGCTCTGCCTCATTCTTTTTTCCATGCACTTTATTTTTCTTGTTCCGATTCACGGCAGCGTCCTGCTGCTCGCTTTTCTCTCGCTGCCGTATCTCTTCGCCGCTCTCTCGCTGGGGATTCTCATTTCCAGCAAAGCCGCTTCGCAAGCGGAAGCCATGCAGCTTGCATTTCTTCCCATTCTGCCCAGCGTCTTTTTTTCTGGATACATTTTCCCGCGCGAAACGATTCCCGCCATCCTCTATCCCATCAGCTACATCATCCCCGCCACGTATTTCATCAACATTACGCGAGGAATCATTCTTCGCGGAGCGGGGATCCGGCACTTGTGGACCGATGGTCTCGCACTTTTCATCATCGGTACTCTTCTTCTGATCATCGCGGCGCGCCGATTCCGCAATAAAGTCATCATGGCCTGAAGTGATGCATACATAAGCCGCTACTCACTGACTAAAGCTTTTGCCGGATCAAATCCTCGACGTCCACAATCTTGTCGCCCAACAGATTTAACTTGTTGGCCAGTCCTTGAATTTCGGACTCGGCGCGCCGGTTGACATCGTAGTCGAGCTCGCCACGCAGCCGGTCCTTCGTGTCCTGGCGGTTCTGGCTCATCATGATCACCGGCGCCTGAATAGCCGCGAGCATGGAAAGAAACAAATTCAGAAGGATGAAGGGATAGGGATCCCAGGCCGACCCGCGCAGGACTATGTTGATGCTTGCGTACACGACCAGGACAAGGAGGAAGGAAATGATGAACGCCCAGGATCCTCCAAACCGCGCGACAGCATCGGCGATGCGCTCGCCAAATGTCGATTCCGTTTCGATCAACTCGTTTGGATTCCGGGTGGCACGCAGACGGACGAGTTGCTGCGAGGCATGGAACTGGCGGCCTAGCACGGTGAGCATGTCCATGCCCGCGAGGGGCTTTCGCTGCAGCAGCACGGCGATGTCGCGGCGGTCCACCTCCACGCAGACCGTCTCTTCGAGCGCAAGCGCGGTGGTCTCGTGGCGCGTTTGCTCAAGCATGGAAGCGAAGCCAAAAAATTCTCCGTGGGCGGGCTGGTCGACGATCACTTCCTGATGGTCTTCGTCGATGGTCGTCACTCGGACCGCGCCGGACATCATGATGTAGGCTTGTCCGCCCTGGTCACCAATCTTGTAAATGCGTTGTCGTGGGGCAAATGTTTTGATCTCGACTTGTCCAGCCAAGACCGCCATCTCCTCATCGTCCAGCAGTGCAAAGAGCGGCACATGTTTCAACTCTAGGGGATCGCAAGGCATTGTTCACCTCATTGGGTAAGAGCGGTTCGCTGCAAACTTAGATTGAGCATTTCATAATTCGGGAGGGTCGACAACCGGAAGCCATTGCCCAGCGTTTCGCGCCGATTCCGCAATAAAGTCATCATGTCTTTAACGGTTTTCCCGCGAGAATCGCGGCTTGCCCTTCTTAACCAGCATGCCCTACTATCGCCATTCCGTTAGAGAGTTGAGGCTGTTTAAAGTGGAAAATCGTTCAGCGGGCTGGATCATCCTTCTGTTTGTACTGGCTGTTGTTGGCGTGTGCGCCATGCACGAGGGCACGCCTGCACCTCTGCCGACAACCGCAACGCAAGATCTTTTCTCCGCAGACCGCGCGCTCGTTTATCTGAACGCTTTTGCAACGGCACCCCATCCGATTGGCTCCGCCGAACACGACCGCGTGCGCGACTATCTGGTTTCTCAACTTATCGCGCTCGGCGTTACTCCTGAGATTCAACGAGCGACAGGCGTCACGCCGCGTTATGAAGTTGCCGGCACGGTCGAAAATATTGTCGCGCGCCTGAAAGGAACAAGCGGCACGCCGGATGCCATCGCCCTTGTTGCGCACTACGACTCCGTTGCCGCAGGTCCGGGCGCGGGCGATGACGGCGCCGGCGCGGCCGCTTTGCTAGAAACGCTTCGCGCTCTGCGGGCCGGGCCTCCATTGCACAATGACGTGTTGATTTTGCTGACTGACGGCGAAGAAGATGGACTACTGGGAGCGTCCGCATTCGTTGCCGAAAGTCCCTCTGCCAAGGATGTGCGCGTGGCCGTCAATTTCGAAGCGCGCGGAAACGCTGGTGAATCGCAAATGTTTGAGACCAGCGCTGACAACGGCCGCCTGGTGCAGATCTTTGCTCAAGCTGCGCCGCATCCTTCAGGATCTTCGCTTACCTACGAAATTTACAAGCACATGCCGAACGATACGGACATGACGGTATTCAAAAAGGGCGGCGCCGGTGGTCTCAACTTTGGTTTCATCGGTCACTGGGAGGCTTACCACACGCCGCTCGACAATCCCCAATCGCTTGACCGCGGCAGCCTGCAGCAGCACGGCGAAAATGCGCTTTCCCTCGCTCGCGCCCTCGGCAATGCAGACCTTGGGCAGCTTCAGGACCGGGACGCCGTCTATTTTTCAATTCCCGGAAATGTTTTTGTGCACTATTCCAACCGCTTCATTTGGCCGCTCGCCGTTGGAACGGGTGTTTTCCTGCTCGCGATGATCTTTTACGCGAATGGGGCGTGGCAGACGCGTTTGCTTCCTATCCTCGGCAGCTTCTTCATACAAATGGCGGTGCTTATCTTGCTGCCACTTATTGGGCTTGGCTTTGTTCTCGGTGTGCGCTGGCTTCACCTCCACGCGCTTCCCGAAGGAGGCCTAGATCAAAACAATCTTTATGTACTCGGCCTTCTTGCCCTGCTCCTCGCGGTTTTGACGCTGTTGTACAAACTGTTCCGCAGGAGAATCGCTCCGCCTGCGTTCTTTTTGGGTGGTGCGATGTTTCTTTTCATCGCCGTACTTGGATCCTCACAATTCTTGCCGGGTGGGAGCTACGTTTTCGTTTGGCCATTGCTAACGGCCTTGCTTGCAACAGCCATCGCGGCCTTTCGTCCCGGCCATCTTTCGTTCCTCTCTGTTCTGATACTTTGTGTGCTCAGCCTGCCCGCCCTTCTCCTCTACGTTCCACTTGTGAAGGGGTTCTACACGGCGCTGGGCTTTACGAACATGGGCGCTCCGCTCTTGAGCGTTGCGTTCGGCTTGTTGTTCCTATTGCTTTATCCGTTTCTCGAGCCGGTGCTTGAATCTGCTAGCAAACTTCTCACGCTGCTCGCATTCGCTGTCGCGCTTTTCCTGTGTATCGTCGCCGCGAAGACGACGCGCTACTCTGCCGAGCATCCCAAGCCCAGCCTGCTTGCATATGCCCTTGACGCTGATACCGGCAAAGCCGTTTGGACCAGCTCCGTGGCCCGCGTCGACTCGTGGACGGCTCAATATCTGGGGAACTCTCCCACTCGGGGCAAGTTACCGGATTTTTATCCTGTCTGGTATCCCATAGAATTTTTCCAGCACGACGCTCCCGCACTCTCGCTTACACCGCCGGAGGCTGAGCTCCTCGACAAATCTTCGGATGGCGTGACGCGCACCCTTCGTTTGCACATCACTACTCCGCGTCACGCGCGCACCATTCATGTCGGTGTCGCGCAAACGGAAGTGCTCAACGCTTCCGTGAACGGCCGCGATCTGGGAAAGCCCTCGGAGGCGCGCTGGCATCAAGCGGGCCAGTGGAGCTTTGACTATGCTAATCCGTCCGCCGAGGGAATCGAAGTTCAGCTGCGCGTTCAAAGCACGGAGCCGGTAACTCTCGTGTTGGTCGACCGCGCCAGCGGACTTCCCACGATTCCGGGCGCGAATTTTGCTCCGCGTCCGGCTGACTCCATGCCTATTCATTCTGGGGACCAGACCATGGTTCGCCGGAGTTATGTGTTTTAGTGATTTGGCCTTTTGGCTGCCCCCGGAGTACTCTGCTCGATTGTCCGTATGTCGTTAGGAGACGCTGTGTCTTGTCCGATCTGTGAAAAGCGCAAAGCCGCAAGATTTTGTCCTGCCAAGGGTGAGAAAATTTGCGCCGTGTGCTGCGGCACGGAGCGCGAAGTTTCGATTGACTGCCCGTCGGATTGCACGTATCTCGTCGCGGCGCATCGCTATGAGGATCAGCACCAGCGGGCGCTGCCGGCGGACACGCCACTCCTTGACGTCAAGGTTTCGCAGGACGTTATCTACACGCACCAAAACGTGATTTCTGGATTGGCCTTTACCGCGGCGACATTTTCCGCTGCGCATCCCGCGACAACTGATTCCGACGTGCTCGCCGCGCTTCAGGCGCTCGCCGAAACCTACAAAACTTTGGGCTCAGGAATCTATTACGAAAAACCTCCGGACGCGACAATTCCGCGCGAGCTTTACGCCGCGCTCGGCCAATTCCTGAACGAATCCAAGCAGCACGCCGACGAGCGCACCGGTTCCCCGCCGGTAAAAGACTCCGAAGTATTCTCCTTGCTCGTCTTTCTCTATCGCATGGGCCTGCTGCGAACTAATGGCCGCCCGCGCGCGCGCCGCTACCTCGAGTTCTTGCGGGGTCAATTCCCGGCGGCCCCGGAGCTCAAACGCGAAGACTCCCGAATCATCGTCCCGTGACGTCACATTGTTGGGAGAGCGGCCGAGAAAGAAACTCGATAGTGTCTTTTTTCCGTAACTTGCTCACGGAGGGCTGAAATGTTTCACATGAAACAGGGATCCGGTATGGTGAACCGATCGGGAAGAACGAAGAGATTTTTCCGAGGCGCCGCGCTGATCGTGTTCAGTTTTTCCGGCGCAGTGGCCGTCCCTGATGCAGCTCGGGCGCAAGAGCGTGAGTCCGCGGCGAAGCTCGTAGCGCGCACCATGGCCAATCCGGAATTTCACGTGAAGACTTTTCGCGGAGGCGAATGGCTGGGAAGCGGAGATTATTATCTGGCGTTGGAACCTTCCGGTTCGGGTGCGAGCAACGACATCGTTCGTTACCAGACGTCGACGGGCGCGCGAGACATTCTAGTCGCCGCCAACCGCCTGATTCCCGCTGGCGAGAAAACGCCGCTGCCTATAGAGAGCTACGCGTTATCGCCAGATGGACACGTTGTACTGGTGTTCACGAATTCGGCGACCGTGTGGCGCCAGAATACGCGAGGAGACTATTGGGTTCTGAACTTGCAAAGCGGCGCTTTGCACAAACTAGGCGGCGATGCGCCAGCATCGAGCTTGATGTTCGCCAAATTTTCTCCGGACAACAGCAAGGTGGGGTATGTCCGCGGAAACAATGTGTACGTCGAGGATCTTGCCGGCGGAAAAATCACACAACTGACTCACGACGGCTCGGACACCATCATCAACGGGACCTCCGACTGGGTGAACGAGGAAGAGTTTGACATCCGCGACGGCTTCGAATGGAGCCCTGACAGCCGTGCGATCGCTTTCTGGCAATTCAATACGAGTGGTGTGCAGAACTACACGTTGATCTATGACCTTGGCGCGCCGCGCGGTGAAATCGTCACTGGAATTCCGTATCCCAACACGGGCCCTTATCCGCAGACGCTTCAGTATCCCTACCCGTTGGCTGGGACGCCAAACTCGGCGGTTCGCGTCGGCGTTGCGAGTGCTGCGGGTGGAAAAGTCGTCTGGATGCAGGCCGCGGGAGATCCGCACAATTTCTACATTCCGCGGATGGGGTGGGCAGACGCCGGCCATGTGCTGCTTCAACACATGAATCGGTTGCAGAACAAGAACGAATTTCTGCTCGCCGAAGCCGCGACTGGCGTCTCTCGAACTGTTTTCGTTGACGAAGACCGCGCGTGGGTGGACGTGAATGCGTCGGTCTTGTGGATCAATCAGGGGCGCGAATTTCTCGTGATGAGCGAGCGCGATGGCTGGCGGCATTTGTATCGCGTGGCGCGCGACTCCGGAAAAGCGGAACTCGTGACGCGCGGAGACTTCGACGTGGTGATTTTGGAGCGCGTCAGCCCGGATGAAAAGTGGGTTTATTTCATCGCATCACCCGACAACCCGACGCAGCGCTACCTCTATCGCGCGCGGATGGACGGGTCGGCTGAGCCGGAGCGCCTCACGCCGAATCAGCCGGGAACGCATTCCTATACGATTTCGCCGAATGGCGAATGGGCATTCCACAACTACTCTTCGTTCAATGTGCCGCCGACATTTGATGTGGTGCATTTGCCGGATCACCGGGTCGTGCGAAATACGGCGGACAATTCCGCGCTGGCCGAGCGCGTGAAGCCGTTATCGAGCGGGCCGGCGGAATTCGTGAAAGTGGATGCGGGCAACGGCCTGATGGTGGACGCCTGGCTGATGAAGCCGCCGGAATTCGATCCCGCTAAGAAATATGCGCTGATTGTGAACGTCTATTCCGAACCCGCCGGCCAAACAACCGCGGATCGCTGGCCATCGATGTTCGACCGCGCATTGACCAGCGCAGGGTATCTAGTGGCGAGCTTTGATAATCAGGGAACGCCTGCACCGCGTGGCCGGGAATGGCGCAAAGTCGTGTACGGAAATGTAGGTCCGCTTTCGTCTCAACAGCAAGCTGGCGCGCTGCAATCACTCGAAGAAACTCATTCTTTTATCGATCCGAAGCGCGTCGGAGTCTGGGGTTGGAGCGGCGGTGGAACGGAGACGCTCAATCTGATGTTTCGCTGCCCCGAGATTTACAGCGTGGGAGTTTCGGTCGCTTCGGTGCCCGACCAGCGCCTCTACGACAGCATCTACCAAGAGCGGTATATGGGATTGCCGCAGGATAGTCCTAAGGCCTACGAACAAAGCTCGGCGATCAATTTTGCTTCTGGTTTGCGCGGAGACTTGATGGTCATTCACGGCTCGGGCGATGACAACGTGCACTTCCAGGGCTTCGAATTGCTCGTGAACAATTTGATCTCGCTTGGCAAGCAGTTTGACATGCGCGTTTACCCCGGCCGCACGCACGGCATCTCTGAAGGCAAAGGCACCAACCTCGACGTTTACACAAACATCCTCGGCTATTTCGAGGCACATTTGCCGCCGGTGGAGCAAGATGCGGTCTCTCACTGAGCCACGGCCATGGTTAGTTTGTTGGAGATTTCTGCTCGGCGGACGGGAGGCAGTTCAAAGTGAATTGAATAGTGGCCCCGACCTGCTGGGATGCCGCATTTTTCGGAAATTTCCAGTGACCTATTGAGTCTTGCACGGCCGCACGCAGAAGCGGATGACCACTCTCAAAGACGAGATTGGTAACGGCGCCATTTGCATCAACCTCAATTCTGACAGAAACCGTTCCCTCGGTATGAGTGACCCTGGCAAGAGGCGGATATCCAGGTAGCTGAAAACTTTCTGGGGCGATCGGTAGACTGTTTAGAAGTTTCACATTCGGAGGGGGCTGGCGCTTTCGAGCGGCACGATATAGATCAGAGGGCTTATCGGGCGCGCCTTGAAAGAGCCCGTCGTACTTGCCTGTTTCCAACTGTCTTAAGATCTCAGGATCGGAAGATTTGTCCGGCACCTCTTCCGCTTTCGCGATCTCGAACATGGGCTTATCCATAACTCTAGGACCGAGGGACTTGTTCAGACTCTCCAGCAGTTGCATTGTCCAGGAAGTGTGCTCAGGCGTTTGACCAGCGGGATCAAACATGTCTCTGTCCAAAATGTCGGACCGAATTATTCGAGTTTGATTGCCGCACTGAACCTGCATCGTAACTTTAGCTTCGCTGAAGACCATGCATTTCCTACATCGCTTGCGTTCGTGAAGCAGCTCTTTTTCAGGAATTTTGCAGGGATCGGTCTTGCCTAGCAGCTCCGGGACGGTCTCGGTCAGCGAGCTAGTCGCCGTCTCGTACTTCGCGGGCGAGAAGCATACGTCTCCCGCTGGCGTGAGCGTCATTCTCTCAATGGACACTCCATTTTCTGCGGAGTGGACGATCAATATCTCGTAGAAGTCAAAGGGGGGTCCAAAATCGAAGAAGGTGTGTATTCCAATCAAGAATTGAGCTGGCTTCTCCGTTGCACTTCCTCGTTCTTGCGCGAGTGCGGGACAAGCCAAACAAAGAATAGCTGACAGGATCGGCACAATTCGCATGCGCCAAATGCTACTACAGCTTTGGCAGAGCCTCTACCCGGCGGCGCAGGAGCGCATGCCTTGCAGGTCCGCGGTGACGGCTGCGGCGTCCCAGCCTAGCTTCAGTTGTGCGCAGGGGGTTGTGCGCTGGGTGTCGCGTTGGGGGCGGGAATCGAAGCCGTATTTTTGTTTTAGGCGCGCGACGCGCTCCGCGATCAACTTGCGATATTTTTCCGGCGCATAGGCTTCTTTTGCGTACCACTCTTCGTATTGTTTCGTGAGTCGGGGAAATTTCTCACGAATAAACGGCAAGAACTGTTTTGCCGAAGAGGGCATCAGAAACAGGACACCTGACCAGAACCACTGCGCACCCGCATTGTGCGCGGCTTCGGCTACCGCTTCGAGTTCCCCTTCGCGGTCGGTGATTCCGGGGATCAGCGGCGATGCGGAAACTCCAACCCGCAGTCCTGCTTCGCTCAACTGCCGGACTGCGGCGATGCGCAAATCCGGGCGAGGAGCTCGCGGCTCCAGCAAGCGCGCCAGCCTCGGCCTCAGCGTGGTCACTGTTATATTCAGCGCCAGCTCCGATCGTTCGGCAATACGTTTGAAAAGATCGATGTCGCGCACAATCTGATTTGATTTGGTGATCACGGAAATGCTCAACCCTTCGCGCTTGGACAATTCTTCGAGGCAGGCGCGTGTCACTCCATATTCGCGTTCCGCGGGCTGGTATGGGTCCGTCGCCGTGCCGATGGCAATGTGCTCCGGCTTTTCGCCGTCGGAACTCTGGGACGCATACGAATATTTGTGTGCCACGTCGTAAGCCAACAAAGGAGCGGCGTCTTTTTTCACGAAGATTTTTCGTTCGAATTCGCTGCCGTCCAATTCCATGTACTCGTGGGTGTAGCGGGCGTAGCAGTAGAGGCAGCCAAACTCGCATCCGCGGTAAGGATTGATGGTCCAATCGAAGGGCACTCGTGCCGAATCGCACCGGTTCAGGATAGACTTCACCGGCAACAGGAAATACTCCGGTCGCTCGGCGGACTTCCGGTGACTCTCGGCTGGAGGAGAGCATGCTGCGAGGCGGGCAATGCCCACCAGCGGTACGGCTGCCGCTCGGGTCCGGCCATCCGCCTGGCTTTCAAAGCCGTGCGGGACCGCCTCTTGCGAGGCCGGCGGAGGGCAATCCGCCGTGGGGCAACCCGAAATGCTGCCGCCTGAACCGGCAATCGCGGAGGCTTCCACCTTGTCAGGGACATTGTGGAGACCGCCTGGCGAATCACCGGCCCTTGGTTTTGGGCTTGTCGCATAGGGGCTAACAGGAAAGAGTGTTGCCGTGGATTGTCTAGCGTGGCGGCGCGGGATACCAAGGGTCCGCGCCGTTGAGGAAAGAACTGGAGACATAGCCCACCTCGAAGCACGGCAGCAGTATTTCGCTTTTTGTTCGCCATGTCAAGGACTTTTCGCTTTTCTTTCGTTCGCGGCCGACATCCCTTCTTATTAACCGATGCTGCGCACACTGCCCCTTCGTCCGGATTGTTTGCCACCCCTCCACGGGGTATCCTGCTCATTCGGGAGGATCGGCGTGCGACAGTCCCCACTAGCACGGTTTCTGCGAGGTGCGTCCGTTGTCCTTTGCTTGGCCTCATCTCGTCCTTTGAGTGCGCAACAGCCATCTCAGCCAGTCCAGCAGCCGCAGCAGCCAGGTTCTCCATCGCCCCCCCCATTACCTCAAGCCAAGAAGCCAGCCGTCGGCCCAGCCGCTCCTCAGTCCACGCACTACCCCATCCTTCTACTCGTTCAGGGCAATGACCAGTCATGGAGCCTGCGCATTGGCCAGAAAGGCCCGGAGCGTCTTGACCGGGTTGGTTATCCACCGATCCCGCTGGAACCCGCAGACGTAGTCCGTGAAGGCACCACTGATTCTTGGACGTACCACGCCAAAGACGCCCAAACTGGGGCCGCTGTCTCTGTCCGTATCGCTCGGGAACCCTGTTCCGGCCCGTCGGCGTCGACCAAATTCGCGTTCACAGGCGCCGTGGAGCATGCGCAAATTGGCTCTGTACAAGGCTGCGCCCGGGTCGCCACGGAGCTCTTCCCCAGGATCAATAACCAACCCACGGATGACGATGACGTGGCCAAGGACATGCCGCCGCCGCCGACAGTGACACACTTCAAGCCGCCCGTGGCGGCCGCTTACATCACGGAGCCGGACAAGATGATCGTCAAACGCGGCAGCGTGGCGCGCGCCATCCCTGGAAAGGCGGTCCATTCTCTCTGCCTGTCGCATGATGGCAAGAAGCTTCTGTTTGTCCGCGACGAGGAGCCCGCGCCGCTTCGTACCATCAATGAATACGATTTCGAGACCAGGCATACAAAGGAATTGATTCGGGCAAACGCGAATGCCCCGTTTTGGTCTTTGGATGACTCCCGGATCGCTTTTCTCGAAAACGTCGAGGGAAAGTGGCAAGTCTGGAGCATGCCAGCGGACGCCCCGGAAAAGGCGGCGCCTTTCTATCCCGGGGAAGAGGTGAGCCTTGAGGGCTGGGCGGACGCGCACACAATTATTGCGAGTGACTTGCAGACACTTTCGTGGATCGGCGAGGACGGAATCGTAAAGCAGACACTCTCAAGCGCAGACCTCTACGGCAAAGACCAGTTCGGCGTGACGAGCGGCAATACGGTGCGCATTCACCCGCTCAATCCTGACCTACTGCTCGTTTCTGCCGAATTGTTGCCTGCGGCTGCCTCCTCGGCTTCCAAGGAACTTGCCAGCAGAGAGGCGGCGGGCAAGAATTCCGCGAAGGCGGAAGCTGTCACAGTGCTGCCAGGGCCGGCCTTCTTCCTCTATGAGATCCGCTCCAAGCGCCGGGTCCTGCTTAGCCCGCCCAGTATGTTGTCTAACGGCGCCGAGTGGTCCGGCGACGGGTTCCAGGTTTTCTTCACCGGCCGAGACGCCAACAGCCACACGGCGACGATCTATCGAGTGTTCTGGGATGGCACCAGCAAAACCAAAGTTCACGATGGATATGACTACGTGATTGGCCAATAAGACTTGCGCCGAACGGTTTGTTCGCCGGGAAATTCTGCACGTTCGTGTTTGCCTGCCCTCCGGCCTTCCCCGGCACGCGCAACCCCTGAGCTTGCGGAGGTAGTAGCTTAACCCTGCGTTTTGACCTCCTGGACCAGGCCGGTCCGGCATTGGCCGATACGCCGCAGCCCCTTTTTTGACAAACCCGGCCCTTCCGGCGCGACGCTATACTTGATAGATGGCGACCCCTACTCCCGTCCAGCCTCGTCAAGTTGGCATCCTTATACTGGATGATGACGACGATAACAAAGGCGCCCTGCGTCAAATCCTTGATTCGGAAGGCTGGCGCGTCCGCCTGGTCCAAGACCCCAAATTGCTCCTCGCCGAGCTGAGATCGGGCGAATGGTCGCTGGTCATCGCCAATATCGCGCTTGCGGGGATAGATACACCGGCTTTTATCACGCTGCGTGAGCTCGCCAGCGTTTCTCATGAAGAGGGAGGCCGCATCCGGGTCCTCTATATTCTCCCCGAGATGAACAGCAGCCAGTACGTAGCCCCTCTCGAACTGGCCCGCGCACCTTATGTGGTCCGGCCCTTCCATCTCCATGATTTTCTCGAAAAAGTGAGCGACCTCCTGGTCGAAGTCAAAGCCATCGAAGGACCAATTCGCCAGGTACGCCACGAGTTCGGCGCTCTGCGCAAAAAGAAAAAAATGGCAGGACGCTCCAATGCGATGTTTGCCGCGCGCGATTCCTATTCGTATACCGACGAAGAACTGGCTGAATACGAAAAACAGGAAAGCGAAACTTCCAAAAACAGACGCAACAAGCCGCGCACGAACCTTGGCGGCTCGGACCGCTAGACCCACGTGCAGTATAGAGAACGGCTCCCTTAATGCGGGGGTGTGCTGCGATCAACCTGGGCATCCAGCTTCAGCAGCGTGCGGTAAAGAACCTCTGCACCATTGGCGGCCTGCTCGGGTGAGGTGTACTCGAAGGGCGAATGGCTGATTCCCTCTCGGCTCGGGACGAAGATCATTCCCACGGGTGCAAATCGCGCTACGTTTTGCGCATCATGGCCGGCGCCACTGGGCAGATCGAGCGTCTCCAGGCCGACGTCCCGCGCCGATGAACGAATGGCCTCCTGAAATGCTTTAGTTGTAAGCGCCGGAGCGTGGAAGTCCGGCTTCGTGCAGCTGAGCTCCACATTCTCTTCTTGGCCGATCGTTTTGAAGCGCTGCAGAATTCGCTCCGCGACTCGGTTGATCTTCTCCGCGTCCAGATCTCGCAACTCCACTGGAAACGTGACGCGCCCCGGGATTACGTTGCTGGCGCCGGGCTCGATCTTCATCCAGCCGACGGTGCCAACTTGCCGTCCCGATTCGGCTCGCACTTCGTCGCGGACGGCGAGCACCGCCCTCGAGGCTGCGGCCAGCGCATCTTTGCGCCGGTTCATCGGCGTCGTGCCCGCGTGATTGGCGAAGCCCGTGGCTGTGCAGGTCCGCAAACTGATTCCCACGATTCCCGTTACCACGCCGATGGGGATTTTTGCTTCATCCAACACCGCGCCCTGCTCGATATGCAGCTCCAGATAGCCCGCCAGGGTGGCGAGAGGTATTTTCGCGGAAGCAATTCGGGAGGCGTCGCCTCCCATCCGGCTAAGCCAATCGCTCAGTTTCTCTCCGCTTTCGTCTTGCCGCGTGGCAATATCCGCCGGGAGAATCCCGGCTGCGGCGGAGGAACCGACAAGCCCGGAATAAAACCGGCCGCCCTCTTCATTTGTCCAGATAACAACCTCGAGAGGATGGCGGGTCGTCAGATGTTCTTCGTTTAGCGCACGAATGACCTCGATTGCGCCCAGGCTCCCCACATCTCCGTCAAAATTGCCGCCGTGCGGGACTGAGTCAATGTGCGAGCCAAAGAGCAACGGCGGCAATTTCTCAGATCCAGACCGGCTCCCAAAAATATTCCCCGCGGGATCTACGCGA
>Ga0210402_10002460_pt1 | contig 18048 bp, 13 predicted proteins | sample IncBWC7MmetaG_FD_161055 | JGI IMG/M metagenome (GOLD analysis project Ga0210402, IMG submission 161055) | Forest soil microbial communities from Barre Woods Harvard Forest LTER site, Petersham, Massachusetts, United States - Inc-BW-C-7-M | ecosystem: Environmental > Terrestrial > Soil >... | reverse complement strand
ACTTTTCTGCCATTCAGATTCCTCTTTTGCGCGGCCGCTTCTTCACGCCGGATGAGCGCTTGCAACGCGCCAACGTCGTGGTCATCAATCAATCGGCGGCACGGCTTTGCTTTCCCGGGGAAGACCCTATCGGCAAACATTTGAAATCAGGCGTTACCCGTAATGTTTACGAGGTCGTGGGCGTTGTGGGCGACACGCGCTGGCATATTTCGCAGCCGGTGCTTCCGACTTTGTATTGGCCCATCTACGGAAACGATTACACCGTGGCGACGATTGTGATTCGCTCGGCGCAGAACGTAGAGGGGTTCGCTCTGCCGGCGCAGAAAGTGATCGGCGAAATGGACCGGGATTTGCCGGTCTCGAACGTAATGACCCTGCGGCAGACGATCGGAAAGTCTACGATCAGCGAGCAATTCGATTCTCTGCTGGTTCTGGCCTTCGGAGTTATCGCGTTGCTGCTGGCGGCCGCGGGACTCTATGGCGTGCTGGCTTATCTGGTAACGCAGCGCAGAAGCGAAATCGGAATTCGCATCGCGCTGGGAGCGGGGCGGGAGCAGGTGCTGCGGCTGATGCTGATCGATGGACTTCGGCCCGCACTGTTCGGACTGGTCTTCGGCCTGGGCGCCAGTGCCCTGGTCGTTCGCCTGATCCGAAGCATGCTCTACGAGACGGAACCGTTTGATCCAGCGGTTTTCGTGGCAGTGACGGCGACGCTGCTGATGGTGGCAGGACTGGCGTGCATGGTGCCTGCCTGGCGGGCTTCGCGGCTCGATCCGATGCAGGCTTTGAGGACGGAGTAGGTGCCAAAGAAGTGTGGGGGCGGACACTCTGTCCGCCGCTTTTGATTTTGACTTTGATTCTTGCCGGAGCGACGCCGTCATTCCCGCCTGGTGAACCCCGACCACTAAGCTCTTCCGGCAGTTGGCGGACAGGAGTGCCCGCCCCACACAAACTTATTTCGCGTCGGTGACTTGTTCGCGCGACTCGTTGTAGGTGCCGAACTTTTTCGCTACTATTTTCAGCGTGGGGTAAAACTGCACGAAGGTGTGTTCGACGGCGGCGTGGGCGTCGTGGCAGGACCAGCAGCCGTTGCCGTGCGGCATGGCTCCGGCGGCGGCGCCATCGGCGGAGAAGCCGTAGTAGGCCCACTTGTCGGGATTTTTGGCTGAGTCTTTCACTTCCACGGCCAGGCCCATCAGGTCGGTCTGATAGTGGCCTTTCTGGTTGATCGAGCTGCGGCTGGCGGCGTCGCGCTCGTCGATCACGAACATGGTCTGCTCCGGCCATTTGCCGGAGTTGATGAAATCGTTGTAGGCCCAGCGCTGCACGAAGACGTTGGTGAACATTTCATGGCTGCCGGGTTCGGGGCTGTAGTTCATGCCAAATCCGGCGGAAAGAAACATCCACTCGCGGTAGTCGGCCGGGCGTACCAGCTGGCCTTTGTCGTCATATTGCGGCTTCGGCGACTTTTCTTTTGCATCGGGCGCGGCGGCCAGCAGCGCAAGGCACGCGATCATAAGCACCACACTGCAGAAGACATTCTTCGTGGAAACGTTCTTCATGGAATCCTCCCCATTGAGTCGGGAACAGCCTAAACGCTCGCCATGCTCGCCGTCTTGAACAAATTAAACCTCGGCACAATTAAATTAGGAGCGGGTAACGAGGAACGGGTGACAATTTCGCTCCGCCGCAGTCTGAACAGTCATGCCTGCACCCGGCAGCCCTGGAACCTTTCTGCGCGGAGGGGAGTTCTACTCCTCCGTTCAGGCGCGAGTGCGCAGGGAGGACGTGCTGCTTTCCGAACTGCGGCAGCCCGGTTCGCGCCGCGTGCCCCGCCACGAACATGAACTCGCCTACGTTACCGTCATTCTACAGGGCGACTATCTGGAGGGCGATCACGGGCAACTCGCAGAGATGCGCCCATTTACGGCAATCTTCAACCCTGCGGGGACGGCCCATTCAACCGTCATTGGACCATCGGGCGCGTCATTTTTTATCGTCGAACTGCGGGCGGACAATCTGGATTATTTGGGCATCCGGCTGCCCCGGCGCACTACGTTCGATCGTGGCGCGGGAGCCATGCTGTGGCCCGGACTCCGCCTGTATTCGGCTTTCAAAACGCAGACCGCCGACGTGGTGCTACAAGAAAAAGTGGAGCAGGAAAATGTTCTTGAGGCGCATGTTCTGGAAATGCTGGGAGTTATCGCCGTATTTGAGGCGCCGGGCAAAACTGCACCGCGCTGGTTTGCACGAGTGAAGGACCGTCTGCACGAAGGGTTCCGCGAGCCTCTGCGCATGCGCGACCTGGCGCTTGAGGCGGGGGTTCATCCCGTCCACCTGGCGCGGGTTTTTCGGAAGCTGGAACGGCGCACTCCCGGGGAATATCAGCAGGGCCTGCAGGTGCGGGCGGCGTGCGAACTGTTGCGCCATGCGGAGTGGCCACTCGCCGCCATCGCCGGGGAGTGCGGCTTTGCCGATCAGAGCCACTTCACCCGTGTGTTCCGCAAGATGACCGGCACCACTCCGGCTCGATTCCGGCACGGTGTGGCTCCGCGTACCAGCGCCGCTTGAGCGGCCAGAAAACGATCAAGGCTGAAAAGAAAAGGCGCTCCGGGATTAGCGGAGCGCCTGGCTCGTTTGCATCCGATTCGTTTGGTTGCTACTGCACGGTGATCTGGAAACTGGTTGAACTCGACGCCGATCCGGAAGTGCCGGTTACGGTGATGGTGTAATTGCCCTTCGGCGTCCCCTGACCCCCCGTACCGTGATTGCTGCTGCCGCCGCAGGACGCCAGCCACAGGGTGGAGAAGCCCAGAACCACCATGAGCCCCAACAGGCGCAGGCTGCATGCGGACGGTTTGCGCGTCCCGGCCAGGAATACAACGCCCAGCAGGCCGGGCAGCAAGACCGCATAAAAGATGCGCGTGCCACGGTCGAAAGGCCGGCGCAACTCGCCCGTACCAGTAGTGGTTGTGATGTTGAAGCTGACTTGTCCCGACGCGGTGATCGAAGGTGGCGCAGTGCAGACGGACTGAGTCGCCGCATCACTGCAAGTAAAGGCGACCGTGCCAGAAAAGCCGCTGGCCAGCGCTACGTCTACGGTGGCATTGACTTGGGAGCCTTGGTTCACGAGGAAGGTCGCGACTGTGGGGGTGAGGGTAAAGTCAGGCGGGGTCGCAGAATTCCAGGCGGCCGCAAGGTTTGCCGCGTCCACAGAGCCGAGGCCGGTGACGAGATTGAAGCCAGTCGCGGCGTCCGCATTGGTGGCGGTGTAGCCCATGGCACCGACGGTACCCGCCGTCCCCGGGCACTGGAGTGCGGTGGGCCACGGCGCTGCAGGCTGACCGGCCTGGCAGGCGACCTTGTTGTCTCCCGTGGGGGCGGGATGGAATGCGCTGGGTGATATCGAGGCCAGGCTGTAGAGGGTCGAGTTGATGTTTCCCAAACCGTTGGTGCCCAAGGATTGGTTGAGCAGGATCACGATACCGGCCATCACGGGCGTCGAGGCCGAAGTACCGCCCACGAGGGACGGGGTTGGATTGCTCGAGGAATCGGTCAGGGCCAGGGCCGCGGGAATTCCGCCAACGCAGGTACTGGCATTGGTCGCGGCACCGTTCCACGCGGACTGCGGCGTGCAAAAGATATACCCGGGGAAGTTGGGCGAAGCCGCCAGGGAAACATCAGGAATGAATCGAGCGCCGGCTTGGCCGGAAAGAGTTACGGTCTGCCACCCCGGTTTGCCGAAACCGGAGACGCAGTTCGAGTTGTCGGCGCTCTGTTGCGCGCAGTTGCTGGGCCCGCCGCCGGTGGCCACGATGGCGTAGTTCTCCTGAGCGTCAGCCGGAGTGGGATAGACGTTGGAATAGACTTCAGAAAGCTCGTTATCGTCATTCCACGCGGTTTCGGGAAGAGGAGGGTTCTGCGCTGAAACTCCATTGGCGCCGTTGCTCGTGTTCCAATACGGGCTCAAAAGACCGGCAGGAGTAAGCGCCGTGCCACCCACTGCTGTGACTTCCGGGCTGCTGGCCGGATAACTGACCGCGAGACCACCTTGCGCGAGGTTCGGCGGAGTGGTCGTAGAATTCGTACCCCCGTCGCAGGCCGCCGCGCCGCTGTCGCCGCTGGAATTCAAGAACGTAATCCCTTCGGTGTTGGCGAGCATGAGCTCAATTTCATCGGACAAGGGGTTTCCCTGCGCGTCCAGAACGAAGTTGTCGTTGAACTCGCAGTTGCCGTAGCTCAGACTGATCACGGTCTCCTTGAGTGTGCTCTGATTGTCGACCGCGTAATACCACGCGTTGGTTACGCCGCCGCCGACGTATGTACTGCCACTAAAAAACAGAGGGGAGTTTACATAGATAATTTGTGCATTGCGAGCGACCGCACCCGACCACTCGATGTCGAGATCAGCCTCAGTCAAATCACCGAGCACTGGAGCCAGCGGATCGGTGAGGCCCTGTGGCACTAGCAGCTGATATCGAAAGTTGGTCGTGTTGCAAGCGGTGAGCACCCCAGATGTGGGGTCGGAAGTGCAACCGTTGATCGGTGGCAGACTGAAACCTGAACGGAAGTCGCTGATATCCGCGAGGTAGATGTCGGTCTGGCCGGCGATAACCAGTTTCTGCCCGGTGGCGTCCGGGTAAAACGGGTCGATGTCGTACATTTTTGCGATATCGCCGGGCGCGAGGAAATTCTGCGGCGCCGGGCTCTGAAAGATGGGGTCGTAATAAGCAGGGCGCGCGACGTGAGCGGCACGCGTGTTCCTGGCGACCATGGGTTTCAGATAAAAATCATGGAGCCCGCGCAAGCCGGACACGATCCCCGAAAGCGCCGCAGGAATTCTAGGCGAGTTGGCATTCGCGACGTGCATTTCGCCGTCCACGTTGTAGCGATGGAATTCCATCCCAAACGCTCTCTGCATCTGGCTCACGGTTCCACTGAACACAATCCAGTTGCGGCCATGCGCCACGCTTTGCACGGTGAATCCCTGTGACTTCAGCCAGTCGGTGATCTTTTGCACGTCGCCATGGCTCAGGCCGAAACGATCGGCCCACTGCTCGGTGGTCAGCCATTTGTGGTAATTCGGCGACCGGCGATCCTGCTGCTCCGCGAGAAGCTGCTTAAGAGCCTGCTGCTGCGCGGCAGAGGGGACGGTGAGCAGCGTAACGTAGCCCAGGCGCAAGGCTGGATCCGCCGGGCCTTGATCGTACTTGGGGAGCGCTTTGTGGTGGACGTTGCCTGGCAGAGTCACGGTGGGGCCGCCGGTCAAGGCGCCGGAGATGCGGTCCGGGGTGGCGGCATAGCTTAGGGTGGTGAAAAGACTGGCAATGAGGAGGGCGGGCAACAACCACTTTAGCTTTAACGTTGACCTTGCGATTGGCATGGACGCTCCGGGGCAGATCCGAATACTTGCTGTGTATAAGCTTATAACGGCTTATCCCCTGTTCGATCAAGACAGTTACACATAAGGTTGTATGGAAGACAGAAAGTTAACAAGGATTCGCGGTTCAAAATCCGGCAGTGGCGCGGTTGGAGTGTAATTCTCTGTCAAGGTCCACGAACGACGCGGCATCCGAGGGTTTATAGCTCGGTTTGTAGCTTGGTTCATGGCTGGCCTGCTGGCTTGAGAATCGTGGATTCGTTTCGCGCTGCCGTATACTGCCCCTGCAAATCTGCGACGCGCGATGCCCCCAACTGACGCTTCTAAAACTCGGCTCGCCTACATCGACTGGGCGCGAGGTTTGGCCTGCCTGCTGATGTTCCAGACGCACTGCTACGATTCCTGGCTGAGCCCACAGGCGCGGCAAAGCCGCTTTTTCATGTACTCGCAGTTGGGCGGAACCTTTCCTGCGCCGCTGTTTCTGTTTCTGGCGGGGATATCGTTCGCGCTGGTCACGGAGAAACTGGTGCGGAAAGATGTGCCGGCTGGGCAGATCGCTCGTACGACGATTTGGCGCGGCGCGGAAATTTTCGGGTATGGTTTGCTCTTCCGGTTGCAGGAATATGTGGTCTCCTGGGGTTGGGCGCCGAAGAGCGACCTGCTGCGGGTCGACGTGCTCAACACGATTGGGCTGTCGATGATGTTGATGGGGGTTGTGTGCTGGATCGTGGCCGCGCTCTTCACCGCCGGACTGCGCCCGGCGGGACAGCCGAGGGCGGCTGTCCCCAGATTCGTCCTGACCGCCGCCGGCACCGCTTTACTGATTTCGCTGCTGACACCGCCGATGTGGACCACGTGGCGACCGACGTGGCTGCCCTGGCCGATTGAATCTTACGTGGATGGCGTGCACAACCTGGGTGTTCCGCAGCCTGGAATCTTTCCGGTTTTTCCGTGGACGGCGTTTGCGTTCGCGGGACTGGCAGTGGGGTTCATCCTGCAATGCGAGTGGGCCCGGGCGCAGGAGGCGAGAGCATTTTTCTGGCTGGGACTGGCGGGCAGTGTGCTGATCGAATTCGCGCGCTGGCTCGATGCGCAGCCGCGGCAGTTTTATTCCGTCCAGGATTACTGGCACACCAGCCCGAGCTTCTTTCTGATCCGGGTGGGAATGCTGCTGGTGATTCTGAGTGGGAGCTACCTCTGGTGCCGCTGGGGTGCGGGGCAATGGAGGTTCAGTCCAGTTATTCTACTCGGGCAGGCGTCGTTGCTGGTGTACTGGGTGCACATCGAATTCGTGTATGGCCGAGTCTCGATCCTGCCGAAACATCGGATGTCGATCGGCGGCGCGTCCGTGGGACTGCTGGTGATTTCGCTGGCGATGTTGGCGCTTGCCTACCTTCGCACGAAGATGAAAGGGCGCGGGGTGGAGTTGATGCCCTGGCTGCATCGCGCTCCGGCGCGGACTTAAACCTCAGACGACCTCAACACCACAATTTGAAAATCATTAAACGTTTCGTTTCACGAGGACTCTTCTCAGCGCGAGAGTGGGCGTCCTGCTATCGATTCTTCGGTCCAAGCGTCTACATGTTCGGGTCGGCATAACTGAACAGGTTTCGAGTCCGAACGCAAATCTAAAGCACGGCCAGAGGACCGGTCTCAGCTCGACACTACGCACTAATTCATTCGAGGGGGAAATGATATTGATGCGCAACGATGGTCCCGGTTTGCGGAGGCTCTTCTTTCTGTCGCTCATATTATTGGTGACTGCGGCCGGTTCGCTGTTCGGCGACACCAATGAGCGTCAGGTTACCAAGCTGGCGGAGGGCGTATACGCCATCCAGCACAAGAATTTTAACGATGGCAACGTCAACGGAAATACCACGGTAATTATTGGGGAGCGGGAAGTTTTCGTGGTCGACTCCTGTTATCTGCCATCCCTGGCGCGCGAGGATATCGCGCAGATTCGCCAGTGGACGAACAAACCCGTGGGCTATCTGCTGAATACTCATTTCCACAACGATCACAATAATGGGAACAGAGCGTATCTCGACGCATTTCCCTCGCTGGCCATCGTCGCGCAGGAAGAGACCAAGAAAGATATGGACCTCATCCAGCCGGGAAACATAGAGCGCGGGCCTAAGGAGATGGGGGCGACCATTGCGGCTCTGAAGCAGGGAAAGACTCCGGGCGGCCGGGCGCTCACCGACGACGAGAAGAAACAAGTCCTAGACATTTTGCCCGGGTTGGAACAACAGGAGGCGGAATTCAAGACGCTGGTCTATCAACCGCCGACGCTTACGTTTGTCGACAAGCTGGATATCGACATCGGAAACCGCGAAGTGCAGGTGAAACACCTGGGACGGGGCAACACTCCGGGAGATGCGATCGTGTACCTGCCCAAGGAAAAGATTCTGATTGCGGGCGATTTGTTAGTCCATCCCATCCCTTACACCTACGATGGCTACCCCGCGGAATGGGCGCAGACGCTGCAGAATATGGCTCAACTGGACGCGGCGATTATTGTTCCGGGACATGGGCCGGTGCAGCATGGAAAGGACTATCTTTATCTGGTGACAGACCTGCTGAAGAGTGCGGTGGAGCAGCTCCGGGCGCGGATTCGGCAGATCGGACATCCTGGATTCCACTCGCTCGATGATGTGAAGGGCGCGGTGGATCTAGCGCCGTTCCGGGCTAAATTTGCAGGCGACGATAAAGATCTTCAGGCGGAGTTTGACGACATGACAACTCATCTGGTGAAGATCGCATTTAGCGAAGCGGCGCAGCGGTAGAAAAAAACAAGTTTGGGCGGGAGACACATGCGAATCATATTGGCGATTCTGTTGCTGGGCTGTATGGGATCGGGCCAGGGAGGCGGTCCGAAGCCGGCAGCGGAGCCGGGTGGGCTGAAGGCGGCAGGGAGCGCAAAGGTTACCGAGTCGGAACTCACTCCGAAACGGCTGGATGAACTGGAAGTATTGAACGGGAAAGCTGAGATTGTTACCTATCGGGGGCGGCGCGCGGTTCATCTGGTTCCGCCCGCGGACCATCAGGGTGGGGATGATTCGATGCTTGCGATTCTCACTCGCTCCGACTTCGAGGATGGAGTAATCGAAGCCGAGGTGGCAGGCGCTCCGCGCGCGGATGCGCCGGCGGATGCACGCGGGTTCGTCGGAATCTCTTTTCGAGTTCAGCCACACGGTTCGAAATTCGAAATTCTCTATCTTCGTCCGACCAACGGCCGCGCCGAGGACCAACTGCGGCGCAATCATTCCGTGCAGTACACGTCCGAGCCGGAGTATCCGTGGCCTCGCCTGCGCCAGGAGAGCCCGGGAGTGTATGAGTCGTACGTGGATCTTGAGGCCGGGGCCTGGACTCGCATGAAGATTGTGGTGTCGGGAACCACGGCGCGCCTTTACGTGAATGGCGCGGCGCAGCCTTGTCTGATCGTGAACGACTTGAAGTTAGGGCGGAGTCGCGGGCAAATCGCTTTTTGGGCTCATTCGAGCACGGATGGATATTTCTCGAATCTGACCGTGCAGTCGAAAGGCGGTGATGGAAAGGGCTATGAATATCCTTGAAAGCCAATTGGGGCTCATCGAATGGGGTTCTTGAGTGCTATGGATGTCTACGTCATCGATGCCTGCGTCTGTCTTGGCTAGTTCTGGATGTTGGCGATAAGATGTGGGGCGTCGAATCCCGTGAGGTTCTCAATGAAAAGACTCACGCTGACCCTGCTGCTCTTGACGCCTGCTGCGTCATTCAGCCAAAGCCCTTTCGATGGTGGTTGGATTTTTGATGAAAACTCTGTGCAGCAGTCGGAGAAACCGAAACCAGTCACGTACTTAGTTGCCAAAGGCATGCTTCGCTGCTCCGACTGTTTTGCAAGCCCGGAAATTACTGCGGACGGGCGTGACCAAAAGGTCCATGAGACCGCCTACTGGGACACGGTGAGAGCCCGAATCGTCGATGCCTACACGGTTGAAATCATCGCCAAGAAAGCTGGGAAGACGATGTATACGGAAACCGATACGGTTTCTCCAGATGGAAGTACTTTGACCAAAGTAGTGAAAGACACGACGGAAGCACAACCGGTCACGAGTGAAACTCTCAGCGAACGAGTGAAACAAGCCCCCAGTGGCTCTCACATCCTTTCCGGCTCGTGGCTGTTTTACAAGAAAAGTAATTCCAAGGTTGTTCCGAACGTCCCCGCAATCTCGTATCGGTGTACAGCGGATGGATTCAGTGCGTGGACTCCCCTGGGTGAGAGGTACGACGCAAAATTCGATGGCAAAGACTATCCCGTGGAAGACGACCCGGGACACACCATGACCTCTGTAAAGCTACTAAGCCCCAGCGAGGTCGAGATAACCTCCAAACGCAACGGGAAAGTCGTTGGGGTTCTTCACCTTTCCGCTAAGCCCGACGGCAAATCCATTCATGGTGTTTTCGAGAACAAGGAAAACAATACGTCATCGAGCTACGAACTGCGGAAACTACAGTAGCAACTTTCCGGAAAATCGTCAGCGCTCATTGAGCCGCCACAAAGTCCACAACCTCGCGTTCGGCCCAGCGCCCGTCGTCTGCGAGGTCGCCGTTGGGCTCGGCAGTTCGCTCGCCGATGAACGCGCAGTGCCCACCGTCGTCGGTCTCGACGTAGGTAATGTTCGGGTTCGCCGCGACGCGGCGCAGAGTCTCCGGCAGAATCCGGATAAACGGATCGTTGGCCGCATGAATAATCAACGCCGGCACTGCAATCCGGTCCACCACGTTGGCCGCGGCGGCCCGCGCGTAGTAGTCATCCGCGCCCGTAAATCCGCAATAGTAAGCGGTAATGCGATCATCGAATAAGCGCAAGGTCGAAACTCCGCGCAGCCGCGACACGTCGAACTTCCCGGGAAACAATTTCGCCTTCGCCCGCAGGCGGCGGAACAATTGCATCAGAAAATAATATTCATAAATCCGGTTGGCCGGCTCATGCAGTGCGTCGGCCGAAGCCGCCAGGTCCATGGCTGGGCACACGGCCGCGACGGCTTTGAACTGTGCTGGCGCATCGCTTCCCCATTCTCCCGCGAGTTTCAGCACCAGGTTTCCGCCCATCGAAAAGCCGATCAGGGCGAATTGGGAGACGCCATCGTTCTCGATCACGTTGCGCGCCACTGCGGCCACGTCGCCGGACAAACTGGAGTTGTAGAGTGTAGGCGCGAAGTGATCCATGCCGCCGCAGTTGCGCTGGTTCATGAGCACGACGTTCATCCCGGCGGCCAGTCCGTTCCGCGCGACGCCGTGCATGTACTGAGAATCGGAGGAACCTTCGAGACCGTGAACGACGATTAAGGTCAGCGGCTTCGCGCGGTCTTGCTTCTCTGAACGGTGCCAGTAACACCAGCAGCGCACCTTGATCCCGGGCGCGACCTCGACCAGTCGTTCTTCCGCCGGAGGCAAATGAATCTTGCGGGGGAGAAGAAAACTGGCGAGCGTCTGCACGTGCCCACCGCCCAACCAGCGCCGCGCCCGGAACGGAGCACGTTCGGTCCAGTCAACTCGGCTGGGCAATCTTGGAATTTGCGAACTGGCCACAAATTGATTCTAATAGAGACGGATCCGGAGTCGCCCATGCCCATCTTCGAGTACATCTGCAAGGAATGCCAGCATCAGTTCGAAGCCCTCGTCTACGGCAAAGAAAAAGCCGAGTGCCCGAAGTGCAATAGCAAGAAGCTGGAAACACAGCTCTCGGTGTTCGCGGTCTCCGCCAAGGGCTCATCGCCCTCGGCGTCGGCGTCGCGGGCCTGCGGATCGTGCGGCGATCCCCGCGGCCCCGGCTCGTGTTCGCTCGGCGACATGAACTAACATCGCTGGCCAGGCTTTGCCGAAAACCGGCCGAGTCGTGGCCCGATCACGCCGGCAGGCTGCATTGTTTTCGTGGTACCCCGCTGCAGATTCTTATTGCCTGGGCGACCCTCTACTTTTATTCTGGTTGCCGCGTTCGACTGCGCCTGAGTCTCGATTCCGTGCGGTTGCCGGCCCCTATTTGTACTCCCCTTATGAAGCTCACTTTTAGAGATTTCTTCAGGTCGCTATGGTCGCGCCCCGATCCGGTTCTAGCCCAGGCCGCAGTGGCGGGCGAATTGTTGGTGGCGAAAGTCCGGCTGGGCCTGGCCACCGTCCTCCTGCTCATCCCTGTGATCAACTCTCTATTCTTTCCGGTCGAGCCGAAAGAGGCCATCGTCGGCGTAAGCCTTACGGCGGGGACATTTCTTCTTGCCCTCGTCGTCTATGTGGTGATCTCCCGCGAATACAACCCCTCCTGGTTCAGTTTTGCGAGCAGCAGTTTTGACGTGACGCTGGTGAGCAGTGCCCTGGTGCTTTTTCTCTTCATGAACGAGCCGCACACTGCCGTCAACAGTAAGGTTGTTTTCGAAGGCTACTTTCTGGTGATTGGGGCAACCAGCCTGCGCTACGACAAGCGGGTCTGCATCAGCGCGGGCTTGCTGGCGTTTGGACAGTATTTTGCGATCGTCTATTTCGCGGCCACTCACTGGGATCTCAACAGCCCAAAGTATTCGCCTTACCCATATGGTTTGTTCAGCTGGTCGGCGCAAAGTTCGAGACTGATCATCATGCTGACCGCGTCGGCGCTCAGCCTGGCCCTGGTTGCCCGCAGCCAGAAGTTGCTGCAACTGGCAACCCGGGATCCGCTGACCGGTTTATTCAGCAGGGGCTACGTGGATGATCGCTTCGCCGTAGAACTCAGCCGCGCGCGCCGCTACGGCAAGGTTCTGACCATTGCCGTGATCGACGCGGACCGATTCAAATCGCTCAACGATACTCATGGCCACATGGCAGGTGATCTTGCCCTGCGGAGAATCGGAGCGCTGCTCCACGACACTTTCCGGCAAAGTGATACTGCAGGACGCTATGGTGGGGAAGAATTCGTCGTGATTCTGCCTGAGACCGATATCGAGGCGGCTCAGCAGAAGCTCGAATCATTGCGCGAGTTGGTAGCCAGCACCCCGATTGTGTTGGCCGGGCGCGGAGAGAAAGTTCAAGTGACGATCAGCGCCGGTTTGGCCAGCTTCCCGCAGGACGGAGACCACGCCGCCGAACTCTTCGGCAAGGCCGACGCAAGAATGTTCCAGGCCAAGGGTGAGGGCCGCAATCGAGTCGTCGCCGGCCGTGAGGCTGTTCTCTTGTAGTTCATCACAAGCGGTAACTCATTCGCACTCCGAATGCAAAAGCAGAGGACTGCAAACCTCTGATATCTGTTGGGAATCCTGAAACCACTCCAGCATGGAGTCATGAAATCATTTCTACTCCCCCTGCTGATGGCCCTATCTGTGTCCCCATGCGTAGCAAATGTCGGCGTTGCCACCACCCGCTTACCGGATGGCACCGTTCAGACCGCCTATACTGCGTCCATCGTGGCGAAAGGCGGATGCACTCCCTACAAGTGGTCGATCATGTCCGGATCGCTGCCGGCCGGGGTGCACGCGAAAGTGTCGAGTTCTACCACCTCGCTCAAGCTGACAGGAATGCCGACCAAAGCGGAAACCTACTCGTTCGCTGTGAAGGTCACCGGATGCGCCGGGGTAGAGGCGAAAGCGTCGTACAAGACTGTCATCCATAAAGGATCCAGCGTGGTTATCAACACCACGAGTGTACCCAACGGCACCGTCGAGACCGCTTATTCTGCGGCCATTCAGGCGAACGGCGGATGCACGCCGTACACATGGACGATCCCATCCGGAGCGCTGCCTGCGGGAGTCACTGCCCAGGCATCCAATTCGACGACGTCGCTGAACCTCGGCGGAACGCCGACCACCTCCGGCACTTCTTCTTTTGCCGTGAAGGCCACTGATTGCCACGGAGGCTACTCGCAAGATTCGTACAAGGTCGTCATCCAGGCCGCGGCCAACCATGTAGTGGACTTGAGCTGGAAGGCTTCGACGTCGAACGACATTGCCGGCTACAACGTCTATCGCAGTCCCGACGCAACGACATGGAAGAAGATCAACTCCGGTCTAGTTGCTTCGACCCTCTACGACGATTCCTCGGTCGCCAACGGCAGCACTTACTATTATGCGGCATCAGCGGTCGACATCAATGGAGTCGAGAGCAGCAAGACGGCGGCGGTTAAGGCGGTGGTTCCGTAGAGCTCTGGAAAAACTCGGTTCAGCCGATTCAGCGGGCTAGTGAGTGCTGAAAAGCTTGTTCCTGCGCCCGAGGGTCACCGCAGCGGCTGATGCGGATATTCATTCGGAACAACTTGCGGCGCGGCTTGAAGCCGCGCCCTTTCAAGGCAAGAACCAGAGATTTGCGGCAACCTGCAAAGAGCAGACTGCAAAACCCTCACCATGGATGACCGCGCGATTTTTTCCCAACTCCTTATCAGTTGTATGACAATGAATGTCTCAAGACGGGGACCGCCGGGAGGCATTCCGGCCGCCGGCACGCGAGGAGGTATTGCGGCTGATGACGCGTCGAGTTGTCACCTACGCGATGCCGCTCCTTTGTGGGTTGTTCCTGATGGCGCTGGCGGACTGTCACTCCGCTCCATCGGCAGAACACGCGCAGCCCGTCACGATTACCTATCTGGGCTGGGGACCAGTAACGACGGGGCGTTTCAGCCGCGATGAGAGCGCGTTTTCTCGCTTTACCGAGAAAACCGGAATCCGCGTGCACTATATCCCCGGCCCCGAGACCTCTACGGAAACGCTTGAGACCTACGAACAGTCACTCGCCAGTAAGCAGGTCACCCCCGACGTGTATTTGCTCGATGTAGTTTGGCCGGGAATCCTTGCCGAGCACCTCGCCGACCTGCGCCCCTACCTGGGCGCTGAAGCCAAGGATCATCTGGATGCAGCCGTGCAAAACGACACCGTCGACGGACGGCTGGTGGCGATGCCTTTTTTTGTGGAAACCGGCGTTCTTTACTATCGAACCGATCTGCTCAAGAAATATGGCTACAAGCATCCGCCGGAAACCTGGGATGAACTGGAAAAAATGTCAGTCAGGATTCAAGCCGCGGAGCGCTCCGCTGGGCGACCGAACTTTTGGGGTTTTGTCTGGCAAGGCGCCGCCAACGAGGGACTCACCTGCGACGCACTGGAGTGGGAAGAATCGCAGGGCGGCGGACGTCTCATTGAAGACGACGGGACCATCGATGTAAACAATTCGCAAAACATTCTCGCGCTGAAGAGAGCCCGACGTTGGGTTGGCACCATCTCGCCTCCCAGCGTCACGGAGTTCAAGGAAGAGGACAGTAGAAACGTTTTCATAACGGGCAATGCCGCGTTCCGGAGGGACTGGATCTGGTCCTCCTACACCACCAGTCAAGGACCCGAGTCCGCGGTCAGGGGAAAGTTCGCGATCACCAGACTGCCCGGCGGCGGGGCGGGCCACGCATCCGCGATGGGCGGGCGAGCGCTCGCAGTGTCGAAGTATTCCGCGCATCCGCGTGAGGCGGCCGAACTGGTTCGCTACCTGACCAGCCGAGAAGTCGGGCTGGGTTTTTGGAACGACAGCTCATTGCTCCCGGCACGCAAGGACTTCTACCAGGAACGGCAATACCTTGAGTCGCAGCCCGACCTGGAAGCGCTTCGGGATTTGTTCGCCGGGGGCGGAGCCATCAATCGACCGTCTGCGATCACCGGCAAGCGGTACGCCGACGTGTCGCAAGCTTACTTCAATGCCGTGCATTCCGTTCTCACCGGAGAGGTGACGGCCGAGAAGGCCATGGCGGACCTGGAATTGCAGCTGGTGAAAATCACGGGGCTGCATCCCGGACAACCCAAGCCGGTTCAGACTGGGCCCGGAAGCGCAGATCTGAGTCGGCATAGCTTATTCCACGTGAAGATGTGCAACGATGGCTGACGAGAACCCGAAACAGTCGAGCATCAGTTCAGTCCTGATTCTCTCTTTTGTCTCTGTCGGCATGTTGTTGATTCTTGGCGGAGCGGTCTCCCTCTGGCAGATGCATTTCATACGCCAGCGTGCTCAATACCTTTACCAGACCGATAAACCGGCTAGAGCGGTGCTGCGAGTCCACAGCGACTTTCTGCTATTTCAGCGAGAGCTGTTGCCGCTTTCGGACGCGCACGACGGACCGCGCTTTGCGGAGCAGTGCAAGCAGCTGCATCTGGCCTTTGAATCCGACGTCCAGCAGGCCATGGACGCCGTGCGTGCGCTGCCCCCCAGCATGCAACGCGATTCGGAACTCAGCAGTCTGGAAACGGTTCGGGCGCTGTTCGCCGGACAAATCGAATCTCTGATCGGCCTTGCCAGGTCCGGAGATTGGGAGGGCGTTCGCCTCCGTCTGGCGAGCCGCATGCCCACGATTGGCGAGCTCTCCGAGAGCCTGGTGCACGACATTGACGCCATCGTAGAGATTGAAAAGCAGAGCGGATTGGAAGACATCCGCCGGGCAGAGTCCCGCACAACCTGGACGATGGGCATCACCGCACTCCTGTCGATCCTGATGGCCGGGTTGCTCGGAGTCGCTGTGACCAGGCACATTGCGGGACGCCTGGAAAAATTGGATGTCGCGGCGCACGCCCTCGCCCGCGGAGAATTCCGGCACCAAGTGGTTGTAGGAGGGAACGACGAGATCGCGCGGCTCAGCCGCGCTTTCAATGATATGTCGTCGCGTTTGAGCAGCCTGTATGAAGAGTTGCGGCGCAGTGAAGCTCACTTTCGGGCCCTCATCGAAAATGCCAGGGACTTCATCCTGCTGGTGGAGGCGAATGGGACGATCCGTTACGCGAGTCCTTCCATGGAACGCGAGTTCGCAACTGATAAGACTCTGATCGGCGCGAACATTCTTTCGCTCGTGGAGATTGTCGACGCCGATGCGGTGAGGGGCTTGCTCGCTCCGGACGCCAGCCCAGATGTGTGGCAAGCATCGATCGAGTTTCGCATTCGGGCGGTCGACGGCGCGCTGCGCACCCTGGAGACGAACGGCCGGTTGCTGCAGGACTCGCCGATCGGCGGCATTGTGTTCAATGCGCGAGACATCACCGACCGCCGCAGCATCGAAGACCGGCTGCGCCAGGCGCAGAGGATGGAAGCCATTGGAACGCTCTCGGGAGGAGTTGCCCACGACTTTAATAATCTGCTGACCATTATCCGCGGCTACGCCCGTGAATTGTTGGAGTCGCGTCCAGACGAGCCGACGGCGCGGGCGCAGATTGAGCGCATCGATGCAGCCGCGGAGAGAGCGGCGGCCCTGACCAGCCAGTTGCTGGCCTTCAGCCGGCGGCAGATATTGCAACCGAGAGTATTTGATCTGAACGCGCTGGCCTTAGGTCTCGACCAGATGTTGCGCCGCCTGATCGGAGAGCATATCGAAATCACCACCGTGGTGGGCGCGGAGCCTTGCCCGGTGAGAGCCGATACTGGACAGATCGAACAGGTCATCATGAATCTGGTGCTGAACGCGCGGGACGCGATGCCGAGCGGTGGGAAGCTTACGCTGGAAACCGCCAACCTTGAATTGGACGAAGCCTACGCCGCCAAACATGAGGGCGTACAACCTGGCCCTTATGTCATGCTCGCCATCAGCGACACCGGCATGGGAATGGATGCGGAAACCCAGACGCGCATCTTCGAACCGTTCTTTACCACCAAGGGTCTCGGCCAAGGCACGGGCCTCGGACTCTCGACGGTCTATGGCATCGTGAAGCAAAGCGGAGGGCACATCTGGGTCTACAGTGAACGCGGGCGCGGCAGCACATTCAAAGTGTATCTTCCGCGAGTGAGCGAGGCGGTTGGAGCCCGAGCGACGCAGCAGGAAGACCGCCCGGCCACAGATTTGCGTGGGCAAGAAACCGTTCTTCTCGTCGAAGATGAGCCCCAACTCAGAGATCTCGTAGAAATGATGTTAACCAGCCGCGGCTATTCCATCCTCAAGGTGGACAATGCCTTGCAAGCTGAGGCCTTCAGCCAGCAGTATCCCGGACCCATCCATTTACTGCTGACGGATGTGGTTTTGCCCGGCATCAGCGGGCGCGATGTGGCTCGTCAAATCAGCGCGCACCGGCCGGAAATCAAGGTGCTGTTTACGTCAGGATATACGCCCGATGCGATCGTCCATCATGGCGTATTGGATGCCGGTCTGCAGTTCCTGCAGAAACCGTTCACGGTGGAGGCACTCACGAGCAAAGTGCGCGCCGTGCTGGACGGAAAGCCTTGAGAGTGCCTTACAGTCCTCTCCCGTAAACGGGGATGGACGCTCCGGTTACGTCTTTGCCTGAATCTCCGGCGAGCCACACAATCAGGCTGGCGACCGACGCGGGCTGCACCCACTGCGATGTGTCGGCGCCGGGCATGTCTTTGCGGTTGGCGGGCGTGTCCATGGTGCCGGGAAGAATGACGTTGGCGGTAATGCCGGCGTCTTTGTTTTCGATAGCCACGGTGCGGATCAGCGACACCAGCGCCGCTTTCGACGCGCTGTAGGCGCCGACGGTCGCCCCGGGAGCTTCGGCGGCGCGGCTGCCAATGGCGACGATGCGTCCGGCTCCCGCCTTGCGCATGTGCGGGAGGACCGCCCGCAGGATGTGAAATGCGCTGTTGACGTTCATGTCGAACATGCGCTGGAAGGTGGCGTCGTCGGTGTCGGCGATGGTCAGGCCTCCGGCGAAACCGCCGACCAGGTGGGCGAGGACGTCGATCGTTCC
>Ga0210402_10002459_pt1 | contig 18068 bp, 15 predicted proteins | sample IncBWC7MmetaG_FD_161055 | JGI IMG/M metagenome (GOLD analysis project Ga0210402, IMG submission 161055) | Forest soil microbial communities from Barre Woods Harvard Forest LTER site, Petersham, Massachusetts, United States - Inc-BW-C-7-M | ecosystem: Environmental > Terrestrial > Soil >... | reverse complement strand
TCGGTTGCAACCTGAGCAAAGGAATGAGGCGAGCAGGACCAGAGAAGTCGAGGTCCGTAGGAAATGCGTAAGTCTTGTGGCCGACGGGCTTTGAGCAAAGGGGCGCAATTTCATAATTGGCTTGAAATGCAATTTTGGGCCCTCCAGTCGCATGTGGCAAGGACGATTTCAGGAACCACTTAAGATTAATTGAGTCTTTCAGTTGTGGCGTTATTTGGCATGAAAGATGAGTGCTAGTTTGGTGGGCCTAGCGCTGGGAGAGTAGTAGTGATTTGGGGCAGGGGAATCGAAGGGACAATAGGGATATTTTTTTTCCACTTCCCCTGGCTACAAGAGCTATTTGACGGCTGGCGGGGGTACGGCTTCCTGGACACTGCCTGTAAATTATTGATAGTGCAATAGTTGCTATGACGTGTGAGAATCAGCTTAAGTTGAGCCAGAATTCTTGGTGGTAGTGTTCGTGCACTTTAGAATCTAAGATAAGGCTCTGGGTGAACTCTGCTCCGAGTTGATTGGTGGCATGGCAGGGAAAGAGGTTGTAAGCAATGATCAGGAACGGGGAAATAGCCTTAACCGACGTAAAGCGCGTATTGCGCCACTACTGGTGGATCCCTACTATCGCGTCGATTGTGCTGGCAGGCGCGGGCCTCACAGCCTCCCTGATTTTGCCGAAGAAATATACCTCTTCCACACTCGTGTTGATTGAACAGCCTGCTGTTCCTACTGATTTGATCCGGCCAGTCATCACGGATGACCTGAATCAGCGCATGGCGTCGATGAAGGCGCAGATTTTGAGCCGTTCCCGGCTCGAAATGATCGTAAACAAATTCAATCTTTACCCGGAACAACGCGCGACGGCACACATGGAAGACCTCGTAGAAAAGCTGAAGAGCGTGGTGAACGTTGTGCTGATCGAGCCGCTGCCCGGTTCGGCCAACCGGGAACCCCCAGGATTCAATGTGAGTGTGACTTTCGACGATCCCGTTCTGGCGCAACACATCTGCCAGGAAATCAGCTCCATGTTTATGGAGCAGAACGCGACGAACCGCGTTGATAAGTCGAATAAGACGACACAATTCCTGACGCAACAATTGGATGAAGCAAAGCAGAAACTCGATGAGCAGGATAAAAGGCTTGCACAGTTCAAGATGGAACATCCTTACGTGCTGCCGGACCAACAACAAGGCAACCTTGCCCTGCTTACGGGCATGAACACGCAACTAGATACGGCAAATCAGGCGTTGACCCATGCGCAACAGGACAAGACCTTGAATGAAACGCTGCTTGCCCAGCAGGAAACGAATTGGAAATCTTCGCAAGTCGGGCAGCAAAATCCGGAATCGCAAGAGCAGGAGCTGGTTACGTTGCAGGATCAGCTTGCGGTTTTGCTAACGAAGTACACTCCCGAACACCCTGACGTGGTTAAAGCGAAAGCCCAGTTAGAGGATTTGAAGAGGAGAATGGCGGAAACGCCGGCACCAAAAACACCAGCCGCAGGCGCGCAAGTCGCATTGCGGGAACCTCCTTCCATCCAGCAGTTGCGTGCCAAGATCCGGCAAGACGATCTAAACATCACCGATTTGATTAAGAGACAAGCACAGATTCAGGATGGCATTCGGTCAATCCAGGGGCGTTTGCAGGCGAGTCCCGCTATCGAACAGCAATTGAAAGAATTAACGCGGAACAATCAAACGGCCTTGGATGTCTATAACGACCTGCTAAAGAAGCGAGCAAATGCGGCAATGGCGACGGACCTGGAGCACGAACAGCAAGGGGAAACATTTAAGGTGCAGGACGCGCCTAGCTTGCCATCGAGTCCATCTTTTCCTAAGAAAACTGTGTTTGTGGGAGGCGGCTTTGGAGGAGGGCTCGCGCTTTCCCTTGGTATTCTCTACCTGCTGGCCTTGAGCGACAAGACGATGTACACCGAACGCGATGTGGAGCAGTGTTTGAAGTTACCGGTGCTAGCCACGGTCCCGAGTTTTGATGTTTACGCCCACGGAAACGGCATCCAGGCTAGAAAAGATGTGAAGTTTGAACGGGAGCTTGTTCCCAAAGTTTGATATAGCGGACAAGGATAAAAAAGAGCACAAAAAGATGAGCAGAATTCACGAAGCGCTGAAGAAGGCCGCAGAAGAGCGAAACGCCCAGACCGCGAATCGAACCGTCTCCGAATTGGTCGATCTTTCAGGTCAGGACGGAGCCGCACAAAGTTTGCCGGACGAAATTGCGCCACAAACCAGACTCATTCCACGCCAGAAAACTGAGCCAGCGGTCACTCAGTTTGAAGAGTTTGCCAAGCGTTGCGCGCACGTTACCTGGAAGATAGCGCCTTCGTCGAGCGTATTTTCCGCACACATGACTCACCATGCGGGCGCGGAAAAATTCCGGACGTTGCGCTCCAGGTTGTACCAGGTTGCCTCAACACAGCCGTTAAAGAAAATTCTCATCACCAGCAGTACGCCCGCGGAAGGCAAGACTTTTGTGGCGGCGAATTTGGCGCAGTCTTTCATCCGGCAAACTAACCGTCGAGTTTTGCTGATTGATTCTGACTTGCGTGCATCCCGCCTGCATCTGCACTTGGGAGCTCCCGAGAAACCTGGTCTATCAGACTATCTACGTGGAGACTGCGATGAGTTCCAAGTCACACAAGTGGGGACCGGCGGGAACTTGTGTCTGATTCCCGGAGGCAGTGATGTCGCAAATCCGAGCGAATTACTGCACAGCGATCGAATGAAGCAGTTGCTGGAGCGTATGTCGCTCATATTTGAATGGATCATTCTCGATTCTCCACCAGCCCTAGCCGTGCACGATGCCAGCATTCTGGCCGATATGTGTGACGGGGTATTGTTTGTGGTGCGGGCAGGTTCCACTGATTTTGAACTCGCGACGAAAGCCTCTGAAGAGTTTCGTGAGAGGAACTTGCTTGGGGTTGTTCTGAACCGCGTGGAGAAGCGAGATTCCTACGGTGATTATTACTATGGGTATGACGCGGACAAAAACGGGGACTTAGATACAAAGCAATAGATTCATGCAAGCAACAGAGATCTTCCTTTATTGGCACTCTACGCGAACAAACTAACGCTCTGCCACCCGCAGCGGCTGTTCGGCCGTGGAAGTTTCGCCTTTTCTCAGAAGCCAAAAGACAGGCACTAACAAAGCCAGGCCAATCAAGAAGAAAATGATACCGCCTTGGTGATGCAGCCTGCCGAAGAGAAAACCCGGATTTACATAATTTGCGAGCAAAGTGAGGGATGTAATTCTGATTCCGTTCTTTATCAGCATCATGCAGAGGCCCGCGAGAACGAAAACCAATTTTTTCCAAAGCGGTCGAAACGAAGAGTGTGCCACTAACAATGCCAATATCAACAGGGCGAGACTCGAACGGATTCCGCTACATTCTCGCGCTACTTCAATCGAGTATTTGGGCAAACGAAACACGAATCCTTCGCGAAGAACCGGCGCACCACTGAGATTGAAAAAGACCTCTGCAATTGCAGCAGAACCGGATTGCAGCCAGTAAATGACTCTGTTGAGCACGGAGTCGGGAATGGGAATGCAAAACAGCAAGAAGGCCAGGCCAAATGAGGAAGCCCTTGCCCTGGCAGCACCAAGAATCAGGATGAATCCGGCGATCAGCACAAGAATGATCGCTAATGCGTAGGCACTCAAACGGGTTTTTGAAGTGCATGAACTGCATTGCAAGGCGAAGATCGTAAGCAAAAGACCAGGCAACAGAAAGACGACCGCGGGCAAAAGATTCAAGCTCCCCACAGGTTTCGTTTGCTTCTGCGCCGTATAAATAAGCCATCCGGAAATGAAGGGAATCAACAAGATATGCGAGGAAGTTTCATCATGAAGAGCGAGCTGAACGATTTCATAAACGGGCTTCCAGAACGCTAAAAGAGTCAAAGCCGCCCAAACTCCAAAAATCAGCCATCGCCTGGAGCTGCCAGAATCAGTTATGGACAACGGACTATCTCCCCGTGGGGGCGGATCGATTTCCTTCTGATGGGCGTTGCGTTTCTCAGTAGCTCTCCTAGTCCCCCAATAACAGTCCCAGTATTCCAGAAGTTAGGCCAAAGGAGCAGGGCCGTATCTCTAGCCGTGACGCATGTGACAAACTTTGCCTGATTTGCATGCCTTGGAACGTTAGGACCGCGAACCTTCGTGGCTTGACGCTTTCGGCGCCAGATGCGCTTCCATGAGCCATCCCAACGGCACGAAAGCCCTTGCGCCGTATGGGGATAGCAACGAATTCGCCGAAAATTGTCTCTTGAGGGGCAGTTTTCTGGCATGGCCCTAATACTATTATTTTCAGTCGGTTAATGGCAAATGACGTCCCCATGTCTGCCTTCTGGGGAAGCCGATTGCAACAATAGGGCACAGGTTTTCTCATTCCCAGGTGTGCGGGCGATGAGGGCGCCACCTGCCTAAAAGACTGGCCCCGTAAGTATCAGAAAATAAAGATGATACTGAGTTGAATTGTGCCGCCTTCGGTTCCAGCCTCGGAACCAACTGGCAGGGTAATTGCCCTTAAGGGTGGGTCGGACCAATGGGACTCTAACGGCGATAGCCTGCCGGGAAGATCACTCGGACGTCGAAAGGGCAAAGTCTTGAACCAGTTGAACGAAAACGTGGCGAACGGGGTCAGCCCCAATTCTTCGTGGTACGCCCTGCAAGTAAGGTCGCGCAAAGAAAGTTACGTCGCTTCTCAAATTCAGGGTCAAGGGTTTGAATGCCTATTGCCGACTTACAAGAACATTCGGAAGTGGTCTGATCGGGTGAAAGAGCTCGAACAACCCTTGTTTCCAGGGTATCTCTTCTGCCGCTTTGATTTTCAGAACCGTCGGCCCGTGGTTACAACACCGGGCGTATTACAAATTGTTGGATTCGGGCGGACTGCCATCCCGGTCCCTGACGATGAAATTCAGGCTTTACAACTCGCGCTCACCTCTGGAATGCCTAAGCAGCCTTGGCCGTACTTGGAAGTCGGGCAGCGTGTGCGGGTTATTTACGGGACATTAACCGGTCTGGAAGGAATTTTGGTCAATGTAAAAGGCAACCACCGCGTGGTGTTGTCAGTGTCCCTGCTGCAGAGGTCGGTAGCGATGGAAGTCGAAACCTCATGGTTGTCCCCGGTAAAAGAAGAAAGCCGGGAAGGTATTACACAGCGGATTCTTCGGCCAATCCGCGTGCAGCTGGGAAGCTAAGTTGGACCGAACGGATTTTGGAGCAAGACAATGAGCCCAATGGAAGCGCGACTACAGAGAGAACAAAGGAAACCAAGGCTGGATGTACGCTCCCATGTTTCTGTACACGACATGGGGAATACCGCTTCTCGAATGCTTTTGAATGAAGACGCATTTGTCTCGATGCTCTACCTGGAGCGCCGCCGAGTGGAACGAGCGGGAAACCGGTTTGTTTTGGTACTCGTCGATGTGTCACGAAATCTGGCAGGAATTTCTAACAGAGATCGTACGGTTCAGGTATTGACCAAGTCGCTTGCGGAAGCTACGCGCGAAACGGACATCATCGGATGGTACGTTCAAAACAACCTGATCGGAGTGATTGGAACGGAACTTGGAGATGCCACGAACGAGGTGGTGCAGGAGAGGTTTCTCGAGAGGCTGCGAAACATTTTTGAACTAAAAATGGGGTGGGAGAAGAGTTCGTCCATCTCTGTCTCTTTCCACTTTTATCCAGAGGAATCTGCCTCCGGTGCTGGGGACCATACAGCAAACATCAAGTTGTATCCGGAAATGCAGAAGCGCGAAGACGCGAGGAGAATTCCGCTAGCGATCAAGCGGTGCATTGACTTGGCGGGAAGCGCTGCGGCATTGTTTTTTTTCTCTCCGATTTTTGCGGCAGTGGCCTTGGCAATCAAGCTTACTTCGAAGGGGCCAGTGCTCTTTAAACAGGAACGGCTTGGTCAGCATGGAAAGACCTTTACGGTTTTGAAGTTCCGCTCAATGCGTTCGAATTGCGACGCGAAGATTCACCAGGAGTACGTCAAGCAGTTTATTGCCGGCCAGGTTGATGGAAATTCTGAAGCGGCAGCAAAGCCCGTTTTCAAGATTCAGAAAGATCCTCGGGTGACATCGATTGGCAGATTCATCCGCAAGACGAGCCTTGATGAACTTCCGCAGTTTTGGAATGTATTGCGGGGAGATATGTCGCTCGTCGGCCCGCGCCCATCGCTTGCTTACGAATTTCGAGCGTACGAGCTTTGGCACCGTCGCCGCGTGCTTGAAATCAAGCCGGGCATCACTGGGTTGTGGCAGGTGGAAGGTCGTAGCCGGACGCGATTTGATGACATGGTTCGCCTGGACTTGAAGTACGCGCGGGCTTGGTCAGTCTGGCTGGACTTGAAGATCCTGGCTCAGACACCTGGAGCGGTAATTCAGGGAACGGGTGCTCACTAAAAGTTACGATGGCCGCCAGATCTGAAGTTACGAACACAGCCGCAAAAGCAGTTACAAATACCCGGGCTTTTCCTCGCTCTCAGGTGAGAGCCTCTCAGCAAAACCTTCTGTAACAGCTGCAAGAAAACGCAACCGTCCCCATGCGTTGCGCCGTCCTAGTGAAGGATCAAGGAGTTCCACTATGCGTATAGGTGTGATTGGTTATGGTTATTGGGGTCCGAACATCGTCCGGAATTTTCATTCCCAAGACAATTGCCAAGTGGTGTTGGTTGCCGATCGCAATCCGAAATGCGAAGACCGGCTCAAGAAAGTGTATCCATCGATCGGATTCACAACAGACGAGAATGAGATTCTGACGTCGCCGAACATTGACGTGGTAGCCGTAGTGACTCCGGTTTGGACGCACTACGAGCTGGCCAAGAAAGCACTGGAGAACGGCAAACACGTATTCGTCGAAAAACCATTTACGTACAGCGTGGCTCAGGGCGAAGAGCTTGTCGAGCTGGCCGATCGGAAGAATCTGAAAATCATGGTGGACCACACGTTCCTATTCACCGGTGCCGTGCGGAAGATTAAGGAATTGGTGGATAAGAAAGAGCTTGGCGACCTCTACTATTACGATGCGTTGCGCGTGAACCTGGGATTGTTCCAGCACGACGTGAACGTGATCTGGGATTTGGCTCCGCATGATCTTTCGATTATGGACTATGTAATCGCCGCAAAACCTGAGGCAGTCGTGGCGACCGGTGAGAAACACTTGAACGGAGTAGAGGACGTTGCGTTCATCACAGTCTATTTCCCAAAGCGAATCATTGCACACGTGAACGTCAACTGGCTCTCGCCTGTGAAAGTCAGGACGACTCTTATCGGCGGCGAAAAGAAAATGTTGGTGTGGAACGATCTGGAAGCCGACGAAAAGCTGCGCATTTATGACAAAGGGGTAAGCATGTCCACGAATCCCAGCAATTTGCACCAGTTGCTGGTCAGCTATCGATCAGGAGACATGTGGGCGCCGCAGGTCGAGAATATCGAGGCACTGCGCGCTGAGACGGCGTATTTCATCAAGTGCATTGAAGAGAACACCAAACCGTTTAACGATGGCGAAGCTGGCCTCCGCGTAGTTCGCATTCTAGAGGCGGCCGACCGTTCCATCCGGAGCCGAGGGGAGGCGATCAACCTGTGAGCGAGTACGTATCCATCGCCCCCAGCGTGAAGCTGGGAAAAGACGTGAAACTGTCGAAATTCATCAATCTGTACGGATGTGAAATCGGCGACGAAACGAAAATTGGCGCTTTTGTCGAAATTCAGAAAAACTCCAAGGTCGGTCGTTGCTGCAAAATTTCCAGCCATACATTTATCTGTGAAGGCGTAGATATAGAGGACGATGTTTTTGTCGGGCACAGCGTCACGTTTATCAATGACGTTTATCCCCGGGCGACAGTTGCCGGCGGCGGGCTTCAAACGGAGGCCGACTGGAAAGTAGAAAAAACCAGGGTATGTAAGGGAGCATCGATCGGTTCAGGCGCGACGATTTTGTGTAATTTGACGATTGGTGAAAATGCGATTATCGGCGCAGGCAGTGTGGTGACGAAAGACGTGCCAGCGAATGCTATTGTGGCGGGGAATCCAGCAAAGTTTTTGAGATTTGCTAACGAGGAGAAAAAGTAGATATGGCTAATCCGACGAAAATACCGTTTCTTGATCTGGTGACACCTCATCAGGAATTGGAAACGGAACTTCTGGCGGTCGTGAAGAAAGCGTTCAGCAACGCCGGATTTATTGGCGGACCGATGGTTGAGGATTTCGAAAAGGAGTTTGCTGCGTTTTGCGATGCGAAGTATTGCGTTGGCGTGAACAGCGGCACGGATGCGCTACGGTTTGCATTTATGGCCGCGGGTGTGAAGCCGGGAGAGATAATCGTCACGGTTCCCCACACATTCATCGCCACGACGGAAGCCATTTCTCAGGCGGGTGCGCAAATCGCATTTGTGGATATTCACGAACAGACCTACACGATGGACCCGGAAAAACTCCGCGAGTATCTGGAAACCAATTGCGAATTCGACAGCAAAAGCGGAGGGCTGATAGAACGCCGCTCGAAGCGGCGTGTTGTAGGAATCGTTCCGGTTCATCTCTATGGACAGACGGCGGACATGGATCCAATTTTGGAACTCGCCGCAAAGTACAACCTTTTCGTGGTTGAGGACGCTTGCCAGGCACATGGCGCGGAATATTTTTCAAAGAAGGACAATGTTTGGAAGCGCGCAGGGTCAATGGGCCTCGCCGCAGCGTTCAGCTTCTATCCCGGCAAGAACCTGGGAGCGTGTGGCGAAGCCGGAGCGACCACCACGAACGATCCAGCGCTTGCGGCGCGGATGAAAATGATTCGTGACCACGGCCAGGCAAAAAAGTACTACCACGACATCGAGGGTTACAACGGCCGTCTTGATTCAATTCAGGCGGGATGGTTGTCGGTGAAATTGCGCCATCTGACGAAATGGAACGAGTCGCGCAGATCACTCGCGCACAGGTATCACAATCTTTTGGCGGAAGCGAAGGATGGCGTCACAATTCCGGTGGAAGCGTCGTGGACAAAAGGCGTTTACCACCTTTACGTAGTGCGCGTCCAGGATCGAGAAGCTCTGCAGGCGGCGCTCGCGGAAGCAGGTATTGGCACGGGAATTCACTACCCGATTCCTCTGCACCTCCAGAAGGCGTATCAGTCCCTGAACTACAAACAGGGCGATTTTCCAGTAACGGAGCGCGTCGCCGCAGAAATCGCTTCTCTGCCGATGTTCCCGCAGATGACGCACGAACAAGTGGACGAAGTCGCGAAACGAGTAAAAGAGTTCATTGCCCCGCGTCTCTCTGTTTCTCGTTAACGACATCAGTCTTATTCCTTCACGGCAATTTCGCCACACACTCGAGTTCTCTTTGATAATGCCTCGACTCGATCAATTCATAACTCTATATTTGTGCTCGCCTCTGGTGCGTCTATTCGGACCCACGAGAAGTGGGCTCGTGCCGATTCTCAAATACCATAGTATTTCTAGCAATCTGTTTGGACAGTCACATCCATACTTTCAGATCAATACGCAGCCGGAAGTGTTTTCGAAGCAGATGAGGTGGCTCAAGAACCAGGGCTACCAGGGAATTCACTTGCAGGAAATGCTGGATGGGCTCGCCGCCGGACTCGACATGTCCAAACATGTGGTCATCACTTTCGATGATGGGTATCGTGACCTTCTTACGGAGGGATTTTCGATTCTGAAGCAATGCGGCTTCACGGCAAACGTTTTTCTGGTGACTGACAGAATTGGAAAAACCCCGATGAGGCACGAAGGAGTTGACTATCTGACCTGGGGGGACGTTCGCCTACTACATGCGGAGGGGATGAGATTTGGGTCGCGCACCGTCACTCATCCGGATCTTCGTTCTTTGGATCCAGAACAGATCGACTACGAAATCGGATATTCGAAAGAAGTCATCGAACAAGAACTCGGCGAAGCGGTGGACTCGTTCTCCTACCCATTTCCTTTTCCAGAGGAGGACCGGGACTTCGCCCGATTCATCGGAGACGCGCTAGAGAATCAGGGCTACAAGAATGGAGTTTCCAGCATCATCGGGAGAGCGCATCAGCACAGCAATCATTTTTCGCTGCCGCGGGTACCGATCAACTCCTGGGACACGCCGGAGTTGTTCAGGGCCAAGGTGCTGGGAGGGTACGATTGGATGCACGTTGCGCAGCTCTTTAAGAAATCCATCTACCACAATGGTACGCTCATGAAAAGCGAAGCACAGATGAATTCGAGGGATGCAAGTTGATGTCTCGAGCCGTGGAGACAATGCTGCCAGCCGCACATGCCAAGGCTATTGAGGATCAAATCAAAGTGGGTACCACTCTAGATTCGAAGCAGCCCTCCAAGAAGAAGATCTGGATTGATCTCGACAATTCGCCGCATGTTCCTTTCTTTATCCCGATCAAGAAAGAGTTGGAACGCCGCGGTTACAAAGTGCTGTTGACCGCACGAGACGCCTATCAGGTATCTGATTTAGTGGATTTTTACGGTCTGGAGTGCCGGAAGATAGGCCGCCACTTCGGGAAAAACAAGTTTTTCAAGGTTGTGGGCGTAGTGAGTCGCGCACTTCGTCTGATTCCATTATTGATCCAGGAAAAGCCGGATCTTGCGATTTCGCATGGCTCTCGCGCACAGATACTTGCGTCTTCCTTGCTTAGGATTAAGAGCATCAATATAGGCGACTATGAATTTGTACAGGATCTGGTGATTTTCCGTCCATCCTGGATGATTGTTCCGGAAATTATTCCAGATTCGTCAGTGGGCTCCCGCAAGAATCACGTCTTAAAATATCGTGGCATTAAAGAGGATGTGTACGTTCCCTCTTTCAAAGCCGATCCTTCAGTTAAGAAAGAACTCGGAATTACCGATCAAGACATGATGGTCTGCATCCGGCCCCCGGCCAGCGAGGCGCACTACCATCGGCCAGAGAGTGATGATCTATTTTTCGCGGTGATGGAATTCTTGAAGTTGCAGCCAAACGTCAAAATGGTGCTCCTGCCGCGTAATGCAAATCAGGAAGCGGAAGTGCGAAGCAAATGGCCAGACCTAATCTCTGCGGGTAGAGTGATTATTCCGAAGCAAGTCGTAGATGGACTAAATTTGATCTGGTTTTCGGATTTTGTTGTAAGTGGCGGCGGCACGATGAATCGGGAGGCTGCGGCACTGGGTGTTCCGGTTTACAGCATTTTTCGCGGAAAGATTGGAGCAGTTGATCGGTATCTATCAGAAGCGGGGCGGCTGACGCTGGTCGAAAGCGTGGGGGAGATACCATCAAAAATCAAACTGACGCGACGAAATCATGCAACAGCGTTTGAAAGCACTGATCGTCCCGCCTTGCAAAATATCGTCGAAATTGTTGTCAACATCGTGGAGTCTAGGGATCCGAAGCCAATTTCGGCTTAACGGGCGGACCGGTGGCATCGCAGTTCAACTGATTTCATAAGAAAGAATGCCTGGCAGAAATATGAAAATCATGACTATCGTTGGCGCGAGACCGAATTTCATGAAGGCCGCGCCGATCATTGCCGCCATTGACACCCATAATCGGAATTTGGCGCACAACCCAGAAAACTCCGAAAGTGGAACGACGCTGCAGCATGTTCTTGTGCACACCGGACAACACTACGATGAGATCATGTCCGGTTCGTTCTTTAGCGATTTGAATCTTCCCAAGCCCGATGTACACATGGGCGTGGGCTCGGGCACGCACGCCGTTCAAACGGCCGAGATCATGAAGAAGTTTGAAGAAATTGTCGTGAGAGAGAAGCCCGATGTAGTCATTGTGGTTGGCGACGTGAATTCTACAGTGGCTTGCGCCATGGTTACCTCGAAACTTTCTTTTGATAGCGCGGGATCACGACCTTTGATTGCTCACGTGGAAGCAGGTTTGAGGTCGTTTGATCGCACAATGCCGGAAGAGATTAATCGCATCTTGACTGACCATGTTTCTGACCTGTTGTTTGTCACGGAAGAGAGCGGGCTGACTAATCTGAAGCAGGAAGGGATTCCTTCAGAAAAAGTTCATTTTGTCGGAAATACAATGATTGACTCGCTGCTGGCATTCAAAGGCAAAGCGGATTTATCCACCAAGTTGGAAGAGCTCGGTTTGAAATCGCGCACGGAACAGAATGGCTCTGGCAAGAGTGTGGCGCGCTATGCACTTCTGACGTTGCATAGACCAGCGAACGTGGACAACCAGAAATCGCTTGAGAACATCTTGGGCGGGCTACAGGAGCTTGGGAAAGATTGCCCAATAATCTTTCCTGTTCACCCGAGGACAAGGAAGCGAATCAGTGAATTTGGAGTTGATCTGAACGGTGGTGCGATCAGATTGATTGATCCGCTCGGCTACCTGGATTTCCTTTGCATGATGAAGAACGCCGCTATTGTGGTGACGGATTCTGGAGGCGTACAGGAAGAAACCACATGCCTCGGGATCCCGTGCGTAACTGTCAGGGAAAATACCGAGCGTCCTGTGACCGTGGAAAAAGGTACAAATGTCATCGCAGGAACGAGTCGAGAAGGGATTCGGGCCGCGATTCGGTCGCAATTACAGGGAAGGACGGACGCTACTATCCCGAAGCACTGGGACGGCAAAGCTGCTGCGCGTATCTTGGAAGTTTTGGCTCGAGCTGGGGCCAACAATAAGTTTTCTACTCGTCCCACCTTGGTCTGACCGTCACAACTTCCTCCTAATGAACTTATGACGAAGAGAGCCAATCCAGCAGCGGAAAGCCTTTTGAGCGAGACGGTGCAGAAGCTATTAGCCTATTGCCGGGCGAATGAGTGGGCTGGTTACGACCCATACGATGCCCTGAATAGCAGGCTCTTTGCCGCCGTGCCGATGCTGGATCGCAGAATTCCTCGGCTGGTTCTCACGCAAGCGCTGAAGAGACTTCCCGTGAATGTTCGCCCGTTGCTGGCGATTCCCAAGAAGCAGAATCCCAAGGCTCTGGCGCTGTTTCTTTCTGCCTTTATTAAGTTCCCCAGAACGGGAATGAAAGACCAGCAGGAACTGATAGCCCTCATGATTGAGCGCCTCGGCGCATTGCGTTCCGCTGACGTTGCTTATTCTTGCTGGGGTTACAGTTTTCCTTGGCAGACGCGTACGATTGTTGTTCCCTCGGGGACGCCCAACCTGGTCTGCACGACATTCGTCGCGAACGCGCTTTTCGATGCATATGACTACTGCCCCAATTCGCAGTGCTTGAATATGGCTTTGAGCGCGTCCGAGTACATTCTCAACGAGCTCTACTGGACGGAAGGTAGCGCGGCCAGCTTCAGCTATCCGCTCCCCTCCGTTCGTAGTGAAGTTCACAATGCCAACTTCCTTGCAGCCGCCCTGCTGAGCCGTGCATACAGCCGCACCGGCGACAAGAAATTTCTATCTCCTGCCCTTCAGGTGGCGCGCTGCTCCGCGGCGAAGCAGCAGGCGGACGGTTCCTGGTACTACGGCGAGGTGGCTTCGCAGCGCTGGATCGATAATTTTCACACTGGCTACAATCTCTGCGCATTGCGGGACCTATCTAAGCATGCGGTGACAACCGAGTTCGACGCGGTCATTCAGCGTGGTTTCGAATTCTATCGCGGTCATTTCTTTGGCGCGGACGGCTCCGCCCGTTATTTCCATGACCAGACCTATCCCATCGACATTCACTCGGTCGCGCAGAGCATCATTACCCTTCTGGCGTTCAAGGATGTGGACTCCACTAACCTGCCACTGGCGCACTCCGTATTGCAGTGGGCAATGACTCACATGTGGGACGATCAAGGCTTTTTCTACTATCGAGTTCTCAGGTCGCATACCAATCGGATTTCATACATGAGGTGGTCGCAAGCGTGGATGCTTCTCGCCTTGGTTATGCTTCAGGAAGCCTCCAGCTCTAAAGGCGCAGAAGAACCCGATGCCCGATTAGCGGAGATTGCGCAATGATTGAGTGCATCTTCACGCTGGATTACGAGATCTACGGCAACGGAAAGGGTACCCTGCGGGAACTCGTGCTCGATCCCACGGAGCGGCTGGCGGAAGTATTCCATGAGTTTGATGTACCGTTTGTGGTGTTTGCTGAGGCGGTGGAATTCGCCAAGATGGAAGCGGCGCAGAGCGATCCCGACATAACCGGGGTGGCAGCTCAGATGCGCAAACTACGTTCGATTGGCCATGAAATTGGCCTGCACCTTCATCCATGGTGGGCCAACGCGCGTTATGAAGGCGGCGACTGGCATCTGGATTGGACCGAACGAAGCATCAGTGTACTGGAGCACGGTAGGGTAGAGACGATCGTCTCAGATGCAATCGGTTACTTGCGTGCAGCCCTGGAAGATCGAAATTTCACGCCGCTCTCCTTTCGAAGTGGACTCTGGGTTATGCAGCCAACTCCAACCATCGCAAAAGTATTAGCTCGGCATGGCGTTCGCGTGGACTCGTCTGTATTCAAGGGTGGCCGCGTTTATGGTTTGGGGCTCGACTATCGGCCGGCCATTGCGAACGATCATATCTGGCGCTTCAACAATGATGTGAACGTGCCGGACTCTAATGGCTCGATTTGGGAGATTCCAATTCACACAAAATTGGTGCCGTTCTGGGAAATGTTGAGTCCCAAGCGTTTGAAGCTGCAAAACAAAACGCGCAATGCTAGCCAAGGTTCTCCGTTACCGCGCCACCTGCGCGACTTCATTCGTTTCCGTTATCCCCGAAAATTGGATTTTTGCCGGATGACCCTTGACGAAATGCGTTCCTCCATGGAAGAAACTCTCAAGCAAGATAAGAGAAACCCCGAAGAACGTAATTTCGTGGTTGCGATCGGGCACTCCAAGGATCTTGTAGATTCGAACGCAGTGAGGCGCTTTCTCGCTTTTCTAAAGGAACGTTCAGTGGGTGTCACTACTTTCTCGCGCTTCCTTTGCGAGAAGCCAGCACTTCTCGCTTGAGCCAAACTATGCCATCACTTTTGAACATCGAGTCAGCTCCTTCGGCCACTTCCGCAATGCCCAATGCACTCAGGGCCGAAGCAATCGATATCAAGTGGGACCCAAGTCTGCCCATTTTTGCCAAACCGGAATTTCTGGGTGCCATTGGCGACGAATATGGCTGGCTGGGTGGCATTGAGGGGTCAGGGACTGTGCGTTGCATTCTGCCCTACACGATTATGCGGAAAGCTGGATTGCGCATGGTTCGATTCCGCGGCGAGACCATCTACCTCAACGCAGGGTTGGATCTTCAGGAAGAAAAATCCTTCTTGAACAGCGTGGTCGAGTATTTTCGGAAAAAAAACGCGGATATAATCATACCCGCGACCAACAATGCGCTGTTTCGTACTTATCCCGATGGCGCCAGCCCCGCTCCCTACGGCAGTTACATAATTGATTTGCGACTGTCCGAAGAGATTCTTTGGAAGAATGTCTCGAAGTCAACGCGAAGTAATATCAAGGCAGGCCAAAAAGATGGCGTGACGATTCGTGAAGGCTACGAATTTATCGAACCAGCCTACGAACTAATTCGCGACACATTTAAGCGGTCAAAACTAGCTTTCATGGACCGTAACTCCTTCAAGAAATTCGCTCTTTCGCTTGGTGAGAACGGGAAGCTTCTGATGGCTGAGTTTCAGGGTGTTCCTCAGAGTTATGCTCTATTCTCTTTCAGCACACCGTCTGCCTATTGGATGTATGGGGGAAATATTCTGGGCCAGCATCAAGGAGCCATGAAATTGCTGCAATGGGAATCGGTTCTTCTCTTCCGAAAGCTTGGTGTTCACAAGCTCGATTTTTACGGGGCAAGAATCAATCCTCCGAAGGGCTCCAAGCAAGAAGGCATCAACATGATGAAGAAACACCTTGGAGCAAATTTGGCGCAGGGTTATATGTGGAAGTACTCGCTCCGTCCCTGGCGTGCGTGGGTATATTCGACCAGCGTCCGTTTGTTGAGGGGTGGTGATATCGTGGATCAGGAAGCGCAAAGGCTGAAGGATTTCAGCGTCGAAATCGGCAGTTGTCCCGAACCAAACGCAAGCTGAAGACACAAACGCGTATCATTCATCATGAGCCTTATTCCTACCGAGCACTGGGATTATAGTCTGGCGGACACTGCCAGAGGGCTACTCACGCTCCTGTCTGTCCGGTCCACTGGCGTCGATGCGGAGATTTTCATCCCAGAATTGGGACCTTCCGTGCCGGTACGTTCGGCCAGAGCTGGCATAGTTGTAGCTTTGAAAGCACTTTCCTTGGGGGAGGGTGCATCGATCGCCGTCCCGCTGTACTGCTGTCCCGTTGTTCTAAGCGCGATCAAGGCCGCTGGGCACACTGCTCGTTTCATTGAGGTTGACCCCCAAACGTATTGTATTTCGGCGGACGACCTCGCCGCGAAAAGTAATGAAGTGGACGCCGTGATTGCCGTTCACATGTTCGGAAACGTGTGTGACATGCGAGCCCTGCACCAGGCTGCCCCGGGAAAACCGTTTGTTGAAGATTGCGCTCAGGCTTTGGGCTCCCGTATCGGGGATAAGGTCGCCGGTTCGTTTGGGGAGATCGCCGTCTTCAGTTTTCGTTCGGGAAAATACATTTCGGCGGGCGAGGGCGGGGCAATTTACTGCTCTCGGGGCGAGCTCAAGTCACGGGTATCAAGACTGGTGAACGAACTGGCTGTACCAAGCCGCCTGGAAGAATGTGTTCACATCTTCAAGACCTACTTGCGCTCCTTGCTTCGCCGCAAACCACTTTGGGGGCTGGCTGGGAATCGTTTGTGGTCCGCCTACACTGAAAAAGTCAGTGTCACATCGCAGGCACCAGTTGTAATGGGACAAATTTTTGCTGCTGACCGCGCAACGGCCGTAAGACGTCTCTCCCAATCAGCGATCTGCATTGAGAGACAACGATCGAACTCCGAATATTACTCAAGAAACTTGGCGGTTGAAGCGAACATGCTTTCTTTGGAGACCACGGGAACATTCTTCAATCGGCTGCAATACCCGGTTTTATTGCAGACTTCACAGCAATGTGACGAAGTAGCCGTTCGTTTACAAAAGAAACAAATTAGTACTACGAGGCCATACAAAGATATCACCGCGATTGCCACGGCTCATTTTGGCTACACGGGGGATTGTCCTCAGGCCGAGCACATAGCCAAGACTGTGCTTGTGATCCCCTGCAACTACGGGCTCTCCGCTTCGGACCTTGACCGAATCGCAACTTCCGTTAACGAAGCCTGGGCCGAATTGTACAATCGGACTCAGGATATAACTGAGCCGCGGCGTGCCACGAACGATGCGGTTGTTCCGGGAGCCCAGAATCGCGAATCAGTTTCACAGCAACGGCATCTCTAGATCAGGACTATTTGACCCTCTTCCCATGAAACAAGTCATTCAGAATTTCAAAACTGGCGAACTATCTGTCGCCGAAGTTCCTGCCCCCTCATTGGCGAACGGATTTGTGCTTGTGAACAATCACTATTCACTGATCAGCGCCGGGACTGAAAGATCCACAGTAACCACCGCTCAAGCATCTTTTATTGGAAAAGCGAAACAGCGCCCGGATCTCGTAAAACAGGTGTTGGAAAGTTTTCGAAAAGATGGATTTTCCGAAACTCTGAAGCGGGTGCGGACAAAGCTCGAAACCCTCAAGGAATTAGGCTACAGCTCCGCCGGTACCGTTCTGGCGTCGCTCGACACGCAAGGGCGGTTCCAGCCTGGCGACCGCGTAGCATGTGGCGGCGGAGGATATGCTTCGCACGCCGGCGTCATAGCCGTCCCGCAAAATCTAATTGTAAAAGTCCCCGAGGCAGTTGGGTTGGATGCAGCGGCATTCACAACACTTGGGGCGATCGCTATGCAAGGGGTCCGGCAGGCTAACCCTCGGCTGGGGGAATTTGTGTGCGTCATCGGCCTGGGACTTCTTGGACAGATTACTGCGCAAATTCTGCGAGCCAATGGTTGCCAGGTGTTTGGTGTGGATACGTCTGAATCCATGGTGGAACTTGCGGCAAAACACAGCTGCCATGCGGCGCGTACGAGGCCGGATGCCGGTTTGGAACCCGCGTTTGCGGCGTTTACGGGAGGACGCGGGTTCGATT
>Ga0210402_10002457_pt1 | contig 18072 bp, 16 predicted proteins | sample IncBWC7MmetaG_FD_161055 | JGI IMG/M metagenome (GOLD analysis project Ga0210402, IMG submission 161055) | Forest soil microbial communities from Barre Woods Harvard Forest LTER site, Petersham, Massachusetts, United States - Inc-BW-C-7-M | ecosystem: Environmental > Terrestrial > Soil >... | reverse complement strand
CGGCCGCCCCATGCGCCGCTTCCAGCGCCCGCAACAGCGCCTTGGACTTGTTCACTGATTCCTCAAACTCGCCTTCAGGCGTGGAGTCCGCCACAATCCCGCCGCCCGCCTGAATATGCGCCACACCATTTTTGATGACCATCGTTCGCAGCGCGATACACGAATCCAGGTTCCCTGCGAAATCCAGATACAGAATTCCACCCGCATAAATTCCGCGCCGCGTTTTTTCCAGCTCTTCGATTATTTCCATCGCACGCACTTTCGGTGCACCGGAAACCGTGCCCGCGGGAAAGCACGACATCAACGCGTCAAAGCAATCTACATCCTCGCGCAACATGCCCCGCAAACTCGAAACCAGGTGCATTACGTGCGAATACCGCTCCACAGTCATCAATTTTTCCAGCCGCACGGTCCCGTACTCGCAGACGCGTCCAAGATCGTTCCGCCCCAGGTCCACCAGCATGATGTGCTCGGCGCGTTCTTTCTCGCTGGCCAACATCTCGCGCTCCAGCCGCTGGTCCTCAGCTTCGTCCTTCCCGCGCCACCGCGTTCCCGCGATCGGTCGGTAAAAAACGTCACGGCCCTGCACCTTCACCAGCATCTCCGGCGAACTCCCCACCACGTACACATCATTCAGCTGCAGATAAAAAAGATAAGGAGAAGGATTCAACGCCCGTAACTCGCGGTAAATCGAAAACGGGTCGGCCTTCGTTTTTGCCGAAAACCGCTGGCTCAGCACCACCTGGAAGATATCGCCTTCGCGGATGTACTGCTTGGCCCTTTTCACAACGGCCAGATACTCGCCACGCTTCACATTGGAAGCCACTTTCAACGGTCGCGGCGTACCTCTGGCCGGCTTCTGCGGTTTCTCACCGGCCGCCGGCTCCTCCAGCATCTGTCGCGTCCGGCGAATCTCTTTCACCACGGCATCATATTTCGCCCGCAGGCTCTTCGGCGCGTCGGTGTACACATTCCGCACCACCCACAGGCGGTGCTGCACGTGATCGAACGCCAGAATGCCGTGATAGAACATCAGCACCGCGTCAAACAATCCGATCTCGTCGCGCAAGCGTTTCGGCAAACGCTCAATCAGCCGCACCATGTCGTAGCTGAAATACCCGATCGCACCGGCAACCAGCGGCGGCAAACCCGGCAGGCGCACCGGCCGGAATCGCGCCATGTGTTCGCGCAAGAAACTGATCGGATCCTTCTCTTCCCAAATGATGCGCTGACGGCTTTCCAGCACGCACGCGCCATTCGCATACCGGAAAATTTCCTCGGGATTCGCCCCGGCAAACGTGTAACGCGCGATCTTCTCGCCGCCTTCCACGCTCTCCAGCAAAAACGAATACCGCGCACCCTGGGCCACCCGCAGGTAGGCGCTCACCGGCGTCAGCAAATCCGCCGAAAACGTGTCGTACACGGGAATCAGGTTCCCGCGTTTGGCTAGCCGCTCGAATTCCTGAAACGAAGGCTGAATCATGGCCTCTTATCACTCCGCTCAAATTGAAATTTTCTTGAACAGCGAGAACTGCAGTCGCTCATCCGAGGCGGATGGGTCACCAGCGCGTGTTTTCTTCGTTTTTTAGCGCGCGCAGCACGGCGTTTCTCATGGGAGACTCCGGTGCGTTGCTGCCCATCCAGTGCTCCCACTGCGCGAATCCCTGCGCCAGAAACATGTCCACTCCGGAGACGCAGGCGATTTTTCGAGAAGCGGCCAGCCGCAGGAGCTTGGTACGAATTGGACGGTAAATGAGGTCCATGACTAGAGAACAGTTTAACTCGCCAGCCGTCAGTGGCGAAACTTTTTCCTGTGGAAACATCCCGATGGGCGTGGCGTTCAAGAGCGCGTCAAATTCCACCGAGCGCAAATCAGAACGAACAATCGCCTCACCGCAAACAGCTTTCGCCAGCTTGCGCGCCGCTTCCGGGCGCCGCGCACAAATGAAAACATCCACGCCAGCCTGGGCCAGCGCAAATGCAGCCGCTCGCGCGGAGCCGCCCGCGCCATAAATCACCATGCGGCTGCCGCGAAGTTTCATCTTCCTTTCGAGTGCGCGCAAGACTCCAACGTAGTCCGTATTGCTGCCGTAAAGCGATCCATCTTTGCCCACCGTGACCGTGTTCACCGCCCCAATTTTCGCCGCCAACGGTTCCACAGCGTCAAGATGTGCGAATATCATTTCCTTGTGCGGCAAGGTGACGCTGAATCCCCGCACGCCGAACTCTGGCAGCGCTTTCAGGAAATCCTTCAGGTTCTCCACCAGGAACGGCACATACACTGCATCTTTCCCCGCCGCGATGTACCCGGTGTTATGCAGCAGCGGCGAAAGCGAATGTCCGACCGGATTTCCAATCACGCCATACACCCGCGTCGCCCGCGTCAATTCATGCGCGCGGTAAAGCGTCTTCAAGTCGCGCAGCGGAATCTGTCCCGGCGCCGTAGCCGCGGCCACCGGCGCATACGCAAGCGCGCTTCCCTCACGCAGAGCCAGCACCCGCGCCGGCAACCCTATCTCACCCATCGCTATCGCAACCACGTCGCGCGAATTCCGAGCCAACCGCAGGACTCGCGCGCTATCCGAGACGCTGCGCGCCATCGCCGCCACCTTAATCGCCTTCGCGCCACCTGCGGCGGGCACTGTCAGATTTTCCGGAAATTCCGGCGTCTGCCGAAAATCGTGCATCGAAAGCAAAACTTTTCCCGGCACCGCATACCCGTGCACGCTCTTCCCCGGCAACTCGCGCAGCGTTTCCACTTCCAGGTCGCACCATGCGCAACCCGCTTCCCTCGCCTGCATCAACCAGTAAAGTTCTTCTCCCGCGTCACCGGCAAATTCCCCGCCTCCCACCCGCCGCCGGCAAGTAGCGATCAACTGTGCCTTTCTCGGACCATTCGCCTTCAGCCATTTCAGAAAAGCGCGCCGCTCCGAATCGTTCTTCAACCAATCCAAGCGGATTTCCGCGGTAGGCGTTTCGCGCAGGGCCAGCGCCAGTAAGCCCCGCATTTCGCGCGCAGTCGGGGCAGCCAGCACGCCGCAAAGCCGCGCAACCCCTTTCCCGAATGCATCCGGCACGAAGGACCTCCTCCAATCCATTGAAAATACGGCATCTAGCCGCCCTTTGCAAATATGGAAAGTCCCGCCACCCATTTTGTTGACGCCACCCGGTGCCCTTGTTAGTTTCAAAGGTGCAAGTCCCCGCACGGCCCTTAACCGGCGTGAAATGAAGGAGTGCTGAACATGCGCGCAATCGCGACTGCAATGTCTTTCGCCACCCTGATGATGGCCCTTGGCGCTTCGGCCCAGAACACTGCTCAGGTACAGGTGGTCAACGCGAGCCATCCCCTCCACGAAGCTACCTCGCCGGACTTTTCGGCGGCGTATTGCTCGGGCTTCGTTACCGATGAAAAGGTTGCTACTGAAGTGCGGCTAGTCTCCGGCGAAGAGTCCGCCGATAAAATTGTTTTTGTCAGCGGCGACTACGTCTACATCAATCGGGGTTCTGCGCAGGGTGTTCGTCTCGGCGATCGCTTCTCCATCGTGCGTGCGCAGAAGGATCCCAACGAAGTGCCGTGGTTCCAGTGGCAGGAAAAGCTTCTAAAAGCCATGGGCACCCAATTCATTGACGCCGGCCAGGTGGAGATCACCACGGTTCAACCCAACGTCTCCATCGGCCTGGTCAAGTTTTCCTGCGATTACCTGCAGCGCGGCGACATCGCTCTACCGATGACCGAGCGTCCGTCACCTCCCTACAAGTCAGCCGAGAAATTTGATAAGTTCGCGCCCGTCAGCGGCAAGTCCGTCGGAATGCTGGTGGCCGGCCGTGATTTCACCGAAACTTATGGGAAGCACTCCACCGTCTACGTGAATCTGGGAACGAACCAGGGTGTAAAGGTTGGGGATTATCTCCGGGTCTTCCGCTATCAGGGCACCACTTCCGCAACCCCGCGGAATTTTCCGGACTATCAGTACAGCATGTATGGATTCGGCAGCACGCCCGTGAAATATAAGTGGAACGATCTGCCGCGGGAAGTCCTCGGCGAAGGCATCGTCATGAACGTCACCCACAATGCCTGCGCCGTTTTCGTTACCTACAGCAAGATCGAGATGTACGCCGGGGATTACGTCGAAATCGAATAGTTCCGACTCCACTTTTCCTGCAAAGCCCGCGCTTTCCTACTGGCGCGGGTCTTGTTTTTCAGCGTGTTCCCCGCGCGACTCTGCAATAACTTCGCATTGAAATCCGTGCAGCTTCGTTTCCGGATCTTTCCAGGCCTCACGCGGAAGCCCTGCTTTCCTGCAGGCTTCCGCCAGAAATTGCTCGCGGGTCAGGCGGTGTTCCACGGCTACCTGCGGGAGTAGCAGTCCGCGCCTCGTCCCTCGCTCCACCAGCAGGCCGTGAGTCCCGATTTCCACCTCTTCGGCGCGGATGGGCCGCAGCGGCGAAAGCAGCGATACCTCGATTTCCAGCTCGTCCATTTCCTGCAGATGGATCCGGGAAAAACGCGGGTCGCGCAGCGCGGCGTCGGCGGCGCATCTTGCCAGCGTCTCCCCAAGCGTCGCCTGCGCTTCAATGATTCCAATGCAGCCGCGCAATTTCTTGGCCACATGCAGGGTCACAAACAGTCCGCGGCGCTCGCCAAAAACACCAGTGGTTGGAAAAACGGAAAACGGCCGGTCGTGGCACACCGCCTGGAGGACGCCCTGGCGCGTGAACTCCAGAATCGCGATCCGACTTTCTTCAGAGAGAGACGGCATCCTGCGGCTTCTTTTGCGGTTCCACTATGCCCAGTTTGCGGCGTTGCTTGATGCGGTCGTCCAACTGGTTCCAGAACCGGTGAAAGTATTGCGCCGCGGACACCAGCGCGCTGATCACCACCAGCCACAGCAGCACCGTCGAAACCGGCCGGATCGAGGGGTGGCGCGCCCCAACAATCAAAACCGCGACGGCGCAAACCTGCAGCACCATCTTTGTTTTTCCTAGCGCCGACGCGGCGATGGTGAACCCCTCCGCGGACGCAATATTCCGCAAACCCAAAATCGTGAACTCCCGCCCGATGATGATCACCACCATCCACGGCGCAACCAGCGAATGGCCGTTCGAGTCGTGCATGCCTACCAGGGAAATAAACGCAGCCGAGATCAGCAGCTTGTCCGCGATCGGATCCAACAGAATTCCCAGTGTGGTCACCTGCCGGTTTCGGCGCGCGAAATATCCGTCGGCCCAGTCTGTTGCGGCCGCCATCAGCAGAATCAGTACGCCCCAGACCTCAAAATGCATCGGAAAACCCCACAGCACCACATTGGGGCTCCTGGTCAGCAGCACCACAATCAGCACTGGAACGAAGAAGATCCTCAGGACGGTTAGGGAATTCGGCAGATTCATAGTCGAGCGCGCCGCAAGGACGGTTTCAACGCCTTCCGGAGCCACCTCGGCCACTATAGACTCCGTCCAAGAATGCGTCAACGGACTGAGAAATCACGCCTTTCCGGCGCCTGGCAGTACTTAGATATAACTAACAGCGTTCGCCTATCCCGAATGGCACAGATACTCTTTCGTAACACTGTTGCTGCAAACCTGTGCAAAAGCGCTTTTCAGGATTCACCGGTGCCGCGAAGTGCGAATCCGGGAAGACCCCTCTGCGGTTCATATAAGTCCATCATTTACTTTGTTTTACGGACGCAACGATAATCGGCAGTTCTGACGGGACGGAAATTCTTACCGTACCTGCAACATCGCGCAGCGCGAGTTTCCACAACCTTTTCCACAAGCCAAGACGCCCCGGTGCCACTGCCATAAAGGTCGTAAAAGTGTCATATTCCTTTAACAATCGAAGGAAATCGAGGAGTTACTTTAAAGTGACTCCACTTCTGAACCGGAAGTGTTCAGACGGCGTGCGGCCCGCGCAAAACCCGGACGGGCAGCAAGAACAGCGCCCTCAAAAACGCCAGAACTCCATGTACCGCAATCCCCACAATCCGGAAAGGCAGCAGAATCAGCCACACAAACGGATAGGCAATCAGCGCCAGCAAGGCAATCGGCCAGCAAAACACCAGCAGCAGGCACCACAGGAAGAAGGCAGCCATCGTCAGTTGACCTCTCTCACTCCATGATACGCAGAGATTGTCTCGGAAGTTCCCGCCGCCGCGAATGCGCTCAACTTCAGCCGCTTGGCGATGCTTTGCGGCAACTCGGCTTCCATGTCCATGTGCGAATCGTTCACCTGGGAATGCAGCACCCGGCCCAGCGCGTGGATCAGCGCCAGCGACCTGCCTTCGCTCAGCGGCATGTGCAGCGAAAGCTTCACGATCGGATCCAACGGCAGCGCCGCATCAATGCGCCGCAACAATTCCTCCAGCCCTTCGCCGGTGAGCCCGGAAACCAGCACCGGAGGTTCCTCGCCGCCATTGCGCCGACCAGCCGCTTCCAGGTTGCTGCGGCGTTCCGCGTCCAACTGGTCCACCTTGTTGTAAACGCGAAGCCGCGCCGTTTCCTTCACGCCCAAATCCTCCAGAATTTTTTCGACTTCTTCCTCAAGTTCGTCATGGTGCGGATTCGAAATATCACTCACCTGCAAAAGCAGCGCCGCTTCCTGCACTTCTTCCAGCGTGGCGCGAAACGCCTTGATCAATCCTTTCGGCAGCTGGCGGATGAATCCCACGGTGTCCGACACCAGAACGCGCCGGTTGGACGGCAAACGAATCGCGCGGATCGTCGGGTCCAGTGTCGCAAACATTCGCGACGACACCAGCACTTCTGCCCGGCTAAGCGCGTTAAACAAAGTGGACTTCCCGGCGTTCGTGTAACCCACAAGCGCGACCGTGCCGAGAGGCACCGCATTCCGCGCCTCCCGCCGCAACGCCCGCTGTTTGCGCACCTCGTCAATGCTCACTTCGATCTTGTGAACGCGGTCGCGGATACGCCGCCGGTCTGTTTCCAATTTCTTTTCGCCCGGGCCGCGCACGCCGATTCGCCCGCCTCCGCCGCCCGCTCCACCGGCGCTGCCCGCTCCCTTGCCGCCCTGGCGGGACATCTGTGCACCGCGCCCGGTCAAACGCGGCAGCAAATAATTAAGCTGCGCCAGTTCCACCTGCAGTTGGCCTTCGCGGCTGCGCGCGTGCCGCGCAAAAATATCCAGAATCAGCTGGGTGCGATCAATCACGCGCCGCTCAGTGATCTCTTCGATATTGCGCTGTTGGACCGGCGAAAGGTCGCTGTCAAAAATAATCAGTGGGGCGCTGGACGCCTTCGCGGCCGCGCGAATCTCTTCCAGTTTTCCGCGCCCGACCAGCGTCGCCGGATCCGCCGAATCGCGAATCTGAAAAAGTGTCCCGGCCACTTCACCGCCCGCGCTCTCCGCAAGTTCTACAAGCTCCGCAAGCGAATCCCTGCCCTGCTCGCCCGCAGGCATTCCTGGAAAACGTGGCGCGCGCTTCCAGCCCACGCCGACCAGCAACACGCGTTCCGCCGAAGAAATTTTATGCTGTGTTTTCATGAGACGTCTTGCGTCATCACATTCGCGTTGAAAGTCCGCCGAGCGGAGAGGACCCACGTCATCGCCTTAATTATACGTCCATTCCCCCCGACGGCGTACTGGCCTGCCAAATCACCTGCCGTGAGATTTGGCCACATTGGGTCGGGAGTGGTGGAGCAGGCCAATGTGGAGCTAGCAATCGATTCGATTGCCCGCAGAATCCAGGTTGCTGCATGAAGTAAATGCAGCGCAACGCGAGGTGCTTCCATGAGCATGAGCCAGGCCACGGTAAATTTGCCGGCGTTGGACGAAGTGCGAGCTGCCGCGGAGTTGGTCTATCGCCTGATGCCGCCTACGCCGCAGTATCGCTGGCCGCTGCTCTCAGAGCGCCTCGGCACCGAAGTATGGGTGAAGCACGAGAACCACACGCCCATCGGTGCATTTAAGGCGCGCACTGCCATCGTCTATGCGGAGGAACTGCTGAAGCGCGAACCAGGCACGCGCGGTCTGATCGCCGCAACGCGCGGGAATCACGGACAGTCAGTGGCCCTTGCCGCGCAGCGAAAAAAACTGGAATGCATAGTCGTGGTGCCTCACGGAAATAGCGTGACGAAAAACGCCGCCATGCGCGCGCAGGGCGCAAAGCTCGTTGAACACGGCGAGGATTACCAGTCCTCACTGGAACACGCGCAGAAACTCGCCGCGGACCTGGGCTACCACCTGGTGTTCCCCTATCACCGCGATATTTTGCTCGGCGTGGCAACTTACTGGCTGGAACTCTTCACCGCGGTGCCCGGGATTGATGTGGCCTACGTTCCGATCGGCATGGGCTCCGGAATCTGTTCCGCCGCGGCCGTCCGAAACGCGATGGGACTGAAAACCAAGCTGATCGGCGCGGTCTCCGATCTAGCGCCCACGTATGCGTTATCGTGGCAGCCAAGAAAAGTTGTGGAAGCCCCAGCTACCACCAAAATCGCCGACGGCGTGGCCTGCCGCCGCGGAGATGAAACCGCCCTCGAAGTCATGCTCGAAAATGTGGACCACATCGTCCGCGTAACCGACGCGGAAGTAGCCGCCGCCATGCGCGCTATGTTCACCGACACCCACAACGTAGTGGAAGGGGCCGGCGCCGCAGCATTAGCCGCCGCCACAAAAGAATCGTCCACGCTAAAAGGCCAGCGCGTAGCCCTTATCGCAACCGGCGGCAACGTCGATCAAGACGTCTTCGCGCGCGTGCTCAGTGAGTCCAGCGCCGCAGCTCAAGGCGGGTAGATTAACTGCTCATGATTGGGAACGTTTACTTTTTCGAATCCAGGCAGGGCAACGCCGCTATTTTTGCTTCCGTCGTTTCGTAGATTGCGGCGCCATTCTCGTTCTGCATCGAGAGGAACACCCAGTCGCTCTTTTCCTCCGCCGTCCTGCTGAAGGAAATTACCAGCTTTTCGCCGCCGCGCGGTTGATAGGTCAGTGTCCGCATCACAACCGGATAAACTTCCTTGCTCACGTCTTCGGCAGCCGCTCCGCAGCGGGCGAAGAGACTATCCGGGGTCAAGGTAGCCATGGCGTGCAATTGTCGCCGCTCGCGCGCGTTTTTAACCCACTCGGCCGCTCGCGCCGACAAATTCATCAGCGCCGCCGCTCCGATCACGATGCCCGCTGTCATCAGCCACACTCGCTTCGTTCGCTTCAGGAAAGCCGAAACCCCCGCCAGCGATGTGGGCAAGTTGCTCTTGGCAGTTTCCAGCAAGCCCGCAATGCCCGAGGTCTGTGCCGCCTGCTGAGACGCTCCAGCATTTCCCGCCGGCAAAACAGGCGCGATCACTTCCGCCGGAGCCGAAACAGGCGCCACCGGCGCCCTCTCCCCTGAATAAGCCGTTTCCTTCGGTTTCATCTCTTCCATACAACACCTGCCTTTGCTCCACGCGGTATTTCATCCGTAGGGCCCGCCGACTGTCGCGGGCCGTCCCAGCCCTTGTAGCGGCCGCCTTCCGCTTGCCCTGACGAAGGAAGGGAGGCGGGCGTCAGTGCCCAGCAGGAGCCTGCAACCAATTAATCACGCGCCGCCGGTACGATACTCGCGCGCTGCCCATCGGCTCGCGCAGCCAGTGCAGCATGCGCTCGAAGCCGATCACGAAAAGATTCGGTCCCCGCTCGACAACCTCCGGGGAATCAGCCGAAGCATTAGCCGTAGCCGAAGGCGAAGGAGGCAGCCAGTACGGGCTCCCTTCCGCCAAGACGTTTCTCGCAGTTGAATTCGAGGATTGCCGTTCGCCAGGTGAGGCCGTAATCGAGAGCTTCAGCAGCGCGCCGATCTGCTCCTGAAACGCCCTCATTGTTCTTAGGAAATTGCGTGCAAACCACACCGCCGCAACCAGGAACCCGATTTGGGCAATCAGGCTTCCCAGCGCATACCAATCCTTCCAGGGGCTGAAATCGTTCATGGTTCCACCTTGGGCCGGTACCCAGCAATCTATGCCCCCGTATACACCCTGAAAACTGGCATGAAGTACAAGAAACGGGCAGGTGTGTCCAACTGCCCTCAGACCCTGTCACCGGCGGAATTTGACGTTTTGGCGGCCAATCGAGACCTATGCAATTTTGTCTGATAATAGAAGTCCCCAGCGCAGTAGACCCAGCAACGCCGAATATCCAGGAGGCATTTCATGGTCCTTCAACTTCTTGCCGTTCTAGTGCTTGGCCTAATGTGCGGGAGTGAGCCTTAACGTAGCGGCATTTGCGCACCCAACCATCAGCCGGCAGCCCCTGGAAGCGCACGTACTTATGCGCTCATCGCTCGCCCGGTTGTTTGGTAAAGTCATGCCGTTCTGGATGACAGGCTCAACCCTGCTGAATGCTGGTTTACTCTTGCCCTTTGCGCATTAGGACAAACTGCCGTGGCGCATTTCTGCCATTTCTCTCGCGATTCAGGTTGTCGCGGTCGTCTTTTCGCTTATAGCGCCTGTGCCGATCAACAACCGAATCTCGAAATGGACATCCGGCTCTCTTCCCAGCGACTGGCAAGCGCAAGAGCAACGATGGGATCTCTACCATTGGCTAAGAACCTGTGGGCTGATCGCGGCGTTCGGGTTGCTAATCCGCAGCCTTGAAATTCGTTAAGAGATCAAGGAGCGGCGATGGCGAGCGCCTGCTGTTGGATTGGCGTGTCTTGCCCGAAGCCGGAGAGCCACTGAATCTGCGCGTCGCGGCGGAACCATGTGATTTGACGCTTGGCGTAACGGCGGGTTGCCTGCTGAATCGCGGCTTTGGCTTCTTCCAGTTTCATTTCGCCAGTGAGCACGGCGCGCAGTTCGCGGTAGCCGATGAAATCGAGCGGCTTCGCGTCGACCGGCAAACCACTCGCAACCAGCCCGCGCACCTCTTCCATCCATCCGGCGGCGAGCATGGCATCTGTCCTTGCGTGAATTCTTTGATGGAGAGCATCGCGTTCCGGCGACAACCCCATTTTGACGGGACGCCAGCCGCGCAGTGGATTTCTTCCCGCGCGATGCACTTCCGAAAGCGGCTTTTTCGCGAGCACGCAGACCTCGACGGCGCGGACCAGTTTTTGCTCGTCGCCCGGCGCAATCTTTTCCGCGGAAAGTGGATCCAGTCGTCTCAGGATGCCATGCAGATGCCCCGGCGGATGCGCCGCAACGCTGGCCCACAGCCGCTCGCGCAACTCATCGGAACGCAACGGCACATCGGCAAGCCCTTCGAGCAGCGCGCGCAGATAAAGTCCAGTGCCCGCGGTGAAAATCGGCAGCCGCTTCCTCGCGCGAAGATCCTCAAGCACAGCAAGGGCCCGTTCGCGATAACCTCCCGCTGTCGACTCCTCCCGGGGGTCTAGCACATCAATCAAATGATGCGCCACACCCTGTCGCTCTTCGGCCGTTGGCTTCGCGGTGCCCACATCAAACCCGCGATAAAGCTGTGTGGAATCGCAAGCCACCACTTCGCCGCCAAGCTGCTGCGCCAGCCACACCGCCAGCGCCGATTTTCCAGAAGCGGTTGGTCCAACGATGGCAATAAGCGGAGATTCGGCAGGCGAGTTCATTTGGGGAACAGCAGCGGCCACCCGCGGACGACCAGCACCGCCAGCACAATCAGCGCCAGCACCACACTGCCGATCACTTGGTGCCGCGAAAGTTTCATCATATAGTTCACAGTTCTAACACATTCGCTCGACCAAGCGCTGAGGACAACGCGCCGACCGTCATCCTGAGGCTATCCGAAGAGGATAGCCAAAGGACCTCATCGTTGATATTGCGCAAGGTGTTTCAGGTGAGGTCCTTCGGGAAGCAAACCGCGCGTCGCTCAGGATGATGATGCATTTTTAGTCGCGCAAATAATTCGCTATCGCGACATTTACGAGCAGCGCCCTACTGGGTCGGTGGCTGCAGGTTGTAATAATAGGTGTAGCGCAATTCGATGTACGGTCCCTTGAATTGTGCGGGCAGCGGCGGAAACGGATTCGACGCCCGGATCGAGGAAACGGCCGCGCGATCCAACGGCTCCTTGCCCGACCCATATATCATCACCGGCTCGGGGTCCGGGACGCTGCCGTCCCGCATGATTTTCACGTGCAGCGAAACGACGCCCTGATCCCCGAGGTCGACGGACGGCGGCATCACCGCATACCAGTTTCCGCGCACGATGTAGTAAATCCGCCGGAAGTAATCGTTGAAATCGACGCCTTCCGTGTCCGTGAGCATTTCGATGCCCGCGCTCGCCGATCCTTTACCGGAGTGGCCTCCTCCTCCGGTACGAATCGGTCCACCGCCTCCAACCGCAATCGGAGCGTTCGGCTTCGTGTTGCGCGCGGCATCGCGAATCAAACTGCCCGCCGAACCGCTGGTCTTCGGCAGAATCAACCCTTTTTCCGGCACCGGCATGTCCGGATTTTCCAATTTTACCGGCGCTTTCGGCAGCTCGCCTCTCGAAGAAGAAGGAGTCGGCGGCGGCGGCGCGGCCACGCTCGGCTGCGGCGTGGGCGCGCTCGGCAAATCGCGCTTTGGTGGTTGAGGCACCGGTTGCGGCACCGGCAGAGGCTCAACGTACGGCGCAACCTTCTTGATCACCCGCGGGTCCACTCGCACGGACTCGTGAGGCGCGGGCGCCGGCGAAGGCTTCAGCGATTCCAACGCTCCCGGCGGCAGCAGGACCGTCATCTGCCGGCGCGCGATATCTTCCTCTTCATTGGAACGGGCATGCGGCGGAAAAAGTTTCGGCGAGAAAATCAGCACCAGCAGCAGCGCAACGTGAAAGACCACCGACGCAACCGTGGTTACCCGGTCTTCCGTCGTCGGCTTGCCCCGCCACTCCGGAGGCAGAAAAGCCGCTTCGCCTGACTGGAAGAGATCCGGCTCTACCAGATCCTCCGAGATCGGCGGCAGCGGTGAAAACTCCTGCGGCAGTGCGGCACCGACCGGAATGCTGATGCGCTCGTCCATCTCCGTTGGCTGCGGCGGAAGATGAGACTCCTCGCGCCGCTGCACGGCTTCCACGTTCACATCGCGCGGCACCACCACGCGCGTGGCAATCGAATCCAGCGGCAAATTGGAAGGAATCGTCGAATGGCCATCCAGGTGAACGATCGGCAGCGCCGAAGGCACCAGCGTGCGTTCATCCAGCGTTGTTGGCCGCCGGCGCATCGTCGTTGCATCTTCGGCGGACATACGCGCACCGACTGGCACTAGGGTCCTGGGAATCATTGGCTCGCTTTATCCGGATAGCTCTTGGCTGCTGGCCCTTTCGCTACTGGTTTGACGCGCTCATCATGTTCTCGGATGCTTTGCATCACGCGGCTTGCCAATTCCAGCGCCGCCCGCCCGGCTACCCCGTCCGTCTTAGGAGCGACCCTGGTACGCACCGCCACGGCGAAAGCTTCCAACTCCGCGCGCAAGGGTTCCACCGCCGGGGCCGCCAGCTTCTCAAATCCAAACTCGGGCTGCGGCCCGGGCTTTTTCACTCCTACACGCAACGCATCGCGCCGCGCGTAGTCGAGCGAAATATATTCATGGTGCTGAAAAAACCTCATCTTGCGCACTCGCTCGGTGGAAACCCGGCTGGCGGTAACATTGGCCACCGCGCCGCCCGAAAATTCGATGCGCGCGTGCGCGATGTCCACCTTATCCGTCAGCACCGGAATGCCCACCGCTTTCACTTCCGTCACCGGTTCTTTCACCAGCGCAAGCAAAATGTCCAGGTCGTGAATCATCAAGTCGTAAATCACTTCCACGTCCAGGCTGCGCGGCGTGAAAACGCCCAGTCGGTGAACCTCAAAAAAAAGCGGCCGGTTCAGGATCGGCTCGACCGCAATCACCGCAGGGTTGAATCGTTCCACGTGCCCGACCTGCAGAATCCGCTGGTGGCGCCGTGCCGATTCAAGCAGCGCATCCGCTTCCGCAAGCGAAGCCGCCATCGGCTTCTCTACCAAAACGTCAATGCCAATCGACATCAGGCGGCAGCCGACTTCTGCATGAGCGACCGTGGGCACGGCCACACTTGCCGCGTCGACTGCGTCCTGCAACTCTTCAATACCTTTGAACGACCGTGTCCCAAACTCTTGCGCGATCGCTTCGGCTCGGGCTGCGTTCTGATCCACCACACCAACAAGCTCCACGCTATCCATCTCGCGATACACACGCGCGTGATTGCGGCCGAACTCGCCAGCGCCCACAACGGCAACACGAATCTTTCTCTGTTCCCCCGTCGCGCCCCGTTCGCTCATTCCCTATTCATTCCCCGCGAATCGCCAGTGGGTTCCGCGGCCTGCGGTGGAGGCACGGCCTGGATAGCGATCCCCGCGTCGTTGGCCATGGCAATCAGTTTTTCCCTGTCAAAAAGGAGCGTGCGGTTTGCGTCAATGGCCAGCGCCGTCGCCCCGGCCAGTTTCATGGATTCGACGGTGGGCAGACCGACCACGGGTACATCGAAGCGCATGTCCTGTCTGGGTTTACTGACCTTTACGACCACCAGGGGCCGGCCATTGGCGAAGCGTACGGCCCGCGCAATCGTTTCGTCCGTGCCTTCCATCGCTTCCACGGCCACGCAAGCGCTATCTGCCACCACCACCGTCTGGCCGATGTCTTTCGCCGCGATGTGCCGCGCGATGCCCAGGCCGTACTCTATGTCCGCAGCTTCCTGCGTGCTGGGAGCGCGCCGCGTCAGCACGCCCACTTCCGGCAGCAGCGGCTTCAGAAACATCGTCGAATCCACCAAATGAATCCCTTCTTCCTCAAGAACCCTGGCTACCGCGCCAATCAGAGAATCAGTATTCTTGCGCGACAGCGACAAGAGCACCTTGGCCAGCTTCCAGTCCGGTCGAATCGAACTGAAAATCTTGTTGTGCTTCACTTGCCCGGCCATCACCGCCTGCTTCACGCCTTCGCTTTGCATTAACTCGATCGCTTTGCTCAATTCGCCGAGGCTCACCCAGTGCAGCCGCTTGGCAATTTTTTCCAATTCCGGCGAAGCCTCTTCCTTCAGCGCGATCACCGCCATTTCGATTCCCTGGCTGCGCGCGCCCTCCAGAACCAGGAAAGGAAATCTGCCGTTTCCCGCGATCAGGCCCCAGCCGGTGCTGCTTTGCCCGGGATTGCTTTGCGTTGTCTCTGGCATGAAATTCCGGTCAGTGTTATTTCACGATGCCGCGTTCGGCTTTTTCCACGAATTCCACCAGTTCCTTTACGTCGGCGGAATCCGCCATGCTCTTTCGCAACACTTCCAGCGCTTGCGTAGTGTTTTTCTTCGAGCGCATGAGCACGCGAAACGCTTTCTGCAACACTTTGATGCGGTCGGTGGAAAAACCCTTGCGTTCCAGCCCGATGTTATTCGTGCCAAACCACCGCGTCTCCCGCTTCGTCACAATCAGCGAAAACGGCGGCACATCCTGCGTAATCACCGTGGCCGCCCCGATGTACGCATACCGACCCAACCGGCAAAACTGGTGCACCGGCGAAAACGCGCCCAGCGTGACGAAATCCTGCACCGTCACGTGTCCCGCAAGCGTCGCGCCGTTCACAAACAACGTGTTGTTGCCAATCTGGCAGTCGTGCCCCACGTGCGAGTACGAAAGGAAAAAATTACCGTTGCCAATCCGCGTGATGCCGCCGCCCTTGGTTGTCCCTCGGCTGATGGTCACATGCTCGCGAAAAATATTTCCACTGCCCACTTGCAGTTCGACGCGCTCGCCGCGGAAAGTGTAGTCCTGCGGATCGCCGCCAATCACACAAAAGGGGTGAAACACATTGTTGGTGCCGAATTTCGCGGGACCTCGCACCACGGCGTGCTCGTGCAGCACGCAACCGTCCCCCAAGTCCACTTCTGCGCCGACCACCGCGTACGCGCCAATCTGCACGCCTGCGCCCAGCCCCGCTTCCTGTGAAACGATTGCCTGCGGATGAATATTTGTGCCAATGCCCATTTACGCGCTTGCGGGCTCTTCCCGGTCGGCCATCACGCACATCATCTTCGCTTCCGTCGCCAGGTTTCCTTCCACGTACGCCTTCGCCTCGATCTTGCAGAGATCGCCCTTCCACGCCAGCACGTTCACTTCAATGCGCAACTGGTCACCGGGCACCACCGGCCGCCGGAACTTCACGTCGTTCATCGAGGCCAGGTACAATAGCTTTTTCTCCCGGTCGGGAATTTCCTGCAGCAGCAGCAATCCTCCGGCCTGGGCCATCGACTCCAGAATCAGCACGCCCGGCATCACCGGCTTGCCCGGAAAATGCCCCTGAAAAAATCCTTCATTGATCGTAACGCTCTTGATCGCCACGATGCGCTTCAAGCGCTCCATCTCGACAACTTTATCAATCAGCAGAAACGGGTACCGGTGCGGCAGGAATTTCTGGATCTGGTTGATGTCGAGTTGTATTCCCACTCCTGTTTCGCTCATAGCCAAAGAATAGGCTCCCTCCGTCAGTTCGCAAACCTCTTATTATAAGGGTTTTCGCCTTTCTGGGCAGCTTAACATTTTGCCCGCCCCGCGCCGCAGCGCCCCTCTGTAAACGTCTCCCGTGCCATCGGCTTTCACCGCTCGTGCTACTATGCCTTTTCCATGGCTCGACTTCCCTTCCTTCCCTACGTGCGCAAACGCCTGCCGCAGATGCTGGAAACTCTGCGCGAACTGACGCTCCTCGAATCTCCCAGCCTGGAAAAAGAACCGATGGACCACTGCTGCAAATTCCTCGCGGAAAAATGGCTGCGCCACGGCACGATCGCGGAGATCGTATGGCAGAAGCATCGCGGCAATCACCTTCGGGTTGTCTGGAAGCCTGCGGAAGGCCCAGCTAAATCACAACTTTTGGTGCTCGGCCATTACGACACTGTCTATCCAACCGGCACGCTCGCCAAGATGCCCTTTCGCGTCTCCGCCGGCAAAGCCTACGGCCCCGGCACTTTCGACATGAAGGCCGGCATTGTGCAGGCACTCTTCGCGCTGGAAGCCATTCGCGAATTGCAGGCGCCGGTCGAGAAACGCCTGGTCTTTCTTTGGACCTCAGACGAGGAGATTGGCAGCGAATCCTCGCGCAAATTGATTGAGGAGGAAGCCCAGCGAAGCGACGCCGTCTTTGTGCTGGAGCCGTCGCTCGGCCCGCGCGGCCTGCTGAAAACCTCACGCAAGGGCGTTGGCGAAGCCCAACTCATCGTGCACGGCCGCGCTTCCCACGCGGGCCTCGCTCCCGAAAAAGGAATCAACGCGGTGCACGAACTCGCCGCCCAAATCGGCCGCCTGGAAAAATGGAACGACTTCCGCCGCGGCGTCACCATCAACGCCGACATCGTCTCCGGCGGCTCGCGCACCAACGTCATCGCCGATCGCGCCCAGGCCACGCTCGATCTCCGCGCCTGGCGCCACAGCGACATGCGCACTCTCGAAAAGCGCCTTCATTCCTTGAAGCCCATTCATCGCGGCGCAAAACTCGAAATTCACGGCGGCTTCAATCGTCCCCCGCTCGAACGCAAACACAGCGCCGCCCTTTTCGCCAGCGCCAAAACCATCGCCCGCGAACTCGGCTTCCCCCTCGGCGAAGCCGCAGCCGGCGGCGGCTCCGACGGCAACTTCACCGCCGCCCTCGGCATCCCCACGCTGGACGGCCTCGGCGCCGTAGGCGACGGCGCCCACGCCACCCACGAACACATCCTAATCAACGCCATGCCCCAGCGCGCCGCCCTCCTCGCCGCTCTTCTTACAACCTCCTAGCCTCCACGGCTCACGCAAGCGTTCAGCTATCTAGACGTGCTCAAACGTGTTCAGATCCAGTCATATTCATGTAAAATTACCGCCTAGATGTTCATGAAAACGTTTAGCGTCATGAAATACGTTCTCGCCGTCTTGCTTGGTTCCCTGTTTGCATTCAGTCTCAGCGCGCAGAGCAGTCCCCGGGCGAGTGAAACCTCTCCAGTTGATAAACAAGCCTGCAGCGTTTCTGGGACCGTAGTTCGGCAGGACACTGGCGAGCCTTTGAGCAAAGCAAAAATTACCCTTGTCACTCACAAAAATTGGGAGGATTCCGTTTTCGATATCACGGATTCGCAAGGCCACTTTTTTCTCGATGGTCTCCCCTGCACCTCATATTTGTTGACGGTTT
>Ga0210402_10002455_pt1 | contig 18076 bp, 14 predicted proteins | sample IncBWC7MmetaG_FD_161055 | JGI IMG/M metagenome (GOLD analysis project Ga0210402, IMG submission 161055) | Forest soil microbial communities from Barre Woods Harvard Forest LTER site, Petersham, Massachusetts, United States - Inc-BW-C-7-M | ecosystem: Environmental > Terrestrial > Soil >... | reverse complement strand
AGCCCAGTTAGCGTCGAACCCGCAATTTGACGTATGTTCATGGCACCCCTCGCGTTTTGAGTTTCACTCGCGGTCTCGATGGCATCGCATCATAGGAGGTGAAGTACTCTCGCGACAAATTCTGCTCACACCCACCCTGGAGACCCTCTTGGCGGAGACTGAGTGTCCTCGCCCTGCTCCTTAATCTCCCTCTCGTCAAGTCTCATCAATTCCAACTCGGAGTCGCCCATTGCTGGCGATTTACATCGGGCGTAGTCTTTGGCTCTTCGTCAAAGGGGTCGCACCATGTTGCCTCACGTCCGCATTTGGACTATCTGGCTTTCCAGCACATTGTTGTTCGCTGCCGCTGCCGGCGCGGCACCTAGCGTGTCCACTGAAGCTACCGCGGCGCAGTTGCAGAAAGCGGTCGACGGGGACTGGCGCTCAGCCGAGCACCGGGAGCGCGACCGCTACCGCCACCCGGTCCAAACGCTACAGTTCTTTGGGATCCAGACGAACATGACGGTGATCGAGCTGGCGCCCGGCGGCGGTTGGTACACGGAAATCCTCGCTCCTTTCTTGGCCGCAAACGGTCACTTGATCGAGGCTGCAGCGCCAAATATCGAGCAGAGGATCAAGGACAATCCGGTCTTCGGGCACATCGTGAAGATCATCCCCTTCAAGCCACCGCTCAATGTGGCGCTGGGCGCACCGAATTCAGCCAACATGGTGCTGACCTTCCGCAGTACCCACGATTGGCTCAACGACAGCCCGGCGACGCTGGACGCCGTGTTTAAAGCGGTGTTCGACGTGCTCAAACCCGGCGGCACATTCGGCGTCGTCGAACATCGAGCCAAGCCGTTCGCCGATGCCGTAGAAAGTTCGAAGCAACTGCACCGCATTCCGGAGGATTACCTGATCGCGTTGGGTCTGAAGACCCACTTCCGGCTGCAGGGGGTGTCAGAAATCAACGCGAATCCGCAGGACTCAGAAAGCGTAAACGTACACCGCCTGCTGCCGGATTTGGTCGGGCCGGAGAGCGAACACGCCGAGATGAAGGCGATCGGCGAGTCCGATCGCATGACGCTGCGGTTTCAGAAGCCTTGAGCGGCTTCTTCGATGGGCCGCGCCGTTCACACATCCCTGTGTTCGCGCGGCCACGGCGAGTCAGGCGCGCGAGCCCGACTCGCCTTCCGGATCTCGAACGAAACGTTCTTCGATCCGTTGCCACATCCATGTGGTAATTTGCCACCTGGTCTTCAAAATTCCAACTCCTTCCTTGGAGACCCTGCTTTTGTTGGTTGCTCCGCGACGTCCGCCTGATTCCGTAGGTCCTAACGCCGCACCTCAGTCGCCAATTCACAATGCGTAGGCCAACCCGAAGACTGAGTAGACAGACTTCAAAGAATCCGAATGACGATGGGCCCTCTGCTGACAGCTTGCGGCGAAATGCGAGGCCGGTCACTGTTGAATGCTCGCGGCTTGCGTAGGTTCGGTACATTATGCTTGCCATAAAAAATGGCGCGCCGCCGTCTGATATTCCACTCGCGTACCAATTGCGTTGGCATAGACGGATTGCGTTTATCTTGATCGTCGCTTCGATCCTCTTACTTTTGAATTCCTGAAGTCTCCTCGCGCTCGAGTGACTGACCGCCTTGGCCCGAGGGTGTCTCACTCCCTTCTAACTTCAATGACTCTATGGACTCTTTCCTGCTCGTCCTAGTCAGTTCCGGCGACTCGAGGTTGCTCAATCAGCACCCTTAGGTGATATATCTTTGCATCATGTGGCTGCAACAATCACCCATCCATCAGCCACAAATATGCGGGAAATACCCCATCTGGACGATGACTCAGCCGACCTTCACCTGTATAACCGTCAGCGTTGACGGTTTGCAAAGGGAATTAAGTAAAAGGGGACGAAAATGTTCAAGAAGAACGCTTTAATTGCAATGACTGCGCTGATATGCGTTGCCTTCATCACGATGTCCACCGCGAAGGCCGATGACGATGATTCGCCGTGTTACACCGTGGCCAGCCTCAAGGGCACCTTTGCGGTTGTTGTAACCTATGGCGACAACGTCGCTCTCGCGTTGGCGGTAAGAAAATTTGATGGTAACGGCAACCTCACCGGAACTTTCACTCTCAATGAGCCTACTCCAGGATCGGCAACGGGAGCCCGCACGATCGTCACCGGCACGAATGTGGGATCCTATACAGTTAATTGCGATGGCACTGCAGTTGTCACTCGCGTTCTGACAGCCTCGAATGGAGTCATGACCACGCAGACGGATGACCTCCTCATCACCAAGGCCGTCAGTAGGGACCACCATCTAATCGCCACCGCGCTCGAGGATATGGTCAGAACCCCGAGTGCAATTGTTCCGGGTGGAGTTTTTGTGTTTCGAAGCTATACGCGCCGGCCTGATTAAGGTTGGCGCATAGGGGCGACGGCATCATGAAGGCGGCCTGATCTCGTCAGGCCGCGTATTCTTCGATGGGCCGCGCTGTTTATGCATCCCAGCATTCGCGCGGCACCGGCGAGTTAGAGGCGTGACTCTAACTCGCTTTCCGGATCTCGTGCGAAGCCCAATGAATTGCCGCGATGTCGTCTCCTAAGGCTCGCCGCAGCTTCTGCGACATCAGGGGGCTAGCCAACCCGCTTGCCGCTGGTCTCAGCGGCCGGTCTCTACATCATGAATTGCTTGTTCCGTCGCATGTAGCGCGGCATCGACGTGCCCGATGGCGCGATCCCTAAGTCCTCGTGCGTTTGGATTGTCCTCTTCGCGATAAATGTCTGCGTGAACCTTTCGCAATAGGTCGGCGGCTTTGTGTAGGCGGCCGCGATAGTCATTCGGCACATCGACGCCGGGGTGATCGTGGATATTCTTGCCATCATCGATGGCCGCACGCTTCAGCTCTGAAATCGCGTGATCAATTTCACTGATTGCTTCGCTTTCATGCGTGCTGACGGCCGCGTCACCCGGCCGATGCTCGATCATCCATCGCGCACTACGCAGGTCCGAAAGAGCATGGAGGTAGGCGGGGTGTCTGTTGGGCGGGGGCTGGGTAGCGCACCCGGTGATAAGTAGTACCAGCAAAAATAGATGACCATGAAGGATAAGCTTGTTCTTCGAATTCATTGCGAACCTCTAGTCAAGCAATACGGAAATGCGTCACGCGACAGCATGGGTGATCCAGGCGAGGGACGTCGGTGCGGTGGCACACGCTTCCTCGCCGCACGCAATATTGGCTCCTCTCTTATGTCTCCTGTCCTACACGCATCCACGCGCTTCACTGACAGTGCAGATTGCCGTTGATGTCAGTATCGGGTTGTATCGTGTGCCCGAGTACCTGCCAAAATAAGGTTTAACCATGGATACCGTATTGATCGTCATCCTTCTGTTGCTGTTGCTCGGAGGCGGCGGCGGCCTCTATTGGGGCATGGGTGTTGGCTGGGGAATCGGTCCGATCGGGCTAATCGTCGCTGTTCTTGTGGTTGCCTTTCTCTTGAACGGCCGGCGCAGTCGCCTCTGATTGACGGGGTCCTCTTAAGAAACTCGGGCAGCGCTCGGTGCCTTGCTGACACCGTGTGTCGGCGCTCGCCACGGTGTCGCTCACCTAGAGCCCGGCCAAGGAATACCTACAAAACGGCCTTAAGGGACTGCGGCCAGGCGAACCCTGCGCCAATAAGAAATAATATCCGTGCGACGTCGCTATTTCGCGTGCGCTGCGCGCCAGCGTACAGACGGACGCGAAAGATCGGCCTAACCTCACTGTACCGCATTCATCGACTGCCGCGTGACAGCGCCCAGACAGGTTAGACAGGAAACATCATGACTACATTATCCACGAACGTACTCATTCTCGCCGTCGTCCTGATCGCCGTTGCGATGGGCGTCGTGGCATGGTTCGTCATGCAACGGCAAAGATCCGTCCATCTCAAACGGCGCTTCGGGGGCGAATACGAACGCGCCGTGACCGAGCTTGGCGGGCGAGCCAAGGCCGAGGCAGAGCTCACAAAACGTCAAAAACGCGTTGCCGGTCTGAAAATCACCCCCCTGACATCGGCGGATGCCGGCAGATTCTCCCAAGCTTGGAACGCATTGCAGGTCCGCTTTGTCGACAATCCGAAAGGCGTTGTGACCGAGGCCGATCTTTTGGTACGAGAGCTGATGGCAAAGCGAGGCTATCCCATAGGTGATTTTGAGCTCAGCGCGGCCGATATCTCCGTCGATTATCCGGGGATCGTCTCAACCTATCGTGCGGCGCAAGCCATTGCCGTTCGCAATGCCCGCGGCGAGGCAGACACCGAGGAGCTGCGCAAGGCCGTTGTCCACTACCGCACGTTGTTCGATGAACTACTCGGCGTTGCGCTAACCAAAGTGTCAGCAGCGCCAGCAGTGTTAGTCGGCAGCGTTCCGGTGCATTCATGAGCGCCCCAATGAACGGCGAGCCGGGACAGTTAGGCAATGCGGATCGGGCCGCTGCCCCAATTGCCCCACCGCCATTGGTGCACGAAGCAGATCGGCCTGTTCCGGCAGTAAACACCGGGGGTGTGATCAAAACGACGTCGGAGAAGACCCTCGCGCCGCTCTTTACGCAGCACGCGATGACGGATTTTCGCTCACGATGGGATGTCATTCAAAGAGGGTTTGTTGATGACCCCGAGGAAGCCGTCCGCGCCGGCGATGATCTAGTCGCCCAGGTCATCAAGAGTTTGTCGGATTCGTTCTCCGAGCAACGCGCAGAGCTCGAAGGCGAGACGAATCAGACCGAGAAGTCATCGACCGAGAATCGGCGACTGGCCTTTCAACGCTACCGCTCATTTTTTGAGCGCTTGCTATCAATTTGACCAATGGACATCGAAGGTCGATTGCGGCAACTGGAACGTCATTATCGCGCCACCTTGAGCGCGTCGGTCGCCGCTAAGGCGACTTACCTCGCCCTGGTCGGCGAGCCGAGTGCACTGCCGCCTACGGTTGATAGAGCAAAAGAGCGATGGCAGCAGCTCGATGCCCTCAAACGTGGAATTGCCTTGGAAATGGCGGAACTCGAAGAACTCGAACACGAGTCCACAACATAGCCGCCGTGCACCACGCGATCCCTAGCTTCGCGGCGTACCAGCTTAGTCCTTGTGGACGGTCGTTCGCGCCGGCATTCTGACATTCAGTCAGGATGCTTAAGGCCCGGCGCTCACCCTATCTCGTCGAAAAGACATCGGGCCTCGCCCTGCCGTTCGCCCCGTTTGACGTGATATTTCAGTTGCCGCAAAGATCGGCAGCGATGGTGTCCGCTAGGAGTTTCTCGCACGCGTTAGCGAGCGTAATATAGGCGATTATCAGGGAAAGCCGCTGAACACCCTCACTACCTCTCCGTTGCGAATGTAGATCCAGGGAGCACGGAATTTCATGGCGGAGATCTCGGAACTATTGAATCCGGCCCTTACCGGGGATCAGAAGAGCCCCGACGCACTTTTCGCCCAAATGTACGAACAGCTCCGCCAACTCGCGCATTCGCGCCTGCGCCGCGTGGGCAACGTGACCCTGCTCAATACCACGTCGCTCGTGCACGAGTCCTATCTGCGACTGACCGCAGCCGGTACCCTCGAGGGACGGGACCAGTCGCGGTTTTTCGCCTACGCGGCGCGCGTGATGCGATCAGTGGTAATTGACTTCATTCGGCAAAACCGCGCGGCGCGGCGCGGCGGCGATGTATTGCAGCTTACACTCAATACGGACATCGGTGACTCTCTCTCGGCCGGCGAGAGCGAAGTTATCCAGGTCAGCGAGGCGCTCGACGTGCTCGGCAAGACCGATGAACGCCTCGTGCAGCTGGTCGAGATGAAATACTTCGCGGGCTTGACGGAGAACGACATCGCCGCCGCACTCGGAATGAGCGAACGGACATTGCGACGTGAATGGCAAAAGGCGCGACTTCTGCTGCGGGCCGCGCTGGCATAGGCGCGGCCACAGCGTGCGACTCGGCGCGCCAGCGCGGGATGCCTTATGAAACTTTCTGAGCAACAGCTCATTCGGCTGCATGCGCTCCTCGACCAGGCGTTAGATCTGGCTGACGCGCCGCTCAAGCAATGGCTCGACTCCCTCGCCGAGACGGAACCCGAATTGATTCCTGTCCTGCGGCAAATGCTCGACAACCGCGCGGCAACCGAGTTCAGCGATTTTCTGGCTGCACTGCCGGATCTCGAAGTGGATGAAATAATTGTCGCCCAGCCGGACACGGCGTCGGCCCTTCGAGCGTCACTGGTTGTCGGCCCGTATCACCTCTTGCGCGAAATTGGCCGTGGGGGCATGGGCGCCGTGTGGCTCGCCGAGCAGCGGGGCGCTGGATTGAACCGCCGGGTGGCGCTCAAGTTCCCCCACGCCGGACCCTTCGATTTGCAACTGGCCGGTCGCTTCGCCAGAGAGAGGGATATTCTTGCGACGCTTACCCATCCGAACATCGCCAAGCTGTTCGATGCGGGATTCACCGATAGCGCCCAGCCGTATCTTGCACTCGAGTACATCGAGGGTACCGCCATCACCGATTTCTGCGATGCGCGGCGTCTCTCGCTCCCACAACGGCTTGATCTCTTTCTCCAGGTCCTCGGGGCGGTGCAGTACGCGCATAGCCATCTGGTCGTCCATCGCGATCTGAAGCCCTCCAATATTCTGGTCACCGAAGACGGACAGGTACAGCTGCTTGACTTTGGTATCGCCAAATTGATATCGGAGGGCGAAGCGAAGGCCACGGAACTCACACTGCTCCACGGGCTCGCAATGACTCCCGAATATGCGTCCCCAGAGCAAATTCTCGGCCAGCCCATCACCACGGCTGCGGACGTGTATTCACTGGGGGTACTGCTCCATCAACTGCTGACCGGCGCTCTCCCGTATCGGCTGGCACGGGAGTCTCGAGCTGCGCTTGAGGAGGCAATACTATCGGCAGTGCCTGATCGGCCCAGTCACCTGCCGATCGATGTGCAGCATGCGGAATGTCGCAGCACTTCGGCGCCGGCGCTGCGTCGCGTATTGCGCCGCGGACTGGATGCGGTGGTGCTCAAGGCACTCAACAAGGACCCCGGCGAACGCTACGTCACGGCCGACGCCTTCTCGCAGGATATTCGCCGCTACCTGAGAGGTGAGGCGGTACTCGCCCAACCAGGCAGTGCTTGGTACTGGTTCAGCCATCTGGTCAGACGCCACCGCCTGGCCGCAGCGGTAACAGCCGGCGTCACTCTATCGCTCGCGGCGGGTCTCAGCATTGCGCTGTGGCAGGCGAACGTTGCACACCGGCAGGCGTACGCGGCGCAACGCGAGACAGCGAAGGCCAAGGCCGTGCAGGACTTTCTACTGGATATCTTCCGTGCCAATACGGAAAAGGCCAGGGACCCAGTCGCAGCCCGTCAGACAACGGCGCGCGAGATGCTTGACCTCGGCGCCCAGCGCGTCACGAGCGCACTCGCCGGTGCACCGGATAGCCAGCAGGAGGTCCTCGCGACACTCTCGGACATGTATTACGAGCTGGGGCTCGACGAGCAATCCACCGAGCTTGAACGGCAACGTATTGAGATCTTAAAATCGCTATTTGGACCGCGTGACCGTCGCGTCGCTGAGTCGCTGATCGCGTACGCCTCCAGCCTTAGTGACACGGATCGGCGCGACCAAATTCTACCGGCGCTCGATGAGGCGCGCGACATACTCGACGCTCAACACGAGGGCGATTCTCTATTGCGTGGGGAGCTCCTGATTCGCTACGCGCAGCGCTATCAGAGCATTTCCTACGACAAGATGAAGGAGTTTGCGGATCGCGCGGTGGACACCTTCCGTGCGAATCCGTCCAAGGAACACGACAACCTGAGCACCGCGCTGCACCTGGCAGCCCGGGCACGTTCGCTGCTCGGTGACGACCGGGGTGCTGAAGCGCTCTATCAGCAGGCGCTCGCCGAACTCGACCAGGTCCCCAACGCTCCGAACAGCAGCGTGATCCCGACACTACTGTATCTCGCCGAGGCACAGTATCACCTCCTCAAGATCCCTGAGGCAGAACGGACCTACCGGGATGCAGTCGCGCGCGCGCGTGCGCGCAGCGGCGAGATGCACATCGATTCGATTCAGGCGGAGTCCCGCCTTGCAGCGTTCCTCCATGGGACGTCCCGGCGTGCCGAAGCCAGGGCCCTCTTCACGTCGAGCTTGAGTAGAGCGGTGGCGCTCAAGGGCGAGCGCGATACGTTGCTCGTTCCGCAGGTCCGCGCGCTCAAAGCGCGCGCTGCCATTGCCGATGGATCCATCATGGAGGCTGGCGCGCTCCTGGACGCGGTAATCGCTTCCAACCGGCGCAACTACCCGAAAAGCGCGATCCTGGCGTCGAACCTCAGGGACGCGGGTGTGCTCGCCACGGTACTTGGGGACTACGATCGAGCGCGAAATCTGTTCGACGAAGCACTCGCCATGTGGCGAGCGAACGTCGGCGCCAGCGCCGACCCTTCCACCAGCAACAGCTTCTGGCTGGAACTAGCGATGCTTGAGCTCGCGAGCGGTAGCGCCAGCGGCGCGGCCGAGACGCTCCAGCAGGTTCGGCCGTCGCCGCACGCGGAGGAATTGCCCTTACAGCCCGACAAATTGCGTGCGGACCTGCTGCGCACTCGCGCCTATCTTCACCAGGGCGACATCGCCGCCGCCGAAGCCACTGCGGCGGGGGTATTAGCGGCGATTCGCCAATCGAGCGTGCGTTCCTACTTTCAGACTCTAGAAGCAGATGCCGCTTTGCGGCTCGGGCAGGCGCAACTAAGGGACGGACGGACCCAGAGCGCCTGCGACAACCTTGAGCACGCCAGGGGCTTACTCGCCGCCAATGACGTTGACAACAGTCCGTGGCTGGCTGAGGCAGAGTATGCTTTATCGACGTGCCTATCGGCGCTGTCGGAATCGCGACCGGCACGTCGCCTGCTCGCACACGCCAATGCCATCACCGCAGCTTACAAGAAGCTCGGTCGCCACCTACGCAACCCTCTCCCGGAACTCGTCGGACGTCGGACTAACGCTGGCGCAGCCGGATTCTAAATTTCCTGCCTAGACGGAATTCGGCAGCCGTTCCGGCCAGTCGCGCACCGTAATCTGGCCTGGCGCAAATCCCCGTGAAGAATATTTGGCTGTAGCTGGCCGGATCCGGCCGCCGAATGCGTATTCCCTTCAATAGACGTTGCGACCCAGAGAGTCTGACATGAACGCTATTTTTCAGAAGGCGATATCGAGACTCGGTCTCTGTGTGCAGGTACTCCTGCTCGCGGCGTGCGGCAGCGGGGGTGCAAGCAACAGCGGCAACCCACCGCCGCCCCCGCCTCCACCGCCACCGGCCAAATACACCGTCGGCGGCATGGTGACCGGACTCACCGGCTCCGGCCTCGTGCTGCAAGATAACGGGGGCGACAATCTTCAAGTAACGGCGAATGGTGCCTTCACCTTTCCAACCGCCCTCGCCAACGGAACCGGCTACAGCGTGGCGGCCTTCGCGCAGCCGACGAATCCGAGCCAAAGCTGCGTCGTCAGCACCGGCAGCGGTACGTTGAACGGCGCCAATGTTACCAACGTCGCGGTTACATGCAGTACCAATAGCTTCAGCGTAGGTGGCACGATCACCGGCCTCACCGGGTCGGGATTGGTGCTGCAGAACAACGGCGGGGACAACCTCGCGGTGAGCGCTTCAGGCAATTTCACCTTTGCGACACTTGTCCCAAGCGGCACTGGCTACGCTGTGACGATCCTCACGCAGCCCAACAGTCCGGCGCAAACGTGCACGGTTAACGCGGGCAGCGGCACGGTCACCGACGCGATCATCTCGACGGTGACTATCAATTGCACCAACAATGTCAGTGCGGGCAGCGGCTTCTGGATTCCCTACCTGGCTACCCCCGTTCCGAATACCTCAGGCGGCAAGTCCGGCGTATTTGTGGTTGCTTCTGGGTCGCTCGCGACGGCCCCTTCCCCCACCTTCCTCTCGACCACCCCGAGCACCATTCTTGGGATCTCCTGGCAATACACGGTTGTCGGATCGCAAGCTCCTACTGCTTACTCGCCCGAAACGATGATCTACGCCGCTGCCGATTCGGGCGGTGTAGTGCATATCTATGGGGTAGATTTGAGCCACACATCGAGCAGTCCCGCCCCGGCACAGATCAGCAGTCTGGCGCTGAGCGCGAACGCATCGCTGTCGGCGCTCGGGCAGATCTGCGACCATCAAGACGCGCAACGCGACGCCGGGGATCCCACCACGCTGTTCGTGTTGCTGCACATCGCGGGCACCGCCGGCTGTAATACGGCCACCGACACCTATCAAGTTGTGCATTACAAAGATTCGGCGACGATTTCTCCTACAATGGCTTTGACCTCTGCATTCTCCTCGAGCCAGTTCACGCCGCTGTACCAAGCCGGTGGCTTGTTGAGTGCGATGGTTGTGCTGGACTCCTCCAACAATCTTGGCTTGCTGAATATCAATTTCGCGAGCGAAACCGTGCTCGCGAGCAATGTCCTCTCGGCAGTGCCCCTCAACGGCCAGACCGCGACCAACCCGGTTCAATTCGCAGCTGCTCCCAACGTTTTCTTTGCCGCGACCACTGCAAGTGGCACGTCGGTGTACAAAGTGAACGTCGGGACCGGTGCCACCACTCAGGTCTATTCGACGGCCGGCATACTGAACCATGGTGTGACCGACAACAACTATCTTTACTTTGTCGACACCGTCAGCGTCGGCATGCCGACGGTCAAACTGGTGCGGATTGACCTTACGGGTGGCAACAGCTTGATCCTATACAGTTCCAACCTAGCTGCCCAAACCGTGTACGACGTCATCGGATCGGACGGGGTAGTCCTCATATTCGATGCGACAACCGCCGGCAGCCCTAACACGACGACATTGATGTCAATACCAGTCGCGGGCAATCAGAATCCCACACCGCTTGGCCCTACTCTGACCGGCACGGTCAATGCCTCCTTGATCGCGGCCGCGCCCGGCGATCTCAACGGGTTTGTGTTCGTCGATGTGACGAATGTCACCGGAACCACTTTCAGTTACTCGAGCGAAGTGCTGACCACGAGCGGGGCCATCTTGCAGCCATTGCTCGCCAATTCGATCTTTCTCGGTCGGACCACTGAATTTTCAGGTGCGGTATTCCAGATCCGCGGCATTACCGACACCGCTGGCGGCTACGGCGGTGGCAGTCTCAACAGCGTCAACATCGCCAATAGTCTGACCAGTACTCCCTTTACCACGACCGGCGGCGGCGCCTACGCGGTGCCCCAGAACTACGGCGCCATTCTGGTGGGACTGTCGAACACCATCGGCGCCGGCGATTTGAACAGCGGCGCGCTCCAAACGGGCGTTGCCTATGATATTTCGCAGCTGCTGATCGTCCCGATCGGCGCGGCCAACACCAACGTTATCTTCTAGGCCGCCGTCATCCCAAAGACATGGAAATCCTGTGCAAGACATTGCAAAACCTACTGACTCACGTCACGACAAAGGACGAAAATCGTGCGCTTTACCATGGGTAGTCGCTCGCTCAGCGCCTTTCCTCGGTATGCCTGGTGATTTCGCGCACATCGTCGGGCCATTTCGCTTTGATCTCGACTTTGCGAATACCCGCAGTCACTCCGGCAGGTTGAGTCTCTTCAGCAACGCGCGGTACCTTGGATCGCTCTGTAGACCGGTGAGCAATGGATCCCGTTTGATGCCACTAATGTCGGAATCGCGCCGCGTATACGACCGCTCCAGCCATTCAAGGGCTTTATCCCTCTCGCCGCGCCATGCATACACGCCGGCGATTGCGTAAGGGGAATTCTCTCCGTGCTGAGCGATTAGTGCGTCGAGCACACGCTTGGATTCTTGCTCGTGGCCGCGGGAGTGCTCGACCTTGGCTTCGCCGGCCTGTCGATAGACCTCGTCGCTATCCTTTTGGAATTCAGCCAATGCGTCCTGAAGGTTCCCTTCAAGCAGTTCAAGCGTCCCGAGTCCGACGTGAGTAGCATCACTATTCGGCGTAATCGCAAGAGACCGCTCGAAAGCCCGACGGGCTGCCGGAAAGTTCTTGACCGCAGTCAAGTAGTGGCCCAGATTGACCCAGGCGTCGGCCGCAAGAGGATCGATCTCAATCGATCGTTCCATGGCCGCGATGGCTTCCTGCATTCGACCAAACTGACTTAGCACAACACCATAGTCGTTTTGAACCCGGGCGTCGCCCGGCGCGAGATCCATCGCTTTCTTTGCGTCCGCGAAAGCACCGGCAAGGTCCAGTGAATCAATTTTTACATAGCTGCGAACGCGGTAGCCCATGGCGAGTTGCGGTGCCAGAGCCAATGCTCTTTCTGCCTCTGCGCGCGCACGCTCGTAACCTGCCGTATCGTTAGTGTACTCTGCGACATTAGTCTCATACATCGCTACTCCAGCGTAAGCCGCAGCGTAAACGGGATCGAGTTGAGTGGCTTTGCGGAAAGCGGCCAGGGCGCGTCGTGAGTCCTCCAGATTTCCGTTGCGGCCAATTTGCCTGCCGAGCAGGAATTGGTAGTAGGCTTCGGGATTGGCGCTGCGATCCGCACTCTCGAACTCCTGCCCCGATAGTACCTTGAGCTTCAACTTGCCGACTACGGCGGCCGCGATCTCGTCCTGCACCTTGAATATGTCGGTTACATCCCGATCGAAGGTCTGGGACCACAAATCGGCGCCACTACTGGTTCGAACAAGCTCAGCAGTCACACGAATGGTGCTCCCCACCCTGCGAACACTACCCTCTAGTACGTGTCCAACACCTAAAGTCTTGGCAATCTCCTGAACGGTTACCTGCTTGCCCTTGAAGTAAAAGGACGAAGTTCGCGCGATGACCTTGAGTTCCGGGATCTTCACCAACAGATCGATGATCTCTTCCGCCATCCCGTCCGCGAAATACTCCTGATCCTTCTTCTCGCTCATATCCACGAACGGCAGCACCGCAATCGACTTGTCGCTGACAACCACGCCAGTAACAGTCGTTTCGTGCCCTGGGAGCTTTCCCCTATCTATCAAGATGTACGCCGCGACCAACGCAAGAATCAGGAGTGCGCCTACGACAACCCAGACTCGTCGACGCGTTTCAGTCTTGCGCCGCTTGGCAGCTTCAGTTGTGGCACCACGATGCACGGACGCAATGAGCCGATAGCCTTTGCGTGGCACCGTCACTATATAAGTGGGCTGCGGATCCACATCGCCCAGGATCTTGCGCAGTTGCGAAACTGCCTCATAGACCGACGCGGATCCCACAACTACTCCCGCCCACACCCCGGTGAGTAGTCGATCGACGCTCACGACTTCGCCAGCGGAGTCCGCGAGGCACATGAGCAGCCGCATCGCCCGCGGCTCGAGCTTCTGAGTCTCCGCGCCCCGCGAAATACTATCGAGCTCGGGATGGACGACCCACTCCCCGATCTGCACCACGCTGCTCGATTCCCGAGCCGGCATCCCAAAGCCCTCCCGCAGGTGAGTATAAGCCTTGCACTGCCGCACACGACGTTGATCCGTCCGGAGTCACGCCGGTCTCGGGAAAATCGAGTTTTGTTGAGGGCGTCGAGCCTCGCCTCAAGGTGGTCGCGAGAGGTCATGTGACGGGGCGTGCAAACCAAGGAAGGTTGCCCGCAGGCTCCAGGGGTGAGACGCATGCGTCGAACGGGTGGCCACGGACGGCCACACTGGGCTTGCGCGAAGCACGGACAGCGCAGCGCAATGGATTTACGCCGTCCCGGAACATGACCTCTCGCGACCACCTATTCTGGTAGATTCATCTTCTTCAAAAACGCCTTGTATCGCGGATCGGCTTGTATCTTATTAAACGATGAGTCGCCTTTTATAAATGGGAGCATTCCACTGTCCTTCTGGGCATACGCCCGGTCGAGCCATTTGACCGCCTCGTTAGGCTCGCCTCGAAACGCATAGACTCGCGCCGTGAAAAACGGATGGTCAGTCGGATGATTGGTTATTTGCACGAGCGCGAGATCCGAATCAGTCTTGCGCCCCATATCGAAATAGGCCATCGCAGAGCCGCTAAGACGAGCACTATCGATAGTCTCCTTCGAGAATTCCGTAAGCGCCACGTCAGGCTGACCGCGTAAAAGTAGCACGTTGCCGAGGAAGTAGTGTCCGAAGGGCGCCATAGGGATGAGCTCAAGCGTACGACGTGCGGCTGCTTCTGCCTCTCCCAGCCGGCCGCGGCTGGACTGTATCAAGGTGAGCACTTGGTATCGGCTAGCGTTTAGAGGGTCGTACGCCAGTGCTGCATTCACTTGTTTGAGCGCTTCGTCCAATCGTCCCATCCCTAGCGACTGCACAGCGGCGTAGAACAAGATGTCCCCATCGGCAGGCGCGATTGCCAACGCTTGCTTAAGCTCCCGGTCTGCGGCCGCCCAGTCCCAATCATAGGCTCTATGAATGTCGCCGAGCTGCGCGTGCGCCAATGCCAGGTTTGGATCTAGCTTGAGCGCATGCTCATTCGCGAGACGGTCCCTCTCGAACGCGATGGCCGGCGGCATGAATCCATACGCCCCAAGAAGAAAGTGCGCGTTGCCGAGCGTGAGATGTGCCGGTGCGAAGGACGGGTCGAGTTCGATAACACGCTCAAAGTCACTGACGGCTTGCTCCATTCCCTCCTGATCGAAGCGACTGCTGGCGTGCAGCCCTTGCAAATACAATGTATAAGCATCCGAATTGCGCAGCGCCGGTCGGGAAACGATATTTTCTTCCACTTCGAGTTGCAGCGCTTGCGCAAGCGCGATAGCGATCTCGTCCTGCATCTTTAACACGTCGCTTAAGTCGCGGTCGTAGCTCTGCGAAAACAGGTGCGCGCCATCCCGGCTGTCGATCAACTGCGCTGTTACCCGTAAGCGACCGCCAGACTGTCGGACGCTTCCTTCCAAAATATACGCTACTCCGAGCTGCATGCCGATGCTGCGCAGATCTTCAGTTTTATCCTTGAATCGAAAAGAGGATGTGCGACTGACGACTTTCAGTCCCGGTATCTTTACCAATAGGTCAATGATCTCCTCTGCCATGCCATCTGCAAAATACTCCTGATCCTTCCTCTCGCTCATGTCTGTGAACGGCAGCACCGCTATCGATTTATCATTTATCGCAACCACCGCTGGCGCTTGTACGCCCCCGCGGTTTGCTGTCCAAAAATTAAGACTTAGAGTGATCGCAGCGCCTACCCCAATTGCAACCGCCGCGGCAACAGCCACGCGTGTCAGACTGCGCTTCGAACGCTTAGATGACGGAACTTGGGACGTCGACCCGCCGGGTATCCGCACACTCGGCGTATCTATGGGCGTATTCGTCGCATCACTTGGCGGTCGCGATTTTCCCAGCCGCTCGACGACCGGAATTAGGCGATATCCCCGCCCCCGAACTCCCAAGATGTATCTCGGCTGCTGCGAGTCATCGCCGATCGCACTGCGCAGAAGCTTCACGCGTTGAGCGACGGATTCCGGGCTCACCAGCAACCCCGGCCATACCTGCTGCAACAAATCCTCGTTCGTCACGATTGATGGCGCCGCATTGATCAGCGCAAGCAGCAGGTCGAAAGACAATTTGGGCAATGCAATCTTCTCACCTCCGCGCATAACTTCGGCCTTGCCGACGTCGACTTCGAGGTCATCGATTCGAAATCGCGGTGGCGCGGTTCCACTGTCAGGTGTGAGTGGTGGCTGCATGGTTTATTGCTTGTCGTTATAGCGACGCGCGCCTCCGCTCTCCCATCGCTTGAGTGGTGGCTATGTTCGACTACGCGTCTTAACTTGGCAAACTAAGGCGGTTCGCGCCGACACTGAACATGGCCCACAGCGAGGAACCTTGCAGGATACTTGCCGGCGACGGGGCTCACCTTCTCTGAGCGCCGCATTTGCTGCGGCGCAGCTAAGGCGCCAATCAGCTCCGCTCGACAGCAAACGGCCACGAAAACCTCCAATTCACGCAGCTTTCAGCGAAGTTTCACCCGCCGTTGATCCAACCATCATGCACGTCGCAGGCCATCTCCATAACTTGGGAATCGTGTTTAGGCGAGTACATGCCCGTCAAATCCAGGAGATAGCCGTGGACATGCTGATCAACACTCAACCCAAATTCGACGACATTCAGCGCGAATCACCGAAGTCTGAAATAACGATGCACATCGAGATGGGCATCGTCCTGGTTGCCGCGTTCGGCTTACTCGCGATGGGGGCGTGGGTGTTGTATTCGGCACATGATTGGATTTCTTCGATCCAGCGATTCCAACAGATGATCTGAAATTTACACACTCCCGATTTCAAGTTACTGCATGTTCCTACAATTGAAAGGCACTCCTAACGATATCTGTTTGCTCCTCTTCATCTGCCTCTCATCCACGAGCATCGATCGGGATATCTTCTTTCACGCGCGGCTCATTCAACGAGCTTTCGCGGCATAAAATCGTCATCGAGCCATTCGTCCCGCTGCGAATATCGCACTTCGCCGCATGCTTGATGCCTAGCGGAGATCCCCGGTGACATGAAGACCCTGAAGAAAGGGTAACTCAAGCGTCGTTTTGCCGTCACCAGCGCTACCGGTCCAACGCACAGTGAGGGACCGTGGATTTGGAACCATCGGGAAGAAAAAGCTTCCGGCGCGGGTTTCTCCGGGACCGAGCGTCAACGGCAGTTGCATTCGGCGCCGATCGAATTCCTTCTTTATGGCGGCTTTGTTGTGCATGTTGATTCCAAATACCGTCAACCCGTAAACTGGGATTGCTACGGCAGTCAGCGTTGCGGCCGTGGCGGCTCCGGCCGTGCCGATACCGGCGCTGGCGACTACCGTGGGCTCTGCAGCACTCGCAATGACTCGGGGGGCGGCCATTCGGGAGAACGCGATGCCATCATCCTTGTAGCGCTTTTCCAAAGTTTTGCTCTCCCGTTCTAGCGCCCACGGATCACTTCCAGCGGGTCTAACTGCACCCGCATGGTCCATTAATGTGGCGGAGGAAATGTCCAGGGCTTTGGCGCCATCGTTACGCATGATTAAAACGTATTCGTCCCAATATGCCTCGCGCTTCCACGAGCCGGGTCCGCCATCGCTAATTTCAGAGTAGAGCCTCCCCTCCAACATCGAGGATGGGAACTTTACATTGAGCGGCTGAATTGGGGGTGTGCTCTTGTCGACTCGTTCGTATTTCGGTGACACACATGCGCTCACCAGGAACACCGTTGCAGCTAACAAAAGTGAAGGGGCACTCCTCAAAAGGAAATGGTGATTTGCGTACTGGGCATTGCGAGCCATATCGGTTCCAGTGGTTTTTCGGTCCTGCGTCCCTCAAGGAGAACGCGGATCAGCAACCCTCGCATGATTGCGCTAAGTTGTAAGTCAGCATTCCATTAAATGCAGGCAGGCATTAGGCCCCACCGTGTGCAGGAAAGGACCTACGCGAATGCCACGGCATCGGCTGCGTCGTTCCTGGAGTGCTCAGCGTGACTCAACCAGGGTGCTTTCAGCTGACCTGCAGGTCAGGTTTAGCAGTTGTCGCCCTCTTCGCACAGCTCCTTTTGCGACCGCTTCCGCCGCCCGTAGTGTCAACCAGCAACGCCCCCCTGGCGCCCGCCGCGCTCCTGAAGAGAGTCCCTGGCGAGGCAGCAACCTCATTACTTAGGTTTGCGGAACTTCAGGATGAACTGGTCGGTGTGACCGCGAATCGTTTGGTCGAACACTTTGGCCGTGCGGGGGTCCGCCGGATTGGCGAGAATCGAACTCTCGGAGTCGAACTTGAATCCCGCGGCTTCGACCTCTCGGCGTACGGTCGAGGACTCGATGCGATGCAAGGTCTCGGTTACATTGGCGGGAGCGCCCGGAGCGGCGGAATGATCGAGAATGACATATACGCCACCGGGCTTCAGCGCGCTGTAGACGGCCTTGTTAAACGCGGCGGTGTCGACCGGGCCCATGAACTCGTCGCGTAGGTCGTGATAATTTTGGGAAATCCAGAACAGGTCAAGCTTCTCGGGGAACTTTAGTCCTTCGAGCGCCGCGGCAGTCGTCACCGTTACATTTTGATGAGTGACGGCATAGCCCTGCAGCTCCG
>Ga0210402_10002454_pt1 | contig 18077 bp, 19 predicted proteins | sample IncBWC7MmetaG_FD_161055 | JGI IMG/M metagenome (GOLD analysis project Ga0210402, IMG submission 161055) | Forest soil microbial communities from Barre Woods Harvard Forest LTER site, Petersham, Massachusetts, United States - Inc-BW-C-7-M | ecosystem: Environmental > Terrestrial > Soil >... | reverse complement strand
AGAAAGAAACGCTTGCGACCCAGCCAGCTGACAAGGAAGCCGCTGATCGGAAGCACGATGGCGTTGGACACGAGATAAGTGGTCAGCACCCAAGTGCTCTCATCATTGCTTGCTCCCAAGTTGCCCGCAATGTGGGGGAGGGCCACATTCGCAATGCTGGTATCGAGCACTTCCATGAAGGCAGCGAGCGAAACCGCCACGGCGATGATCCACGGATTGACGTGCGGTTTCGAGACTGGCTGTTCGGCGGTGATGGCCTGCGCGTCGCTCATCTCACCCTCACGTCCGGATCGGCCGACAAACCTGGCTTCAGCAGTCCCTCTGCGTTGAAGTCTTGGGTTTGAGAGCGGTCGAAATCGATTCGGACCGGCACCCGTTGCACGACCTTTACGTAGTTTCCGGTCGCGTTTTCAGGGGGCAGCAAGCTGAACACGGAACCGGTCCCGCCGCCGAGGTTGGTTACGTGTGCTTTCCAGCTACGGCCATACGCATCGACCTTTACCTCGACCGGCTGACCCGCTCTCATGTGCTCAAGTTGCGTTTCTTTGAAGTTGGCCGTCACCCAGACATCGTCGAGGGGAACGACGTCCACGAGTTCTTGTCCGATGCTCACGTTCTGGCCGACTTCCGCAGTCTTCCTCCCAATAATTCCGTTCACGGGAGAGCGGATCACGGTATAGCTGAGATTGAGTTCACTCTGATCCAACTGGGCCCTGCGTTGATCTACCTGTGCGTTGGCAGCGTCGGCCTTGGCACGCACTACGGAAACCTGCTGCGGAGCAGTCTGCGCACTGCGTAGGTCGGCTTTCGCCTGCAAGAGCCTTCCTTCTGCTTGATGAAGGGCCTGCTCGTATGACTGAACGGCCGCCGTGGCTGAAACAACAGCGGCGCGATTCGCCTTCGCCGCTGCTGAAGCCTGGTCATACTGTTGTCGCGAGATATCTTCTTTCGCAACCAATTGCGAGTAACGGACCAGGTCAGCATCAGATTTTTCGGCGTTGGCTTGACCTTGTAACAGCGCGGCCTTCGCGGACTCCAGATTCTGTTCCGCTGCCTGGACGCCAGCTTCCGCATTGTGAATTGCCGTCTGTGAGGAATCGAGGGTGCTCCAAGCCGTGGCAGACAACACCGGTACACTCCACATCGAGCTGGCGGCAGTCGCTTCGGCGTCGGCCAGATTTGCCTTCGCTTGGTCAACTGCGATCTTGTAGTCCTTTGGATCGATCACTACGAGCACATCGCCGGCGTGCACCAGTTGCCCCTCAATCACGCGCACCTCTTGGACCTGCCCGCTGATACGAGCGCTGAGCGGCATGACATGTCCATCTACCTGCGCATCATCTGTGTCTTCGTAGAGGAAAGCATTGCGAATGAAGTAGCCTCCGACCAAAACGACAATGGCGACCCCGATCGAGACCAGTAGTATCTTCTTGCGGCGGGCGGTCGAGGGCTCGCCGCGCTTCTCACTCGCAACCGTCTCCAATCTGGCCACCTCCGGTTTGTCCTCAAAAACAATGTTGTCTTCTTGAGCCGCATCTGTTGCGTGACTTCTGGTGTTGTTCGACATTACTTTCCTCCGAGATACTGGTCATAGCTGGTGCGTGCTACCCCGAGTGCGCGAGCCATCGACAGCTTGGCGAGACTGTGGTTGTAGAGGCTGGTGATGTACTGATCGTTGGCGCTGGCGAGAGCCTGCTGGGCTTGCACCACCTCCACGCTATCGGTCACGCCGGAGGTGAAGCGGTCTTTCGACCGAGCGAGGCTCTCGTTGGAAAGTGCCACATTTTGCCTGGCGACTTCGACTTGTTCCTTAGCGGCGTTGATGTTGAGGAATGCAGTCCGTACGTCGTAGTCAATCCGACCGCGAATGTTTTCCGCCTCGGCTGTGCGCTGCCGCCGTTCGCCCTCGGCTTGCGCTATATCTCCTTTAATACGGCCACCGGTGAAGATAGGAATGTTGACGCCGGCCTGGAAAGTAAAGTCTCCATGAGAGTGGCCAAAGGTTGTGCCTATGTCACCGTAGTCTCCATTCGCCGCGACTACTGGAAAGCGTTCCCCTTTTGCAGCCGAAAGCGTCTGGCCGGCGGCCTTCTCGGAACTAAGCGCAGCTCGCAAATCGCTTCGTGATCTGTATGCCAATTTGAGCGCGTCTTCCACGCTAGGCGGATTGATGTCGGAATAGGGAAGTTGGTCAGCAAGATCAAATTCTTGGCCCAGTGGCAATCCGATGGCGCGACTAAGGTCGAGTTTCGCAACGTCGAAGTTATTGCGCGAGACACTCAGGTTGACTTCCTCAGTGTGCAATTGAACTTCTGTTCGCGTGAGGTCGATTCGTGGCGCAGTGCCAGCCTCCACTTCATCGCGCGCCTGATCGTAGAGAGCTCTTGCGTTGCGCACCTGCGCTTCCTGCGCCTCGATGCGGGACCCAGCTTCGATAACCTGCAAATACGCATTACCGACCGCTAACGTCACGACGTCAAGAACATCGTTGTAAGTGAGTTGCGCGGCCTGTTCGGCGGTCCGAGCAGCCCGAAAACGCTGAATCGATTCGAAACTGAAGAGCGTCTGACTTAGGCTTGCATCCATTGAGCTGTACGAGTAGGGCCCAATCACCGCCGGAATGCCCGGCAGTTTCAAGCCGAACGTAGCCAGGTTGATTTGCTCGACATGCTCCGAAACTCCTGCGTTGACTTGGGGCAGGAGCTTACTTAGGGCCAGGAGTCGCTGTCCACGCGCTATACGCGCGTTTTCTCCACTTTCAATGGTTGCCAAGTTATAGCGCAGAGCTCGAGTGATGGTGTCGCGCAGTGTCAAGTGCAGCACTTCATTCGTTGCCGCCCCGCTTGGCACGCTTCCGGCGAGTTCGCCACTCGCAGTGGAGGTTTGACTTGTGGAATAGGCTGCCGTGGGCGCCATACCGGGGCTGTATTGACCCATAGCCGGCATTCCGGGGAAGACGATTGCCGCCATCGTCAACGTTGCGGCGTACAGACGCGATCTGGTCGGGACTGATTGCACAGAATGAGTCATGTCACTTCTTCTCCTGCACGAAAATTTGTTGAAGGGAACGATCCGTGTGATGTGAGTCCGCCAGTTCCTTCAGAGCACGAGTGCGAGCTTCCCGAACTTCTGGAACTGAGCACCCTAGAAGCAGGGCACAGTCTTGCTCGGAATAGTGCTCCAGGACCGACATGACGAACACAAAACGCTCATGATCTTCAAGCCTCCACACGGCATCGATTTCGAAATATTCATCTGGACCACTCGAAAGTTGGTCAATGTCAGCAAAGATGGTTGGAGACGCCGGATTGAACCGGCGGGGTCGCGGGTTCAATTCGCGAATTGCATTCTGGATGATGGCGCGCTTCGCCCAAGAACGGGCCCATTCACGAAAGACTGAATTTCCGGCAACGCTATCTTCACTGACGCCTACAAAACACTGCTCCGCCTTTACCGAGTCGCGCGTGAGTAGAAGCGAAAGCTGATACAGGCCATTCGTATCCTCAATAAAGATCCTGCGAAAGTCTTCGCGGATCGCGTATTGATTTGCCTGCTCTTCGTGAACTCGAATGTGGGCCCGTTCAGTCATCTTCTTACCCCTCGAAATCCCGCTTGCGCGCTGTATCGGTGGCTTCAACATGCGCTTGGTAAATATTCGGCAGCAAAGTCTGGTCCTCTCGTTTACCAACGCAGGCATTACGCTCTCGCGATCTCCTCTCTCAGAGGTTTCGCGAAAGAACCACGTGAACTAAGACCGTGAGTTCCTCCAGAGCGGCGGTACGAAGTTGCCGACCTTCCGCAACCGAGCCCTTCATCTCGCAGACTTCGAGACCGCGGCCTGAGAGCACTCCTCATCAATTCCTTCAGTCTCTTGCGCGCCCGTGCTGACTGAGATTTCACAGTGCCGGTGGGTACTCCTAAAATCCGCGCAGTTTCGCGGATCGATAAGCCCTCAACATCGCGCAACTGAAATGTCCTGCGCAGGGTGGGCGATAGCTGACCATGGAAATGAGTCAAGCGAGTACTTAGCTCGAAATTTCGACATTCATCTTCGGGACTAGGCCGCTGATCTGGTAATTGTTCGGACAAAGATAGTGTCTGACTTTCTCCGATCGGCTGGTCCAGAGCGACATGGGCGTAGCGGGGACGCCGGCGTAGCTGCAGTCGAGCGCAGTTGACCAAGATCGACATCAGCCATGTGGAGATCTGTGACTGTCCCTTGAACTGATCTAAATGGGTATAGGCAGCCAGAAGAGCATCCTGTACCGCGTCCTCCGCGTCGGCTGCGTTTCCCAGGAGTCGATATGCTTGTCTGTAGAACAAAGGCAGGCGACTTGACAAGACCTGCTCCCATGCTTGAGTTGTTCCCTCTTTACTCGGAGTTTCCAAGCGTTCGTCCGTCTGGACGTATGAATTAGGGTTGGGCATACCGTTGTCCTCTGTGTGAACCTGAATACGAGCCGGTTAAGTCATCGCTCTGTTTCCCGAAGCTCTCTACTTGCGCGGCGGGACAGTTGTCTCAACACGCGTCTCGTGAAGACGCCCCGACAGCGGAACTTGACCCCTGCGTTTATCAACTCAACAATTGCGTTCTCGCCCTCCTGGCTGATTGTTGTTACGTGTTTCATTTCGACAACGAGTTCGCGACCACGAAGGTCTACTCTTGCGCCTTCGCATGCACTCCTAAGCTCGGCTGCCCAGGGCGTAATGATCTTGCCCTCCACAATCAACCGACGCTGGGTGGGACCATCGACGAGCGAGATCTTCATCATTGCTTTCTCACGTCCTTCGATAAGGCAAGGCGCGCACCAAACCGTCCGGGGCCGTAAGTCGCTGAATTTTCAGAGGACGAACATCAGAAGTCGCAGTGAACAAAGATGAAGAAGTCTAAAAGGGCGAAACTGTCGAAGCTGCGGGGAAGGGGAGGATTAGTAGAAGAGTAATGAAAGGAAGCGGCGCTGCAGATCAAGCATACTGCTTCGCATAGATGCCGAATTTCTTCATTCGAGATACGAAAGTCGTACGTTGCATCCCAAGGCGTGCGGCGGCACCATCGGCACCACCCACGCGCCCCTTGCATGCAGTCAGCGCCCGTACGATCTCGTCGCGCTGCTTTCTTTCGTATTCGTCTGCAATGCTGGTTTTGTCGCTTGAATTTGATCTGTCTCCAACAGTCTGACTGACCTTTAGCTGGTTCGCAGGGGTTAACTCTACCGTGTTCGCTTTAGGGAGTTCTCCAACCGGGGCCTCAAGCGACCTGCCGCGCGTGACGATGACCGCCCGCTCGATAAAGTTCTCTAGCTCACGGATATTGCCGGGCCATTCCCACGCCGTAAGCGCCTTCATGACGGCCGGAGAAATAGCCTCAATCTTCTTCTGCATTTGCTTGGCAAACTTCTGCACAAAATAACTCACCAGTTGTGGAATGTCTTCCTTACGTTCCCGCAGCGGCGGTATCCGGATCGGAAACACATGCAAGCGGTAGTACAAATCACTTCGGAATTCGCGGGCCGCAATCATCTTTTCGAGGTCACGATTAGTTGCCGCTACGAGCCGAACATTCACTCTTCGCGTGTGAATGCTCCCCAGTCGTTCAAATTCACGCTCTTGTAATGCGCGCAACAGCTTCGGCTGAATCTCAATCGGAATATCACCCACTTCGTCCAGAAACAAAGTGCCTTGATCCGCTAGTTCCATTCGGCCGACTTTCTGAATAATCGCGCCCGTAAAAGCTCCCTTTTCATGTCCAAACAGTTCGCTCTCCAGCAGACCGGTAGGAATGGCGGCACAGTTCAGCTTCACAAACGTGCGATCTTTGCGCCGGCTGCGGTCGTGAATGGCGCGGGCGATCAACTCCTTGCCTGTACCTGTCTCCCCAAGCAGCAGGACTGTAGAGTCGCTGGCAGCGACCGTCTCCACGAGTTCCAGAACATGTTTTAACGCCGGGCTGTTTCCGATAATGTTTTCAAAGTTCATCTCGCTGCGGATTTCTTCTTCGAGATAGAGCTTCTCCTGGGCGAGCTTGTCTTTCAGTTGCGAAATCTCTTGGTATGCCAACGCGTTTTCAATGGCGATGGCAATCTGGCCTGACGCCCGGCTGAGGAAATCGACGTCTCCTGGCGAAAACGGAGTCTCCGTCGTGCGCAAAATTGACAGAATCCCGAGGGCCCGGCCGCGATTTGCAAGCGGAATATTGCAAAAGGCTCTTATGCCCTCCGCAGCCAGTATGTCAGATGCCTCAGACGTGAGCTCGTTATGTTCCCGCATGTCAACGACCACCGGTTTCAAGGTGTCGAGCGCTTTCTTAACGGCCGCGCTCGGCGTAACGAGCAACTCTTCCTTGACGACCCCTTTTCCATGCGGAAAGTCCATGGCAAATACCCTGAATTTGCCCGTAACGGCATCGGGCAGCGCAACATCCACCGCATCAGCGCGTATGACCTCGCGTATGTTGGCAGCAATCGCGCGCAACAGGTCCCGAAGTTCAAGATTTGAGGTGATTCGATTCGTCAGGTCGAGAAGCAACTGCAGCTGATCATTTTGATGTTGCGCGCGCCTGAGATTCAAACCATCATCAAGCGCGAACGCCACGACACGCCCAATCAGCCCCAGGAAGTTTATTTCTTCCTCGCTGAATGGATTCACCGTATCACGATGGATTCCGAAAACACCCAATCGACGATGCGGCGTCGTTAAGGGTACGCGGAGCCCCGACCCGAGGCCTATTTTTTTTGCCCATTCTTTAAATCGCGGATACCGCTCTTCAGTGTCCCAATTGACAGTATGCTGTGGGTCACTACTACGTACAGCATCCCACAAGGGCAGCATCTCTTCTATCGGCAGTTCCGGAAGAGGTAGTGGGCCCTTACCCCAAACCAGATATTCGATCTCCTGGGAGTTCTCCTTCACCACGACGAAGTAAAGGTGATCGAAGTGCAGAAACTTGCCAATCTCAGACGCGAGATTGGTAGCCAGTTCCTCAGGTTCGCGGCACGCCGCAATCGCTTCACTGATACGCAGCACGGCCTCATAGCGGTGGCTGTCGCTTTGAGGCGCAATGATCGGGTCTATACCCATAGCCTTACAATCTAGAAACTCGGCGCTGAACGCCGGGCGTCAATTCACCCCGAAATACCCAAGTAGATGATGACTCACTTCCTCTACAGGTCGCAAGAGAAAGAGCCAACTGAATTTCTACAGGGCTCCCTCGGGTTCAGGAAACGGTTGGGGACACTAGTCTCGCTCAAGCTCGTCCTAAGACAAGTGTCAGATTCGCCCAGCATAGCGGTGGACTACGAAGCAGCAGAAGCCAGCATTCCCGGATCGACCGGCAACTTGACAGACAAAATCGCGGTCACAGTTTACCTCGCAAGTAGTGATGACTCAAGCCGCGTGAATGTTTCACGTATTGTACGGCCACATCTTCAGCATGGCTTCTAACACAATCGACAGTTTCGACCCTTTCAACATTTTCGAGCTAATCGGCTTTCTGCTAACCCCGTGCTTTTCCATCACTTACGCGTGAACGACGTTTGGCACGGCTCTTGCCTTAGAGAGGTGCGATGCTTCGAACCAATTGTGAGGCGGTCATGTGGAAGATTACAACTCGCGGCTTCACGCTGGATGAGGTGTTAATCATGGCGGCGATGAACCTCCTTGCCAGCGCCGCTCCGCCTCCCAAGCGCGAGAAACCGGCGTCGCAAAAATCACAAGGAAACCAAGCATGGACCTGAAGGACTCGCTGAACTCGACAGGGCAAGAATCTGCCCGCGCGTACCCGTTCAGTGCCGAGGACTTCGCTCGGCTTGCTGAACGCGACCCGAAGAAGGGTCCAGCCCCCGTACAACCGGCGACAGAAAAGGAGCACATGGGCAACTAGTGGTGTTCCTGGTCAAGCAACACAAGGAGGTAACTATGAAAATCTTACAGAAGGTTATGGCGCTGTTTCTTTCATCGTGGATGTTGTTTGCGCCTGGTGCCATCTACGCCACTCCGATAGACCAACCCCCCGGACAAGCCATCTCTCCTCCGGTCGAGCAGCAAACTCCCGAGGAGTTGCAGCAGTTGGCTGCGCCAATTGCGCTCTATCCAGACGCGTTGGTTTCCCAGATACTCGCAGCGTCAACGTATCCTACCGAAATTGTTGAGGCAGATCGGTGGGTGCAAGAGCATCCGAACCTCAAGGGAAAGGATCTGGCCAATGCCGTCGACCAGCAACCTTGGGATCCCGGTATCAAAGCTCTCACCCAGTTCCCCTCCGTACTCGCCAACATGGACAAGAACCTATCCTGGACGTCCGCCCTTGGCGAAGCGTACGTGAACCAACAAGAGGCCGTGATGGATGCCGTGCAAGTCATGCGGGCTCGCGCGAAGGCAGCCGGAAATTTGAAGAGCAACGAACAGGTGAAGGTAGAGACCGAAGAAAAGACGATCGTCATTGAACCTGCAGACCCTGAAGTCGTTTACGTTCCGGCATACGATCCATGGATCGTCTATGGCGCGCCAGTGGTCGTGTGGCCCGGCTGGTACCCATATCCCGGGCTCTATGTTGCGGGCCCCGGCGTTTCTTTCGGTGTCGGTTTCGCAATCGGATTCTTCGCTGGTTTCGGTTGGGGATGGCATGGCTGGGGATGCGATTGGGGCCACCGAACCGTTATCTACAATCACAACACTTTCATTTCGAATAGCAGGACGTTCTCCGGGGGGCGGGGACGGGGAGGATTCCGCGACTTTGGAGCAGCGCGCGGCTATGAAGGGTCCCACAACTCTGGTGCCGGGCGTGGGTACGAAGGATCCAACGGCTCCGAAACTCGGCGCGGGAATGAAGGATCCCGCAGCGGAGACGTCCATGGCGGTGGATTTCACGGTGGCGCGCCCGAGCGTGGGCCTTCAGAGTCGCACGCCGAAGCTGGCGCGAATTCCGGCACGTTTGGAGGGTACGACCACGGTGGCACCACGCGCAGCTACTCGGATCGCGGTCACTCGAGCCTGCACAGCGGCGGCTTTCATGAAGGTGGTTTTCACGCAGGCGGCTTTGGCGGCCGCCGTTGACTGAATTTCTGAGATTACGCGACGGCAACATGTATGGAGAAATAATCATGAATAAAGAGAAGACAAGAGTGGAAAAAGATCTGCATTTCCGAGTTTCTGGACTGCGGTTGGCAGCTGTCTCGATCCTGCCGACGCTCATACTCTGGAGCCAGCTAACCCTTGCGCAGGAACTGAATCAGCAAGTGTTTCACTCTCCGGATGAAGCGAGCGCCGCCCTATTCGCGGCAGCACAGCAAACCGACAATCGTGCATTGCTGGAGATTCTCGGGCCTGCGGGGAAGGATCTAACCTCTTCAGGAGATCCTGCTGAGGATAGGAGAGAGCGCGAAAGGTTCGTTGCGAAATATAAGCAAATGCATCGTGTTACGAGAGAGCCTAGCGGCGTGATGATTCTCAACGTAGGCGCTGAGAATTGGCCGCTTCCCATCCCGCTAGTAAAAAGAAATAGCGTCTGGTATTTCGACACGGACATGGGAAAAGGAGAGATCCTCGCGCGGCGAGTGGGTGGAAATGAACTGGCCACGATCAATGTTTGCTATCAGCTTGTCAAGGCCCAGCAGCAGCATTACGCAGGGGCAAATAACCGCGAACATCGATACGCGGTGAAATTCATCGGCGACAACGACGGCTCCGATGGCTTGTTCTCGTCCGAAAACGAAGACCAATCCGCCAGTCCTCTCGACACGCTCATTGTCTCCGCAGGTGTAGAAAGCGGGACGACCGCATCCCACGGTCCCGTAGCGTTCAACGGTTACTATTTCCGTATTTTGACGGCTCAAGGAAACAACGCGGAGGGTGGAGCAAAGAGTTACGTCGCGAACGGCAAGATGGTAGGCGGTTTCGCCTTTGTAGCTTATCCAGCCGTCTATCGCTCTTCAGGCGTCATGACCTTCATCGTGGATCAAAACGGGGTCGTTTATCAAAAGGATTTCGGTCCGGATACTGAAAAGATCGCTAATGCAATGATCGAATACGATCCAGATTCAACGTGGGAGCTGGCGGATTGATGCGGCCCGAGTTTTGCGCACGCTCCGCCGGGGCTCAAGATCACTCGATCCACATGGAGATGAGATGTTTATATTGGACTTCTTCTTAGCAGCATTAAGCCTGGCGCCGGTCGGTCTGTTTCTGCTGTTCTGGAAAATGTTTCCCCGTGACCGTGGCGTCCATCCAATTTATCGGGAGTCCGGCGCCGAAATGATAGATAGCGGAACCGAGGTCCAGGACGCGACCGCGCGGAGGCTGCAAATGAGAAAGGGTGAACGTAAAGGCAAAGTAGCTTGAGCAGTGATCGGCTCTTCGTTATATCCGTTCTCGTTTCGTCGCCTTGGAGAGTTCGACACCCATAACAAGCGTCATCGTGAAGACTCGAAGTGGAAGAACAAGTTAGCCCAAGGAGTAAGAACATGAAAGCGAAATTAATTCTCATTGTCATCCTCATGACTGCCATTCCAGTCCTTAGCTCGGCGCAGATCAAATCAGGAGCTGATAGTGCTCCGACTAACCCTACCGGCGCACCCGATTCGCAGGTTCCGGACCCAGGTCCCACAAATGCGCCGGATGCTCCCGCCTCCCCCGGACCACAACAAGTGTTACAGGGGTATGAGGTGACAATGGTAGCGATTACACAAAACTTCTCTGCGAACCTCGCAGGGATCACGGAAGCTGTCCAACAAGGAAAGATGAGCAGCGAGGAAGGCAAGACCTTAAGCGGCGAGCAATATCTCATCGCGCAGATGCAATTCCAACTGCTTAGCGCATGGCGCCAGATCGAGGAACAGAATCTGGCCAAAGTTCCCGCTGCTGATGATAAAAGCGAAGCTTTTCCGGCCGACGACAACGAAATCGTGCTGGTAGAGCTGCCGTTTTCATCGTTCGAGCTCACAGCGGCAGTGGCTGATCACTTAAGTTTGACACAATCACAGAAGGAAGCGATCCAGCAAGTGATGACGCGTGAACGCCACCACATGGAACCCTTGATGGCGCAATCGCGAAGCATAAGGGAAAAGCTGTTGGCTCTCGACCCTCAGCACAGCAATAAAAAGGAAATTAAAACTCTAGCCGATGCACAGGCAGCTTTGTTGGCGACTTTCATCGTGGCCAACGCGCGTATGCAGTCGGAAATCTATAGATTTCTCACGCCGGAACAGCAAAGAAAGCTCGACGACTTAAAGAGAAGTGGTGAGTCAGGAACAGTCGCGAGCAGGTGACGATCCCAGCACCCTGGGTCTGAAATGGCTCCCTTTTCCGGTCGACTCCAGGACAGTTGGCTTTCGCTTCTCTGGTCGATAGCTGGACCCTAGCCCTCGCCAGTGGCTTCGACAGTTTCGTTTGACACTGTCAACACTTTCAACATCGGGGATTTTCCGGTAGTTGGCGATTCGCTAAACACCGCGCCGTTACACGGGACCGATGGAAAGAAGTCCGTCATTCCGGCGCTTTCGGCCGATGGCCAACAGAAATGGCAAACGGCGTTGCCCGCCGTGAGCGCGAACAGTTATTCTTCGGCGGCCGGCTGATGATTTTTTCAGCTCACCCTTTCATTCGAAGCCTCAAATCCATATCGTATTGCCGTTTCAAGCGTATCGATGTTTATATCCTTTAGAGCTTTAAACCGAATGCAATATCCGGTCACGATCGCCTTGCCTAGTTTTTTTCCATACGTTTTGGCTAAGTACTTCTTATCTTTGAGACCAAGAATATAGACAGAGATTCCGGTTTTGTTTCCGCTCACACCGATTTGAAAAAACTCTCTACTTTTTCCATTGGCATATTTTATTGTGTGAAATCCATATCCAATCGTAGGGTTGGAAACAGTATGATTTTTGCTGTCTTTACCGTCGGAGAACCATAACTTGCATTCTGGTGACACTTGAAGTGTGAGCCGATGCAACTCTCGCATGTCACTGCGTTTTGGCTCCGGTTGGCTGGTAATATAGTTCTTGATTTGTTCTTGTACGTTCATATGTTCTGCTCCCTAGTTGTGCGCACGAGATTATACGACCTTTAATCCTGCTCCCCCTTGCAAGGGCGGGCGGCCCTGACCGTTGAGGTCACTCGACCGCGAGGGTGCCCCGCAAGCCGGAGGGCCACACTGCGTCATCTGGACGCACGCAGAGGAGGTCAACGCCGAACTGTCGAGCTTCCTCGGAGAAGAAGCGGTGAAAGCTAAGCGCGGAGGGGCGTGAGCAAGCCGACCTGTAAGGCGTCAAACGCCCTGGAAAACGTCTCCGATGAAGTCTTTAGGGCTCCTAAAGCCGTTGCCCCACTTTGCGTCTGTGGCGGCCGTAGGCTTTGCGGCGACAATTTCGTCGAGCGATTTGCCTTGTTTCTTGAGGGCCGCTACTCTCTCGCGAGTGCCGACCAGCAGGTCGCGGTATAAGACGAGTTGTGATTTGTCGCCAACCGCTCCGTGCCCAGGGATGACAATCATCTTGTCCGTGACTTTCGCCAAGTTGACTTCGGTAGCGCGGATCATGCCGTCGATGCTGCCCCCCGTTGAATAGTCGATGAAGGGATAGTAGCCATTCCAGAAGGTGTCAGCGACGTGGAAAATATCGGCCTGAGTAAAATGAACCGAGATGTCGCTGTCGGTGTGGGCTGGGGCGTAGTGCTTGAGGGCAATAGTCGTCCCGTTGAGTTGCACAGTCCGCTCATCTTCAAAGACTTCCGCAGGAATTGCTCCGGGGGACGAGGGCGGGAAGGTGAAGTTCCAGCCCTCAACTCGCGTCGTAGTAGAGAGATGCTTTCGCGTGTTCGCGTGAGCGAGAATAACGGCACCCGCAGAGTGCAGCCATTCGTTGCCATCGGTGTGATCGAAGTGCCAATGCGTGTTGATGAGGTGCTTGATCGGATCTGAGCTGATTGACGCAAGCGCGTCGGCGATCTTTGGACGGGCGCCGGCAAAGCCAGCATCGATAAGGAGCTTACCGTCGCGACCTGGAAGGACGGCGATATTTCCTCCAGCGCCCATCAGGACGCTCACGTTGCCGCGAAGTTTCTGGACGGTGATAGTGGCAGCTGCGGCTGTTTTCCGGGCTGTCTGCACGAGCCCATCATCTTGAGCGAATAAATCACGAGGAGCGAGCAAACCAACGGTGGCAGCCATGCCGGTGGATATGAGAAAACGACGGCGGGAAATACTGGAATCTAGTCTGGGGCTCATGCTTTTCCTCTCCCTTCTCCTGCGTTAACGCTCCGCCGCTTGGTTGCTATAGATTTACCCGGCCTTTGCGGGAAAATCCGAAAGGCCGGGCAAACCAGGCACTACGCTGCCGCCTTCACTATACCCTTCAAGAACGAGAGCAGCTCGGCGTTAATCGTATCGGCCTCGGTTGTGGGCATGCCGTGCGGAAAGCCTTTGTAAATTTTCAAGGTGCTATTTCTCAGCAACTTCGCCGACAGCGGTCCAGCATCGGCATAAGGCACGATTTGGTCGTCATCGCCATGCAACACGAGGACCGGCACCGTGATCTTTTTTAGGTCTTCGGTGAAGTCTGTCTGAGAGAAGGCGACGATGCCGTCATAGTGCGCCTTAGCGCCTCCCATCATGCCCTGGCGCCACCAATTCCAGATCACAGCCTGAGAGGGTTTCGCGTCAGGCCGGTTGAATCCATAGAACGGTCCAGAAGCCAGATCGTAATAAAACTGGGATCGGTTTGCCGCGAGCTGCTTCTGTAACCCGTCAAACACGTCTTTGGGCAGCCCACCCGGATTGGCCGCAGTCTTCACCATCAAGGGCGGCACCGCGCTCATGATCGCTGCTTTTGCCACTCGGCTTTCGCCGTGGCGGGCAATGTAGTGCACCACCTCGCCGCCGCCAGTCGAATGGCCGATATGCACCGCGTCCTTGACGTCGAGATGTGCAGTCAGCGCCGCCAGGTCGTCGGCGTAATGATCCATGTCATGGCCGCCACCGGTCTGGGAGGAACGGCCATGTCCGCGTCGGTCGTGGGCTATGACGCGATAACCGTGGTTCAGGAAAAATAGCATCTGCGTGTCCCAATCGTCCGCTGAGAGCGGCCAGCCGTGAGAGAAAACAATCGGCTGGCCGGATCCCCAATCTTTGTAGTAAATCGTCGTGCCGTCTTTGACTGTAATGGTGCTCATACAAATCTTCTCCTTTATGTTTATATTCTTGTGAAACAGAAACGTTTTTATTTACTTGGCGGGCACCAGCACCGGAGCGCCTTTGTCCTTCACCATGACCAGGACGAACTTCGCCGGTTTGATTTTGCTTGCGTTCCGCCCAACGACGTGAACATCATCGGGGCCTTCATAGAATGTCTGACCAGGTGTCAAAGTCACTTCTTTGCCGCCTCTCACCTGCATCACGATCGAGCCTTCCAGAACATAGACAAACGCATGTGCATTGTGACGATGGATAGGGTCTACACTGCCCGGCGGATAATCCACGATCATCATCGCACCTTCTTTGCCGGGAAGGTTTGCCAAGTCTTTCGAAAAGAGATCCGTTACTTTGGCCTCCTGTCCCATCAAGGTGCTGGACATGAGACATGCCAGTGCCAAAATTAGTTTTGGGAATGTCATAAATTACCCTTTCGGTTGATCGACGCATGGTTGCATCGTGTGTTTGATCCGTAATTTTGTCCTTAGGCAGCTTTCTGAGCGTGTGCTGCGGGCTGAGTCAACCAGGTTTCGAAGCGCGTCTCTCCGAGCCGTGCGTTACTGCCCGGAACTAGTGTTTTCTCGCTGAGTCTCGCTCCAGAGTAACGCGCGTTTGGATCAGCGCTTACCTCGCGGGGATCTTTCAGCGCAGTCAAGCGCTGCCGGACTAGTTCATCCACGCGAAACTGTTCTGGTCCGCCGATTTCGACGGTGCCATTTATCGGCGGCTCTACCGCGATCCTGCCTACTGCAGTCGCAACGTCATCGGCGGACATCGGCTGGAAAAGTACAGGAGGCAAATGCACCTTGTCGCCGACCATGGAAATGTCGGCAAGTCCCTTCAGGAACTCGAAGAACTGGGTCGCCTGCACGATGGTGTAGGGGATTGAGGATTCCTTAATCAGTTTCTCCTGAGCGATCTTTGCCCGGAAGTAACCGCTTTCAGACAACCGGTCGGTTCCCACCACCGATAACGCGACGTGATGTTTTACCCCTGCGGTGGCTTCGTAGCTGAGGAGGTTGCGAGTTGATGTTTCGAAGAACTTCAGCACAGCCGAGTCCTCCCAAGACGGAGAGTTTGATACGTCAACGACTACCGAGGCGCCTTTCAGCACTTCCGCCAGCCCTTCGCCCGTAAGGGTATTGACGCCTGTGTTGGGGGCTGCGGCTACGGCTTCATGCCCGTGTTCGCGCAGCTTGTTAACAAGCTTTGATCCAACGAGTCCGGTACCACCGATCACTACGACTTTCATGATTGTCTCCTTCATTCTTGACCGACGCATTTTTGAACCCATCGGTCTCTTGTATTCGCTAAGATAGAACATCCCGGCGCTTTGTGACACCATCCTCATTCGACCCGGGTTCTTTGCTATTCATCGAACGGTGCGTTCATCAATAGGTCGACCGTTGACACAGCTTTGTAGCCGGGCACGAATCGCTCGCCGAAGTCGCGGAGGAAGTTGTCGTGGCTGGTCTCGGGCTTATTTGTGACGAGCCGACAACACGTCTCGGCAAATTGTTGCTTCATCTTCAGTCGGGGGAAAGCGCTGAGGATGCGCTCGACATCGGCCGTCGGAAGTGCCTCAATGCCGAAACCACCATAATCGAGTCCGATGCCCATCGTGCCGACCGCGACTTCCGGTTCCTTACGAAGCGCCAGCGATGGCGTCGAGTTAAGCGCAACCAGGTCCCAGATTAGTTGTGCTCGGCGATCCGACAGACCCTTGCCTCTGATAAACGACAGTGCGGCATCGGCACCATTCACTTCGAAGCGATTGGGTCCTGACACACTGGCAGTGAGCCCCATGTCGTGGAGTACCGTGCCAATGGCCACGACTTCGCGGTCGTAGTCAATTCCCTTTGCGCGGCCAATCGCTTCAGCGAACAGCCACGAACGCATCGCGTGATTGAACAGATACGGTTCGGAGAGTCGTTGCGCATACTCAATCACGGCCGTGATGAGTGGACCGTCTGGTACGCTGACGCCTGCAATCAGTCGAGTCTGCGGCGCGTCCCGACTGACCAACGTCTTCGCTGGCGCAACCGTCTCCTGCTTGTAGTTGACCGTTTCAATACTCATCGGAGTCCTCCTCTGCTTTACGCTGCTCTCGCTGTGATCTTTGTGAACCGCTTGACGAACTCGAGCGCCTTCTCGGCGACCTCCCGCCAGCCGGCGTCGATTGTCAGCGCGTGCCCGCGGCCCGTCATTTTGACGATCTCAGTCACGCCCTTGTTACGTTTCTCCTTTTTGTAGGACGCGTTCGCGATCGCCCAGGGGACCGTATGGTCCGAGTCGGCAGAGACGATCAGCATTGGACCCCGCTTCGGATTCGTCGAGTCGACCTTCGCCTCTGACCACGGATTGAAGTTCGCGGACGCCGCCTGGAAGAGAGGCTCGCCGGCGCCGGGGACGGAGTAGCCGAGATACAGTTCCTTCGCCTCGTCCTCGCCGACCGCGTTCGCGAAACTGTAGCGGAACTGCTCGTAGGTGAGCGGGACCGCGCGGTTCCAGTTCGCGGGGTTGCGCAGGGCGACGCTAGCCGTGCGCAGCGCCGAGATCGGCAGCGGGAGCACGCCACGGAAAGGAGCAGGGCTGATCGCGACTGACGCGGCGGCGAGCCCACGCCCCGCGAGAATCATGGTCAGCAGGCCGCCGAACGAGTGGCCGATGATCACGGGCTTCCGATCTAGGCGGCGGATGATCGCCTCCTCGTAATCGGCGATCTCGCGGATCCCCTTGCCCGCGAACACCTCAGGGTGTTCTCTGGCCGCGGCGACCGTCTCGGGATCGTCGGGCCAGCCCGGTGTCAACGCCACGTAGCCGGCTTCCTCGAAGAGCGTCACCCAGCGGTCCCAGCTCGAGGGCAGCAGCCAGAGCCCGTGAACGAAAACAACGGGTGGGGCGCTCGAGGCGTTCGCGCGTTCGACCTGCTCTGCCTCGTGCTCTGTAATGGTCAACCCTTCAGCCAACTCCCGGCCCTGGGAAGCGTTGCCGCTCGAATTGAGTGATGCCGCGATTGCCTCGTGTTTCATAAAATTTTCCTTTCAAGATTGGCCAACGTATTTCAGGGCCATCGATCTCTTGTACTCGCTATGACAGAACTGAAATGGAATTTGTGACATAACGCCTGTTCGTCCTGGATGACTCGCCGAATATTGCACAAGAAAATTTAGGAGGTGCCATTCCGCTGTGTTTGTATAGCTTCGCAAGATGGACCAGTCAGCCGTACAGTGATTTCGAATTGCGATGGCTGCTCGAATCATGAGCCCATTCATCCTTCACGTGATCGTGTGTGCAGACACATTGTTGTGTTTTCTTAACCGTTTAGGTGGCAAGACGTTTTTCGATACGCCGGTCCGGAATCAGCCAGATCAGTGCAGCCAACACAAAGATCGCCTGAGCGATCCAGGTTGCACGTGACGTTGCAAGGATCGCCACGACGTACAGCACTGATGATAGCTTTCCCTTCCAATCGCGCCCGACTGCCTTTTTGAGAATTGAATCGTGCCCTTGGGCGCGAATGATCGCCTGCTGAAGCACGAGGTAGGCGATCGCGGCCATCAACAACGCCGCCCCATAAAGCGCGGTAGGCGCAGCGGTGAAATGGTTCTGCCCCATCCATCCGGTGGCGAATGGAAACAGCGACAGCCAGAACAACAGGTACAAGTTGGCCCACATCATTGCCCCTGTCACCGCCGTAGCCGCGTGCAGCATGTGATGATGATTGTTCCAGTAGATGCCCACATAAATGAAACTCAAGACATAGCTGAAGAACGTCGGTACGAGCGGCACCAAGTCTTCCAGACGGTCGCCGTGCGGGACCTTCATCTCCAAGACCATGATCGTGATGATGATCGCGATCACTCCATCGCTGAATGCCTCTAAGCGTCCCTTCGTC
>Ga0210402_10002453_pt1 | contig 18081 bp, 14 predicted proteins | sample IncBWC7MmetaG_FD_161055 | JGI IMG/M metagenome (GOLD analysis project Ga0210402, IMG submission 161055) | Forest soil microbial communities from Barre Woods Harvard Forest LTER site, Petersham, Massachusetts, United States - Inc-BW-C-7-M | ecosystem: Environmental > Terrestrial > Soil >... | reverse complement strand
CGCGACTCCAAGGCCTGGGCGACAGTGCAGGCAGAACTCGAACAGTTGAGAAATGCAGCTCCCTCCGTTGCCGCAGCCGGTGCATTAGCCGCACCATGAAACTTGAGTTGTCCCTCGGCCGGGAAACTCTGTAAGCCGTCTTTTCCAGTGCATTCTTTCGCGCCTAGTTAAATTGTGCGTCCAGCAAATCGAAGAATGTGTTCCAGCCGGGCCATCTGCGCATGAAACAATGTAAAGTTTCGCGTAAGCTTCTTGCCAGCTCTGTGATGAAGATGAACAGGCCCATTCGAAAACTGCTGGCTGCGAACCGCAGCGAGATTGCGATACGGATTTTCCGTGCCGCAACCGAGCTTGGCCTGCGCACCGTCGGGATCTACTCGCAGGAAGACCGGCTGGCTCTGCATCGCTTCAAGGCGGATGAGGCTTACCAGGTCGGCACCGGCAAGGGCCCGGTCGAAGCTTATCTTGATATTGCAGGCATTGTCGCCTTGGCTACGGAAAAGGGCGTCGACGCGATTCACCCTGGCTATGGCTTCTTGTCGGAGAATCCCGCATTTGCGCGCGCTTGCGAAAAGGCCGGAATTACCTTTATCGGACCGACGCCTGAATTGCTGAAACTGCTGGGCGACAAGACGGCCGCAAGACGATTGGCGGCTTCGGCTGGCGTCCCAGTGCTTCCCGGTACGGAGGATTCGATCAGTTCGCTGGCCGAGGCGCGCAAGGTCGCGGCCACGATCGGATATCCGGTCATTGTAAAAGCTGCCATGGGCGGTGGCGGGCGCGGGATGCGAGTGGTACGCGACGCTGCAGAACTTGAGCAACGGCTCGAGGAAGCTCAGGGCGAGGCAAAATCAGCGTTCGGCGACGCCAGCATCTTTCTTGAGAAATATTTGCCCAGGGCGCGCCATCTTGAAGTCCAGATTCTCGCAGACAATCACGAGAATTTATTGCACTTGTACGAACGCGACTGTTCCGTTCAACGTCGTCACCAGAAAGTCGTCGAAATAGCCCCCGCTGCGAACTTGCCGGCAAATGTGCGGACGGAGTTATGCGATGCCGCGGTGCGTTTGGCACGCAAGGCCAAATACCGCAACGCGGGCACGGTTGAATTCCTCTATGACGTCGACGCGAAGAAGTGGTATTTCATCGAGGTGAATCCACGCATTCAGGTGGAGCACACTGTAACTGAGATGGTGACCGGCGTCGACCTGGTGCGCTCGCAAATTCTTGTGGCCCAGGGCCACAAGCTGCACGAAGAACCACTGGCCCTGCCTCAACAAGAAAGCGTGCCTCTTTACGGCTCAGCGCTTCAGTGCCGTGTCACCACGGAAGACCCCGAGAAGAATTTCGCGCCCGATTACGGAAAGCTTACGACTTACCGATCGCCGGCAGGTTTTGGAATTCGTCTCGATGGCGGTACGGCGTACGCAGGGGCCGTGCTGGCGGCATACTACGATTCGCTACTCGTGAAAGTGACGGCTTGGGGAACGAAACTTCCCGAAGCTTGCCAGCGCATGGACCGCGCGCTGCGCGAGTTCCGCATCCGCGGCGTGAAGACCAACATCCCCTTTCTTGAAAACGTCGTCAACCATCCGCGCTTCCGCGCCGGTGAAGTGACTACCTCTTTCCTCGATGAATCGCCCGAACTATTTCACCTGAAAAGCCGCGGCGACCGCGCCACCAAGCTCCTCTCCTACCTTGGCGATGTGATTCTGAACGGCAATCCGGAAGTAATAGGCAAACAAGTCCCGAAAGTATTGGAAAAGGCCGCGCTGCCCTCCGTTCCCGGCATTGATCCGCCGGCTGGAACGCGGCAATTACTTCTGAAGCTTGGGCCGAGGAAATTTTCGGGATGGGCAAGAAAAGAAAAGCGTCTTCTCATTACGGACACAACCTTTCGCGATGCGCATCAATCCCTTATGGCAACGCGTGTTCGCACGTACGATTTGCTCTCCACTGCCGCTGCTATCGCTCAGCGCCTTCCTAATCTCTTCAGTCTTGAGATGTGGGGCGGAGCGACTTTTGATACCGCCATGCGCTTCCTTCACGAGGACCCTTGGCAGCGGCTTCGCGAGCTTCGCCAGCGCATTCCTAATATCTGCTTTCAGATGCTCCTCCGCGGCGCGAACGCGGTCGGCTACACCTCGTATCCAGACAATGTGATCGTGGAGTTCGTGCGCGAGGCTCACTTACAAGGCATCGACATCTTCCGCGTTTTCGATTCGCTCAACTCCATCGAAAACATGCGGGTCTCGATTGATGCCGTGCTCGAAACTGGCGCCGTCTGCGAGCCGGCCATTTGCTACACGGGAGACATTTTCGATAAATCCCGGCCGAAGTATTCGCTGAAATATTACGTGGCCATGGCCAAGCAGCTCGAAAGACTCGGCGCGCATTTTCTCGCGATCAAGGACATGGCCGGCCTTTGCAAGCCATATGCGGCCTACGAACTCGTGAAGGCTCTCCGCGAAGAAATCGCTATCCCCGTGCACTTTCACACGCATGATACCAGCGGCATCAATTCTGCCTCGGTATTGAAGGCCGCGGACGCAGGGGCCGACGTTGCTGATGCCGCCGTCGCCGCCATGAGCGGCGGCACCAGCCAGCCCAATCTCAATTCCATCGTCGAGGCTCTGCGCCACACGCCGCGCGACACAAGTCTCGATGTCGAAGTGCTCAACGAATGCTCCGATTTTTGGGAAACAGTGCGGACCTATTATTTGCCTTTCGATTCGGGCCCCAAAGCCGGCTCCGCGCGCCTTTATCAGCACGAAATTCCCGGCGGGCAGTATACGAATCTTCGCGAGCAAGCCGCCGCCATGGGGTTGGGGCACCGCTGGCGCGAAGTAGAAAAAATGTATGCCGAAGTGAACCGACTCTTTGGCGACATCGTCAAAGTGACACCTTCCAGCAAGGTTGTCGGCGACGTGACGCTCTTTCTGATGGCCAACGAGCTGCAGCCGGACGATCTGCTCAAGCTGGACGAGAAGCACGATCTTTCCCTGCCAAACTCCGTCGTGGAAATGTTTTCGGGCGCGCTGGGTGTTCCGCCCGGTGGATGGCCCCGCAAGCTGCAAAAGATTATTTTGCGCGGAGCCGCCCCGCTCAAGGGGCGGCCCGGTGCAAGCCTGAAAGATGTGGATCTTGCTGAAGCATCCTCCGCGTTGGAGAAGAAATTAAGTCACAAGGTGCGGCGAGACGACCTTTTGAGCTATCTTCTCTATCCGGATGTTTTCGTAAAGTTCGATAAATTTCGCCAGACCTACGCGGATGTCAGCGTTCTTCCCACGACGGCGTTTTATTATGGCTTGGCTTCCGGGGAAGAGATCACCGTTGAAATCGAGCCGGGAAAGACGCTCATCCTCAAATTTCTGACGGCGAGCGATCCACATCCGGACGGAACGCGCACCTTATTCTTTGAATTGAACGGGCAACCGCGCGAAGTAAACGTACGGGACCACGCGTTGCGCGTCATCGAGCGCGCACACCCGAAGGCCGATCCCGCCGATCCGGGACAAGTGGCCGCGCCGACCGCTGGGGTGATCAGCGGAATCGCCGTGCAGGTGAATCATCCCGTGGAACGCGGAAGTAAACTCTTGACGCTGGAAGCGATGAAAATGCAATCGAGTATCTATGCGCCCATCGCCGGGCGCGTCGTAAAACTTTTGGTCACACCAGGGCAACACGTAGAAGCCAAAGACCTGCTGGTGACCATCGCCCCGTGACCGATCCGAACGTCCGCAAACATCAAGGATTCCGCTCGCGCTTTATGAAAAACGAGCGCGACCTGGTCGTCTATCTGCCGCCGGGCTACGACGAACAGTCCTGGCGCCAATACCCAGTCTTGTATCTTCACGACGGTCAAAACCTCTTTGACGGTTCGACTTCCTTCATTCCCGGCATGGATTGGCACGTCGGTCAAACCGCCGACCAATCCATCAACGCAGGCGTGGTTGAACCGCTCATCATCGTCGGCATCTACAACACCGGCAAACAGCGTATTCGCGAGTACACGCCGACGCGCGTCCCCAAACTCGGCGGCGGCCGCGCGGACCGTTACGCAAGGCTTCTGATCGAGGAGTTAGGACCTTTCATGGCGCGCGAATACCGCACCCTTTCCGGCCCTGAAAATACCGGCATCGGCGGCTCCTCGCTCGGCGGACTCGTCTCTCTCTACTTGGGCCTCAAACTTCCGTACGTCTTTGGAAAACTTGCCGCTCTCTCGCCTTCCGTTTGGTGGAACCAGCAGGTAATGCATCGCTTCGCGCAAGCCGCCCGCGTGGATCCGCGGCCGCGCATCTGGCTGGACATAGGCACCCGAGAAGGCTCGCGCATCGTGCAAGACGTCGAACAATTCCGTGATGTGCTTTTACAGAAAGGCTGGCAACTCGGCCGTGACCTGCATTACCAGCGCGTAGAGGGCGGCGAGCACAACGAGGCCGCTTGGGCCCAGCGGGTCGGTCCTTTTCTGCAATTTTTGTTTCCGGCCATGTAGAGCACTGTATAATCCGCACCTACCGCGCGGCCGTTCGCAAGTGTTTTTGCACGCGCAGCACGGCATTCAAGGGTCTTTCGATGCAAGACAGCCGTCCTCTCACCATCCTCTGTGTCAGTTCCTACGAAAAAGGCCAGGAATTCCTGCGGACGTGCAAAGCGATCGGCTGCCGCGTGCTCCTCCTCACTGTGGAGAAGTTACGCAGCGCGGATTGGCCCCGTGAGTCCATCGACGAAATGTTTTTCATGCCGGAAGAGTTGCCGGTACAGGACTTGATCAACGCCGTGAGTTTCGCGGCCAGATCGCAGCCCATCGACCGCATCGTTGCCTTGGACGAGTTCGACATGGAAAACGTTTCGGCTTTGCGCGAACACTTGCGCATTCCCGGCATGGGCCTCACGACCGTTCGTTACTTTCGCGACAAGCTGGCCATGCGCGCTCGCGCGAAAGAAACGGGCATCGCGGTCCCGGAGTTCGTGCCTGTCCTCAACTACGATGCGTTGCGCGAATTCATGGCTCGCGTCCCTGCGCCCTGGTTACTGAAACCCCGCTCCCAGGCTTCCGGAATCGGAATGAAAAAGATTCATGAGCCCGCAGAGCTCTGGCCCTGGCTCGATCAGCTCGGCGACAAACAATCCACGTACTTGCTCGAACAATTCATTCCCGGCAGCGTCTACCATGTCGATAGCGTGGCCTCTGAGCGCGAAGTTGTCTTCGCGGAGGCCCACGCCTACGGCGCGCCTCCGCTGGATACCTCGCATCACGGCGGCGTTTTCTGCACGCGCACTCTCCCGCGGGACTTGGCGGAAGTGAAAACACTCCTCGGGCTCAATCGCAAAGTTCTCGAAGAGTTGGGCTTCCTCCGCGGCGTTACGCACGCCGAATTCTTGAAAGCAAACTCGGATGGCAAGATTTATTTTCTTGAAGTAGCCGCCCGCGTCGGCGGTGCTTATATCTCGGACGTGATTGAAGCCGCCACCGGCATCAATTTATGGCGCGAGTGGGCGCACCTCGAAGTGGGAGCGGGGAAGCAGCCGTATCAGTTACCGCAACCCAACCACGATTACGCCGGAGTGATTTTGTCCCTCGCTCGGCAGGAACGTCCCGACACTTCCGCCTACACCGATCCAGAGATCGTTTACCGCGTCACAAAATACCATCACGCCGGCTTCATCCTCAAATCGCCAAAACCGGAACGCATAGAGGAACTCTTGAACTCCTATTCAAAGAGATTTCAGACTGATTTCCTGGCGATGCAGCCTGTTCCAGAAAGGCCGAGCTCCTAAGCTCTGCGGTATTTTAGATCGGCAACTTGTGTTCAACCGTCATCGAAGATTTACCCAAAATTAACCGCGAACATTGGACGAACACACTGGCCAAAGGTCTAGTTACTTTCAGGAACGGCCAACGAACTCTGCGTTTGCCGCGCGCCATGCTGAGGTCTACAGTTTGCAATACCCCGGGCGAAAATCTGCGAGGGGTCGTGCTATCCCTTTGGGAGGACCGATGTGGGGTAATAAGAAACCGGAAACGCCGCAATCCGCGCAACCGGAACCAAAAAATTTTCCAACGAATCAGTCGCCGAAGTCCGCTCCGGCGACTTGGGAGGGAACTACTGCAATGAGTACAGATGCCATGCGTCCATTGGGTGCAACCGCGGACCGCGCTACCGCGCGGCTCGGGGCCAGCCTGCATGTGAAAGGCGAGATCTCCGGCAACGAAGATCTGCTGATCGACGGCTCGGTCGAAGGACTGATCCAGCTTGATGAGCGGAAGCTGACCGTCGGCACTACCGCCAAGGTCACTGCCGATATCATCGCCCGCGAGGTCGTAGTCTACGGCACCGTGAAGGGGAATCTTCGCGCCAAGGACCGTATCGAAATTAAGAAGGACGGCTCCGTCAACGGCGATCTCACGACCGCCCGGATCATGATCGAAGACGGCGCCTACTTCAAAGGCTCGATCGAAATCGACAAGAGCTCGGAGAAAGACTCCGGCCACAATGCTTTTGCCAAGAGCTCGACCGCTTCGGTGGGCGCGCCTGCAGCGAAAACTATTTAAATCACCCTAATTCCTCTAATTTTCCTCAAGGGCGGCGCGGACATTTAGTCCTAGCCGCCTTTCGATTTTTCTGTCCATGGTTTTTCTCGTCGCTGATATTTCTTAACTTGACAATTAGCACTGTTGGATTATAGTTGCCCCCTGTAACCCTCTGAAGTTCGTGCGTCCCGGCTCTTGCCGGTTTCTCCCGCCGGCATGGCTGCTTCAGCCCGCGACGCGCAAGGAACGTGGGGTTGTTCGATGGGACGCCTAAGACGCTGCGCCCCGGATTTGTCACTCGGCCTTCTGCTGCTCGCATCCATCGGGTGCGGCGGCGGTTCGACCATCATTCAGTCTCCTCCCCCGCCTCCGCAACCGGATTTCTCCATCGCGTTCTCCGCAAATTCCGTAAATGTCCAGCAAGGCGCTACGAGCTCCGCAGTAGGCGTCTCCGTCAACCCGCTCAACGGCTTCACCGGCAACGTCCAAATAACTCTCGCCAGTTTGCCCGCAAATGTCGTTGCTAATCCATCTAGCCCGTTCAATGTCGCCGCCGGTTCGAGCACCCCCATCCTATTTTCTGCCGCCTCGAATGCCGCTACTGGAAACTTCACAATCATGGCTACCGGCGCCAGCGGCTCACTTTCGCATGCGGCTAGTCTTGGTCTAGCGGTTCAAAGCGGTGTGGCTGCGGCTTTGCCGCGTACAACATTTGCGAGGACGGATTCCACTCCGTCGATGGACGATCCCGTTGGCGAGCCTCACCACCGGCACATTGCTTACGACCCAGCGCACCAACTCGTATTCGTGGCCAACCGCGCTATGAACCGTGTCGACATTTTCTCCACTACCACCGCGACGAGCGTCGGACAAGTCGGCATTCCTGGTGCTAGTAGCGCTGATCTTTCGTTGGACGGTTCGACGGTTTGGATCGGAACGGTGACGGAACAAGTGGCCGCGATCGATACCGCATCGTTGCAAATCAAAGAACGTTACGAACTAGCTGGCCTGCAACCTCTCCCAAACACATTGTTTGATCGTCCCGAAGAATTACTCTCGCTCTCCAACGGCAAATTGATGATGCGTTTGCGCCAACCCCAAACGGCCGAAGCGCTGCTCGCTCTATGGGATCCCGCTTCGAACACGCTCACAAACCTAACTTCCACTGAACCACAACTTTTTCAAAATGGCCTTGGCGCGACGGCGCGCACAGGAGACCACACAAGGTTTCTGATCGCGGCCAGCGACTCAAGCGGTGAACTCGCGGTCTACGATGCCAATGGCAACGTTCTCGCCGGTCCCCACGGGATTGGCATCGGCACAATCCCTCTCGTGGCCGCAAATCCGGACGGCACACGGTTTGCCGTTGTTTTCGTTTCGAATGGTAGCTCGCAAGTGCTCATCATGGACGGCTCTCTGAATCCGTCAGCTGCGTACGCGACCTCCACTGTGAACGGCATGGTTTTCTCTCGCGACGGCCAATTCTTGTATCTGAGCGAAAACGCGGCCTCGCCGCCGATCATCACCGTCCTGGATGGACACAGCCTCGGCACAATTGGGCAGGTACCTGATTTGTGGATCGCGGGAAGACGCACGGAAATTGAAGATACTGACAGCACGAAACTTCTGTTCGGGGTCGCCAACCGTGGGCTGAACTTTCTCGACGCCGCAAGTCCTGGAGCGCTTCCAGCATCGGCCCCCTCCTTTGCTGCGCCACCAGCAGCGCAGCCAGCGGAAGGCCCTAACGCAGGTGGAACGGCAACTATTCTTTCCGGGCAGAATTTTGCAGTGTCCCCGCAAGTAAAGTTTGGCACTCAGCTGGCCAATCCCGTGAGCGCGGGAAGCGCCACGCAGATCAACGCTTCTTCGCCTCCAAACGCCGCAATTGGCCCTGCGAACGTAACCGCCTATTTCCCCAGCGGCTGGCTCGCGCTTGCTCCCGATGCCTTCAGTTACGGCCCGCAAATCCTGCAAGTCCTGCCGAATGCCGGAGTGCAATCTGGAGGCGACACCGTGCAAATCTACGGGTACGGTTTCGGCAGCGACCCCACAAAAGTCACCGTCAAAATTGGCGACGCAATCGCCACCGTCCAAACAACCGAAAACGTCACATCCATCGCGCCGTCTTTGGGCCTGGATCCAAGTTATCCCTTTCCGCTGGAGCGCATCACTCTGCTCGTACCCGCCGGAACAGCAGGGAAAGCTGACGTCACTATCACCTCGCCTGCCGGCTCCATCACCGCTTCGAAGGCTTTCCAGTATCTGCAGAGCGAGAATTTCTATGCCAAACCCTCTTTCGATAAATTCATTTTGTATGACCAGCCCCGTCAGTGGCTTTATCTCAGCAACATCGACCACGTCGACGTTTTCGATTTGGCCGCAGGGGCTTTTCACGCGTCAGGTCTTCAGCCGCCGGGCGGTCCTCCTCCCACTGCGGGACTCCGGGGCCTAGCTCTGACTCCGGATGGAACCCAACTTGTCGTTGCCGATTTCTCTGCACAGAACATTTACCTACTTGACCCAGACAACGAATCGGGCACGAGCGTCCCTATAGGCGGGGTTCCCGGTTTCACGAATTCCGGTCCTTCGCGCGTAGCCGCCACCAGCATGCAGAATGTTTTTGTGGGTTTGAGTGCGGAGTCAGGTTCTTCCGGCGGCTGCACGTCCTGCTTGGGTCAACTAAACTTGATGGCCAGCCCACTAACCGTTCAACCCGCTACTCAGCCGGAAATTTCAAGTCTCACCGGCGCGCCTTTTGTCCAATCAACTGGTAATGGCAATCAGGCGTTCGTTGCTTTCGCCAACGCACCAGGCGGCCCTCTCGCCCTTTGGAATGCATCTACTCCCAATCAATTCTCAACTTTCACGGCGAATGACGCAGCCGTGGATCTCGGCGCAGCGGCAGACGGAACCATGGTTGCTCTCCAGGCAAACGGCACCACGGAAATTCGTGGCACCGATCTTTCGCTCCTTTCAGTCCCCGCGAATCCTGAGCTCCTGCAAATTCCCGGTCGCGTTCAAGTGCCCGGAGTCACTCTCCATCCCAGCGGCGCTCTCATCTACCAACCGTTCCTCACCGGCCTCGCGGGAGGTGTCGGCGTGAAAGGGGGCGTGGACATTCTCGATGCACACTCCGGTATCCTCCGCCTGCGAATCGTCTTGCCCCAGCAATTCATGACGGACGTCGACGGTTTGCATGGCACCTTTCTCGCCATCGACGAGAACGGTCAACGATTGTTTGCCATCACCTCGAAGGATGGGACAGCTCAAAACGCCGGGCTCACTATTGCGAAGCTGGCCAACGTTCCTCTCGGCATTGGAACACTGACTCCCGCGAATGGACCTGCCACTGGAGGAACGCAAATTACCATTCGCGGCAGCGGTTTTCAGAACGGGGCCACCGTCGCGATCGGCGGTAAAACCGCCACTGTCACATTTAAGGACATGAACACGCTCACCCTGGTGACGCCTGCGCTGCCCCCGGGGGCCCAGCGCCTCGCCATCACGAATCCGGATGGAGAAACCGTCGTGCTGGATGCTGCTTTTATCGTTGATTAAAGTTGAAACTCTTCCCACGGATCTATCGCGCTTATTTCCCTAACCAAACTCTCTTTTCTTTCATCACATGAAATGTAGAATTCAAGGTGCGGAAGACGCTCGCAACGGAGCGCTCCATCTAAATGCGGAGAGACGAATTATGGAAACTCGTAAGCTCGGAAATTCCGATTTGCAGCTTACGCCCGTTGGCTACGGCGCCTGGGCCATCGGCGGGAGTGGATGGGATTTTGCTTGGGGACACCAGGAGGACGCGGACTCCATCGCTGCAATTCACCGCTCGCTTGAACTCGGCGTGAATTGGATCGACACCGCTGCTGTCTACGGCATTGGCCACTCAGAGGAAGTCGTCGCCCACGCGCTCAAAGATTGGCACGGGCCGCGGCCCTACGTTTTCACAAAATGCGTTCTCCGCTGGGACGACAAAGGCCACGTGACCCAGGACCACTCGGCCGAATCGATCCGCAAAGAATGCGAGGACAGCCTCCGCCGGTTGGAAGTCGAAGTCATCGACCTCTATCAAATGCACTGGCCGCCCTCCGACAACGGCCCTGGCCTGGAAGAAGCCTGGCAAACCATGGCCGCTCTGCAAAAAGAAGGAAAAGTTCGTTGGATCGGCGTTTCTAACTTCAACGTCGCGCAGATCAAGCGCGCCGAAAAGTCTGCCACGGTGACGTCCTTGCAGCCGCCCTATTCTCTTATGCGTCGCCAGGTCGAAACGGAAGTCCTGCCTTATTGCAGACAGCAGGGCATCGGCGTGATTTCTTACGCCCCCATGGCCTCAGGCCTTCTGACCGGAGCGATGACCCGCGAGCGCGCGGCGGCATTGCCGCCCGATGATTTCCGCAGCAAGAGTCCGGAGTTTCGCGAACCGCGCCTTTCCAAGAATATCGAGTTAGTCGAGCGCTTGCGGAAAGTTGGCGAGCGGCATGGCCGCAATCCAGGTGAAGTAGCCATTGCTTGGGTCCTCAGCAATCCTGCTGTCACAGGAGCGATTGTCGGGGCCAGAAACGCCAAACAAGCCGAAGGTGTCATGCGCGCCGGTGAACTCAAGCTGTCGCCGGAAGAAATCAAAGAGATTGAAGGCGCGGCGGCGGCCGCCGCGGCTCGCTAGATCGCAAACGGAGAATGGATTGATGGATTTCGGATTGAAGGGTAAGACAGCAGTCGTCACTGGTTCGACGGCAGGCATCGGTCTAGCCATCGCAACCGCGCTGGCCGAAGAAGGCGCAAAAGTCGTCATAAACGGCCGCACGGAGGCGCGCGTAAGTGCTGCGCTTGCGATGATTCGCCACAAAGACCACACTGCCCATTTGCTAGGTGTTGCCGCTGACCTGGGCTCCGCTGCTGGAGTCGAGACCTTCGTCAAGCAAGTGCCGCACGCGGACATCTTGATCAACAACCTGGGAATCTTCGAGCCCAAACCCTTTGCGGAAATCCCCGATTCTGACTGGATACGATTTTTCGAAGTCAACGTGATGAGCGGAGTGCGTCTCTCACGCCACTATTTGCCCGGCATGCTCAGAAACAATTGGGGGCGCATCATTTTCATTTCCAGCGAGTCCGCGTTTCAAATTCCAGCAGAGATGGTTCATTACGGCATGACCAAGACCGCGCAAGTCGCCGTGGCTCGCGGTCTCGCCGAATCCGTGGCGGGCACCGGAGTAACTGTGAACTCCGTCCTTCCCGGCCCCACGGCTTCCGAAGGCGCGGTGGGTTTTCTCGATAACTTGGCCAAGAAACAAGGCCTTTCAGCTGCCGAGATGGAGAAGGAATTTTTTAAATCCGCCCGCCCAACCTCGCTCCTGAAGCGCTTCGAAACACCGCAAGAAATCGCGGCCGTGGTCGCCTTCGTCGCCAGCGCGCAGTCTGCTGCCATCAGCGGCGCCACGGTCCGCGCCGAAGGCGGCGTAATTCGCAGTATCTAGTGACGTCCGTGTCTCACGCGCGAGCGAAATCTGGCCGCCACGTCTCGATCAGTTGCTTGATGGATTTCCGATCGTTTAGTTTTTCATCAAGCACTTTTCGCGCCAGCTCCGGCAACTCCGCGTTGCTCGCGAAGCGCAGAGCTACAAACTGTTCAATCGTAAATTCGCCGATACGCGGTTGCAGGTCCGAGGGGAGGACGCGTTCGAATCGCAGCTTCTCCTCGATACGGATCACCCGGTCTTGGACCTTCAACACCATGAGACGCACGGTCACAAATCCAGTCAGAATTGCCGCGGAAACGAACACGGAAAGCAGGCCGCTCGATGTAAATCCTGCTTTTACCCACCAATAAATCGAAAACCCCAAACTGAGGATCAATACCGGCAAAACAAAGAAATGGAATGGGGGCACCCATTTGGTGTGACTCTTAAAGCTCTGTACGGCCATCTCTACCCTCCTGCCTGGGTGCCGATTCTAACAGAAGCGCCCCGTTGACCGCCCAGTCGGGCAATTCCGCCGCGCACCGTGCAACATGCGGTCGTCTCACGTCCTCTGTTGGCGTGAACCGTTTGCGTTCTGTTCGCATCCAATCTTCAGGTAAACTGTTTCGATTGAGTTTGGAAGTCGTTTTCGAGTACGAGGAGCAAGAAAAATGGCAAAGGCCATCTGGGGTGGCAAGGTCATCGCCGAGAGCAATGACACTGTGGTCGTTGAGGGCAATCAGTATTTTCCTCCGGATACAGTCACCAAAGAATTTCTGAAATCGAGCACGCACACTTCGGTTTGCCCGTGGAAGGGCACGGCCCACTACTTTCATGTTGAAGTGGATGGCATGAAAAACGAGAACGCCGCCTGGTACTACCCTGAGCCGAAGCCTGCCGCCGCTGAGATCAAGGACAGGATCGCGTTTTGGAAAGGGGTCCGTGTCGAAGCCGCGAAAATCTAAGAGCTTGCGTCAACAAACCAAATTCAGAATCGCGTCGGCTCCAAACTTCATCCAGTCTTATTTCGTGAGCTCATTTTTGAAAACCGACCCGTTGTGCATCACAAAATGCACGTGCTCGAGCTCACCGACATCTTTTAACGGGTCGCCGGAAACCGCCACTATATCCGCGTAAGCTCCCGCCGCCACCACCCCGATCTCACCTTTCATGTCTAGCAATTCACTGGCGCGCACTGTGGCTGATTGAATCGCGTCCATCGGTGTCATTCCCAGCGAAACCATGCGACGGAATTCTTGTGCAAGAGGTTCCGTCCAAGGAATTCCGCCCATGTCCGTCCCATAGGCGATTTTCAAATGCGCCTGCAAAGCCTTGCGGAAGGAGATTTCGTGCACTGCAGCACGCGCGCGGTCCCGCTTTCCGCCCGGCGTGTCCGCTGGCGCCCAGTCGCCGTAGTAGGGCGCCAATGTTGGGCAATACCAGGTGCCCTGCTTCAGCATTTGCGCGATCTGTGCGTCCGTGATTTCCAGTCCGTGTTCGATGGAATCGCATCCGCCGTCTAGCGCTCTCTGCAAACCGATTCCGTTGTACGCGTGGCACGCGACTTTCTTCCCCCAACCGTGTGTCTCGTCCACGATAGCTTTCAATTCTTCGACAGTAAGCGTCGGCTGCGAAACAAGATTGCCCTGCTTATCCACCCACGACCTGTGCGTCATGTACACCTTGATCCAGTCGGCGCCATGTTCGAGTTGCTGTCGTGCAGCCTTGCGCGCTTCGACCGGCCCATCGACCAGTTGCGCTCCCTTCGGCATATCCAGTTCCGGCGCGTAATCTTCGAGGTTGTAGCCGCCAGTCGTGGAGATAGCTCGTGTCGCGCAAAACAGCCGCGGCCCGGGAATTGTTCCTTCTTCAATTGCTTGCTTGATTTCAACGTCTCCGTATCCCGCTCCTTCGGTTTCCAGATCGCGCAGCGTCGTGAATCCTTGTTCGAGTGCCCGCCGAGTCGCAAACGTCGCACGGGCCGCTCGCAGCGCGATTCCAGCTTTCAGAATGTTTACGTCATAGCCGCCCTTTGCGGGATCTTCGCCCCACAAGAAAATGTGCGTGTGCGAATCGATCAGCCCGGGCAACACCGTCGCTGCGGAAAGGTCGATGATCCTCGCGTTCGGAGGAACCGGCGCGGAAGCATCCGCGACTTTCTCGATGTGTTCCCCGCGCACAAAAATAAGCTGATTCTTGCGCGGAGCCTCGCTCGCCCCGTCAATTAACGTTCCCGCCCGAATCACGATGAGCGGAAACGCGGACGACGCAGCAGTTTGCGCGCGCAAATCCCCCGCGCCCAACATCAGCAAAATGGCCAAGCACAAAAATGTCTTTTTCATGGAACACCCCTCGACGGCGGAACGTAGCTTGCCCCAGGAACACCCGCGATTGCAAGACGCCAGCCTTCCTTCGGCCAGCTCGGCGGCGCGCACCAAGCGCAATATCTTCCCGGGGTGGCCCGCCTCACCCCTCTCGGAGTGCCTCTTTATGAACAGTGCCATCCCTAGTTCTATTGCCAGGACGCGCCTCTTGCGTTGGGATAGAGGTGTGAATTCTCCAATCCAATGCCTGCTCCTGCCGCGCATGAAGTGCAACACAAGGCTTCTTGCTGTCGTGTTTTTCCTTCTAGCGCCTGCAATCTGCCGCGGGCAGAAAATCGGCAAGGTCGAGTGCGCGCGTCCGGGCGACTACGTCTATCTCTATAGTTCGATGACCACTCTGGATGTCCGCGCCACCTTGCAGTGCGGCCAGCAGGTCGAAATTACTGGCCGCTACGATAACTATTTTGCTGTGCGCACAGCCAAAGGCGAAACCGGTTATGTGCCCCTCGATTTTCTCTCGCTGCTGAAGACCGCGCCCGGCGCAACATTGGCTCTGCCGCCAACGGAGCAACCAACAAGAGAGAAGACTGCCTACGACGCACCCACTACGCCCGCAGGGCCTCGTTCGAACGCTCCTGGTTCACTCCAGAATTTCATCCTTCTCGATAGCACGCCGGTCCGTATGAAACTTGGCAAAACGATTTCTTCCGCCGATGCTCAAGTTGGCGATGAAGTAAATTTCGACGTTTCAGAAGATGTGGTCGTCGATGGACTCCTCGTGATCCCCAAGGGCGCTACCGCCCTCGGCGTCATCAACGAAGCGGAACCAAAGAAGGCTCTGGGTCGTGGCGGAAGGCTTGGCGTGCTTATCAAGAGCGTTCGGCTCGCCGACAACGAGCACGTCGTCCTGCGCTCCGGAGACGGACGCAAAGGGGCCAGTTCCACCGCGGGTGTCGTTATTCCAATGATGCACGGAAAAGACATCGCCTTCCCGAAGGGCATGGATTTCATCGGCTACGTCAACGGAGATACGCGTCTCAAACGCGAAAATTTTCACCCTTCAACAGAAACTTCGCCGGCTGCGGCCGCGGCTCCAGTCTCAAATCCTCCTCCTCGCTAACGCCCAGCGCGCCGCCACCATGCTGTTCTCGCTAATCCGTTCAGCTCCCAAGAAGATTTGGCTGCAGCCGGCTGTATCCGTGCTCGTGCGCCCAGAGCGTGAGTGAAATCGCCGCGAGGTCGTCAACGACGGGCACCGCGTTGCCATCCTTTGTCAGGTCTATCGTTCGTATAAAAAACTTGCAGGTGTCGCAAGCCTCCACGCGAATGTGCGGAAACTGCTCCGCGATGTAAACAGGAAGTTTTTTCTCTTCTTCTTCGCCGCAAATAGGGCAAAGGATGCGACGAAAATCCCACTCATATCCGCAAAAAGAACAGACCAGGCAACGCTTTCCGCCATCGCCTTCCACACGCATAATCCCGATCACCGGCCGTCCTTCACACAGCGGGCATACTCGCGGCGTCGCTAGTGCGGGCGGTACCCTAGTCCGCCCTGCGACGTAGGCCGCGTAAGGCTGCAGAAACGCCCGAGGAAAAAACTGGGCAAAGGCCCCTATTTGCTGATCGAAGAGCCCAGCTAGTTCCCAATACGACGTGAGCAGATTGACCCACGCGTCGGAAGATGATGCCGCGATTTCTCGCGCCGCCGAGGCAAGCGCGTTCGGCGCATTCTGTTCAACAAGCGAAAGAAAAGCGTGAAAGTGCGGAAGCAGCAGCGTGAGGTCCAGACGGTCCCGCACAGAGCCAAACCGCTCTGCATCCGGCTGCTGCATCCCGGCGTCGGAGATTTGCCCTAGAAAGTTCTTTTGGAAGCCGGCGATTCGCCGGTAAAAGGAGAGAAGCTCGCTGGCCGAGGATTTTTCCGCGATCAGTTTCTCGGCGCGCCGGATTCGTGCGTCGTACTCATTTCTGACCGCTTCTTGGGACGTCATTTTTTCGGCGAGGAGGGCTGCCTGATGATCTCTTCATACCATCTCGGGTGGTACCGTTTCACGAAATTCATGGAGACGTCTCCGTGAACCATGGAATCCAACGCCCCGCGCTCCGCGAACACTCCCATGTACACGTGAAGCAAAAAAAGCCCGATGGTCAGCAGCGCGGACGAAGCGTGGACCAACACTGCGATGTAACGCAGATAGCGCAAGCTCCACGGAATATATTCAGGGAACCACAACGCGAGTCCGCTGAGCAACAGAAGCACCATGCAGACCACAAAACCCCAAAACAGTGATTTCTGTCCCGCGTTATAGCGGCCCGCAGGCGGCATCTTTTCGTCTTCATTTTGCACGTAATTGCGGACGGACTTGAACCAAACCTTATCGTTCTCGTCCACATTCATGTGTGAAGCCCACATGCCATACATCATCAGCACGCAGACAGAAAAAATCAGCCCCATCCAAGGATGCAGCATGCGAGAAACTTGGCCGCCGCCCAGGAGCGCCGCGATCCAGAAGCACCACGGCGACCAGAACGCCAACCCGGTCAAAAGCAAATAAAGGTAGGACCCCGCGGCTACCCAGTGCGTCAGCCGCTCCTTGAAGTTGTAGCGCAACACGTGCCCGGGCGGCACGGCTTGCTTGGTTTGACTCACGGCTCCGCTCCTTCATGCGGTTCCTTGATGGTCTCTTCGCGTTCTTTCGGTCCAAACCGCAGGTAGTGGACCACGAGTCCTATAAGTCCGCCAACCATCGCGACATTGCCGAGCCACTTGAGCGGGCCTTTCCAAAGTTTTACCGACCAAGGAACATGAGGGTCGGCCGGCAGCCCTCCGTACAGTTCCGGCTTCGTGGCGTCATGCAGCACGTAGACAACTCCCGTCCCGCCGACCCCCGCCGGATCGTATACCCCCGCCTGAGGAAAATTGTAATGTTCGCGAAGCTGCTTCGCCCGTTTTTCCGCGAGATCTTTCATGTCCTCTTTGCTGCCGAAGTGTAGGCAGCCCGTCGGGCACGATTTGATGCACGCCGGCTCCAGCCCTTCACTCACGCGGTCTGAGCACAACGTGCACTTGAAGACCCGGTTGGTCTTCGGGTTCATCTTCGGAATATCAAATGGACAACCGGTGATGCAGTAGCCGCAGCCGATGCAGTTGGCTTGCTGAAAATCAACAATGCCATTCGTGTACTGCACGATGGCACCATCGGCAGGGCACGCAGCCAGACAACCAGGCTCCGCGCAATGCATGCACTGGTTTTTGCGCATCAGCCACATCAGCGAGCCGTCTTCCTTCTCATGCTCGTTGAAGAGAATCAGGTTCCAATAGTTCCATCGTGTCTCCGGCATCGTCTGGTACGTGTTGTCGAAGACCGTCTCGCCGAATGGCAAATCGTTCCACTCCATGCACGCAACTTCGCAAGCCTTGCAGCCGATGCAGGTCGTGGTATCGATGAGTTTACAGACAGTGAATTGGCGTTGGGCATCCTCGCCGGGAACGCTTCCCGCATGTCCGGAGATCTTTTGAACGCGTAAAGTGGCTTGGCTCATACGCGTCTCCTACGCCTTTTCCACTTTCACGAGGAAGCCCTTGAATTCCGGTGTGTGGGCGTTCGGATCGACGATGGTCGGCGTCAGCGCGTTGACCACCATGCGCGAAGTCTTGCCTTCATCCTCTGCGATGCCTCGGTAGCCCCAATGAAACGGGATCCCGATTTGATAGGTTTTCTTGCCGTCGATCATCATCGGCTTGATGCGCTTTGTG